>ERZ1034897.102-NODE-102-length-47647-cov-30.966276_pt1 | contig 47647 bp, 79 predicted proteins | sample MGYA00520629_ERZ1034897 | MGnify/ENA primary metagenome ERZ1034897 (study PRJEB33766, sample SAMN09781789) | gut metagenome | biome: gut microbiome | host: Homo sapiens | place: Madagascar | study: EMG produced TPA metagenomics assembly of the PRJNA485056 data...
ATATTTATGAGAAAGCAGAATGGGAAGCTATTGAGAATTGTCCTTTGATTGCAAAAAGCAGAGATGCTCGTGATGCTCAAGGAAATCTTATTATTGATGGTCCGAAATCTACTCCAAGCAAGCCTGCAAGAAATGGCGTTGCTGAACTTTATATTGATAGACCAGGTTTGGATACACAACGTAGAGTATCTCATAAACAATTGATTCATAAAGCAGAATCATTTATTTATGATGATCCGCATGGTGCAGAAGGAAACTTAAATATAGCTAGAATCCTTGGTAAGGATATGAGTAATCAGCCTACTGCGGACGTTATTGATTTCTTAATTAGAATTGCAGAAAAAGATCCTAATAAGATTATTAATCTTTATACAGGAGATGACATTTCTTTACGTCTTACTTTTATAGAGGCTAAAGAAAAAAAGGTTATTTATATTAAGAATAAACTGTACTTATATGGAGATAATATTGTTTTAGGAGCAACAGATGATGCAGTTATTGCTTGGATGAAAGATCCTAAGAATCAAAAAGTATTAGAATTGATTAAAAAGGATACTTATCCAGATTATTATAAAGTTGATTAATCTTAATTAAAATGTCAGTAACAGTCAGACAAGTTTGGGAAGGATTATTAACCGAATGTAGTAAAACGAAAGCACCTAGTATACTATTATAGGATTTTAATTATTTTTTAAATAAAACTATAAATTAGTATATAAATAAAAAATATGGTAATTATGATATTAACCAACAAAGCACAGATGATTTAAGAGTTTTAAAATCATCTTGTATTTTAGATGTTACTACTTCTGATTTTCTAAATAAGAGTTTAGAAGGTAATTACCCTAAATTATTTGGTGTTACTTATGAAGCCGTACTACCTTCTGATTATTTACATATACTAAATTGTATTTGTATATATACTAGAAAAAAGAAAAGGTGTACAAATTAGGATGATTATATACAATTTCCAGCTAAAAGACTTACAGCAGATAGTTGGCCTTTAGTACTAAATGATTATTATAATAGACCAGTTCCAGAAAGACCTTACTTTTATATACATACAGTAAACTATCAAAATGAGCTACCGACTAATCCTATATTAAAAGAAAATCCTAATGGAAATGATATTAGTTTTAGTGAAACTCCAGCAATTTATTAGGGTTGGTATACAGAATCAGGTGTATCTAGTGCACCTATTCCTGTATATAGTCCTAGTGCTAACAGTACTGTTTGGTATCGGGAAGCTACATTTAAGACTGAAATAAAAAATATCAATCTTAATAATTTAAGTATGGTTACTTAGATAAAAGATTCTTCTGTTTAGTTTGTATTTCCATTTAAAAGATAGGTTTAGTTAAAAGTTGGAAATCTTGAAAAAGAAGTAAGTACTACTGATAAAGAAGCAGGAGTACGTTACGGAAATCCCTCTTAGGTTAGAATTGAAATAAGATGTGGTTAGGATAATTCAAAATATGAACTTAAAAATTTACTTATAGATTACCTTAAAACCCCTCAAACACTTAAACTTACCTAGGAGCAAATAAATTTAGTAGAAGATACATCATAGATTTTAGAATTTCCAGATTATATATGTCAAGAGATTATAAATGAGCTGACAATGCTAGTATTAGAAAATACTTCTAATCCTCGCTTACAATCTAATACTGTAGTTTCTTAGTCTATTGTAAATTCAGCTCAACAATAGACAAATCAATAGGTTAATTCCTTATAAAAATTTATTTAATTATGTTTCAATTTACAACAACCACTGTAATTAATTCTGACAAAGATGCTACAACTGGCTTAAGTCGTTGGTCAGATATTTCTGAGTTTGAAAAAAATAACACACTTACTATTAAGAGAGTGGGTTCATTTAAGAAAGATAATGTAGTTGCTATTTATAAGGCAGCTGCACAAGAAGCAGAAAATGCTAAAGTCGTAATTGATTTAGGTACAGGTATTAAGGCTGAAGCAGGTGATGTTATCAGAATTTCTTTATACATTGGTCTTACTTAGGCTTCTCAGGACTCACGTTATTCTAATGATCTGATTTACAAGGGTAAGCCATTCTCAGTAGAGGTGGTATGGCCTGGTAATGCGGCATAGGCTGCTAAGAAGCTTGTGGATACTATAAAGAAATACTCTCTTTCTGTTTATGGTGAGAAATTTGTAAAAGTATCTCAAGTTGATGCTACTTCTCGTGTTATTATAGAAGCTGTAAATGAATATCAGCGTTTTAAGGAAGTAGATGTTGAAAAGTTTGAAGAAAATCCTTCTAAGTACCCGTATAGTGGTGAATATACAAAGCTTAAGACTTTGGAAGACATTAAGGGTGTTGGTGGTGCTAATGTTAAGACTAGCAATAGCGCTCTTGATGGTAAGACTGAAGGATTCTTCCCAGGTAAGGAAGGATTTGGAACTTATTCATATTTGCTTCATAATTTAAGACTGCCTACCTCTGCAAGAACCGCTGCATTTAGTTTGGGTGCAGATGAAGTTCCAATTGTAGGTGGTAAATACAATCAATATACTCTTCATTATTGTGCTGACCGCGGCGTTCTTGGTACGAACGCTGTAGGTGATACAGTTAAATCTAAGACTACTCATGTATTTTATGTATATAGCGACTTTGCTGAAATGTTTGAATCAATGTTGAAAAAGCTTACAGCTGATGGTACATTACAGGAAGTAGGAGCTACAGCAGTAGCAGCAGATGTAGCAACAGATGAAAAAGGATAGGATTAATTAATAAAGAAATGAAGAGATAATTGTGTCTCTTCATTTCTTTTTTTTTTGTATTATATATGTATAATCAAATTGAAAAATTAGCTTCAGCTATAAGAAATGATCTAGTTTCTGGACTTAGAGGTTATCATAATAATTTATCTATGTCTATGGAACAATTAGAACAAGATATAGTAGATGAGAGATTATTAATATTAAAAGAGTATCAACTCAAAGGAATATTACCTACAAAAGATTTATATATTTCTATTAATTGTATTCCTGTAGATTGTAAATCAATAAATAAATGTAGTTGTGGGGATAATTTAGATTAGCCTATGCTCCATTTTGAAATTCCTCAAATACTGAATGATTATGGTACAGCAGCTATAGATTATCTTGGCTCAGCAGACAAACAATTTCCATTTATTTATTATACTTCATATACGGCTTTTAGAAATCATAAGTATAGAAAAAGAGGAAAACATAAACCTTATGTTTTTATTGATACTACTCCTAACGAAAATGGAATGTATGATTGTTTTGTATTTAATGCTCCTTTATTAAAGACAATTTCTATATCAGCTATATTTAAAGATGTAAGATAGTTAGAACAATATGAGTGTTGCTTAGATACTTCAGACAATACTATGTCTTTCATTGATAATGATATAAAAGAAAGACTTACGAAGAAAAAGTTATATTATTATCGTTAGTTAGCAGCGCCAATTTCTCCTAATGACCAATCGTACAAAGAAGGATAATTATGAATTTATAGGATTTTCACTATGCTATGTCCCTAATGCATACAATGTATGGTATTGAAATGCCAGAAGATATTTGGGAAGAAATAGCATTAACAGGATGGAATTTAATAGGAAATAAAAGATGTAAAATATATAGATTATCTACAAGTGTATCTGATTGTTCTAACTCAGTTACATTGCCCTGTAATTTATGTGATTTAGAAGCAGTAACTACTGATTAGGAAGATTGGAATTACTCTACAAATGATTCTCCAAATGGTAAAATAAACTCAGCTTATGTAGAATCTTATATAGAACATAGAAAGGATTTTAAAAATCCATTATATTGTTCTGGTAAATTAATTCCTTATGAAAGAGTTGGAAATAAATTATTTTTTGATAGACCCTATGGAAAAATAAATATTCTTTATAAAGGTCTTGTAGCAGATGATGAAGGGCTTCCACAAATAACTGACAAAGAAGCTATGGCTTTAGCTACTTATTGTGCCTATATTTAGAAATTTAAAGAAGGTTTACAAACTAATAATGCAGGTATGTTACAAATTGCTAATACTCTTAAAGCTAAATGGGATGTTTAGTGTGATTAGGCAAGAATTGATCATTACATGTCTCAAAATGATTGGAATAATGTATTAGATGCTAAAACTCAATGGGATAGAAAACAATATAATAAATCATATAAACTGTATAATTAATATGTTAAGTAGAAAAGATTTTTTATCATATTTAGCTAAAGGTGGAAGTGTCAATTTTAATAAACCTATAAAGTTAAATAGAGAACAACTGCAAAAACTTTCTAAAGATTAGAAAGAAGGTAGAGAACCTATAAATATAGAAGGTAAATCTGGATATTTAGATGGAAAAGGTTATTGGGTTCCAAAAAGTTAGATAAAGAAATGATTCCACGTTATGCTCTTGGATGTGCTTTTAATACTGATGATTTATTTTATAATTTCTCTTATAAAAATTTAAAATTAAATTGTAAACAATGTTTTGATATTATAGGAGATAATCATAGGTCTATACTTGCAAAGCAAATATTTAAGTATTCTCTTAAATTAGTTATTGAAGACATAATAGAAAGAAATGTTACTTTTTGGTTTCCTTTAACTGGAGATAGAAAATGTAATATGCATATGAAACGAGTTATTGGAAATGACTTTAAAAAGTTAAGATAGGCAGGAAAATGGAATGATGTAGATATTATAAATTCTAATTTTTCTGGATATGAAATAGGTTTCTATATGTTAGGTAAAAGAACTCCAAGAGTAAAAACGGTCTATGTAAATAACTAGCTAAAACAAACTATATCTAAATATACTAATTTAGGAAAACAATATGGAGATGGAAAGATTGATACAAAGATTTCTGATTATTATCAACAAATATATCAATAGTTTCCAAATGTTTTACAAGAAGATATTAAACGTATTTTGGTTTTTTCTTGGAAATCCTTATATTTACATAATAGTTACGGTGGTGATGTTATAATTTCCGACTCGCCTTTATGGTGTTATATAGGAAAATTAAAACATAATGCTTTAGACCACTTTAACTATTATGTAAAAAAACTAGTTGTTAAGACTAGAGTAACATATAAAAGATCTAAAATCCCTTGGGATGGTTATTATTATTTTGCTATCTCTGAGAAGTAGTATAAATTATACTTATAGCAATTAAACAAAAAGGGAAGACCAAGAAAAAAATTTAACTTTAGTAATGTATTTTTATATTAGATATTTGATGAATGTAATTTACAAGAACATTCTAAAAAATACATTTTCCGTATAAAATATTTAACTCAAATTAAATATAAATTCTTTGTTAGAAACTTGAAGGCGGAGGTTGAATTGATAAAGATAAGAGAACCTTTAAAATTTAAAGATATATTGGTATCTAATAAGAATTAACCATAATATGAAAAAAGTAAGTAATACATTTAATAAAGGATTAACTATGGATGTGTCTCCTTTATCTACTACTGGTGATTCTCTATCCGATTGTTTGAATGGTACTTTTTGTACTATGAATGGAGATGAATTAGTATTACAGAATGATATGGGAAATGGAAGAGTTTAGACTGCTTATTTGCCTGAAGGTTATATCCCTATAGGCACAACTCAATTAGGAGGTATAATATATGTAGCTTCTTATAATCCATTTACTAATAAATGCTAGATAGGATCTTTTCCTTCTCCATAGCGTACTTCTGATAAAAGAGATACAATATCTAAAGAAATACCCTTAGATAAAGATGAAGATATAATACGTGTAGTACTAAGTGATTAGATTTTTAAGCCTGGTGATAAGTTTTATTTAACTATACCAGAACAGTATATGCAATATAAATATACAGAAGATTCAAAAGATATTGAATCTGTTAAACAACATTTTTTAAAGTTTTCTGTTGCTATTATATCTGAAGAATCTCAAATAATTAAACTGGATGTAGACCCAATAATTTAGGAACCTACAGGCGACCATACCGAGGATGACTTTCATAAAAATATTAATAATTTTAAAGTTTGCACTTCTAAAATATCTGGTAAATTAATACTAATAATTGAAAGAGTTACATTCGATTATTCTATAAATTTTAATGCTTTTAGAGGGACTAATTCTAAAAATCAAAAAATCTTTTATATAAATTTTAATTTAAATGCTAATAGTTAGGATAAATTTTTTCCAAATAAATTAAAATTACTTTCTTGGTGCAAATATGCTGGTAAGACTTACGGTTAGGCATTAACTTTTCCTTCAAAAGGAGAATTTACTAGTGGCGATTCTAATGATTTTCATTCTTTTGATTATACTGCTAAAAATATTTACAATACTAATGTAGTAGATCCTGTTACAGCTAGGGTTGGTAAAAGAATACAAGGAATTTATAATATATAGGATTTAATTAATGCATTAATTAGTAATGGTTATTGGGAAAAAGGTCCTATTCCTGTATATTTAAAAATAAATGCAACTCTTTATACCAATAATTTTAAAATTGGTTCGGACGGGGAAAAAATAGGAGAATGTTTACCAGCTACTACTAAATAGTATGTAATAGACTTAAGTAAGATTGCGTCTAATACTGTAGAATTATCTGGATATACATATATCATAACTGAAGGAAGTTCTACTTCAATAGAAATTACTTTTGCTTTACAAACTTATTTAGAGGCTACATATTAGATAAAGGATATAACAGTAAATATATATAATGTAGAAGATGATTCAGTAAATAGAGTATAGAACAAATCTTTAGGTTCAAGTGCAGGACATGTTACATTTACAAACCTCGACAAAAATTATTTATATCTAGTTGAATTTTAGATAAAAACTGGAACAATTGAAGAACAAGATGATGGAAGCTTTGATGAAAAAATAATAAATATATATAGATATTTATATAGTAATTCTACTATAGCTACAGAATTTAGTAAGAAAGGGTTTGCTGATTATGGACAGGCTGTACCTGAATTAACATTATAGACTAATGTTACGGGTTAGGATAATTTAATACCTAATGAACCTAGTAGTTATGAAATTAGTTATCCAAATGGATTAGCTAGTACGGATACTATCACATTTACAGGTAAAGAAAAACAAATATGGAAATTTAAATAGGATGTCTCTGTCACTATTACTGAGTCAAATGGAATACCTATAAAAATAAAAACAATCGAAGCAAATAATACAGAATATAAAGGAAATTCATCAAATTAGTTTATAATAAGCACTGGATTGGAGAATCAAGAAGTGTAGTTTAACTATACATATAATACAAGAGACTCAGCTATAAAAGAATATAATATTTTGGAAAGAGTATCTGATTACTTATATATTTCTAATTCAGATTTAGATATAGAGTAGGCACACTATCCTGGTTTTAAAGATGGTGCCACAGTTTATGATTAGTTTATTACAAGACATGCAGGATATAATTTTTATCCAAATACTTTTTAGGGTTATTATAGTCCTGGACATCATTTAGAGAGTATATATTCTGAAAAGCTTTATGGTACTAAAACTAATGGTAAATATATGTGGAAATTTGTTAAATTTAGTATATAGGGCCCAAATTCTACTAATTGCACTATATATGAAACAATTCCTAAAAATGATTCAAAAGAATCAAATATTTATTTAATATCTCCAGGAGGAACCTGTATGTTATTTACTTTAATGAGAGGAATTGATTTTCCAACATTCTACACATTAATGCAAGATATATTCAATAATTTATATACTTTTAAACCTAAGCAAAGTATAAAGATATATTATGCTGAAAGTGTAAACAACCCAGAATCAAAAACAATAGAAGTAAATAATACAATATCAATATCTAACATAGATATGGATTTATGTACAAATAATATAAATTTTAAAGACTTGGCAGAAAAAAATAATTATAAACAACCTATTATAAAAAATTAGCCTAAGATAATGCTAAGTCAAACTAAAAATAATATAAACTCACATCTTTTGTAGAATTATGATATAAGTATTAATTCGGAAAATGATATATTAGTAAAATCTAATAATAACTTATATAAAGCAACTCATGTAAATTTAGCAGATAATAAAATTTATACTGTAAAGATGCAAGATATAAATAAAATTACTATTTCTGATGATAATTTAGAGATTCCTCTTAGTAATAATCTTATTTATAAAGGAGTTAATAAATAGTTTGAAGCAAAATCTGGAAGATTATATACTAAAGGATCGCTTAATACTGATCATATGTCTTTAAGATATAACAGTTCTGATAAAGTTGTATTAAATATTAAAAGTATTTCAGAAAATGTATTTTCATAAAAATAAATAAGATGTTAGTAAAATTAATAAGTTAGGTATAGGCTACTAAAGGAAAATTAGTATATGAATATAATCCTTTTAGAAATTATAGATTAACTTAGGATATGTATTATTTTAGAGATAAATTTTATAATAAGAAAGATTTTTTAGCATTTATTTAGTACCCATCATACCTTTCACTTAGTAAAAATGATGATATTATAACAGAATGGGATAAGTGTAAAAAAAGTTGGTTTTGTCCTAATGGAATAGAAGAATGGGAAGATAATCCTATAGCATATCCAGCTGGAACTATTATGGATTTAGATACTGAGGAATTAAAATTTGATTTAAAACATCCTTTAATTATGGAACCTTCATATAGTTATGATGGTTCTGTTAATTTAATAATTAATGATAACTATAATGTACCTAAATTAGTAAATTCAAGATTTTCTGCTATTGGTGATAATAAATATCAAATAGTAGATAGAAAAGGAAATAATGATACTAATTTATACAATCAAGGAAATACTTTTAATTTTGATGTATCTTTATATAAAAACTATAATTTAATTCCTAAAGTTAAATTTGTAGATACTTTTGATGGAGGTTCTTTACCAATAGGAAACTATCATTTCTATTTTAAATATATTGATTCAGACGGAAATGAAACAGACTTTATTGCAGAATCTGGTTTAGTTTCTATATTTAAAGGTTTTTCTAAAAGAACTATAAATACAGGATTTAGAAATGAATCTTCTTTAAAATATGTAATATTTAATATAACAAATATAGATCCGTCTTATAATTATATCAGAGTATATTATACTAGAAATACTTCTGATATTAATGAGAACAAAGTAGTAGAAGCTAAAAGAGTAGTTAAAAACTATATGATAAAATCTGACTTAACATGTTAGATTAAAGTTGATGGTACTGAATATAGTGAAACTATTACTGTAGATGACATTAATCCTAGATATACTTTAGCAAAATCAGTAAAAGCTTAGAGTGTATGTAACAACAGAATGTTCTTTGGTAATATCAAAATATGGCAACAATCATATAAAGAACTGTCTGATTTATCTCTTCACTTCTTACCATCTTTGTATGAAAAACCTTATAGTAATGGATACGATAAAACATTATAGAACTCAGTAGAAGATACTTACTATGATCCAAAATTTATCTATAATTATGTAGGTTATTAGAAAGATGAAATATATAGATTTGGAGTAGTATATATAATGGAAGATAACAGTTTATCTCCTGTATTTAATATTAGAGGATGTTGTTCTAATGATTATAATTATACTGAGATAGATTATTATCAAGAGGATAATAAATCTGCTAGAAATTATATATAGTATAATGAAGAAAATGGAATCATTCTTGGAAATAAATTGGAATTAGAAAATATATATGGATTATTTACTATAAAATCTTCTAGGTCTGAATATGATTATATATTTGGTATAACTATTAAGCCAGATAAAGAAGAGACATTACAGAAGGAATTATTAAAGAATGGAGTTAAGGGCTATTTCTTTGTTAGGTAGCCTAGAACACCTTAGAGAATTTGCCAAGCTTTTACCATAGGTATATAGGGAAAGACTGGAATTCCTTCACCATTCTGTTATATAGATGGTAAATAGGGTTTGTTTACAGAACGTTTTTATGTTTAGAGTGATGCAAATATCTCAGAAAATTATGCTATTAATAGACTTACCAATGATTATAAAAGCCGTATAAGTGCAGGACAAGAAGATACAAGAGGAAGACGAGGAGCTATATGTCCTGATTATGATGTAAATTCTCCTTATTTAAATTCTTTATTCTGTGGTGAGACTTTTGTTATTACTGAGTCTAATTCGGATAATTACTTTGTTTAGGATGGAGATTCTAGAAGGTTCTATTTAAGTAACTCAATCAGTATGGACGCAGAAAGTAAAACTAGTGTAAAGATATTAGGAGTTGAAGATAATGTTAAACAATTAAGTTTAAATAAAAAATTATATACTTCTAGAAGTGGAGAAGCTAAAGAGTTCAAATGGGCAGAATGTACTGTTTCTACTGAAGAAAAGAAGTCTTTTACTCCACAAGGTGCTCCTATATATGATTATATTAGAGGTATTTTTGGACCATATTTAGCTATAGACGGATATAATTAGAAGTCTAGAATGATAAATATATATCCTATGCAATCTTTTTATCAAAGCTCTGCTACTAAATATAGTATTAGAAGTACAGATGCTTCTCCGTATACTGCTATATCAGATAGATATTCAATATAGGAATTGTCCGAAAATACTTATTATAGAGGAGATTCTTATATATGTACTTTTACACATAGATTAAATAGAAATTTTTAGGATTCAACTTCCCCTGCTAATAGTACTATAGTAGATGATTTATCTTTTTCTGGATATTTACAATATACTTAGAAAGTTGCTAAGTCTGGTTCTGTAGAGGATAAGGATAAAGTATGGGGTAATAATGTATTACCATTAAAAAATTATGGAACTCCTAACTTAGGAGATTTAAATGCCATTGAATTAGGAACATGGTTTACTATTCCTATAATATCTAATTTTAATCTTAATATTAGATCTTTAGATGAGTCTAATGTTGATGAAACAGCAGTAATGGGAACTGTTAGAGGATTTGTTCCTTACTTTGATACTGAAGCTACTGGTAGTACAAAAATACCTGAAGCTCTGTGTATTAATAAAGGTTTCTAGACTTCTATGTCTTCTAGATATAATTTTAATGTTCCCGACGTTCCAGCTATTAAGAATGATTATACTAATAGAATTATATATTCCGATTTAAATATAAAAGATGCATTTAAAAACGCATTTAGAGTATTTTAGGAAAAGAATTATAAAGATTATCCTAAAAATTACGGACAAATAACCAAGTTATTGGAAAAATCTGGTAATCTTATATGTATTCTAGAACATGGAATTTTTACATTACCAATAAATGAAAGAATACAAACTGGAGAAGGAGATGGAGGTAATATTTATATTAATACAAATAATGTATTACCAGATACTCCTAGTGTGTTATCCGATACAATAGGAAGTTAGTGGCCTGATTCAGTTATAGATACAACTACTGGTATATATGGTGTAGATACTGTAGCTAAGAAAATATGGAATATTGGAGAATCTGGTTTAGAATATATATCTGATTTTTATGTATAGGAATTTTTAAATAATAATATTACTTTATCAGAATAGGAAACAGAACCATACATAGGTATTAGAAATGTTAAAACTCATTATAACAAGAATAAGGGTGACATCATGTTCACTTTCTATAATAATTTAGAAGGATTTAATGAAACTTGTTGGAACATTTGTTATAATGAAGTATTAAAGAAATGGATTACTTTTTATAGTTGGATACCTAGTTATTCAGAAAATATTAGTAATATATTCTTCTCATTTGATAGAAATACTTCTAAATCTATATCTAAATTAGGAGTTAGTAATAACTCGTATTTATATGCTGACGGTATTACATTAGAAAATAATATAATTGAGTCTAGTGATTATTCTAGTTAGCTTATAATTAAAGGAAAAGATTACCCAATAAAAGAAGTGACATATTATTTAAAGAAAGATCCATTTGGTAATTTTAAGAAATTTGAAATACGAAAAAATAGTGAGAATTAGGATATATTAGCATTAAAAAAGGATATTTCTTTAACTGATATATGTTCAGAATTATATAAGAGAAAAACTAAGGATACTGGACGTGATATTAAACCTGGAACTTATGATTGGGTTTACAACTGTATTTTACAAGATAATAGTATTGTAGAAACAGACCCACTAACTAAAGCTAAGGTATTATTAGACGAACCTTATAATGAAAAGAATATAACTATATATTTAAATATTAAGGCTGAAGTTACTTATATACTTAATGATGATACTACTTCTGTAGATACAATAGAATAGTCTATAGCAGTTATTCCAAAATACAATTTATAGTTCTTAACTACTAATTTTTGGAAACACGGTTAGGCTGGATTATTTGATATTAAAGAAGAAATTACTCCTTGTAAATGGTATGGTAAATAGCACCCATTTGAGTTTGAATTTATTGTTAATGATAATCCACAAATATCTAAGATATTTGATAATTTAGAAATTATTTCCAATAATGCTGAACCAGAATCTTTCCATTATGAAATAATTGGTGATAGTTATGACTTTGCTAATGATAAATAGAATATGTTTATACGTTAGGAAGCTACTAAAGAACTATATTAGTATAATGGAAGTAATATTACTTTTAATTCTGATTATAAGAAAATAAAAGAACAACAAAGACCTTTAAATAATAAATATTTTGATAAGTCTACTATTTTACCATTATATTATTCTAGATAGGATTCTATAAATGAAATAGAAGATAGTTATCATTTAAAGGATGGAGATGGAGTTAAAGATTATTCTGCATTATCTGGAGCTGAGATAGTTATGGATAAAAAGAAATCTTAGTATAAGATAAAGAACCATAGTAAAGCAGTAAATATGAAGAATAATTATCTTCATGGTAATATGAGATATTTAGGAGATAAATTTGAAGTACAATTGAATCCTATAAATTTTGTACAGAAAAATGAGCCTAAATGGGGAACTGAAGACATCTTAGAAAGATAGGGGCTTACTAATAAAGTTCCAATTGAATTAAATTAGTCTACTATACCTTCTGATATTTTAAATAAAGAAACTATAGATATACCAAATACTTTAAATGATAGAGCTATAGTTATCTGGAATTGGGAAGAAAATCAGAATAAAGAGGTTAAAGCTATGGATAAATATATTAAGATTAGAATAAGATATACAGGCGATAAATTAGCCGTAATTTATATGATAAATACTTTATATAGTGTAATATATGAGTGAATCTACGATTAATTTAATGGATGAAGAAAAAAAGCAAATGCGCTTAAAAAGATTAGGAGGTATAGGTTAGAAAATTGGAGCTATATCTGGTATCGCTAATTCTATACTTCCTAATAGATCTGAATACCAAGGAGAATATGGAGGTCTTTCTTAGTCTTTAGATACTGGATATGATGCTCTAGCTGAAGGAGCTTCTTCATTTGGACCTATTGGTCAACTTGTTGGAGGTATCATGAAAGCTGGTGCTGCTGTAAATAAATTAACAGGTAGCATAGGTGGAGGTACTGACGGAATGTGCGTTTGCGCTGGAACTAAAGTATTTAAGGCAAATGGAGAGATTATTAATATAGAAAAACTTCAAAAAGAAGATGGAATAATAGGATGGAATACATATAAAATTGTACCTTAGTTAATACATGATTTTGTAGAACCTAGATATAAGTAGTGTGTAGAAATAGTTTTGAAGAATGGTAATTCTTTAAAATGTAGTATAGACCATCCTATTTTAAATTTAATTTCTAATACTTGGGGATTTAAAAGAGCTGATAAATTAAAAGTAGGAGATGTTGTAGGACTTGCGCCAAATATAGATTATTGGGGAGATGCAGATAATCATAATGCATATACAATAGGATATTCTTTAAAAGATGATTTATATAATGAAAAATCTATTAAGGATATAAGAAAATTTAATAAGATTTCTACTTGTAAATTTTTAGCTGGTTTATTTGATAGTAATGGAACTATAGATGCTGAAAATTCTATAATATTAAGTATGTCTAATATAAACTTATTAAAAGAAATTAGTTTACATTTACATAAACTTGGAATATTTTCTATTCTTAAGACATTATCTAAACATAAACATATTCTTAAAATTAAAGATTCTATTTGTACATTTTACAAAGAAATTCCTGTTAGAAAATTTTCTTGTGATTTATCTGAACTTAATAATGAAGTATTATCAGAACCTATAAAATGTGAAATAGCTTCTATAACGCATATAGGTATACAGGTAGTATATAATTTACAAGCCGATTATGATAATACTTATTTAGCTAATGGTATTATTACACATAATACTAAAACTGATTCTATATTAGGAAGTTCATTCTTAGGATTGACTCCAATTGGTTTAATAAATGGTTTCGGTGGTAAAAGAGCTAAAAAGTTTGGAATTGATTAGGATACTTTGTCTTCTACTAATGGCTCATATGATGCTTTATTAGGAAATGCTCAATCTTCTGCTAATGTTAGCGGTAAAAAATTTGGACTATTTAGTAGTGGTGCAAGGCGAAAAGCTAATAGACTTATTGATACTACTTCTATGCAACAAAATAGAGCCAGGGACATTATATAGGAAGGTTCTCTTTCTCAAAATCTTGCATAGTCTATGTCCGCTATTAATGCAAATAAATATGCATTATAGCTTTAGGGGGGATATGACCCAGATGATGTTCGTATTGGACGACATGGTATGTCTTTAGAACTTTTAGAAAAAGCTAGAAGAATAATAAAAGCATAGAAAGGTAAAAAACTTACCCCTTTAGAGACTTATTATAAAAGTATACCAAAAGATTGGGAAACAATTCCAGATTCAGGTAAACCTTCTTATTAGGAGTGGATTAAAGATTTTAATCCTGACTTTATTAGTCCAGATTATGATTTAGAAACAGCTTATAATAATCTTCCCTATGATGTAATGCAAAGACATAAATTTGCAGTTAATCAAAAAACTAGAGAAGGTTAGGATTATTATCTTAAGTATCACGATGATAATGGTTATTATCCATTCCATACATCATCAGTAGTCCCTTTACAAGGAACTGAAGACTATATTTTCTTAAAGAAAGGTAAAGAAGATACTAATCCAGAGATTCATTTTGAAACAGATACTTATTATGATGGTAGTAATGGGCTTAAAGATACACATGATTTAGTCTATGAAAAAGATCGTTATTATTATCGTAAAAAGAAATCTAAATAGAATACCCCACAACATAAAAATGGCGGTTCTATAATAGAATTAATAAACCCATTTACTTTACCAGAATTCTAGAATGGTGGGAATATATAGATACTCAATACTGGCACAGTAATAGAACTAATAAATCCTTTAGATGTACCAGAATTCTAGAATGGTGGAGCAATGAATAAGAAAAATAGAAGTCTTGCTGAACTTATAGAATATGCTAAAAAGGCAAATCCCAGATTTGTACAAAGATTTTCAGAACCTCCTAGAGGAATTAACTTCATAGATGATGAAGGTAAAAAAGCTATAGGTAGTCATTATTTAGAGTGGTCAACTGATGATTAGGGAGCTATTATCTATCCTAGAATATAGGAAGTAGGTAATGAACTTAAGTTTTTTAATAGTGATGATGCTTATAATAGAGCTTTAGAAACAAATAACTATTTAAGGATGACTCCAGAAGAAGCTAATACTTTCTTTGCTGAAGACCCTGAATATGCAACTGCCTATAAATCTGGATGGCCAAAATTCTTTAATAAATTCTAGAATGGTGGCTCTATTAATGTAATTCCAGATGGTGCATTACATGCTAGAAAACACAATATGAACTTAGATGGAATAACAGAAAAAGGGATACCAGTAGTAAGTGAAAAAGAAAATGGAAAAATAGAATAGCAAGCAGAAATAGAGAAAGAAGAAGTGATATTTAGACTTGAAGTAACTTAGAAATTAGAAAAGTTATAGAAAAAGTACTATGATGAAGAAGCTTCTTAGAAAGAAAAAGATGAATATGCCTTAGAAGCAGGTAAATTAATGGTTAAAGAATTATTACATAATACTAAAGACAATGCAGGGTTATTATAATATGCCATATATGGCAGCTGGTGGTGCTTTATTTAGTTTAGCAGGAAGCACAGCCAAATATCTAGAAAAATTGATAGGTAGTGAAAAAGGTATAAAAAGTTTAAAGGGATTAATTTTAAATTTGAATAAAAAAAATCCAACTTTAGCAGAAGGAATAAAAAATTTATTAGATAAAAAATTAGATGCTAAAGGAATAGAAGATCTTTAGAAATTAGCTAAATAGCATCTTGTTACAACTTCTAGGTATTAGTCAAGACTTAAAAATATATAGAATGCTTTAAGATATAGAAAACAAGCTTTAGATATTTTAAAGAAAACTGAAAAGCCTGGAAGTAAAGTTGCAGAAACAGCAAGTGCCCAAGGAGCAGTAGAAAATCCTATTCCTGGCACTACTTTATCTGGAAGATGGAAGTAGTTCAAAAATTGGATGAATAATCATCCTAAAACTACCATAGGAATACCTTTGTTTGCTGCTTCTGGTACAGGTAGAGATATATTAGGAGGTATTGGTTCTGTATATACGGCACATCCTTTTAGCTCAGATTCTGAAGATGAAAAACAAAAAAGTGTAGTAACAATAGATGGTGTTGATATACCAATAACTATGGGAGATAATGGTAAATTTGTTGTAGATACTACAGATGGTAAAAAACCTAAAAAAACTACTGAAGATGACATAGACTCTTTAATTGATGCTGCAGCAGCAACATCTACTGTTCCAAATACTCCTGTTTCAAATACTCCTAGTTAGGATGTTCTAGTAAGTGATTAGAGTTAGCAAATGATTAACGATTTATTTTCAGATGACCAATGGGATTCATAAAAATAGGTAATAGAGAATATAAAGTAAAAGAAGCTAAAACTGAACAAGAAAAAATAAAGGGTCTTCAAAATATAGAAAAACTTCCTAAAGATGAAGGAATGTTATTTTATTTTGACCCTAGTGAAGAAATATCTATGTGGATGAAGGATACAAAGATTCCTCTTGATATTATCTTTATAAATGATGATTAGGAAGTTACAAAAGTTCATCATGGTAAACCAAATGATACTACATTAATATCTGCTCCAGAAACTGCATACGTATTAGAAGTAAATGAAAATTCAGGAATAAAAGTTGGGGATGAACTAGATTTGGAAGATGACTCAGATCCTGTAATGAAAGTTTTAGCTCCAGATGGTAGTACCTAGATGGAATTGTGGGGAGGAGAAAGAATTGTAAGTAGACGTGAAACTAAAATTCTTATAAAAAAAGCTAAGGCAGCAGAAGCTGTTAAAGATACTCCACAATTTGAAAATAAATGTAGATCTCTTGGAAAATATATATTTAAAGTCATTAAAGGTTAGGATACTAGACCTGCAGAATATGTAGAAAATAAAAATTCTTAAATTCTATTTAATGATTTTGATTAGACAAAAATATAATGTATATTTACTTACAAATTCGTTTAATTTAATTATATATAATTATGAAAATTACTTATAGAAACTCTGTAAAACAAACTAAAAAATTTCAGCAAGGAGGTCCTGTTGAGGCTCCTGAAGAAGGAATGGAGGCTCCTGTATCTCAGGAGGAAATGCCAGAAGAAGGCGCACCTGAAGAGGGTGGACAAGAAGATCCTATGATGCAATTAGTTCAATTATTTTCACAAGGATTGCAGAATCAAGATTGTCAAGCTTTAGCACAAGGTGCTCAGATGTTCTTACAGCTTATGGAACAGGCTCAAGGTGGTGGACAACCACAAGAACCACAAGGTGAGCCAGTTTTTAGAAAGGGTGGACGCTTGGCTTATAGAATTAAGAAATAATTTTTACTCATTGAGAGGAAGTGGAGATAATCAACTCCTCTTCCTCTTTTTTTTTTATTTATTTATGTCATAGGTAAAGAAATTACAGTAGGGAGGACAGACTCCTGATTTATATAGCTTTTATGGAAAGCAGTATGACTATAATGATTTAGCATAGGCAGCTGATTAGGGATTAAATGAATATTTGTTATCTCTAAAAAGAGGTGAAAAAGACCAAACAGATTTTCGCGATGCATATTCTAACATTATGGCAGGAATTAAAGATGGTACTATTACATTTGATAATGGTCGATTCTATGATTCACAAGGAAGATATACAAATTCAGATAAAAAGAATAAAGATTACTATGGTTTAATAGCCAACTATATATATGGTAAAATGGGTAAGTCAAAGGTTTATGAAAAACCCGTAGATACTTCTAAAATTAGTTGGGAAGACGGCGGTATTAGGAAAGCTCTTATGCAAGAGTTATTTAACAGTGATACTGGAAATATTAAAAACTTTCTTGATTTAGATTAGGAAAATAATGGAGTAAGAAGCTTAACTAATAGAGCTAATTATCTTGCAAATGCTTTTCAGTCTATTGCAAATAATTGGGATAATACATTTTAGGGTTATTAGGATTCTGATAAAGAAAGATATGTAACATTACTTAATAATGCAGCAACAGCTTTAAGAGATGGTAAGATAGACCCAGGTGATTATTTAGCTTTAAGTAAAGCTGCAGGAGGGATTGACTTTAGAGAATTATTAGCAACTGGTACTCCTACTAAAGTTGAAAATCCTCAATAGGCTCAATCTAAACCAACTATAAAAACAAAAAGAGCTTCATTAGTAGATGAAAATTTTGACCCAAGAATGTTAAGTCAAATGTCTTCTGTAATGGCTAGAGTTCCAACTAGAAGTCTTATAGGAATATTAAGAAATAGTTTTTATAATAGACATTATAATTTTGGATATGATCGTAGAATTCAAACTCTTTTTGGAACTCCTAATATTAGCAGTAAAGCAGGAATAACAGCTACTCTTAATGCTTTACAAACACAAGGAAAGTTAAGAGCCGCAGACCCAGAAAATCCTAATTTATTCTATATTCCAGGACTAAGAACTAAAAGAGGTACAGGATGGGTTTGGGATAAAGCTAATAATACAGTAACAGAAATGTTGTTAGAAAATATACCTTATGCTAAAGCTAAATTAAACCCAACTTATAAGAATGGTGGTGTTTTATTTGCAGGTAGCGGAGCAAAATTCTATGAAGGATTTAAACCTTTTGACCAAAGCGGTTACCAAAGAACATGGGGTGATAAAGCATATCGTATAAATGAAAATGGCGAATATGAAGAAGGTGGATATTCTATTCCTGGTGTTGGCATTAATAATAATAGGTATAAATCAGACCCAAATTATAGTGATTTTAGTAAGGAAGGAAGAGAACGAGCTGCTGCTATTGAAAATACTGAAAATTATAAGAATTTTACACAAAGACTTTTAGATGGTTATAATGCTTATATGAACGCCACAGATAAAAGTACCCAAACTAGGGAAAATAATGCTTTTATTAATTATACTCGTGGTTATGATGCTAAGTAGACTAACCCAGAACTTAGATTTTGGGATGGAGATAATCTACGAACAGAATGGACTGCTTCAGGAAATGATTATTATGGATAGCCTGGCTAGAAAATAGTAGGAGCTGATAAACGTATTACACATTTAAGAACTGATAATATAATAAGCGGTGGACATGATAATTATAGAGCTTCTGGAAAACGCTACTTTTATAAAGATGAAGATGGTACAACTCATTGGGTAGATCCAAAGGAGATAGAATCTGGTAAATACACTATGAAAGAAGGTGTAAAAACAACTGAAGGTGATACTGATTGGACAGATTATGAATTAACTGGACTTGCTAATCCTAAAACTAGTGAAGGCACAGAAATAAACAAAACTACACCTACAGAAAAGAAACCTTCTTTCTGGGACAAAGGTTTAAAAGCTGTTTAGGATTTAGCGCCTTTAGCAGTAGGTGCTGGTAGATTATTTGATTCTTTAAATACTAATAATAGAGTAGCGAAAACAGTTAGAGATTCAATGAAACCTACTCTTAAAGATACCTATGAAACATATTCTCCTGTAACTGGAGCATTTAGTGAAATGCAATTTAGAAATAGATAGGCAGCAGATTTAAGAAGGCAAGCAGCATAGCCTTATACATCTGATGCATCATTAAATGCTGCTAGGTCTTTAGATGCTAATAGACAAGCTAATAATTTAGAATACCAAGGATTCTTAGCGGATGATAAGGAAATTTAGAGAACTAAAAATGAAGCATTACTTAGACAAGAAGACAATGCTAAAAGAAGGTCTGAGGTGGATAATTATAATAGAGAAGTATTTAATAATAATGAAATGAGAAAAGCTTATCTAGAAGCTGATAGACTTAAAAGTAATTGGTTATCTAGAGATAATTTCCTTGGTGGTATAGAAAGTGATCTTAAATATAAGAAAGCAGTCCGTGATTAGGAATTAAAAGACCAACAGGAATTATTTAAATCTTAGGAAGAAGCTCTTGATAGAGATAAAATGAATTATGATTATAACAGAAGACAAGAAGATTATAAAACATATTATAGTGGTGAATATAATAAGCTAAAAGATCAATTTGATAGACAATTAGAGGATTGGTAGAAAGTTAATGGTGAAAATAGTGATTATACCAAGCAATAGTTCTATTTAGACTTTGACACAAAGAGTAAATCTTTAATGGATGAATATAATAAGAAAAGGGATGAACTTTATAATGAACAACTTAAAAATAAAAGAGATTATATTGCAAAAGCTAAATAGAAAGTTTCATCTTATCCTTATTATAGTAAGAAAGGTGGAAAATTAAGTTTATCTACTATTGACTTATTAAATAAAATAGTAAAATAATGCATATTATACCTAAATTTCAAAAGGGAGGGGATTTCTCCTCCCTCTTTACAACATATAAACCAACATAGACACCACAAATTTAGCCTCCAAGTAGAAGGCAGCCTATGTATGAAAGTGAGTCTTCTAATAAATCTTCTAAAGAAGATAAAGAAGATAAGGGGAAACTTACTGAAAAAGATATATATAATATGATTAAAGATATAGATGGACTTCCTAATGAAATGAAAGCTGCAATTAATGGGCTTAAAAGAACAATGACTTCTGGAATTCTTTCTAGTGATTTAAATGACTTAGGTACTACTTTTTTAAATTAGTTATATAAATTAAGAGTAGCTAATGATAATAAGAAAAAGTTTGATGAATCTGTTAAGGAAGCTAAAGATAATGGAAGTCTTGGAGAAGCCGCAATTACTTTAAGTGGTAAACTATTAACTACTGATAAAAATGGAAATATAAAAGAAATTTCTCTTGAATAGTATTAGGAAAACCCGAAAAGTTATTAGTTATTAAGTAATTCTAATCTAGCTTGGTATAGAAAATATGACCCTAGAGCTGCTTTTTCTAAAAATGATGAAGCTTTTGAGATTATTAGTAATGGAATGGGTTATGAGTCTTTTTAGAAATTATTATAGTAGGCTACGATAGCTCTAGGAAATTATAAATATGAAGAATAGGGAGCTATTGAAAAGAAAGCTTTAGCAGGATTATAGGCATTACAAGGAAAATCAGAAGAAGAAAAAGAAAAAATAATAAGTTCTATTACTGAAAATAATGTAAAATATACTCTTACTTAGGACTCAAATGAAGAAAATATAAAGACACTTATTACTTATCTTAGTAGAACTCTTCCTGAACGTAGTAGAGTATGGGCTGCACTTAAAACAGGAAAACCAGAAAATGAAGCAATAGTATCTTTAGTTGGAAATTATCTTATGGGTAATATGAAACAAACCAAATCTATTAAAATTGATATACCATCTAAAGGAAAAGGAGAAGGAGGGGATTCTTCTGATTTAGATAAGATGCAATTAAATACTTCTCAAAGATTTTTAAATGGTTTAGGTGCACAAGGAACTTATGTATTAAATCCTGGAACAAGTAGAGCGGTACAAGTACTTACAAATACTATGCCTATTACAAATGCGGAAGGAAAACCAATAGGGGCGAATTCGACTTTACAAGATGCAGTTAGTGGTGAATATTCAGGAATACTTGATACTCTCCATGCTACAATTGGAGGTCACACTATTGATGCATCTACGTTTGGTAGTATTATATTAAATGATGGTAAAATAAATTCTATTGATTATCCTTGTACTATTAAAAGTAATGGAGAAATAATCCCTAATACTTCTAAAGAAATTATAAAAGCTAAGCAAGAAGCTGAAAAACTTCTAAAGTCTAAAGGAGTAGATGTTAAAAAGCCAGAAGATATTAAAAAATATTGGAAAGCAATTAATGCTGCTTATAAAAAGTTTGGATTATCTGATGCATACAATGATTAGGGTAATCCTATAGGAAGTTGGAGAAGATTTGGTGTAATTAATGTTACAGCAAGTGATAAGGCTTTAGGAATGGGTGAATTAGATGATAACCCATTACTTAAAGAAGTTACTAATGATTCTGTAATTGATAATTTAATACAAATTACTAAAGATGATGATTTTAATAAAAAAGGATTCTTTAATTCTATTACTGGTAGTTATAATAGATTTTACGAAGGTACTCTATGGATTCCTTTAAATGTTAATTATCATGCTTCTACTACTTCTAAGATGAGTATTGAGTAGGCTAGAGCCTTAGAAGAGGCTCAACAAGCAAGAGATTTAAGAAATAATTGGAATCAAGCACATTCTATTTAATTATGGAAAGAAGACAAAATGATATGTTTATGAGTATGCTTGCTAATCCACAAGCATCTTTTGACAATATAGTAACTGTAGGATTAACTGCTGCTAATACCTCTTTATAGGATAGAAATACTTACGCTTCTAATAAATATGTTCAAGAATAGTTTAGAAACTCTGACGGAGATTTTGACAAAGTTGCATTTAATAGAGCTTATGATACAGCTAAATTATACTATAATAATCTTGCTAACACTAACTTTGAAGAATCAATGAAAAAACAAACTATCTACCATAGAGATAGTATAATTGCACCATAGGGATAGACAATGTCTGGACCTATGTTTAAAGAAGTTAATATACCTAATCCATATGAATAGGTATTTAATTTAACAAGATTAGGTAGGATAGATGACCCTACTAAATCAGCTGATGAATTAGCTCAATCTCATAAAGTGTTAGCTAATCCTACTACTGCAGGAGATAATTTAGAAAATGCTAAATGGGAAGATGCTCCTAATGATAACTTTTTTGGTAATTTCTTTGATACTCTTGTAATGGCTTAGTATGACGAGGATGGAACTCATATAGATCCTATTACTGGTGAAAAAACAGAACATAAAAAAGGAGATCTTAAAACAAATTAGGATGGAGAATTCTATTATGAAAAACTTGACGGAAGAGATGTGTATGGTAGAAGAGTTTTAAATAAGATGAATGTACTTACTACTGATGGATCTTTCTGGAATAAGTATGACTTCTTTGATTCTGATGATGTTTAGCAAAAAAGTATAGGTGGTACTGTTATGAAAAACCTTGCTTTAGTAGGTTCTATGTTTATTCCTTATGTAGGTCCTTGGATTACTGGATTGAGTGTAGCTACATAGATGGCAGGATTAGGAGCTACTTTCGGTAAAATGCTTGCAGGAAGTGATAGCCCCACCTTATCTGCTATAGAAGGATGGGCACAATCAATGAATAGACAAACAGCTAAAACTGAATATGCACAACAAAATACATGGTGTTGGGAGAATTTTATAGGTTTAGTTGGAGATGTTATGGGTCAATTGAAAGAATAGAGATTTCTTTTTGAAAAAATCCCTGCAGCTATTAAAGGTATAGACCCTACTAAAACTGCTAGTTATGAATCTAAATTAGAATAGTTGAGAAAATCATACTTAAAAGAAGCAGATGCCAAATTTGGAGAATTACAAAAATCGGGAGCCTCTCTTGAATAGTTATTTAAAGGTAAAGAAGAACTCAATGCTGTAGCGGCTTTAAAGGCACAAGCTGAAATGGATTCTTTTTTAAAAAATTATTAGAAACTAGGAGAAATTCTTAGTAAAGGATATATGACAGGTATCACTGTAGCTGATACTTATGGAGAAGCTAAACAAGCTGGGGCATCGGATTTAGATGCAACTATGCTTACTTTAGGATATGCTGCTGGTGAATATGCACTACTAAATACTGGATTAGGTGAATGGATTTTACCAGAATTAAGGGCAGATAAGTATAAATCTAAGGCTATTATGAATGCTCTTACTAAATTAGATAATGAAACATCTAATTTAAGGAAGGAATTTGGAACTGCATTAACAAATATTCCTAAAGAAGGTAAAAAAGAATACCTTAAAAGATTATTCAATATTGGTAAAAGTATAGCTAATGCAGAGTATGCTAATGGAAGTAGAACATTAAAGGCAACTCTAGCTGCTGGTGCAGGAGAAGGATTTGAAGAAGTATCTGAGGAATTACTTGCAGATTTCTCAAAAGGTTGTTATGATGTAGTAAAGTGGTTACAAGGAGACAATACTAGACTTAATACTTTTGGATATGATTTTGAAAAAGGAGAATGGGATAGCAAAGAAATTTTAGATAGATATGGTATGTCTTTAGTTGGAGGTGCTGTAGGAGGTAGTTTAACTAACGCTGTTACCAGTTATAAAAGTTTTAAACAACTTGACAATATGACTTCTCAATAGGCTATACAAGAAATGGTGTATATGGCTAGAAATGGAGGTTTACAGGATTTTATTAAACAAGTTGATAAAACTCAATTAGCAAACCCTTATAGTTCTGCTACAGATTTTGAAGTAAAAGATGGACAAGTTTCTTTTGCTCCTGGTACTTCTAATAATAACTAGGATTTATTTGCAAAGCAAGCTATAAAATAGCAAGCAAGAATAATTTAGGATATTCTTGATGCTAATGGGGCTTCTCTATCTGATGGTTCGTTTTTAAATAAACAAACTTTAGGAGATTTAAGATTTAATGCTTTACATAAATCTACTACTGCTGGTGCATATCTTAATGAATTTAACACTTTAAGTTCTAATCTTGTAAAATTACAATCTCAATTATAGGCAAAATAGAATTCTTCAGTTGATTCTAATAATGATGGTACAGTTACAGATAAAGAAAAAAGACGTAATGAACCAGCAACTTAGGATAAACAAGTCATAAAAAATATAGAAGCTTAGATAAAAGACACAAAAAAATAGTTACAAGATTTAGTAGAAGGTAAACGTTCTTATGAATTTATTGCGGATTCATTATTTGAAATGACTGCTGATTTAAGTGGAAGATTTACTACTACAACTTTTCCTTTATATGCAGAAAATAAATATGGAAAGAAATTTTCGTAGCTTACAGAAAATGAGAAAGCTGTTACTTGGAATGAATATAATGAGTGGAAATCTGGAGATGGAAGAGATAAAATTAGAGATATATCTTCTATATATAGAACTGTTGCACAAAAGGCTAACGAAACTATTAAAAAACAAGCTTCTGAATATTCAAAAATACCAAATGAAGTAAAGACTATTGAGACACTATTATCAAATCGCTATAATAATATCATAGGAGCTGATGAATCTCAATGGTTAGAAAATGCTCAAAATATTCAAAATATATCTACAAATCAATCAATTCAAAATTTAATTTAGTAGTTTGGTTCAGAATCAGATAAATTAGAATTATAGTCAATATTTGACTAGGTTAATACATTAAATCTTAATGACCCTAATATAGAAGAATAGAAAAAAGATTTAACAAAACAACTTATAAAGAAAGAAAAAGATATTCTTATAAATAATATTGATAAGTATCTAAAGCCATTGTTAGATACAGGAGTAATGAATACAGAAACAAAAAATTAGTTAAATATTATTTTAGAGAATCTCAAACAGTATGCTAGAAATAACGAAATAGATGCTTCTATGAATTATAATTCATTAGATCCAAATGGAGATAAAGAGATAAAAGAATGGCAAAATAAAATAATTGAATTAAATAATATATAGAAAAAGATTTAGTCTTTGAATCGTACTGCATTTGAAAAAAATCTGGATGAATTTTCTATATCTCTAGATAAAAATCCTATAAATATCAGTGAATTAATCAATAGAGTTAATGATTCTTTTAATAGTACTTCAAAAGAAATTAATAAATTTAATTTAGACGAGCAGCTTTATAAAGATTTAGATAATGCTATAAATACTATTGAATTATATGAAGCGGTTATAAAAGGAGCTAGAACAGATAATGCTGGACTAAGTAATTATTTTGGATATAATTCTACTCTAAATGATATAAATAAAAAAATGTAGGATAAAAGACCTGAACTTGCTGAAATTGATAGTAAAGCGGCAGATAGTCTTATTGCTGATATTGAAGTTAATTTAAATAAATTAAAGTTTCTAAAACAATTATATCAAATAAATTAGGGTTAGAAGTTATCTAAACAAGATAGAGTAAGTACTAGAAAAGATCTTTTAATATATAAGAATCTTAAAAGTATCATATAGGTGCCAGATGACGACCCTTTACTTAAATGGGAAGGATTTTTAGATTTATAGAATGTTATAAATAGTATGAATAGGCACGAAGAGCTTATTCGTACAAATTCTAATAATGTTAGTGAAGAAAATAAAGAAGAATTTGAAAAAGAAAAAATTGCAGCTGAGGATGCTATATATGAATTCTTTTAGAAGAATAAAGATAAATTATCTGACCCTGTAAAACTTTCTGAATTTCTTAGTCCAAAAAGATTTTAGTTATATACAGAAGCTAAAGAATTATTAAATGAAGATTTGGATAATTTAGATGATAATTCAATGATTTGGTGGATTGCAAGTAGAGCTGCAGTTAAGAGTTCTGATTTTTATAATCAATATAAACAAATTATTGATCCAACTTCTAAAAAACCTTTAGCTCCTATAGCAACATAGGAACTAGCTGTTTATAATAGTTATGCAGCGGTAGTAAATGGAGATGTTTTCACTAATTTCTATAAAGCATTTAGAAAATCATTAACAGATGATTGGAAGTCTAAATCAAAAGAACAAAGAAAAGAAGCTATTAAGTTAATTAATAAGGATGAAGTTTTAACAGAGGATTCTCTTAGTGATTATTCTTTAAACTTTTTACCTGCTCCTAGATATTCTAATGCTGTTTTAATAGAAGGAATAGCTGGAAGTGGAAAAACATCAAGTGTATTTAGACAAGTTGTTACTATGCTTAAATAGTTTAATCCTGATGTTTTAAAAAATGTAGCTATAGTACATGGTGCAAGCGTTGATAGTGCTAAAAAAATACAAGAAGATATAGGATTAGATGATAAGAATTCAAAAACTTATGGTAATTCAGAATTTATGAAGGAAATAAGTGCTGAATGGAAAGAATATCCTATAGACCCTGTTTCTAGAGAATTTTTAATTCCAAAATCTGATTATTAGATTACAAGTGAAAATGAAATTAAATCTGCTTTAGGAATAAAAGAAACTTCTTCATATCCTAGTTTAATAATATTGGATGAGGTTTCTAAATTTACTTCTTATGATTTTGATTTAATTGATGCTTTTGCAAAGAAATATGGTATTACGATTTTAGCAGCTGGTGATTTTGATTAGTCTGGAGTTGTTGGTTCTCATCCTATTACCATAGGAAAGGAAGATTTAACTTGGAAGGTAAACCTTGATAGAACTAATTTTATAAGGACTCCTAAATTAGGAGTGTCAATGCGAACAGATAATTCCTTAAAAACACATAATTAGTAGAAGTTATAGGCATATATGCAAAATCCTACTAATATTACTATTGATTTTGAATATTTTGAGGATGAATCAGGGTTGTATGGAGATAAAATAGTTCCTTATGTTGTTGAAAATGATTCTGTTCCACAAGAATATTTAAATTTAGGAAAAGAATAGGCTGTAGAAGAGGTTAAAAATAGTATTAAAGCTCTTATAAATACTTTAAAAGAAGGTGAGAAGATAGGATATATTTATACTGATACATCTTCTCCTATATATAAGTTGTTATCATCTGATGGATATTCTAATTTTATAGATTTTAAATAGGGTGGAGCTGCACAAGGATTAGAAGGAAGATACTATATTATTGAAGTGTCTCCTAATGAATACATGACTAATCCAGACACTTAGAAATCTTCTACTGAACAATATCTTAAAGATATATATACTGGAATTACTAGAGCTTAGCAAGGAAGTATTATAGTAGCTCCTATGGATATAGGTCCTAAATTTGATTCTCATAAGGTTCCAGAAAAAATAAATGAAACTCTAAGTAATAGTGTAATTGCACACTATGCTAACAAAAGAAAACAATTATTAGATAAAATAATAACTACTGGCTCTCCAATATCTTACTCTGCTAGAACTCCTGAATCTACTAAAGAAATTAAACCAAAGGAAGAATCTAAAGATGGATTAAGTGATGGTGTAGATGGGACTAAACCTCATTCAGAGCCTAAAAAAGATAAATCTATAATAGTAGTTCCTCCAAAAGACCCTGTTATAAAACCAAGTCATTCTTATTAGGAATTACCTTTAAAAGGAGTTCCTGAAGCATTTAGAGAAAATCTTTTAAAAGCACAAGGTGATGCTATTAAAAATCCAAAAACTGATGATGGTTTAGATATTGATGATTCTAAAACAGATTTAAAATATGGATAGGTAATTCGTATAGGAGATCCTAATAATCTAGATTTTGGAGTCATAGTAGGTGTAAAATATCACGAAGATGGTAATCATGAATATGCTGTAATAAAGGTATCTGATAAAATTAATAACACTGAAATTATTTCTTAGAAAAATATTACTGCTATTATTAATACAAATGTAAAAACTAATACAGTTTTATCTCACGAAGATATGGTACAGGCATATGGAGAAGTTGCCAATGTAAAAAATATTACAATTTAGGTAGAAGAAGAAACAATATAGCTGCCATTATGTTAGATTCCTTTTAAAGATAATAATGGAAATACGGGAACTAATAATATGATAAACTACTGGCGTAGAAATATAGTAGTAGTTGATATTAATGGAGTACACATGCCTTTCTATATGAGTACTGGACGCGGGGGTAAAGAGAATGTATAGCCAGGTTTATGGTATCCTTTCTTTGGTATAGGTGAAGGATGGCTTAATAAAGGAACATAGGAACAAATTAATTCATTTTATGGAAGTCATATTTTATAGACAGTTGCTGAACAATTAAATGCAACTCTTGGAACTGGGTATGTAGATGATATTAAAGGTCCAATTACATTAGAACAATCTTCAAATGAAGAGTGTCCACAACTAGACTTTATAAACTAGGATATGAATCCTACCATTAATGGTAAACCAAATACAATAGAGAATCTTAATAATAACGTGAAAAATGTTATATCTAAAATAGATTCTGCTATAAATAAATTATTACCAGAAAATCCTGAACCACCAACTTATAATCCAGATAATGAAAACGAAATAACTGTTATTACTAATACTGATGTTATTAAGGAAACTGAGTATAAACAATAGTTAGATAATTCTAATCAAAGTGAAAATCTTCCAAAAACATATATTGACGAAAAGTCTTCAGATTCTTCTGATGATACTGGTCTTGTAACTTTGTTACATTCTTTTAATACTTTTGAATTGGGAGTATTAGTTGATGATAAAGGATATCCTGAACCAAATGGTGGTCCCGAGTGGGCTGAGCAAAGAATAGACAGTGTAAATGGATTGATAAAAATTGATAAGTTACACGGAATTCCTATTTAGGCTATTGATACTTATAAAGAGAAAATAGGAAACCTTAGAAGTATTTTATTTAATACTAAAGATAAATCTGATTTAATCGAAAAATTATAGGATTACTTGGATTTACAAGGAATTAATGTTACATTTGCACTAAAGAGTTCTCCGAGACCTGGTGATGGAAATAAAGCCGAAGGAAAAGAATTTGTAGAAAATAAGCCAACACCATTTAGTAAAGGTATAAGTGAATAGACACTAATTAATGGTTCTTCAGATAAGAGAAGTTCAGAATGGCATCCAAAATCAATTGTAGCTATAATAAATTATAATGGTAAAAATATTTTAGAATTACCTTTATTGGCTTTATCTTCTCCATTTACTTTAATAAAGGCTAAAGAAAATGGTGTTTTGCTTTATCCAGAACCTAATCAGAGATATTTGGATTTAAAATCTCAAGGACTTTCTTTACATGAAATATCTGAAACATTAGGAAAGGAATATAAAGAATAGTATCCAGCATTGTCAAATCTTTTTAAATTATATGACTTTACATATAGGTCAATTTTATTTATTAAAGACCCACAATGGACAATAGCTAATACTTTTAATTTATGTGGAGCACAATTTGTAACCAGTAGAGGTATGTACCAAGGAAGTCCTGGTCTAAAATATGAAGCAGATTCTAAACCCGAAGAGGATTGGATGGATGTACCCGATTTTAAGAAAAATCCATAGATTACTATGACAGAGGTATTAGTATCAGTTAATGGTGAAGTTGAAGATGGAAATGGTACTGTTTATAAAATTGCACACGCAGGTCATCCATTTGTTTTAGTATCACATGATTTAGATTTGAATAGTTCTGCAGAAATTTTAAATCATTATATTAAATAGATTTCTGGAGAACCAGTTCCTGAAAAAGTAACCTTAATGTATATATTGCCACCAAAAGCAACTATAAAAGAATATATAGATAATCTTCAGGAATTATTTAATGGTAATAAAAAAGGAGTTAAAGAAATAGGGCAGTTGTTTACTTCTTATAAATTAGTTGACATTCTAATGAAGAATGATAGTTTTAGATAGTAGCTAGGTAAAAGAAATCCTGAAATGCTAAGAAAAACTCAAGAAGCCCTTGATCAAATGAATCGTTTAAAAAATATAGAAGATAAAAAGAATAAGTTATATGAACAACAAGATTGGACTAAAGCAAGATTATCTTAGAATAAGATTTCTTTAGCTGGAGCTTTTAGTGGAGTAATAATGTCTTTTATTTATAGAAAAAATACTCTTAACTCATTAAATGGAGGTAAAAATACTATTACTTTTGATAAAAATGCTTTAGATTTAGTAAAGGGAATATTAAATCAAGCAGGAATTGATGGAATTTATTATAATGTAAAAATTCATAAAGATGATACAATGATAGATTCTTTACACTGTCCTGTTTAGGATTACTAGATAGACGGTAAGCCTTTTAAAATACATGGTAAATTAGATTCATATGTCTTTTCTGGTAATGTAAATGGGTTAGTTAAGCAATTTTTAGATGATTTAAGACCTTCATCTAACGGGGAGTATGCTGCAACTAAAGATACAACTCCATATTTAGGAGGCAGATCTTATAATGGAAGAAATGTTTCTTCTGAAGAAGCTAAAATAAAATAGCTTTCTGACTATATTTTAAATAAGACAGGTGTAGATTATAAAGATATATATGAAAATTATCCTATAAAAGAAGCAACTGATTTAGTTATTAGAAAGATTAATGAAGAGCTACCTGGTCATGTTGCTTTTACGGTTGGAGGAGAACTGAAAATAAGTAATAAAAATGAAGTTATAAAGGATAATGTAAGAATTTTTGATATTAATAATAATCCTATTACTGATATATCTAGTTTAGTTAATAATAATGGGGAATATAACTTTATATTAGAAACAGGAGGAATTAATTATGTTGCAGAATATAATGGAAAAGAGCTTATTTTAACTCCCCCATAGGGTTCTCAAAAATCTGGAGATGTTTCAATAACTGAGGAGAATTTCTAGAATACCATTGAAGTTGTTAAGGATTCTTTAGGGGATTCTTTAGACGTATATTTATCAATTACGGATTTGTTAGGAAAAACTAACTACGCAGAATTTAAAGAATATCTAAAGACTGATGAATATATAGAGGGAGAATTACAAGACTTATCAGATGAAGCTACATCAGAACAAAAGGAGATATTAAATAAATTACTAGAATTTAAGAAGGCACTTGATAGTCAAGAAGAAACTAATGAGTGTCCTTTAAGTATTAAAATAATTTTCTAATATGGTAAAATGTAGTATTGATGATACTTCATTAAAGTAGATTAAAAATATGACAGCCCGTGTTCTAAGAGCCCACCTCAAGGAACATGGGACTGCCTCTGCTTTAAAAAGTAATATGAAACAACTAATTCAGGATATTTCTGAATAGTTTGAGCTAACTAATAGTATGGCAATAGCTTAGGCTATCAGTGATGCTGCAACTAGATATGGTGTAAATGAATAGATACCTGAGTATTTTACTCCCAAAAATATTAGCAATCTATTGATAGAAAGTGATTAGAATATACAGTAGATTGATACTTTAGGAGCTAGTACAGATCAATTAACTGATGTAGCTTAGGTAAGATCCAGAATAGATGCTTCTAGAGATTTTATAGATAAATCTTTTGGTTTAGCTAAAGAAGCCAGTATATATTTTGAAAATATGACAAATCAAAATCTATTTGATTGTCTATTTATTAATAGAGGCTCTGTTAATTAGAAAACAGGAATTGTATAGAATACTGTAGAACTAAATAATAATATTAGAGACTATCAAAATTATTTATTAAAAAATATTACAACTTACCTTAGAAGTATTATCAGAGTAGCAAAAAATCTAAAAATAGATACTGAAGTAAAGGAAGCTTTAAAAAAGCCTGTAATGTATGATGAAAATAATAAATATACAGGAGTTTTAGAAACTTTACAACCATTAATTAATACTTACATTAAGGAACCTTTATTAGGAAGAACAGACATTCTCAGATAGATTTATAATGATTCTCGAAATAGTGATAGTCCTGATCGTAATATTTCAAAATAGAGGTTAGCTGCTTTTAATTCAATGGTATTACTTAATAATTTTGATACTTACCTAAGTGTTATGTTAGGCAAAGCTATTTAGATTAAGGATTTTAATCAAAAAACTGGAGAGGATAAATATTAGATAGCTGGTAAAACCGCAAAAATAGCTACTACTTGGAGAGTATCTGAAAATATCTTTGTAGAAGATGAAGCTGATGCAATTACAAAATTAGCTATTAATACATCTCCATTATATAATTGGGGTACAGATACACCAAAAGATGGGTATTTTTTAAATTTTTCAGCTTTCTAGCATATAGTTGCAAAAATTAAAGACCTTTCATTTGGAGCTGAAATTGATAATATTGTTTTTGATGATAAATTTAAAAAAATTTATAAAGGACTATATGAATAGTTACCAGATGATATTAAAGGAAAATCTCTAAGAGCCTTAATAGGTTTTATAAGAAAAAATACTAGAAAGTATTTACATGTTATTTTTAATATTTTATCGAATGATAAATTTAAAAATGATAATCCAAATTTATATAAAAGATTCACACAAGATGAATTAAATAAATTATATTCTCTATAGAAAGGAATTTTTAACGGACCTAACAGTCTTAGATCTCTAGTATTTGGAAATCCAAGTATTGATTACTACTCTTATATAACAGAATCAGCTGATTCAATTTTTAATGTAAAATATATACAATACTATAAGGATGAAAATGGATTAGTTCAAGTAAGAACCCTTCTTGATTAGGGTATTAATAATATTAAACGTAAAATAGAACAGACTATTAATAGAAATAATAGTATAAGTTTAATTAAAAACTGGGAAGAGTACAAACAATCTCTTAATTTAAGAGTATTTGCTGAAGATCACCATTTAAATACTATAGCATTTAAAATACCTGAAACGGATATTAATGTTAGGATATTTGTTTAGAGTGGTGATGTACAATTTATTGGTTCTTCAAAGGATATATCAGATTTTGAAAAAATTCTTCCTTTTATAGACAAAACTCTAAGACTAAATCTTTAGAATAATGCTGAATTACTGAATGCATTAAAGGAAACTTTTAGAGGTATTAATGAAGTTAAAAATAATTTACTGAAATTTGCATGTAGAATAATTTTAAATTAGTATATATCTAAAGAAATAGTTTCAGATGTAAGTGCTAGTGAAAAACAAAGAGTGATTTCAACTACATATGGAAGGAATGCACCTGCTTATAATTGGGAATTAGATGAATTAGGAATGATTCATGGTAATGATGTTAGAACTTTATATAATATAGCTTTAGCTGAAGCTAATATGGCAGGAATAACAACTTCTACCCAAGTAAAAGATGGAGAAGGTAATGGACAAAGTAATCAAACTCTTAGTCGTCTTCTAGGTTCTTGGTTTTCGCAATGTGAATTACAAGAAAAAAATTCAGATTCTGCCTCTCATTCATTTCAATTATTGACTAATCCAAAATTATTAGAAGGAATATATACTGCAAAAGAATTTTATGATCCTTCTGATACTAGTAAACCTACTACAAAAATGAATACAAACGAAATGGCTTATTCATAGTTAGTATATGATTATATAGGAGGTTTAATGGAAAGAACCGATAATAATGTGGTAGGAAATGGCCATATTATGATTTTACCTTCAGTGAATTCTGATAAGGGAACTATTGGAAGACTTTTAATAAATGCAAATACAGAAGTATACTTAGGTAATGGTATTTCTAAACCATTAAAAGATTGTAGTTCTGTAGATATATAGCAGTTAATAGCACTTGAATTAGGTGAATTTTATGAAAATATATATAATCAAGTAATATATGATTGGCATAAGGTAGAAGACTATATAACAAATTAGTATCATATAGATATAAGAGGGTTATTAGCATCTGATTTTATAAATGGATTCGATAATTTTAATTAGATATTTTCTTCTTTAAATACTGGTTTTAAAACTCCTGTTGATTTAATAAAAACAGCAGTACTTGATTACAATAAACAGAATAGATTACATCCTTTAGGATTAGTAGATCAAGTACATTATAAGAATAATGGCGGTTATTTAGGTATTAATAAGACTATTATTGCTCAAATAGCAAGGTTTAAACCTGAAAGTGAAATATTTGCAGGTAATAATAAAAATTTAGAGTATCCAAGTAGTTAGCAATTTTGGACAAACAAAAAAGCAGAAATATTAAAAGGATTATTAAAAAAGGATTTTAAAATTAATACTTTTAATTCAAAACAGCCTGAATTACAATATATAAAAAATAATTATAAAGATTGGGTTAATAAATCTGGAAATGTTATATTAGCTAAAATTAAAGTTGATGGAAAATTAGCAGAAATTACCTCTAAAAGAGATTTAATTAAATTAGGTCTTTAGGATCAATATAATAACTATATTGATAGTATTGCTAGTAGCATCCAATTAAATCCTATAATTGAACAATATAATTATCTAGACTATTTAATATCACAAGAATTTATAAACTCGTCAGTTGGATCTTTTATAGCACATCCTGAAAAAACTGGTTCTACAGATGTTTTACAACAAGAGGCAGGTCAATTTTAGGCACAACACAAACGAAATGTATCATTTACTGCTGCTATGCATGAATTTTAGTTGAATTTACTTAATGGAATTCCTGAAGATTATAATCTAGCAGTAATTGAAGATATTAATGATATTTAGGGTGTTATTACTGGTAAAAACCATTATATTAAACCTTTTGATGGAGCTACATTTGTAAATCCTTTTGTAGTTATACTAGAAAATAATTCATTAGGAGGAGCTAGTGCCGGAATTAGTAAAAAGCAATTTGTCCATTTTAAAAATGAATCTACTGGAACTGGAGGAATAATTAAAACTGCAGGATTTGGTTTAACCAATGACTGGATTAGGAACTCACCATTCTTAGAAACAATGATGAAGAAAATGACTAATCATATTTGGTTAAATGAAGATAATAGTCAGTTTATAACAGATATAACAAAAAATTGGAAAGGTGAAAAAATAAATTATTAGAAATTCTTCTTTAAAAGAAATGGTAAAATGTATTAGATTACTAATATAGAAAGTTTAGGAAATAATACATATAATAGAACTGTTTAGGAAGTTTCTTAGGATGGAAATCCAATAGGAAATCCAGATATAGAGAAAAATATTGTTGTTAATACTAACTATAAACTATGGAATTTATTCGGAGGAAAAAATTCTTTATAGTTAAAAAACAATAAATTAGTTCTATCTAACACTTCTGTAGAAAATGTTGTGTTAGCAATGAATAGTATTGGTACACCTAAGAATGAAAATGTACAAACCTAGGATGACATTTGGCAGGCTTTAAAAATGGTAGATGTACATTACCTTGCTACTGCGGGAGCTGTAAAATAGGGAGCTGCCAATATTAATTCTAAATCTAAATACGGTACAAAATTAGATTATAATGAAGATTTAGAATACGATATTTAGAAAATACACATGTACTAGGCTGGAATTCAGTTAGATAAAGAACATCATGCTGATGAATCTGAACTATCTCTAATGACTTAGGTAATTTCAGCTTGTGCTGCTAAAGGTTATACTTTTGATACTGCAGTTGGTTTATATGAAGCTCTTAGAAAAATGACTGACATTAATACAAAAGAGCATTTACAAGCAGTGCAAGATTTATTTTCTGATGGAAGTGAATAGTCTATTTATAATTTTTAGAATATTTTAATGAAATCTATTATAAAAGCTATTTCTACTTCTAATGGCAGTAATTTTGCTAAAACTATTGCAGTAGATTTAATGAATCAGGCTAAAGAAGGAAAAAATGTATCATTTGCAGAAGCTAATATACCTCTTTCTGATAATGTCATCTATAGAAAAATATTTTCAACTATTTCATCATTTTTAACAAAAAGTGGTATTAGATAGAAAATTCCAGGAGTTTTGTCTGTATTAACTCCTTCCTATGGAATTATGAAAGTATATAATGGAAGAAAGTATGAATCTTTTACTAACCCAAAAGAAGAATTAGAAGATTTATAGGAATAGTAGATTCCAGTATATGATATAGATGATCCAAATTCTAATATAACTAATATTGAATTAGGGCGAACATACCTAGTTACATCAATTAAAAATACAGAAGTTGAGGATGCTTATGGTAATATATAGGTCACTTAGGTTCCAGTAACAGAACCTAGACTTATAAGAACTCCTCAAGAATATAAAAAACTTAAGGAAGAAGTAAAAGATAAAAAAGTTACTTAGGTAGTAGAAGATATTAGAGAAGGTAGAGATTTAGCTGGATATAATGTTAGATTTAAAACTGATAAAGGTGAATTTTAGATATGGGATTTAGCATCATCATCTGCACTATTTAGTTTAGATGAATTGGAAAAAGAATGGTCTGGTTCTCAAAATGATGTAGAGGCTTTAAAAAAAATAATGACGGATACATATGGAATCTCTCCAGATATTACTATTGAAAATGCTCGCTCATATTTAGACATTCTTAAAGTAAAGCTTAGAAGACAATTATAGAATGATTTAAAGAATTTATCAAGAACATCTGAAGATATTGTCGAATAGTATAAATAGTTATGTTAGGCATCTGAAAATACTAAAGAATGGTATTAGAAATATACTAGATGGGTTAATATTGCACTAGGAAGAAAAGACGGAGATTATTTAAGGTTAAATAAAAGTAATATTACTGTTGATGCTTCTAATATTAGAGAAGTACATGATCAAGTTCTAAATTTATTAAAAAGAACTTAGCAAGTATTAATAGATGGAGAATATCATACTGTAGACAAACAATCTATAAAAGAGCAGGCATATGAAATTATAATGCCTAAAACTTTTGCAACTAAATTTGGACTTGATGAATTTGCAGATTTAAATGCTATACAGAATGATTAGGATTATTTCATTAAACAATACTTACAAAATTAGACCACTAAAGTAACTCCAGAATAGTATTCTGTAGAATTTAAGAAATCAGATGGTAATCATTTATATGTCCTTAATAAAGAATTAGTACCTGATGCTAATCTTATTAAACTTACTAATATAATGACATCTACTGATGAAGATGGTAAAACATATAGATTAGATAGCAACAATAATATTTTATATGAAATAACTCCAGATACTGAAATATATTCAGATACTTTAGGTAATGAAGTAATAGTTACTGATAATATCAAACATTATATTGAAGAGCTTAATTATGACTCTGTAAAATTATCTGAAAATTTGGAAGATAAACCTAATCTTTTAACTAGTATTTGTAACGATCTTAAAAACTCTACTAATAAAATTGCTAAATACTTTGGTAAATTTGTTACTTCTACGGGTTATGATGCTAAATTAATTATGAATCAAAATTCAAATTATCATAATGTTAATTTAGCAAACTATAAAGAATTTTCGGATACTAATCTTATTATTAAAGCTGGTAGAGAGAAACACACTTCTTTCTTAAGGTCTCTTGATATTGTTGCAGCTCGTATTCCTGCTCAGTCTATGCAATCTTATATGCCAATGAAAGTTATTGCATTTGATAATCCTGACATTAATACGGCTTATGTATCTACGTATCAAATATTATTACAAGGTTCTGATTATGATGTTGATGCTGTATCTTTGGCAACATTTGATATAGATTTTAATGGTATATTACAATTATGGTCTCCATATGCTAATCTTACTAATGTTGAAATGAGAAAGGCTTCAGAATAGTTACCAATTCCTACAGGTGAAACTATATAGATTTAGGAATCTGACAATATTGATGAATGTCTTTATTTGTTTAAAAAGTATGGAGATTTATTTAATTTTACTACTGCATATACTTATAATAAGGAAACAAAAGAGTATATTCCTGATTTTAATGAAATAGATGTATCTTTAAATGTTAAAAATGCATAGCAATTAAGTAAATTAGCATAGTTTCTAAAGGAAATTAAGGTTATAAATATACCTTCTAATTAGTATCATACTAAGTTTATGGGGGCTCTTCCTAATCTCACTACTGTAATAAAAAATGATAAGTAGTTTAAAGACTTATTTAGTAAAATTAAAAATATAATAGATAACCATAATTTATATTTAGACAAAGTACATAGAGGTAAATTATCTACAATAATTAATAACTATACTATGATGTCTATGTATGGGACTATTATAGATCCAGTCAATTTAATATAGGCACAAACTTCTGTAGATGCTACTACAGGACCTTTAAAATCTATTGCAGATGAGTCATTTGAAGGTCAAGAAACTAAAAACAGAACTCCTGGTAATTTTGTAAACAAGTATCAAAGTATTGTAGAAAATTAGGTAGGTAAAGAAGCAATTGCAATTTGTGCTACTGGATTAAAATCTTTCTTTGCTTTAACATAGTATTGTAATTGGATATTAAATAATGGAAGTACTCAAGAATAGGGAGAATTACTTTTAGGAAATAATCATTTAGGTTATATAATAGGAGGTAAATCATATAAAACAGTCACAAATATTAGAAGTAAAAATTTAAATACTATATCTAATTCAGAAATTCTAGCTGCTTTATCTCAAGTTAATAATGATAATGATGCGGCATTAACTTTATCTGCTTTACTATCACTTGCAACGGATAATGCTAAGGAATTGTCCTTATCTAAATTAAATGCTACTACTAAGACTATAGGTATGTACATTTATGGTCTTACAATTGGCATGGATTTTAAGGATATTGCTAAAATTTTAATGTCTCCAACAGGAGAAGTAGTTTCAAATTTATTGGAAGGTGATGTATTTACAGGTAAACGAGAAATTACTCAGGCAGTAGATATTTTTGATTATTTTGATAGATGCCCTGAATATATATTAAGTAAATATAATATACGAAAAGATTTAGATGATAATAATATACCTATTAATCCTTATACAGCATTTTCAAAGATTTTTAGGAAAAATTAGGATTTAAAAAATGATGCAGATTTAAATCATGCTATTACTTAGTTTGGTAAATCTAGATGGACTTTAGAGGAAAAATTGTAGACTTTAGAATCTTTTAGAAGTGAATATAATAGCCCTTCTCAGTATGCTTAGCAAATGTATAATTAGCTAATTGATGATTTATAGGATTATGTTATTAATTTATCTACAGTAGATAAAGACACATTAGATGATATGTAGATATTAGCTAATGGAGCTAAAGAAATGAAACGTTTAGGAAATATTTTAAGTCTTAATTAGGGAATTAAAACAGATCCTGAAGGACTTTTATATCAAGTTAATCTAATAGAACATGCTATATATGATATTACAGGAAATGAATTTGATGTAATTGATATTACTAAATTTGCGTTTGATGAAGAATATAGAAAAAATGCTATAGCAGAATATGAAAAGAATAAACATTCTTTTAATATACTAGCTGTAGTTGCTAATGTACCTCATTTTATGGGCTATGTTAGAACTTTAGCTACAGCTCTTCAAGAAGTTTCTAGTTCATTTAAATTTAGATCTGCCAAAGGTATGGCTTTAGAAATATCTAAAAAGATTAAGTATAATGATTCTAATAAGATTGTAAAAGGTATTGAAAATTTTGTTGGAGATTTTTTAAGAAAAGAATGGTTCTTACAAAATGACGTACAAATAATTATACCTAAAGGAAATTATGCTTTTAATGCAGATGGTAACAAATATGAATTAGAAGAAGATACTCCAGTTAAATTAGGCACCGATTGGGGTGCAGCTACTTTCCGTATGTTTATGGAAAATTAGATAATACCTGATTTAAAAGAAGGTAAAATTAGTCCTAATGCATCTTCTCCTGGAGTAAAAGATAATTTATTTATTAAAGATCTTGTAAATGATGTGTCTACTAATAATGTTTCTGGAAATGCTAGTATAATTTATACTCTTCCTATAAATATGATGCCTAGAATAGATTCTGATATAGTTATTCTTAATAATTATAAGGCAGAATTTAATAAATTAGCAAAATATGGATATTAGTATGAAATAAATTCTTATAATTCTGATGGAAACCCAGAAGTTGCACTATCTCGACAATTACCATTAGTAGATTTGTTTACCTATTATGCAATGATTGCTAATAATTGGAAGGTTTCGGAAAATTCTTTAGTTCCTATATTAGAAGGTTTTAATAATACAGGAATAATAAAGAATTTCCATGATTTTGAAAAAGCTTATGATATGTCATAGGAACAGTTATCTCTTGATAATATAGATGAAAATGATATATTACCATATGTAATACCAAAAGGAAGTCCTTATTCAGCTAAATCAACTTATTTATGGGCAAGAAATTCTACTACACATAAGTATTAGAGAATGAAAAAACTTACCACTTAGGAAATAGAGGATCTACCTGAAGATGAATATGGTAATAAGATAGGATCTATAAATAAATATGGATTTATTAGTTCAGCTGATACAAATTATTTTCCAACAGGAAGAGTTCAATCTTCTTAGAGAGTTGTAGATAATTCGTATATAGATGATAACGGTAAAAAAATATATTATCAAATAACTTATGATATAGAATCTGGAAAAATATTTGAATCTCGGGCAGGCTTAGAATAGAATATTTTATCTGAAATTATGGATTATGTTCCAACAATTAAAGTAAATGGTATTAAAAAGATAAATTTTGAATATTTAGAAGCTATTATAAAGAATAAATTAAATCCATGTCAACCTGCGTAAATAAAAAATCACCTGAATACCAGATTTTAAAAAATAAGTCTGGTATTCAGAACTTTATTTTAGAAGCCCTTTGTAGAGATTATCTTAATAAATATGGAAGATTTCCTTATTTAGATGAATTGTCTTAGTCTAATTCTGAACCACATTTAAGAAATAGATTTAAAATAAAAGAAAACAATAGTACTAATATAAGTACAATTCTTGAAGAAACAGGTAAACCTACAATTGATGAAGCCACTATAGATATAAATAATGAATATAGAGATTTAGAGGTTTAGATTACTCCTATTGTTAATGAGGCAATTATAGATATAACTCATAGACCTACTAATGATAATTTTGACATTACTCCTGTAGAAGTAGATACAAATATAAATAACTATATGGTATTCAATAAATCTTTAGAAAAATTGGCTAATTTATATGGTATAAATTTTAATACAGTAACTGATGCAGAATTAACTACTCCAGAATGGAGGGAAATTTCTCCAGATATAGCAACTGCAAATGCTTTTGTATATAATGGTGAAATTTATATTAATATTGACAGAAATTCAGTTGATGCTCCTTTACATGAGTTAATGCATATACTTATAGGTTCTATGAGATTTACTAACCCATTAATATATTAGGAATTAGTAAATTCTGTTGAAAATTTTCCAAATTATTAGTTACTTGCCAGTAGATATAATAATAGATCTAGAAATGATATAAATGAAGAAATATTTGTAACAGAAACGGCAAAATATCTAATGGGAATACCATCTAATATAGATAATTTTGATTAGAAACTTTTAAATGAAATTAATTATAACACTAAGAGAGTTTTAGATTCTATTCTAATGGGTTAGGATAGTGTAAAAACTTTAACTAATGATCAATTATATACTAAATCATTTAAAGAATTAGCTTAGATAGTCAATTCTTCAGTTTTGAATAATTAGTTTAAAGGATTTATTAATGTAGAAGGTTCTGAGTTACATAGAAAACTAAATAATATAAAATCAGATTTATTTAAAAATAATCAATTAGAAGAATATTGTAATTAATGTCTTGTAAATATATATATAAAGGTAGGCAATTTAATTCAGAAACTGAATTAGATGACTTTCTACTTGAAAAAGCTCCATTTGAGCCTACATTAGGTGATTTAGTATTTAGCATGTCTTCTGCTCAATTAAATGTTTCTAATTAGTTAAGTTAGATTGCTAAAGAATCCCACAGAGTTAAAAAGATTATGTAGGAAGCTATAAATTCTGGAAAAGTAATCTATGATGAAGATGGAAATATGGCTGTAGAAGACCCTCCATATATAGGTGTTAATAAATTCTTATCTGGATTAACAAATTCTAAAGGAGATTTATTATTTCCGCAATTCAGAGAAGAAGAATATTGGAGTAGAAGATATACAAATTGGAAAGCTGGATAGTTTACTGATGCTGAAATAGAAGAATTTGGATTAGATAAAAATAATCTTCCAAAAATAACAGATTCAAATTAGCATAAAGAGTTAAGAAAATAGATGACTAATAAGTGGGAGACACAAGCTAAAATTGGTTCTGCAATTCATAATGTATTATAGATTTGTTTTTAGAAACAAAACGGAAAATATAATTTTGAATTAGATGACACTTCTTTAGAAGAATATTTAGAAACAGCTATAGATAAAAAGAATAAATAGTTTTTAACTCCTAATTCTATTTAGCAAACTATAGAATATGCTAGAAAATTACATTAGGATTTAACTAAAAAATTTGGAGAAAATTGTAATTATTATCCTGAGTTTGTAGTAACACAAGATACTAATATAATGCATAAAGGTGCTCCTACAAAACTTATGGGTATTATAGACTTATTAATTATAGATAGTTCTGGTAAACCTCATATATTAGATTATAAGACTTCTATACATGATTATTTTTAGTTTTCAACTCCTAAAAAAACTGCATATAGTTATTAGCTTGCAACTTACCAGAGAATGCTTGAAAAATATGGAATTAATGTTTATCAAGGAGAATTGCTTGTTGCTCCTATATAGATTGCTAATTTTAAGAAAGAAGGTGATACTTATATATATGATGGAATAAATGCTCCTGAATCTTTTACAGCTATTAATACTTCTTTTAATACTGATAAAATGTGGGATAACATAGATGAATTTATGCCAGCACCTTTCAAACTATCAATTACTACTGAAGAAGCTAATTAGACCATTTCTAGCATGATGGGAAAATGGTTTCCAGAATATTCTTCTAGTAAAAAAATAACAAGGGAAGGAATAATTGAACGTTTGAAAAAACTAAATAAATTAACTCCTGATGAAAAAGGTGAATATACTTATAAAAAGTATGGAAAAGAAGCTCCTATAGTAGCTACTAGTGAGGCTGATTTTGTAGATTAGGTTTTAAAATATGAACAAAGCTTACCTTCTAAAAAATTAAGAATAACTGGATAGGTAAAATCAGCTTTAAAAGAAGCTATGCAAAATGGAATAAATAATGTTGAATTTCCATCACCTATAATTACAGAATCAGATGGTTCTGTTACATGGTTAAAGGATATTTTAAGTCCTTACTGTAATGATAATTGGGAAATAATTAATAATGAACTTTTGGAATCTTATGGGGTTATTGCAGTTAAGACAAAAGCAGCACCAAATTAGATAGATTTTATAAGAGTTAGTACAAGCAATTTAACTTCTGATTATAGAAGAAACTTTGGTAAAAAGAACAATAAAATTTTTCAAGAAAGAAGGGGTATAACAGGTACATACGAAGCAGATGTTGTACAAAAATCTAAATCTAACACATTAATAGCAGAATCTGTTCAAGGAAATGTAGAATTAATGGAAACAATGTTACTTATAAATTAGATGAGAGGTATTGAAGGTTATACTGTAGGAAATGTATAGGTAGTAAATCCATTATATGCAAATGGCTTAGGATTAAGTAATGAAGAATTATTATATTGTTGGAAAGAATTAAATAAGCATGATTCTGTTAAACAAGATAATTTTAAAAATAGTACTGTTAAATTTGCAACTAAATATGAATTAGCCCGAAATAAGTTTGCTCACATTATGAGAGAAGGTGCAAAAAATGATTGGAAAGATGGATATCAATTATTTGGAAAATTAAGAGTATGTCAACCTATTTTAGATGAAAAAATAGATGGAAGTACTGAGGATAAAATTAATGCTTTAAAAGAACTCCTTAATAATTTATCCTCTGTTACTAAAAAACTTGATAAGGTATATAGTACAGAAGCAGAAATACAAACAAAAGAAGTAGCACTACATAATGCAATTCTAGCAGCAATAGCATAGTTAAAAGGGGTTAATTTTAGATAGTAGTTAAAGGATCATGATATGTTTGTAGAAAATCTTGCTATATGGAAACATGGTATTTCTGGAACTTATATTGATAACCCTGGTAATATGGATAGTGAAGCACTGAATCTTGTTACTAAATTAGTTACAGAAGCTTACTAGAATGTTAGAGATGATATTCAAAAAGATAAAGTTACTATTTAGAAATTAGTAAATAATCTTAAAAAAGAAGCTGGATTTGGAGCTATTACTGAAAATACTATAGGAAATTAGGTATCCTTATATAAAAATATGTTTCAAGAATACCATGAAGGTAGTGATTTTTTATTTAAAAACCCAAATCAATTAAATGGGGCTGAAAGAGAATTTCTTGAATTTGCTTTATGGAGAATTAATAAAAATAGATTTCCCACTAAGCCTGATGAAGAATTAATACAAATGAGAGATAATAATGATATAGAATATTATAGAGTACCTTTAGCAAGAGGTTCAGAGGATTCTATAGCTTCTACTAGTGGATTACTGGCTACTTTAAGAGCTAAATTAAATTATTTAAATCCTAAAAAAGCTTTTTAGGTTGCCAGAGAAAAAATAGAAGGCGTATTTAATGCAGAAGATTCTATAGAATAGCAATAGAAATCAGAAATTCTGTATAAAATGACTAATATGTTTGACTAGGGTGAGGATACAAGTAAACGATTAGATAAAATTAAATCTATAGGAAAAGAAAACTTAGAGTAGAATCTAGAAACTCTTTTATATAAACATTTATTTGCTTATTCTGTAAAGAATAATATGGATGGTGTATTTCCAATGATTAAGGCTGCCATGATACATATAAGTACCCAAGGAGCTATATAGAATAAATCATTTAATAGCGACATCCATTATCTATAGAATTATATCAGAAACAAAATATTTAATTAGTCAATTATAGACCCTAAATTACAAAAGGTAGCAGGTTATGCAGGATTATTAAAACAAGCTGCTTCAAAATTTACATTAGCTTTTTCTCCAGTACAAGCTCTTTATCAGCCTTTACAGGGACTTTGGACAGATATTAGTTTAATGATTCGTAAACCAGATGGCAAAAACTCTTTTACTTTTAATAATTTTAAAAATGCACTAAAATTAGTATACTCAGACCTTTCACATTATTCTGATAAACCTACTTTATGTTCAGCATTAAATGAATTATATGGTATAAATGATATGGATATGAATACCTATGTAGATAGAATAAGTTAGGCTAAGAAAGGTATTTGGAATTTTGATAATTTTATGTTCAAGTTTGCATCTAGACCTGACTTTTATAATCGTATGACTATATTTACATCTTAGATGATGGGAGACGGATGTTTAGAAGCTCATTCTATAAATGATAAAGGAGAGTTAGAATATGACTGGAAATAGGATAAACGTTTTGAAGCTTTTGCAAATGGAAGAATAAATGACCCAAAATATAATGAGCAAAAATCAAGATACTATACTATAGCTAGACAATTTGTAGTAGAACACGCAAAAAATAAAGATGGTTCTGAATTTAAACTTAATATGATGAATCCAACGCCTTTGCCAAGAGCTTATACTAGTAAAGAGGCAGAAAGTATGAAATCATTAGGAGATGATATATATGGTTACTATTCACATGAAAAAAAATCTCTTATAATGTCTACTACTATTGGTAGTCTTTGGCTGCAATTTAAGACATATTGGTCAGGAAAGAAAAATCAATATTTACAATCTGGTGGGGTTAGATTAAGAGGTAAATGGGAGCAATATGAAGAAAATGGTGAAAAATATTATTATCAAATAGATGATAAAGGTAATGTCTTATTTGATGAACCTCCTACAACTACAGAAACATCAGCCCCTGTTATACAATGGAAAGGATAGTGGCAAGAAGGTATTATATTAACTCTTTCTGATATGGCTAAAAATATGTGGAACTCTGGACTTATAAATGATAAAGGCATACACTTAAGCGCAATAAAAGAAGGTTGGAATTCTAAATGGAACAATGAAGATCCTGGTCTATAGTTAGCTTATAGAAATAATATTAAATAGGCTTCATATGATATATTAATGTTTATTATAGGAGGTTGTATTATGGCTGCTTTATTAGGAGATTGGTTAGATGATTTAAAAGATCCTAAAAATAAAGATTTTACTTATGGATTAGGAGTAGCTGCTGCAAATATAGCTGTTATGTCTGTTAGAAATTCCTTTTTAGACTTTAACACATGGGATTCAGTTGGTGGTGCTTTATATTCCTGGACACCTTTTTCATTTGAATGGGGAATTAGGACATGGAAAAATATATTGAATGTTGCAACAGGAGATGAAGATTTCTGGGATGGGATAGTTAAAACTTCTGGAGTTTTAAGACAAATTAAACCTGCACTAGATGCTATTAAACCTGATATGTTCAGAACAAAACGTGAAGGAGGAACATTTGGAGAAAAAGAATAAAAAAAAAATACCCAGAAAACAATTAAGTATTAACTTAATTGAATCTGGGCTAAATATAGTTTTATGACTTATAGTGAAATAACTAAAATTGCAAAATAGGGTAGGGTATGTAAATTACCTAACTTTATAGGATATTTTAAATGGGATTTTGGTTCTAATTCTTTAATATTCTCTAACAAAGATTATAGATGTTCTGCAGAATCTTTAGATATATTAAATAGAAACGATTTTTATTTTATAATATGAATTCTCTTCCTAGAAGTGATTTAAAAGGTAAATATCCAAGATGTCATTATAAT
>ERZ1034897.105-NODE-105-length-46720-cov-59.784635_pt1 | contig 46720 bp, 95 predicted proteins | sample MGYA00520629_ERZ1034897 | MGnify/ENA primary metagenome ERZ1034897 (study PRJEB33766, sample SAMN09781789) | gut metagenome | biome: gut microbiome | host: Homo sapiens | place: Madagascar | study: EMG produced TPA metagenomics assembly of the PRJNA485056 data...
TCATTTAACATTTTAATTTTATCATTAATATAAAATATTGCTTTCTTCAAATCTTCTATAGTTTTTTCTTTACTAGAATAACCTTGCTCAGATTTATGGCCACTTCTTAAAATATATTTTATGGCATTACCTAGATCAAAATCCATATGTCTGGTAATATCAATTACTTCTACTCCACATAAATCTTTTAACCATGTGTAATGAGATGGATGATTTACTTTATCCAATTCTTGAAATTCTGTAACTTCTTCATCTATATCTCCTGCATCTTTATCCAATGGTTCAAAATATTTATTCATTTTTGAATAAAAATTCATAGCATCTGGAATTTCCTTTCCAGTTGTATTATTAGTTATTTTGCAAGATGTGATTACTGTTGCTTCATTTTCACCACTTGACCTTTTTTCTTCATTAACTCTTACTGTAAGAATGTCACCATTTGTTACAATAGTATTTCCATTAATTTTAAATTTATTTCCTGTATACTTATATATCATATGTCTAATGTATAAATAAATTTATATGTATCTCCACTATATTGTTTTTCTTTTATAGATCCAACAGTTACTACATAATCTATTAATATATCTTTTAAATTTTCTTTATCTAAATCTTCTTTTATAAGTTTACATAATATATTTTGTAAATCTTCTTTTGTTGGTTCTAAATTATTTATGGTAAATGATTCTTCAGAATTACCTGTATAATTCGTTGTATATTTTATATGTTTTTTATCCATTTAATTTAGATATACTTTCTTTATTACATTCTATATTTTCTTTATTTACTTGTATATTATCTTTATTAATTTTAATATCTTTTTTATTTTTTAAGATTTTATCACGTAATTCATTAAACTCAATTCTTACTTTAATAAAATCTCTTTTAAGTCTTAATTCAATAAGTAATACAAATATAATAAGACATATTATAGGAACAAAATGATACATTATTTATTATTATTGATTATTTCTTTAATTTGGTTATATGATATAGGAGTATAATTATTATTATCTACTCCTACATCATATTGATATGGAAATGTTATTTTAAGTCTACAAGCATCTTTTCCATTGCAATTTGGACCAGAATGAGTATGTCCATATAATTGCCAAACTGGATTATTTTTGTATGACCCACCATAACATAAAAATGGATAATGATTTAAATAAATCCATTGATCATCTATTTGTATATATAATTGATTAAATACTCCTTCAAATAAATCAAATATTTTGTGTCCAGGATATTTAATTTCATCATGATTACCTACAATTAAATATATTTTACCATTTAATTGCTTTATAATAGACTTCCATTTATCAAAAGCAAAATCTCCTAAATGAAAAACAATATCATTTTCTTTAACAACATTATTCCAATTATTTATAAGAGATTGATTCATTTCTTCAACAGAATTAAAAGGTCTATAACAATATTTTATTATATTTTTATGATAAAAATGAGTGTCAGACGTAAACCAAATATTTGTTTTAGAGGAATCAAATTTTATTGGTTTTACATAATTATTTTTCATTATTTGTTTTATTTATAATCTAATTATTACAAATTAGTTTATCTAATAATTTCATGAAATATAATATATTAATTTATAAGATTTATCTGTATTATACGGAGGATTCAAAGAACATAAAATATCTTTCAACACAGATACATAGTTAAGTACTTCTTGATTTTCTTCTATATACTCTTTCCAATTTAGAATTTCTTCAATAATATCTAAATTACCATTAGCGTGTTTTTCAAGTTCACCCACTCGCTTTTTAGTCTTTTCTACTTCTTGTTTAGAATCATCATAAACTCTATCTAAATCAGACATAGTAAGTTCTTCGGCTTTATCAGAACCATAAGGAATATTACAATTCTCATTAAATGCTGTATAAATATCAGAACTTCTACTCCATTCTCCTATAGTAATACGTTTATCGTTTTCTAAAGGAATACAAATATTAAGATAACTACTCATATATTTTTTATTTAATTTATTATATTATTTAATTATTCTTCAAAGTTATATATTATTGCATTTTCAAATACCTGTCCATTTCCAGAAACTCTTACGTTAAACCAAACTTTTGCTCATAGTTTATCTATTTTATTATATAATGCAATTGCTATTTTATAAATTATTACCATTATCAACGGCCATAATATTACTGGGTATAAAATAACAAATAATATATTATCTATATATATGATTGGAAGCAAACAACTACCAGCAATAATAAACATTGTTGCCACTAATAATATAAAGTGAATATAAACTATAATTATTTGTTTCATTTATATTTCAAGAATATTTTTATACTTTTCATACGTATTCCTTATAACCTCTTCTCCTATAGGATTAGGTCTCTTTGAATCTCTTTCTATACACTCTTGAAGAGGTGTAAAGAAGTTCTTAAATTCAAGGCTATACTTTTGTCTTACTATAGTAGGTATTGTTACTGCAGGGTCATTCCAATTATCAAGCATTTTATTATAATACTCTAATTCCTTAGGATTAAGATTCATATTATCAATAACAATATCAAAACCATAGAACATAGAGTTCCATAGAAAAGTACCCCTTAAATCCTTTATAAGACCTTCTCTACTAGGGACCCAATACTTACCCAACATATTTCTGATGTCATCATTGTTGAATCTTACTCTATGTTCTGGGTCTTCAAGCACCCATTGTTTAGCCCATGTAGTTTTACCACTACCTTGAATACCTCTACATAAAATTATTTTTGCCATATTTTTTATAATTTACTTATTTTATCAATTAATATAAATACTATTTTATAAAATCCTATTAGTATTAATGGATAGGGTATTATTAAGTATAAAAGAGCAAATAATACATTATTCATGTGCAATATTGGAAGTAAACCAGCACAAATAGTAAAAATTATTGTTATAGCTGCTACTATAAAAATTAAATATTCTTTAATCGTTGGTTTCATTTATCTTGAATATTAATTTCCAACTTCCATCTGTAAACAGTGTCACCACATTCATCACAAGTACCAAGACATTCTTCTGTTGCATTCTTATTATTTTGAACAACTTTTACAAAAGTATCTTGCGAACATAATGTTTCATAATCACCATCATAAAGATATTCAACAATCCAATGTGGTAAATTATATTGCTTTTTTACTTCACTAATTAAAGCTTCACATACTTTATCTACAAAATCAATATTGTAATGTTCAGATTCTTTATCTATATAATCTACCCATTCAATATCATTAATCAGATAAGAAAAGCTAATACAACCTTCTGTTATTTCAATATTTACTTTCATGCTTCTATTTTAATTTTAGTATTTTTAATTTCTTTTAAATCAAATATTTGTTTAAACAGTTCAAGTTCTTCTTCTTTATTAAAGCCTTTACTAATTCTAAAATATACGTCATACTTTAAATCTCCTGTATCTTCAATATATTTATCAATAGTCTTTTTCATATTTTTTACTAACTTAAATAAAGTAGTAACATCTTCTGGTTTAATTGTATATTCTACTTTCATACGTCTAATTTAACTATAAGATTATCATGTTTTATTAAATCTGAAATTTGTTTAAATAATATTCTTTCATTTTCATTTAAATTGTTAATTGCAGAATAAATATCTCTTTTTGTATTTTCTGAAGAAAATATATCAATGCCATGTTCTATTGCTTTTATTATATTAATTAGACTAATTACTTCGTCTTTTGTAATTGTATATATTACTTTCATTTTCTTAGATTTTCTAAATAAAATATAATTGTTTTATATATCATGTCTAATAATTCACTAGAAAAATATTTATCAACAATTTCTAATTCATCATTAATATAATATTTGTCAGCATATACAAGATCTCCTCTATCATTAACAATAAATATTGGTTTATCAAAAGTCCAATTAATTTGATATGATTTTTGTTCTTGGTTAAACTGATTACATAACATTAATAAATCTTGCATAGTAAAAGTATAAAAACCTAAACCACATTTAATTAATTGTTCTGCATTTCTAGAGTCATTATATTGTCCGTGTCCTACATAGATTAGAGAAGCTTTAGTTATATCAACTCCTAACTTCTCTAATCTATCCATTTTAGATTTAGACAATGAAATATTAGTATTCATTTTCTAATAATTTTATAATATTCAATAAATCTTGTCTATTTAATAGCAATTTACATAACTCTGTACCATAAGGTATTTCATCATCACAATCTACGCAAACTACACCTGTCTTAGGATTAATATAAATTATTTCAATAATTCTTGGATTATTTGGGTGAGAATGTTCTTTATAATAAATTTCTTTAGCTTTAACAGGAATCTTAGATAACAACTCTTTAATTTTAGAAAATAATGAGTCGTGTGTTCTACAATACTTAATATATTGTTTTTTAAATTGAGAAACTAATTCATTTAATTTATTATAATCAAAATATTGGTCTATCATATGTCAACGCTTATTGTTTTAGTTGAACGTCTAATTGTTTTAGTATCGTTTTCTTTAATAACTGCTATAGTATAACTATATTTATCAGCATATTCTTCAGCTATTTCTACAGTTTCCATAAGATTACCTTCAATAGCTCTATATATAGTTATAGCATTAGAATTTCTTTCTCTAAATCCTACTAAATATGTTTTTGTTTCTATTAGTTTCATAGTTATTTTACATTATTTTGCAGCACAAACAAAGCCATTCTTTAGTATGGTCATCAGCATTTTTATCTGAACATTCTATTAAGGCTGTAGTATAATAATTATCATTTTTATTAAAACAAATTATTCGTATCTCTTTCCCGTCTTTTGTTACAATTTTACCACTTGTTTTTTTATTAGTTATTTCCTTAGCTAATTTTATATCAAAAGAAATTGGTTTAAATGCTTTCTTTTTCATTTTTTGTAGCTATAATACTATTTACATAATTCACAACACGTTCATACTCTATACCTTTTTCTTTACTATCTTGATAAGCTTTCTCTATAAGTTCTTTTCCAGTTCCATAAAAACAACCAACGTTCCACATATTGTTATTACGTGTCCATGTGAAATATCGCCCACTGCTCCACCAGTTTTTGAATACTATATAATCTTTCTTGCTATATATTTCTGTATTACAGATAGTAGCATATCCTGATATAATTGTATTATCAACTATACTATTTCTAATAATAACTTTATCTGATATACAAGCATTATTTAAAAGTTCACTATAGCCACAAACAACAGCATTTTCACAAACACAGCAATCATCACTTATATTTGCATAATCACTTATTATAGCTCGATCTTTTATTGTAGCATAACCATCTATACAAGCATAGCCTGATACCCTAGCATTATTATGTACTCCAGCTTTTCCACATACTGTAGCTCTATGTAGTATTGTAGCACAATCACAAATTATAGCGTTTTCATAAATGCTAGCAGAATCATATAATGCAGCATTATCCAATACTTTGGCACGATTACATACTTTAGAATCATCATATATCCAACAATTACCGTCTTGTGAAAGATTGTTTTCGGATTCTACAAAACCACCAAGATCACCAGCTTTAACATCACCAAAATTTTTTAATGCTTCAATTCTATGCAATGTTATACCTTTATATTTAATTGTATTATTAGATAATTTGTATTTCTTTTCCATATAATATTTAATTTATTGAATCCTTACTCTCCACAAATCATAAGGTGTTATAAATGCGAGAAATTTACTTTTAGAAAGAATAAATGTATATCTTTTTAAGGTAATATAATCTTTTTCTATTGTTTGTGGTATGTCCATTTCAACATACAAAATTCTTTTACTATCATCATTATTATGAAACTTGTTTTTATATCTTTCTGACAGTAAATTATTCTTTCTGCACCATCCTAAATCAGATTCAATTACTTTATTTATTTTAGTATCTGTACATTCATACATTTCTTTAAATTTACTTCCATTAATATCTCTTGAAAGATAATAAGATGAAAATAAATAACTTGTAATTATTCTACTTAATGTAGTAGGAATTTTGTTAAATTCTTGCATTAAATCAAATTGACTATTAAGCCAATGTGATTTATAAAATGGATATGTTGCTATCATATATTATAATCTACAAATATATTAATCCAATCTTCATTAGATGTATTCTTTAATACATTATATTCTGATTTTGATAAAGAATCTTTATAAATATCAATAATTTCATCTACTGAATATTCTTCTAAGAAAGGAATTATATTATGTAATAATCGTTCTTTCTTTAGTAACTCTACAAGCCTATCCTGTGCTATTATTTTGTAATTCATATATGATATTATTTATAATTTTATAATATATTTCAATATTACTTAGGAAATCCGTGTAATAATATATAAATCCAAATAGTTCCATCTGGACCAAGAGCAAAAAAGAATATAATTATTGCTATTGATATATAATACGTAATATCCCAAATCTTTTTAATAAACCATTTGATTTTATCAATCATCGTAAGTGTGTATACTTTTATCTAAACAATTTAATAAAATATAAACTATTCTTCCAATAATAATTAAAATTAAAATTGTTTCATAATTTTTTATATTCTTCATCTATATATTCAGATATACTTTTTTGAGTATGATATAGTATCATTGGAATTATTATCATACATATTATTACAAAAATGATTAAAATACCTGCTAGCGTTATCATTCGTTGTTTTCTATATCATCAAGAATTTCTAATTAATTTATTATTTTCATTACTTTTTATGTTCATCTAAAAGAAATGATGTAAATTTATCAGCTAAATAAACTAAAATAAAAACTATTATTACAAGACTAATTAAAATAAATATTAATTCTATCATTATTTGTTGTTTTTATCATTTAAATACTTTAAATATCCATGATTAGTCAAAATAACAGTAGTATCATATTTTTTCATATCTTTATTACACCAAGTATTATTATAAATTATTTTATATAAATTAGGTATTTTATGTTCATACAATTTACCATAATATTCAAGTATAGATTCCCAATATGCTTCATCTGGCATGCAGGTAAGTGTTCCATCATTAGTAGGACTTCTAAATTGTATCTTAAAGCAAACACCAAATAAATTTAATTGTATGAATGGATCATCTTCATATCGTGGTTCACCATATTTTGACTTCCAAGATAATGCAACTGTATATAATCCAAAAATATCATTTGCAAAACTTGGTTCATACATTACACTATGTACATTAAATTTAATATGTGGTAATGCAAATATTTGTCTTATTGATTTATTATACCAAATACTAAATGGATTTTCAAACATATACCCAAACCAATTATATGTTTTACAAATATACTTAATATTTGACCAGGTTTGTTTTAATTTATCATATAATTTCATTTTTATTATTTAATTTAATGAATATTTTGATTAATATATTTTGTTTTAAAGGAGTTAAATTCTTTAAATATATTTTCTAACATCTCTTGATAGAAATTGACAGGATATACATAAGGATTTTGTTTCATGATATTATACATAGACTCATTCCCTTGTATAATTCCTATTAAATATTGTAATATTCCTTCTTTATTCATTTGACACTACTTCAAAATCATCAACATTCCAATTTCTTAACTCATTTGCTTCTGGGCAAGATTTAAATCCAGCTTGATAAGCATAACTAGCTACACACTGATGAGCTTCTTGTGGTAGTATATATTGACTTTCTACAGCGGATTTTAAGTCGCAGTCAGAATAATCTATTTCTTCATAATAATCACCATCTTCATCTTTGCCTGAATCAGTGATTGTATAATCATTAACTTTGATTTTTATATTTTTACTTAATGTTACACTAACTGTAACTTCTATTTCTTTATTAGGCAAATCTTTTTGATTCCAAGGAGCGTTAGGATCATATTCTGTTCCAACAGGTACATTACACATAAATAATTTAATTTTCAAAAAAATTAATAAATTTTACTGAATGAATGGTATAATTTTCTCCGTTTTCATTTAGAATTTTTTCCACTCTTTCAGCAGCTTCAATAAAATCTGTAGCAACAACATCTGCTTCTTTTTTTGTATTTTTCCCGTCAATATATATTTTATATATTACCCTGAATATACATGAATCTTTGTTTTCCATTGTTATTTAAAGTGTTACACACAAAGTCATTGAATTTTCATCTATAATTACGTTTTTATTGTACTTAACTAAATCATATATATCAAACATAGGATCGTTCATTATATACTCTCTTATAAATTGAGGTAAATTGTATTGTTGACATATATCATCTATTAATCTATAATAGATTTTTGAATTTACGTCATCACTAATTTCATATTCAACCTTATTATTAATATATATACTCGAATCAGAGTTTATTTTTATAATATACTTTTTCATTTTAACTAAAATTAGTAAACAATGCGAATCTCAAACCTTCTTTTGTAATGAAATCAGAATAATTTTTATCAATAGTATCATCTTTTGCATATTCAATAAACTTAGATATATTCCAATTACATTGATCGAAACCACCTGGATACATTTCTCCGTATGTTTTTGATGTACAATATTGATAATAAGGTATTCCATTTGAGAATAGTTCATCTTTTATATACTTAATTTTATCTTTATTATAACCAATTTTTTTAAGTTCATCAACTGTTGTAATAGGTTTAATAGATGGATATAGGCAACGTTTAATTTCATCATTAATAAATTGTTCCCAAGTAAATTCTTCACCATATTCATCTATAATTTTAGCATGATTATCATCAATGAACTTTTTAATACTTGCTAATGTTGGTTCATAATATTTAAGATCATTTGCATCCCAGAGAAATGCCCAACCATAAGAACGCTTACCAAGATGAATTTCATGACATTTCAAGTCTTGAATTATGTCATACATTTCGCCTTCAGCATCAATATATTGTACAGCATCCAATTTGTCTGCAAGTTCACGAAGTTTATTTGTTGTACGTTTCTTCACAGGAAGAACAGCATAAAAATTAGTTCCCATATTATGTATTTAATTTTTTAATAATATCTAAAATTAATTGAATAGATTCTTTACTATTAATTTTTAAACCTAAAAATTGAGCCGCTTTAGTACATTCGATAATATTATATTTATATTCTTTTTTAAAAATAGTTATAATATGATTTTCTAAATTAGATTTTTTAGATTTATCATGTAGTATTGTATCTTTTTTAAATTTATGACAACCATAAATGTCTTCTGTCCAACAATTTTTATTATACCAATCTTGAATAATTTCATTAAGATTTAAAGTAATTACAGAATGAAAATTATTTTGTTTCATTGATAAGAATATATTTCTTTTTCATAATTATATTATTTGATTTTTATCAATAAAATTCTCTATTAATCGTTTAGTTTTATAAACATTTACAATTGATTCAAATGGTAGTTCAGATATTCTAGAATAAATGATATGTGGTATATTAATTTAGAATCTACAATAATATCTACATCACGATAAGACTCAACTTCTCCATAAAAATATAATGCACAAGATCCTCCTATTCTAGGATTTGCTTTAGCAGGAAGCAAATTAATTATTTCTTTTAATCTTTTTATACTAAACATATTATATTAAAATATTATTTTTTTAATTTTATATATCTCCTTTTTATTCAACATTATATTTTCAAATACACAACTCATAAAAATACAAAACATATTATATGGAATAATGCGTTTATTGTTGATAAAATAAGTTGCTTTATTACAAATTTCATCAAATGGCATTAAATTTAAATATAATTCATTCTTTGGTTGTTTATTTTCTCTTAATGATGCCAGCAAATAATCATTAAACATTTTATTATATTCTTCCTTTGTTGCATTGCATACCATTTTGTTTGAACTAATAATATATTCTTTAATAGGAAGAATTAGATTTTCATACTGCTTTGCGTATAATGTTCGTGCATTAATAAATATATATAATTTATCATCAATAATTTCTAATGCTCTATCTTCGGAATAATCCAATTTATAGTATTGATTTAATATGTTATAAATAATTTTATTAAGTAAATTATATTTATTATTAATATTAATATTATCACAATTCATCATAAGTTCTTTAAAAAAGGACTCACTATTATTAATATCAAATAAATGTTTATTATTATTTATATAATCATAAGTAATATATTCATAACAAAATATTCCACATGCTTTTTCTGCTGCTGCTTTTGCTTCCTTATAAGTATCAAACATAACATTATTATCTTGATTAATATAAGGAATAAAATCATTATTATTGTTTCTAATATAAATAATGTATTTTACATTGCTGCCTTCTCTTTTGCCTTGAATTATTGGGCAAACATTATAATTGTTTTTATTTACATTGAAAATGGCATGTTCTTTTATTTTATTAATAGTTTTTTCCTTTGGAACAAATGGAGCTATAATATTATCATCAGGTTGTTCAAATGTTTCATAACGATCAGGATGAACAACCATATCAAATACTAAATCTTCCTTTGTCTTATATTTACGACCATTATAATACTTAAATTCCTCAAACTTTTCATTTGACATATATTGTATTACATAATCATCGATATAATTTTTAAGCAATGTCAAATCTCCCAATATATGTGTATAATATGTAAGATTTTCAGTTAGCTGTTCTTCCTTTTCATTTAATTGCTCTAAAACAGTTCCGTCTTCATTAGAAGAAGTAAAAATATCATTTGGTCGTGCCATAATAAGACCATGAAGTTCTTTCTTTATCTTATCTAAAGATTCATTATAAGTATCAATAAGATTATCAATACTTTGATAGGACTCTATTTTATGATAATTAATATAATCTAAATAGAATGTTGGTTTGTTATATTCAATTAAATTAATATTCATAATATGAAAGTTTTATTGTATTATTACTTAGTAATATAATTTCTTTTAATAAATTCTTCTCGCAAACCACAAGCTAATTCTCTCATTTGAGGATGTGCTGCTTTACTACATCTTAAATCAAAGAAATGTTTCCAATCATCTATAAAACCTGTCATCATTATTTCTGTTTTAGTAGCATTAGGTAATACATCTCTAGCTTCTTCTGGTTTCCATCCTTTATTTAGTAATATAAAATAAGAACTTTCAGCCATTATAAGTTGTAATATAAAATAATCTTCAGGAGAATCTTCTCTTAATACATTTTCTTCTGTAAAATAATTTGTACTATAAACACCTGATTTTATATTCTTAGGAGGATTTATGAAAGTAACTTCATTATTAAATTTATCTTTATTATATGCACAATAACGTTGACTTTCTTGACAAAAACTAAATACTCTATGTCTAACCATCTCATTAGCTATTGCTCTTGATGTAATAAACTTTACAGTTACTCTTTTAACATGATTTTCAGTAGGTTGGCATTTATATTTATCATAGATGTGCTCCAGTTTATTCTCAATCAATGCTCTATAATTAGTAGTTATATACCAATCTTCATCATCATTCCATTTCATTCTTACCCAAGGTTTATTATTAAGAACTCTATACAAATGATCAAAGTCTGCCTTATCTGTTTTAGAATTAAGCTTCATATATACTGTACCGTGTTCCCATGGCGAGTAATGCTTGTTATTACGTATCATAGCAAGAAATCTTTGGTAAGAAGTATCTGAAATTTTATCTTCCGATTTATAGCACAAACGACATGCTTTTTCTATATGTTTAAAAAGCCCTATTTCTGTATTAGGTTGTTCGATTATTTCAAATGATTGCTTAATAAGTTTCATTATTTAACTATTTTAACGTATAATGTATCATGGGAAACTGTTTTATTAGTTCCTTTTACAATATCTCCGATTTTTGAGAAGTTCTTATCAAGAACAATTACATCATCTACAAAATAATCACTTTCACCACGATTACTGAAAACGTTCTTTGCTCCCCAAACTTGATGATATTTAATTTTAACTTTCCAACCCTCTACTTGGGCTTTAACTAATGTATCAATAAGTTTTTGTTGATCATCTCGATCATTATCCATTGAGAAGGCAAATGGCTCTCCACTAGAATTCATACCAGTTTGAGTAACATTAAGTAACCCATCCCAGGAATCCCAAAAGACTCCAGCTTTGCTAAATTTAGTTACAGTACCAACGCGTTCTCCATTTGAAAACTGTTCTTTACAAGATGTAAGTGTTAAACACATTATAGCCATCAAAAGTAATAAAATTTTCTTCATTTTCTTTAATTATTAGTGATTAATTATTCTGTTATTTCCTCGTAAATTTTAGCGAAAATGTCAGGTTTACAAGGATAAAACTTCCCATTTACACCTTTAACGATGTAATCTCCAACTGAGGCTTTCATTGTACCTTCAAGAGTTTCAATTTTTATATAAGGATTGTCTTTATCCTCATAGTTAACTCTTGTAGTTTCTTGTCCTACAAACTTATGAATAGCTAATATACAATCTGCATTATCTTCAAACTGAATGGCTTCAATAATTACACGCTTCTTTCTATACTTTTTAATCATATTACTTATATTTAATTCCATAATATTGTAAAAATAAATCTTCAAACTGATGGGCGGCGTAGAGGGCGGCTTCCTCGCTGTTAAAGCACAATGGAAAACCATAAAGCGTACATGCATCTGCACCACGAGCACAAGCACCCGCACAGCGAACACCCGTATGCTCCGTATTATTCGCATTAGCACAGGAGAGGAGCTGCTTAATACCCTTTCTCTGTTTCTCCTCCTCACTCATGCGCTCCATTTCTTCCTTCGAGTAGAACACCCAGTAAGGATAATAGCTCCAGCCATTCTTATCACTCCAAGCTCCATTGTTCATAGCCTTTTGGATAATCAGCAACTTGTAGAGTGCTTGCGCTTGTCTTTGCGCCTCTCTATCTCCTCCCTCACTGCCAGTAAGCAGGTGTTCTTTCATGCCCAGCTTCTCACAAGCATCTGCAAAAGTTTCGATTTTGTGAAAGTCAAATCCTTCGTTTTCCATTGTTATTCGGGTTTGTTTGTTGTTCCTAAAAGATGCTCGTTCCCTTCGTAGGGAATGCACTGCTCCCAACGTGCACTAACACACAAATAAAAGTTTTCTTTGTCCATACCACTGAAAAAATTGCATTGCCATTCATATTGGTCTCCATCACGGACAAGCACTTTTTCAAAAGGCTTAAACTGAGGTTTAGGTCGGGTATTAGTATCTTGTTCACTCACTCCAAACTTACTCCAATCACGTTGGTCTTTTGATGGAAAGAGTGTATGTTCTGCATCTGTTATGTAACGTTTACCATCTTTTGTAAAACTCACTATGTTTCCTCTACTTGTACGGCAACATATAGGATAAATTGTGCCAGAAGATTGAATAAACTCTAAGATTAATTCTCCATATAATAAGCTATAAAGTTTTGTACCTTTTGGACAATCTTTTAATATTTCTGCTATGTCCATTGTTTTATTCGCTTTCAGTAATTAAATATTCTATTTCTTTAAGCTCTTGTATTAGTTTCTCATAGCTTTTTCTTGTGCCAATTAAGCGTTTAGTATCTTTAGAGATCGGAAGAACATAAGTAAATTGTTTTAAATTGCAGCTATCATCATAAAACAGCTTTTTACCTTGATAATTAGTATGTGAGTACACTTGAATTCCCCAAAAACTATTTTCGTCATTTCTTACCAAACAAGGCTGATATTTTTGCGGTTCAAAGTTAAAATAGTCTTGATAATAGTAAGCAGGTATTTCTATTATAAGGTTATAACGACTTTTATAGTTAGGATAACAGGCTACACCTTCTGCTGTGAATGTTTGCAACATTTCTCCATTGTAATTATTTTGAATAAGTGCTACAATAGGATATTCATGTGCTTCCTCATCGACTGGCTTCTTGTCCCAACATATAATTCGAACTTTTCGTCCTTCCATTGTTACTATCCTTCCTTCAAATTCACCATTTACTATCTTCTTTGCTAATTCGACGTTAAATGGTATACGTTTATAATTTTGTTCTATATCACGGCTAGGTAAAACAATTTCAGGTTGATTTATATTAAATTTGTTCCAGTCACGTTGCTCTTTAGATGGAAATAATATGCATTCTCCATCAGGACGATTATCAAAAAGTTTACCTTCTTTTGTATAAAATCTAATATATCCATCATCTGTAATTACTTTAATAGGATATTGACCATTATTAATTATTTCCTCTAAAGTAACCTTACCATAAACTGTAGAATACAGCTCAGTGCCATTAGGACAACATTCTAATATTTTTGCTATGTTCATTATTGTTTATTTTTAATTGATTCTGTATCAAGTTCTTCTATTAGTTGTTCGTAACTATTGGTTGTACCTATTAAACGTTCAGTAACATTTGAAAGTGGTAAAAAATAATTCCAGTAACAATAACTTGCTGTACCAAAAAAAGTTGGATTACCATCAGAGTCTTTACCGTTACAGACGCGAATTACCCATACTTCATAGTTAAAATTTCTTACTATACAAGATTGCCATTTTTGTGGTTCAAAATTAGAATATATTGGTGCTTCGATTTGGAGATCTATATCACTTTCTTCTGTAAGGAAAAACATACCATCGTTTTTAAATGCTAATATCTCTTCATCTCCGCTTTTATTCTCTATAAGTGCAACTATATTTTTATGAGGTTCAAAAATATCATCCCTTTCTTTTCTATCAAAGCAAATAATTCTTGCTTTCAACCCACTTCGTGTAACAATATTCCCTTTAATTTCTTTATTTGTAATCTTCTTTGCCAGTTTAAGATTAAAAGGAATTCTTTTATATTTTGTTCTCATTTCTTTTTTAAATAATTTAAAATAATACTATTTCTATTGTGTTATCATCATATTTATCCAGCCATCCCATCTGCCAACATCTAAATAACATATTATCAAGTACTTTCATTTCATCAGGACTAGATTCTATATTAGTACTATTCATAATATCTTTCTTTGCTTTTTCTATAATATCAAAACGATTGTCTGAGTTTACTTCTTTATTCATAATAATTTATTAAAATTCTTCTATATAATCAGCATTAGGAAATGTCATATAAACATCGTCCCAAGCTGCATCTCTTTCATACTCTCTATCTTCATCGTATCTATTATTATAGGTTTCCCTATGTCCATCTTTAAAATGAATTATAAATGTCATATTATTTTTCGTTCTTTGTTATTGTATATCCACGAGCCTCCAGTTCGTCAACAAGATAAGAATCTTCAAGAATGTGAATGAATGTTCTTCTACTCTCTTCGGTACACTCATAGAAGATGTGATCAATTACCTTAGCCTGTTCTTTCTCTGATACATAAGTGAGAATATCGTAATCCTCAATTACTGCGTTTATTTCTACCTGCATATTGTTTGGTTTTTGGTGTTAATAATGTTATCTGATAAAACACGGGACAGAAACGATAAACCCGTCCTTGCGCAGACAATCAGGGTGGCCCGTAGCTGGCACGACACAATCCGTTCTGCCAGCCGCCACAACCGCCACCACCAGAGCCATAGCCAGCTCCAGAGCCATCGCCAGAGCCACCGCCGCCGCCATAACCATTGCCATCGACAAAAACAGAGGTTGTACTCAAAAATGTTTTAATGTGCGTTTCTAAAGTTTCCATGCTGGTACTCCTTCTATTGATTCTATCGCTTTGTCAGTGCAAGGAATTATCTCTATTGCGTCAAGTATGGTAATACTCTCTACCGCGACAGTGAACTTGCATTTACTTGGGTTGGACGTACCATCTACTGCAAGCTGAGAGAGAGAATCCGCTCCGTCCCAATACCAGATGCGACGAGCATTGTGAAGCGTAACCTCTTGGCCGTTGTGTGCGACCAATGTTCCAAACTCTACTCCACTTCTATCTCCACGAATAAGTACTTTCTTTCCAATATTTGTTTCCATTTCTTTATTTTAAATTGTTATGTTACCTATAACTTTACAAGTTTCAATATCTTTATCAGTTATTACTTTTGGCCATTCTGTCCAAAATATAGGAAAGGATTTATCGTTTGGATTTTCTTTATATTCTATATTATGTATAGAAACTTTATCCCACCATGTATTATTCATATATTTATTCTTTATTACGTTCTTTTATTGCATCATATACACAATAAAAACACAGTCCAAATATTATACTCCAAAGAGCTGTTCCTACTAATGCTTCCATATTAATTAATAATTAAGTGTTCAGGTATATGTTTGAATAGACAACCATCTGGATATTCATCACAAGCATTTACTAAAATGTCATAACTAACATCTTCATTTTGTTCAAATGTTCCATATTTGTCTATAATTACAATATTACCAGTTAATTGTTTATTATCTGATAGTTTAAAAGATACTTTATCTTCTAACTTATATTTTGGTTTTCCTAACATTTTATAAAAATTAAAAATGGTACTATAAAAATATAGTACCATTTAAATAAAACATTTAATGTTTAATTCCAAAGTCTTTTAATCTGTGATCAAGAATAACGAGATAATTCATCATTGCTTGAAATTGAAAATGAAGTAAAGACCATTGAGTTTTTCCTACAACAGATTTATTATTTTCATCATGTGTAAACTTTTTAAGCTTATCAATCTTTTGTTTAAGATCTTTATATTCTTTTAAAACAGATATTTTTACTTCTTCCATATCGTTTGATTCAATATTTAATACTACAGGTTCATCAATAAACATATTATTTAATTATATTATAAGAAATGTCAGCAGAACTCCAATCAGATAAATCTAATTTAGGAATATTTACGTGTAAACTTTTTAATGCTTGAGTAGCTGTATAAAATGCATTTAAAGGATGAATAACTTCTTCCTTAGCTTTATTTATAATATCTTCTTCTGATGCATCATCAGGAAGATCCAAATAAATTGTTCTTTCTAGAGTGGCTTTTACTTTTACTCCTTTCATATTTATTACCATTTAGATTTAAATTTAAATTTAATTTGTTTACAAGTTCCAATTGGTAAATTCTTTGGATATAAAATATTTAAAGTATCCAAAAGATCAATATCAACCCACTCACTATCAAATTCATTACTTGTAAAAGTATCTCCTTCTAGAACAGGTTGTTGATTACCACAATAGAGATACATACCTTGTGCATCATTACACAACCAATAGTTTTTATACTTCATAATTAAAAATATTAGTAATTACTTCTTTATATAAAGATTCTGGAACCATATATGCTCCATCTGGACAAGGATGGCCTTCAATTTCTTGACAAAATATACATTCCTCCCATCTTGGATGTTCCATAAAATCTTGAATTTCTGGTCATGGTACTAATACATATTTTTCTATAGTATTACAAATAGAAGGTGTTTCCATAATTTTAATTATTTGGACACTTGTTTGTACAAGAGGATAGAATTTATCCTCTGATTTAAAAGTTTTAACTAATGTTTCCATTTTTAAAATAAACTTAATTGACCGTAATCTTCTATTACATTTTTAATTTTGTTAGCTTCTGCAATATAAAATCTATAATTAATATTATAGTCTTTAAAATCTTTTTCTATATATTTATTAAATATTATAGCAGAAAAACCAACATTTACTCCATTTAATTTTCCATTAAAATCTTTTAATAGAATGCCTCCTGTATTAGATATATAATATCTTGTAGTTCTATCTAATTTATCATCAACAATTATTCCTTCCTCATTCAAATGTCTAAAATAAGGAATAGATTTTGAATTTGTTTTTAATCTTAAACAAAAATCAAATATGTTTTTATGATTTGTTATAGTTTCTTTAATTGGAATATTATCAACAAAATATTTCTTTAAAGAAATAGGAACAATCTTCATAGAAGGATCTTTATAATACTCTTTATCTATTTCAAAGCATCCTTTTAATTTACAATGATTATTTTCTGGTGTATAATCGTCATATACCCCAATATAATTATTTACATCCCTGATTATCATCTTTTTATAAAATACTTCCTCAATAGTAAGACCTGTTTCTTTAGTTAATTGTTCATTTACTTCTCTAATTAAATGTAATTTTGATCTTGGTATAAGAATAGTTTGACCATCAGTATTACTTTGTAGAAATTTTACTTCTGGTACAGCTTTTATCCATCTTTCAGACCACATACATATAAAACATTGACCAGCAATAGTTGTCTTAAATGTATACAATGGATCATAAAGAAATGATGATTCTTCCTTAGATTTTCCATATGCACCATTAAGAATTAATTTATATGCTTTAATTAATGTTTGATTACGTCCATTTTTAGGTTTATGTTTCTCAGTAAGTCTATCATCGATAAACTTTTCATATAATTTAAGAAACGTAGGCCCTAAGTGTTCTGGATAAAGACCTAAAGATTTAGCTATAGATGGATATAGCGATCCAATATCATAGTCCACAATAACCCATTCATCATTTGATTCATAAACACCAGGTTTACAACAGCCATGACAACCTCCTCCACCAAAATCAAACTTATAATCATGAGTTAATATACTAAAACCAAAATCCTTTACGCTTGCAGAAGAATTAGGATTTATAATAGTATTATTTACAGTATTTACAAACTTTTTAAATGGTTCTGATTGTATATTACACCATTTAGGAATACACTCTTTTAATGCAATTTGTTCTCTTGGTGTTTTTAATTGTTTTAATTGTGGAATTGGTATTCCAGATGCTCTAGAATAAAGGTTCAAGATAAGCTGATAACCCATAGGAACATCACCAAAATTTAAGACATTTACTCCAAACTGTTTTTTAATATTTTGTCTTAATTTTATTTTATCCTCTCCTTTATAAATAGAATAATCTGTTTTACCTAATGTAACTAAGAAAAACTTATATGTTGCAAATACATCGTTTAAATTATATTCCAATATAAGATCTTCATCACCTTTTTTACACCAATGTGTATGATGTAACGGCATCTCTTCCACATTAGGTAAGCACATAGCTATTTCTAAGTCCTTTAATGAACAAGCTCTTGCTTTATTATTAAAATGCCAAATTTTATATAAATCTAATTGAGGAATATATTTATTTTTATCAGCAATCGCTGAAAATTCCATATTAATTATATCTTGAGATTTCTTATATAATTGTTGAGCTAATTCTTCACCATTAATATCTTTATAAATATTAAAATGTTTAATTAAATGATGTTCTAGAGGATAATCATATGATTCATTGTTAAACCCAATTTGCATTAAAGACATATCATCATTTTTTAAATGATTTATTAAATCTAAATAATCATTTCTCCATTTACATATGACAAATTGATAATATTTCTTTTCTTTTATATTATAACCAGTATAAGTAAACAAATTGCTTAAACATTCTAAATCATATACTTCAAGTTTTGTAATCATTTATAATAATTCAAGTAAATTATTTTTAAATCTCTTTTTAAGCCTATCTATTCCACTATGAATTAATTGTCTAACTCGTTCTGTTCCTATTCCAAATCTATCAGCTATTTCTTCATTTGATAACTTTTGAACTTCTATTCCAAAATACATACGAATAATATCTGATTCTCTAGAAGGAAGTTTTGTTATTATTCTATCAACTTCTCTTTGTAAATCACTTTTAATTAAATTACAATCAGTATTTATTGCGTTTTCATTTGGAATTATATCAAGAAGGCAATTAGCGTCATCATCTCGTAATGGTGTTTCTAAAGAAATACTTCTATATGTTGATGTATATGATAAATCTATTCTTTTAGAATCTAGTTCAGTTAAATTTTCCAATTCTTCTTTTGATGGTACTCTACCATTTTCTTGTTCAAATTTCTCAGAAATTTTATTGATTTTACTCATATTAGTTATATGATTCATTGGAACTCTAACTGTTCTACATTGATCTGAAATAGCTTTCATTATAGATTGACGTATCCACCAAACAGCATAAGATATAAATTTATATCCTTTACTTGGATCATACAATTTAGCACTTTTAATAAGACCTAAATTACCTTCTTGTATTAAATCAACTAAATCTAAACCTTTATTTTGATATTGTTTAGCAACTGAAATTACAAATCTTAAATTAGATTTCACTAATTGATTTTCAGCATTAATATCTCCTTTTTGTATCTTTTTAGCTAGTTTTATTTCTTCTTCTGGTGTAATCATTGATAATTTAGATACATCTTTGAAATATAAACTTAAAGATTCGTCTTTTCTATCAGTTATAGATTGAGTGATTTTGAAATTTTTCATTAAACAATATTATTCATAATATATAATATATCTTAATTAATAGTTAATCCACTTGACTTTATAAATTCTACAAAATATCCAGCATAAGTACTAGATTCTGTCTCTGATGTATCTCCTTTAGAATGCCATTGAAATACATGTAAAAGCTCATGAAAAAATGTATTTAACATTTGCTCTTCAGTCAATTTAATCTTATCTCCATCTTCATTTCTTACATATTCAGCTATTTTAATGGTATCTGTTAAAGAATTATATTGACCAAATAATCCATCTGCAATAATATCTACTATTTCTATTTTAATTTCTTGTGAATTAATAGTAAATTTTTCAGGTATTTTCATAGTTCAGTTTGATCCGTAAAGAAATTAATATTACCAATTCCTACTATGTGAGCAGAGCCTTGCTTATCAACATAGTAGTTTGCTTCTCCATCAAAGTCGGGTATTACAGTTACACACCAATCATGAGATGCGATCCATTCATCTATATTTGAATTATATTTTCTTACTTCATCTAAAAGAAAAACTGAAACTAGCCCAGAATCTGCACAAAATTCTCCTAATTTAGAACACTTTATTCCATAATCTTCACCTTTTTCAGATGCTTCTGAAAAGTTATCAACTACTTTATAAGGATTTTCTGTAATTTTATATGTAGTACAACCCCAATCTCCGTAGATTGTATTCTCAGTAAAATATGTAGAAATACCCAAAGCCTCCATATTTCTTCCACATTCACACTTTACCCAGTCATCATGTGTATTTTCCCATTCAGTATATTGTTTAATCATTTTATCTATATTTAGTTTTTTAATATTTATATCAGTCCACGGAAATGGATATGGGTTCTTTTCAGTACATTTTTTAACAATATAACATGGATCTGTAATTATTATAGTACCTTTAAATTTCATATTTTTGTTTAAGTTTTCTAATGGCTTCATTTATTACATCTAATTCCTCTTTTAAATTTTCTATACCTTCTTCTGCTTCTTGTTTATCATTTTCTAGCCAATCAAGTAGTTTTTTATAAGCCTCTTCTTTAGTATCATACACACTCCATATACCTACACAAGATATATCATTGTTAAGCTTTTTTACACATACATTCACTCCACTGGTTATTTCAATAAATTCAGCAGGTTCTATATCATTATTATTAATAATATAAACAATTTGTCCTTTTTACATATCTTTAATCTTCTAAATCAAATCTAAATACTCTTAATTTTGGTTGAGTTGGAATACCATCATCTGAATAATTAAAGAATGTACATTCAGCTTTGTGTCCTCTATACTTATTATCAAAATTTTCAACATATTCAGCTTTGGTGGCTCGATCTCCAACAGGCATAGCTTCAAATGTTCTACCATCTTCTAATTCACAAGTAAAAGTCATATCCTCTGAACCTCTAAGTCCAAGCTTATACCTAATTACTTTAAAGTCTTCTGATTTATATTGTTTAATCTTTATAAGATTATTACATCTAGAGCCTGGCTTATAAGGTTTAGAAGGATCAGTAATTACAGCACCTTCAAATCCTTCGGCTACCCATTTATCATGAAGAACTTTCATATTATCCCAACCAGAAACATATTCATGAAATAGTAACTTAATTGAATCATTTATACTATCATCAGTAACAACACTATAAATTGGAATATTACTATTTTGAGCTAAATTACCTACTAAAAATTTCCATCGATCAATAGCAATTATATCAGGATTATCTGTATCATAACAATCATATACCCAATATTCTAACCAATCACAATCTATAGCATTCTTTTCCATTCTGGCAGCCCCACTAATTTGTTGAAGAGTTTTACCTCTAACAAAAAGTTCACCATCCAAAATTACAGTAGGATGTGCTTCAAAAAACTTTAAAAGTTTTGAATCATTGCGCAAGTGAGTAGTAGCAGCATCATACGTTTCGCCTCCCCTACTTGCAGTATGTACTTCTCCATCTTTATAATAGAATAAAGCTTTTACACCGTCAAGTTTTCTGCTTATAAGCCATTCTTTATCAAATATTTTAGGATTAGTAACTTTATCTGCTTGTTTAGCAAGTTGAGGCTTAATTACTCCATATTGATTTGTTTTGACTTCACCAAATATAGAATTTAATTGTTCTTCTGTATATTCATTAGGATGTTTATCTACTTTAACATAGCCTTTATCTAGAAAACCTTTTACTAAACTATTAAATTGCAAAATAGCTTGTTCTCTATGAGTACGTTTTGCCTTTCCAACTTTAATCCAAGTATCTGGACTTTTAGTAGTTTTACCATTTACTTGTCCATACTCTCTAGTGATTAAAAATCCATGTTCTGGTTCTTTCCATTCTTCATCAAAATTAACAATGGCAAAACGAAACTTTCCATTTGAAGATTTTCCTAATAAATATGCTATCATTTACAGTATTGTTTAATATTATCCCAAAGATTATCTAATTTACTTTCATAATCTATAGTATCAGATTCTTCAAACATCCATTCTTCAACAGCATTATAGCCTTCTTCTGTAAATAGTGTAGATATTAGATTAAGAAATAAATCCTTAGTATATTGTATCCAATCACATTCATGAATATTAGAATCTAATACTTCTGATATTTTTTTAATTCTATTTAACCAATTAATATGGTCAATCACTAAACTTTTAAAATATGCCTTATCAATTCTCATATTTTTAAGTAATTTATAAATACTGCTCAAATTATCTAATTAAAGATAAATGAGCAGTATTAATTTATTTACAATTTTCTTTTACTATTTCCCAAAGATCATCAATGGTTTCAGTAGGTATTTCATTTCCTTCTTTATCCCACATCTTTAAATCAGGATTTCCTGATTTTTCATAAATCCACCAATTAATATCATCGACACCATATTTATTAAACATAGTATCTAATAGTATATCAAAAAGTTTATTTGAATAATCTATTAAATTTGATTCAAATAATGTTGGAATACCTAATGCTTCTGAAGCTTTATCAACTTGTTCAAACCATTTTTTGTAATCATTGATTATAGTAATAAATTTATTTTTAGTAATCATAGTATTATATTAATATTCTTGTATAAATTCCTTTTTTACTATTTCACCATCTTTGAATGTTACAACTACGTGTCCATAAGGACATTCTTTGTCTAATTTCTTATCATTTGGTTTACCATTAATCATATATTCTTTAGGAAATTCATCACTGAACAAGTAATAATACTCATCACCAATTTTATATTGTTCTTTTATTGTTACCTCTCCATTATATGGATACCAACCAGTAAGATGATTTGCATCTGTAAACCATTCTCTAGTATTAGCTATATTTGAAGTAAATCCACGATCATCGTCAGTAAAATATATTGTATCTGATGTCTTTGTTAGTTTCTTTAAATCAGTTGAAAACTCACTAATCATGAAAATACCATCGTCTATATGAACAGCTAATCCGTAAAGTCTCATATTATTATTTTTATTTATTTCGTACCACTGTGACCAAATCCTCCGTCACCACGTTCTGTCTCATCAAGTGAATCAGTTTCTTTCCACTTTATATGGGATACAGGTTCAAGAATACCTTGACAAATACGTTCTCCATCTTCAATCCATACAGTTTCTTGACCCAAATTGATAATAGGAAGCATCCAATGACCTCTATAATCACTATCTATAGTAGATGGAGTGTTAGCAAGTTGTATACCTTTTTTAATAGCCAATCCACTTCTTGGTCTAAAGCTTACTTGCCATCCTTCTGGAATAGCTGTAAATATACCTGTTGGAAGCAATGCTCTACTCATAGGTTCAAGACGAATCATTGTTTTAGGATGAGAAGGTCCAGCAAATATTACTTCAGCATCACCAAATACTTTAATAGGATTCTCAGGAGTGGTATCTTTAAAAGATACTCTAATATCAAATCCTGCAGCACCATCGGATTCATACTTAGGAAGTGCATTGTCTGACTTATTAATTACGGGAATTTCAATTACTTTTGTACTCATAGTTTTTTAATAAATTATTTAAAGAATTAATTACATTATCTGCTTCTGAATATAAAGCCATTACAGTTTTATTATTTTTATCTAGTATAACCGCAAATGGATCTAATTTAGCACCATAAAAGTTTTTAATTTTCCAAGCTTTCTTTTTGCCAGTTCTAGATTTAGAATCAATAAGTTCAATATCTAAAGATTCATCTATTTTTAATTCTGACAATTGATCTTTATCACTATAAATTATAATAATTTTCATATATTATTAGAATTTATAAAATTAATATTCAAATTATCGCTTATCATATAAGAAATTTCAGATTCATGATAATTTTTGCTAATCCAATCTTCTATTGAGATGTCTTTTTCAGCAAAATCTACAATATCGACTTCAGATGTAGCATAATTCATTATTATAACTTTTTTCATAGTGAAAATAATATAATGCAACCACAAGTTATTCCTAATGCTATATCAAAAACAATAATCGATGTTATTATTTTTGAAAGTTTAGTTTTGTCTTCTTTATTAGGCACTCTGTCCACAGCATTAGTTATTTTTGTAATACTAAGCATTGGAAATTTACATAAACTAAATAATATAAGTACTATTCCTAAAAAATTACTCATACATTAATACTTTAGTTAAATAATTAATAGCTTCTAATTCTTCTATTCCTAATTGTATTAATTTGCCATTAATATCAATATCATATCCTTCTCCATTAGCCCATTCTGTTACAGTAATATAAGAATCATCTTTAACAAGAGGGTTATATTTATTTAATTTATCATTAACAGATTTTAATTTAGACTTTTCCATTCAATTATTTTATTTTCTTTTAAAGATTTTTTTACATCAATAATTCTTTGATTTGAACTACCTCTCCAATAAAGATTCAAGTCTTTTTTAGATTCTTCAAATTTACCATCAATAAGAACATCAATACAATCAAGAACTTCAGGTTCTTTCTTTAATATATCTTCATAAAGATAACCAGTCCATAACCATACAGGTTTTCCTGAATTTTTACATATTAAAAACAATCTACGTAAATTGGCTATACTATCAGCTATAAAAGCATTCGGATAGTCTAAATTATCATTCATTACCCAATATAAAGGATCTCCTCCTAAAATAGAAATACCATCAATTTTAGGATTATTGACACATTTAATTATATTGTCAACTACATTAATAAATCTAGGGCCTTCTATAGGATTCCAAGTTTGAGGAGACCAACAATTTTTACAATGATTATTACATCCTGCAAGCCAGATACTACATCTTACTCCAGGCCCATTAACCACATCATATTGTTGATATTTTAATATATGTAACATTATAGTTGATTCATTATGTGTTTCAAAATATCTTTTTTATCAATAAAAAATCTCTTTTGTATTTCTATATCATTAATATTAGTTGCAATAGCTTTATTTTCTAAATTAGCTATATCATATAATATTACAATATCAGTATCATTACCATCACTTACTCCTTTAAATTTAATTTTATTTATATGATAAGTACTTATATCTCCGAGATTATTCATTGCATATAGTTTATCATTAATATTAAACTTTGTATCTACTTTGTATTCCATAATTTCGATTCTAAAATATTATTTAGAAGTGATTTAACCTCATCTTTCATAGGATTTAATCCTAATTTAAAATAAAGATATTCTTTTTGACTGCCAAAATCATTATACAATGCATCATAACCTTCAATATTATTATTAAATACAATAATATTAGGTTTTTCATTTTCAATAAAATCAATTATATCTTCATTTGTTGTATAGCCTCGATTAATTGCGTCTTGTATCATTGATTTTAACAGATCTTCCATATTAAATGTAATTTCTGTTAAAAGTTCAACTTCAACTTTTTTAATCATTTTCTTAAATATACTAAAATAGCCAGTATTACTACTGGCTATTATTTTATTAAAAATGTTTTACACGATTATTTATATCAGCAATTCTACCTTTAGAAATACCATTAGTTAAAATACCAATATATCCACACAACCTACGTTCTGCATATAATTTATGTCTATCAGTTTCTCCACAATTAGGACAACTAAGATTACCTTGATTATCCATGTGAATTTCACCTTCATAACCACAAGTATAGCATACATCACAAGAAGTAGTATTCAACTCACAATACATCATGTTATTATATATACATTTCAAAACATTTAGTACTGCTTCTGGATTTTTACGTATATCTGGCATTTCACAGTACGAAATTGCACCACCTGATGAATATTCTTGAAAAGGAGCTTCAAATTCTATTTTTGAATATCCATCAATTTTATATTCTACAGGTATATGATAACTATTAGTTATATAATCCCTATCATTTACATGCTTTTCTATAGGAAATTGTTTTAATACATTAGCAAATTTTGTTGTAGTTGCCTCCATTGGAGTACCATACAATGATAAAGCTAAGTTGTATTTTTCTTTATTTATATTAGTTCTATCATACATGTGCTTCATAATGTCTAGACCTAATTTTTGTCCTTCTTTAGTACCATATTCTACTCCAAAATGATATACACATTCTGCTAATCCAGCATAACCTATAGATGCAGAACAATAACCATCCTTAATAGCTTCACCTATTTTACTTCCAACAGGGAGTCTAGCAAATGCTCCATAATTCCAGAGTATAGGAGCTACTTCTGTATTTACGTTAGATATTTGATTAAATATCTTATTTTGTTCGGCAGAGATTTTATCAATTATATTATCTAACTTATTTAAAAAACCATTATAATCTTTAGATTCTAATGCTAGATAAGGTAAATTGATAGAAATTACACCAATATTTAACCTGCCCCAGAATTTATACTTACCATCTTTATCTTTCCAAGGATGAAGGAAGCTTCTGCATCCCATGCTTGGAAAAACGTTCCCTTCTTTATATTTCTTCATGATTTTAGCTGAAATATAATCAGGAACCATTCTTTTACAAGTACATTCTGCTGCAAGTTTAGTTACATTATAATACTTAGTACTAGAATTTATGTTATCTTCATCTAGAACATATATAAGTTTAGGAAAGGCAGGATTAATTATATTACCATTAGGTCCTTTCATTCCTTTAATTCTTTGCTTAAAAACTTCTTTTATTAATTCTACATTCTCCTCAATATATTCTTCATCTTCATGAATATAGCAAAATATTGTACAGAATGGAGATTGACCATTCGTACTTGTCATTGAGTTAAGTTGATAGAGTAGAGTTTGCATACTATCAGCGATTTCTTTATTTAAAAACTTATCGACAAGTACTTTTTTCTTATTTATTGGTAACTCTCTAAATTGTTCTTCATAATATTTTTTACTTATACGAACAAATGGTGCCAAATGAGCTAAAGTAATACTTACGCCACCATATTGACTAGAACTTACCGCAGTAAGTATCTGAGTTGCAATAGTTGTAGCTGTTCTTAATGAATGTGGTTTCTCTATAAGTTTACCATTGATAACAGTACCGTGTTGCAACATATCCTCTAAATTTACCAATGAGCAATTTGTTACTCCATGCATGAAACGATAATCTGTATCGTGAATATGAATTACTCCTTTATTATGTAATTTAAGTAATTCTTTATTACATTCTAGCTCTTTATATAGTTTCTTACAAACTTCTCCAGCAACTAAATCACGCATCACGTTAAATTGTTTTGCGTTTTTATTACCATTTTCATTAGTTATTTCATTAGTTTTTCCTGAAACTATTTCTTCAATGGTATTGTTAAATTTTATATTATCAGAAATTTTTCTGGATAATTCATGTTTATATCTATACAAAATATATTCTTTAGCTACATTTGTATAATCATAATCCATTAAAATTTCTTCTATTTGATCTTGAATATCCTCTATATTAATGTTATCCCACACATTAATATTATCTACAATTTCTTTAACAACATTAATTCCAACATTGTAATTACAAGATAAAAAAGCCTTCTGAACAGCAGTAATTATTTTCTGCCTATCAAAAGGTTCTAAATCACCATTACGTTTTCTTACATTCATATATTTTTTATTTTAGTTAAACATATAAATATAATGAATACTTTTTGATTATCAAAATATATTTAATATTTGTTTAACTAAAAGAGTTTTTTCACACACATTCATGATGTCTCGATTCATAGAATCTGTAAATATTTGAGTAAAAGCTCCATAAACATTATACATATCAGTAATTCCATCTTTTACTAAATATCTAGAATTTTTATCTTCAAATAATAATTTATAAGCATCAATAGGAGTAGTTGTTGCAATTTTTACTTTTCCAAAACCATTATCATAAGTTAAATCTATACATTGTTTTATCCAATCTCCTAATTTTTGACTTGTATTTTGATATGAACAATCAAATGTAATTTCTTTTAACTTTTGAATAAATTTTATAGTATCTTCTATAGAGTCCATTATAGAATTTACTGGCTTATAATTAATTGGTTTTTCTGGTTCCAAAGCAGCACAACTTAATTGTTCTGGAGAGAATACACATAAATTAGTACAAACCATATCTAATGCTCCTGAATAAAACTTTACTACTGGTTTACGAACATCTAAACCATAAATCATACCAACTACTTGTGAATGATTATCTATAACCATGTTATCTGGTAAAACAGCTTGAACAATAACTCTATTATAAATATCTACAGTATCATTTTCATTTATAGCCAATTGATTTGGAAGTTTTACTTGTACTCTAAAATCATTTGTATATTTTTGCATTCTTTCTAGAAATGGTTCTACATAAGCTCTTGTAGGTAAATATTCATTATTTTTTATAGTAGTTGCATTTCCTTCAAGTAATTTATTAAGTGTAATTTCCATATTAGTCTATAGTTTTAATATAATTATTATAAAATGTTGGTGAAGATACTATATCTGTTCCAAGTTCAAATTTAAATATATCTACTGCATGAAGATTATGTCTATCAACATAATTTTCTAATTGTTCTACAGTTTTTGCTATAGCTAAAAACTCTTGTTTATTAGATAGTGCTATATACATAAATTACATATTTTGAAATTCTCCTCTCATAATATTATTTCCTATCATCAAATCATAACTAACTCCATAAGAATTAGCAGAAAAATTCATAGCAGAATAATCAGAAGCGCCATATAAACTTAAAGTATTACGATAATCAAATCTTTTACAAGAAGTATAAGAATTAGAATGTAAATCTCCTTTTACTACATGAACAGGACAATTATGAATGTTTTCTTGTTCTAAAAACTCATACATTTGTACTTGAGTTTTATCATTTAGTACAAGAGGTAAGCCTCTTTTCATATACATCGCATCTTTCAGTTATGTTATCCTATAGGCTTTTTATCCTATAGTTCTATAGTTTCTTAATTCACTATAGCTCAGCGTACATTTTCTACCACTCGAATGGGTTGGGTAGGAGGATACTCTTGGGTCTATTATATTTATTCAAGACCTACGCGTTACACTGATTCAGAGCCTTCCGAAATCTCTGAATTTAGCACGGTATTAACATCACAGTCTTCACCGTTTTTACCCTCTAATTTTCTATATGATTTCTCATATAGACGGCAAAAATAATAATATCTATCAAACTTTCTTTGTAAATATATATTAGAATTTAGATATAAATAATTGATAAAGTTAAAAGCTTTTCTACAGCTTAACCTAAAATACATTGTATTTTCGGCATAATTATTATGATTATGATATAAATTAGTAGATATATTTGAATATTGGATAACTTTTTCAAGAAAATTATATGTTCCAAGTAATTGTATATCTAATTTAGTATGTTCTTTATTCCCAAAAGAAATACATCCATCACCATCAAAATAACCTCTAATAAGGTGTCTGATTAGAGATTTGTCTTTAAATATAGATTCATCTGGAAATTGGAGAGTTAATGATTTATTTGGAGTACAACCATAAGAATTAAGAGTATTCCATAAATGTTTGCTAGATAAACAAACTCTACATCTAGTATGACCTTTGTTATCTGCTTTAGTTATTTTAAGTTTGTTCTCTAAACTAATAAATTTAGAAAATTTTTCCATGTGTTCTATATCATCTCCTTTGGTACACAATTCAAAATTATAATCAATCTGTCCAGTTGCTCTTTGTTTTAAATTATAGATATACCCATCTGCATAAATATAGCCTAACCAATAAGCCTTTTCTTCTGTATCTATAGAATCAAATACATGTTCATTGTATTTTTTAGGAGTTCTATTAGAATCAAATATATTTAATTTTTCTAAAACTGTTTTTAAAGTTATTGCAGAAATATTAAATTTACTAGCTACTTGATTATGAGTTTGTTTTGAATTTTTGTACACTATAATAGCTTCTTTAACTTTACATATTGTTTCTCCAGATTGCTTTGGAGAAACAATATACCCCAATTTAGTAATGTTTTTACTAAAATTATTTACATCTAAATTATTTTCTTTACAAAATTGTTTAATTTTAAGTTTTGATTTTAAAAATGTTTCTACAAAATTATTCATATTCATATAATTTATTAACTATATAAATATAAATAATCATGGTGACATTTCCAAAAAAAAATTATTATTCTATATTACCATGACATGCTATAAATTTATGATTATTTAGCTCAAAAATTCCATAAAATTGATCCCAAAGTGTAGTTGAAACATTAGGATATTTAGCTTTTACTAAATTCATTATAGCTTTATTACAAACATATTCATAATCACCTGAATGATTACCACAAGGAACAGAATATAAACTAATTTTATTAGCAATATTATTACTTACACAACTACTAATAAACCAATCCATTAATTCTATATATTTATTAGCTTGCTCTCTTACATCCATATTTTGAGGCATCCAATGGTCTAAACGTGCTGTCTTGTTTGGTATACCACAACAATCAACATTATCACCAAGTAATACAATATTTAATTGATCAATAGCTCCTAAATCATATATTCCTTGTAATACTTTAGAAAGTCGTCGTTTAGCTTCTTCATATCCATAATCTATATTTTCAGTTGCTAAAGTGCCAGATGTTACAGCAGAGCCTAAATGTATATCTGCTAAATAAAGATTTAAAGACTGATCTGATTCTGTAAATTCTGTAAGTTCAATAGGTTTAATATCACCATTTAAATCAACTTTAAAATCTGAAAATGTTTTAAGTTTTTCTTTTAATACAATATTCTCTTGTGCATATTTACGAAGAAGTTTTTCATTGTTTTTGATAATATCTTCTTCTGACTTTCTAAGAAAATCGTTTTCCTTTTCTCTTAATTGTATTTCTCGTAATTCATTTTCTGTTTTTTCCTCAATCATATGAGGTGGAAATGGTGATGATGCTTTAGTAATATTAAAAGCTCTCAATATTCTTTTAAAATCTATTAAAGAATAATCAGGAAAATATCTACTAATTTGTCTTTGAGTTAAAGAAGCTCCATAATAAGAATACAATCTATAAATACTAGCCATTTCTTCTCTAGTTAGATTTCCACTAAGAGCTGGTTTATTCTTTTTAAAGATTTTAAATGAATAAAGTTTAATTTGCCCGCTATCATTTCTAATATATGATGTTTCAGAAACATCATCTGTGTCTATTTCTTCAATTGTATCTTGTTTTAACGATCGACGTCTTTCTTTTGAAGTAATTTCTGAATAAAGATCTAATATTTCTTGTATATCTTTATTTGGATCTGCTCTCTTTAATGTATTAATATTGTTAATTAAACTTTTATATTCATATTTAATTCCATTATTTTCTTCCCAACATTTATTATTACAATATTCATAAAGAGTTTTGCCACTATTTTTTACTTCTGTTAGAAATTGTATATACTTTTTAATAGTCGATTGTTTCATTTATTTTTAATTGTTTTATTCAAATTTTAAATAAGTTATTATACTATAAATAAAAAAAGGTGGATGCAAAATCGCAACCACCTTTAATAAAATATATTAATTGGAATTAGCTCCTTTCAATACCAAATACAAGATAACTACCAACTCTTGCACTCTTAGAAGGCGTGTATTCTGCCTCAAATGCAACAGGTTCACCATCAACTACTTGCTTAGTATATGTACAAATAAGGTTTCCTTTAAATCCCTTATTCATATAAAGATCCTTAGCAATTTCTTTAGCCTTAGCCTTAGTTTCATTAGTTTCAGCAATAACTGAACCAGTAGATTTATCAATCAACTGATAAGTAGTCTTATACTTACGTGCTCCAGACTCATTCTTCTTACTATGAATGCTATAAGGACGCTCACGAGTATCAGCAACAGCTGATTCAATTGTAATTGAGAATCCTGTACCTTCTACATTCTTTGATTTCTTAGCAAGATAATCAAGCATAAATTGTTTCTTATCAGCTTCAGTAACGCCATTTACTTGCTTCTTCTTCCAAATTTTATAAGCCTGAGTAGCATCACCAATAATTCCAAAAGGAGCTTTTGCAAGTGCTTCTTCTTTAGTAGCTCCATTAACTTCCATTCTCTTAAAATTCATTACGTTTGTCATAATTCAATAAAATTTAAAAATTTATAAATAAGTCATTAATTCATATTATCATCTTTCATCTAACATTACAAAATTATCATTCATTATTGAATTATCAAAATAATAATTTGTAAAAATTATCTTATAATCTACTTTTTAAATTACCACTTTCTTTCTAAGAGGTATTGCAAATATAATATATTATTTACTCCACCCAAATAAAGAAAGAAATAATTTTATTGTTAAATTCTATTAATATAGACAATTATATAATATTGACTAAATATCATTATTATTTAAAAAGGCATATACATAGATAAAATTTCCTTTATTTTAGAAGGTATTTTCTTGTCTTCTAGTCCAAATGTAGGAAATTCTTTGCATCCATTAGAAAAATCGCTAACTACAACAGATAATCCCTTTATAAAATCTTCAGGTAAATTATCTCCAATAATTTTCTTTATTATTCTATATGGAGTTATATCAGGTTTTTTCTGTCTAAGTCTATAACATAAATAACCTATTAATGATATTAATGCAAATCTAGTATTTATATCTGTATTTAAATAACCTAATGAATAATATCTACTATATAATTGTTGCATTTCTTGATAAGGCGGAGTAGTTATTACATCCATATTCCAAAATCTTTATAATCTGTAGCTACATAATAAGCTACTTGTTTAAGTAATTTTTTAAATTCAGAAAATCCTTCTATAAACATTTGTTTAGTCATTGGAACAACTTTGGTATAATAACTAGGTATTGTTGACACAACTAAATAATGTCCTTTTACAATAGGATTATTTAAATTATAATACTTTTTAGCTACAAGTGATAGTAGAAAACTATACATAGCAATTTCCCTATTGTAGGAATATTTATCAATATTAATATTAAATTCAGATACAATTCTTCCTAATGTCTTAATATCATTTACTTGAATTTCATTATTAATTGAATCTATGATATAATTATCAAGTTTTGATTTAAGTTTGAGAATAAATTTAGAATTTAATTCTGGTATTTCTACCATAATATCTAATAATATTGCTTGTTCATTTTCACTTATAACTTCTCCAAAATCATTTAAAGGATGCAAAATTTTCTGTACACTCCTATTATTTTTTAGTGCTAGAATGCAATTCTGGGCTGTCTCACGAGTTTTTTTATCTAAGTAAATAACTTCCTTAGATCCAGTATAAGATGCCTCAAAATCTTTTCTAGACGTCCAATAAGAGGTACATTTATCAAATACATTTTGGATTTGTTTTTCAGTAAGAACTCCATGGTAATAGCCAATTTCACCAGCTACTTCACGTATTAGATCTTTATTAGGAATTTCTCCTTTTAACTTATTATAAATTTTATCAGAAAGAACTCCTAATTTTGCAGTAGGTTTATCAACATCTTCACAAATAGTGAATAGTTCATTTTGTAATGACATTTCATGAACAGCACTACCTAAATCTAATGAACTACTATAAATTGGTTTAAATCCTGCAAAAAATGATTCTGGCCCTCCTGATTTTAGCAACCCTAAACGAGAATTTGAAATATAATTGCTATATTTTTTACTGAAATAAACTGAATCATCTATCTTTTCTAACTTTAACGAATCAAATAAAGGAGTTAATTTAATTTCCATTTACTAGCTCTTTAAAATTATAAAAAACAGTATTCATAAATATTCTATAACAATCTTCTATTTCTTTTTCTCTAAGACTATATATTCTTCCGATAGGCCCCCATTCTTTATTAGTTGGCTCATCTATTAAAAGACAAGGAATGCCATTTAAATTTAAGTCTATAAAATTCTTTATAGAATCTTCTATAAATACATCAACTTTTCCTTTTAATATTTTTGCTTTGCTAATATGATAGCCTGGAACTTGATATAAAGGACTATTTAATCCTAATTTTAACAAATATTGTTTAGTCCATCGTTTACTATTTACTCTAGCACTGCAGAATAATCTTGGAGTAAAATCAGGAGTTCTTATAACTGGTAAATTTAACCAAAAATCTTTCTCGTGAATCAAAATGTTTTGCACATTACGAGTAATACACCAATCTTTCTTTGGGAACTTACCAAATCTTTTAAGATACCCAGAATTAAAATCTGCAATCGTATTATCAATGTCTAAGCCAATTCTTAAACTCATAGTTCTTCTATATCAGTAATTTGTCCAATAAGAATATCATTTCTGTCTAAATCATCAAGAAATTCACAATAATCATCTTTTTCTGAATATTTTGAAAACTTTTCCATTATTTTGTATTCACAATCAGAATATGATGTAGCCACAATGATTAAATTATAAACTTCAAACTTATTAATATTACATACTGGAATTATATATTTATTCATTTATTATGATAACTTTTTAATAAAGTAAAGAAGAAATCCCAATCAACAATAGCTAATTTTCCTTTACTTATACTATTTTCTTCAGCTGATTTCTTCCATAAAAGTACTAACGGTCTTTCATCTGTGCAAGCTTCTCTAATTTTATAATAATTAGGTAAAGTTTGAGTGTGTTTAGCTTGAAATGCACATTCTGTAGATCCAGAAATATCTATTTTATTATTATCTAATTTCTTTGATTCTGATGCAGCTCTACATACATCATCATATCCAATAGATTTTAGTTTTTCAACTATTTCTGATTCAAATGCACTACCTTTATTTTTACTCTTTTTAGCTTGGTAATGTCTAAAAGTAGTATCATCTATCCATCTACAGTTTATTTTATCCTTTTTATTACAAGAACCTTGTCTAGATTTATTACATCTAATTTTAATAGCGCCTTCAGATAAACCAGATCCTTTAGCAGCTTCTTCTAAGGAAGAAAATATTTTTATATCACCATTTTTAAAAGTGATTTCAACAGATGTATTTAATTCTCTCTATTTCTTAGCCATAATACAAAATTTTTAATTAAATTAATAGTTTCTTTTCTTCCATGATCTTTATAAAAATCTGATATATCTTTACTCCCATATTCTTTAGGAATAAAAGTATAAATTAATTCAGGATGTGCCTTTCTAATCTTTGCCATATTATATTGTCCTGGTCTATCATTATCATATAACACTACAATATATTTAAATCTTTGTTTTAAATCTTCTAAAACTTTATCAGATATAAAAAGATTTTCACTATTTGGTGCACATGCAGATATACCACAAGAATGTAAACACATGCAATCTTTCATACTTTTAGTAATTACTAAAAGTTTACCTTTCTTTGGTAATTGATTAAATCCTTGTATTTTTTTACTTGGCCAATTGGTTACAAAACGATAAGTTTTTCTTTTTGGAAAATATATTCTCCATAATTCTATTTTTTCTTTATTATCTTGTATTTTACCTCCATAATAGCCAAATATAGGACAATGTTGTTGTGATGTGGCAAATAGATTATTATTTAAAAATACGTGTTTACAAGAATAAACATTAAATTTTTTTAATATATCTAATGTTATTCCATATTTTCCCCACCATTTTAATTCGTTATCTGCAAAATCTTGAATTTCTATTTGTATTTTAGAAACTTCTTTATCTTTAATCTTGATTGGATTTAAATTAATTTTACCATTATTTTTATGAAGAGTTTTATCATTAATGATATTTAAATCATTTGCAATAATTCGTAATGCTTCAAAATAATTACACTTATGTATACATTGAACAATATCAAATACATTAAGATGTTGTCCAGTAGCAAAGTCTTTAAATATTAAAGTTCCAGAATTATTTCTATAAAAACTACAGGTTGGTTGTCTATCTCTTCTTAATGGAGATCTAAATAATCCTTTTCTTACAGGAATATTTAGATAATATTCCATGATCTGCTCTTCTGAAAATTTTGATAAAATTAAATCTTTAGTAATTTTTGGTTGAAACTGAAAAATCATAATAATTAAGTTTAAAACACAAAAATACTAAAATCTCAGTATAAACCAAAATAGAGGTATTTACTATAATAGTAAACACCTCTATATAATTATTAAAGCAATGAATCGAAATCAATATCTTCTGAACCAGTAGAATTATCTGTTTTATCAGTAGTATCTACTGCATCCATATTAGTTGGCTTAGCAGAAGTAATTTTATTCTTTTGAGATTCTTCATAAGCAGAAAACATTAGATTGTTTCCAAATGGGGAAACCATCCAAGTATACCAATCTCCAACATTTACACCATTAGCTCGTGCTTTATCCTCATCTTTTGCTTGAGCAATACCAACACAATTTGGTAAAGATGCATATGTTTTTCCTTTACTATTTCTACCAACAAGTTTCATATTAGTTGTAGTTTTATTTACAACTTTATCAAGCATTGATTTATATGTTTTAATAAACTCTTCAAATGTTTTGCATTTTCCAACAACTTTATTGAATTTCTCAATCAAATCAGGAGCAAATGCATAACCAATTGCTGCTAGTTTATAATAAGTTTGTTCCCATCTACTAGGTAGTTGTCTTTTACCTCCATTAGAAGCATCAGTTACATTTCGTTCAGTAACTTTTGGATCATTAATATCCAAAAAGAAAGTACTATCATTATGAATACCTTCATCATTACCAAATGTAATCACCATGCTTTTCCATGGGCCATTATCAGATGATCCTTCCTTAAATTCTACATTTTTAATAGTTACATTTTTATTTATTGTATAAGGATTCAAATAAGAATTTGTGTTACTAGGTGCTGCTTGTGCAAATGAATTAAAACTAAAGCTCATAATTATAATTTAAAAAAGTTTGAATTAATTTCTGTTACATCTGTATTATCTTCAAGTAATCCATCTAAATCAATATCTACATTTTCTGAATTAACATTTTCATCACCTTTTAATTGATTTGCATCAATATTATCTGATGTTAAAACAAACAAACCTTGTTTAGTAGGATGGGCCACTAGTGTAAACTCAGATCCATATTTGGCAAGTTGTTCATTCTTAACACCTCTATATGAAAATGTTCCAGATTTTGTAAATTTAGTACCTCCTTTATTTCCAAAGGATGATTCTGTGCCTATAATTGGAATTGCTCCATTATTTCCTTCTTCATAATTAATGTCTAACTTATCACCAGCATTAACATTCATCAAAGTTATAGCTGCTGTATTAAGTTTACATTTATTATCTTCTAGATATAACTTAGGTTCAGATTCAGTATCTTTTGGAATCTCTTTTTTAGGAGTTTTATTAGATACATCTGAAGTTTTTATAATACTAGTTTTTATAATCTCACCAGTATCAATGTCGACTTCTCGTTCGTAAGTAATTGTAAATTGTTGTTTTACTATAACCATTATTCGTTATACTCTTTAATAGCATTAATTACTAAATTAAGGTCATTATCAATTAGTTGTTCATTAAACAATCCAAATGGTGTTTTAGCAGTACAAGTACCATCCGAATTAGTTATAAACTTATATTGAATTTTATCAGTTGTAGGATCTTTTACAACTCTGGTAAATAATACATAAGTAAATAACCCTTCTAGTGTAATTACCGAATCAAGAAGTTTACCAAGAGTTTTAATTTTATAGTATGGATTCATATTATCTCCAGTATTTTCACTATGAGTCAAAATACATACAAATAAATCATCACGCAAACTCTTGCCTTTTTTGAGAACTTCATAAGCATGTTTAGCCATATCAGTGAATTTTGAGTATCCTTTTTCATCTACTCTATCCATTGATTCGAATGCCTGAATATATTGATAATCATCAACAATAATAACCTTTATCTCAGGTCTTTTTGATGAAACAAGAGCCATCATTTTGCCAATATTATCTACATTTGAAGTTTCATAAAAATTACCTGTAAAACCATCTTTAGTTACTTCTACTGAAGGATATAATCGTTTAGCTCCTCTAATACCTGGTCTCTTACCAGTAGTAGAAATAATAAAAGTTTCCTTAGGATCAAGATTTCTAATACTAGTTGTTTTACCACTTCCTGATTCTCCTACAATTGCTAATAATTCAGCCATTATAATACAAATTTAGATTTTTGAATAATTTCATTGTTATCTCTTTTTTCTTTTATATTATCTATATTTTTATTATACCATAATGGATCATTAAATAATTCATAATCATTAATTAATCCAGAATTAGGCATTTCAACCCATTTATTGCATTTTCCATCATAATATATAAAATCTTCAACATCAGATTCTCCATATCTTGATTTTAAAACAAAAACAGATCTAAAATTATCACCTAATTGTTTAATGTCATATCCTCTATGTGTAGCAAGTTTAGCTTTATTTGGACTAAATATAGCTAAAATTATTTCGGCATCTTCTACAGTAGAATTAGTATCTTTTAAATCGGATGTTAAAGGAATTACCATTCCTTCTTTACGTCTATCCATTCCTTGAATACCTCTATTCATTTGTTGAATAACCACAGGGCTTATCCCACATCTATTTTTTAATGAATATAGATATTTACTAGTAAGATCCATTTCTTGTTTTAATGTATTACCTGGACTAGTAAAAACTCTAGCAAGGTGATCTACTATTACTACATGTACAAGTTCTGGATCATCTGGAATGTATATTTTACGTTTATCTGTTTCTTTAAAAGTGCCTCTATTTTCTAATTCTTTTAAAATATGGCTATATATTGAATTTGCAGTAGCACTTTTATCATAAATAGTTAACATTGATTCCACTTTTTTCATCCAAGGAATACAATCTTTAACTATTTTATAACATTCGTCGTTTAATATAAATCCTTTTTGAACAGATAGAAGTTGCTTTAAACTTAATCTTTTACCATATTTTTCAAATATATATGTAGTTAAAAGTTTAGCCATAATTTTATCACTATTCATTTCTAGACTAAATAAACTTATATGAAATTTATTATCATCTAAATGATCCATAATTGGACGATATAAATAGCAATAAAGCATAAAACTACTTTTACCTACTCCAGATTCTGCACTAATTAAAGTATAAACTCCTTTGCATACACCATCTATTATTTGTTCTAGTTTAGGTAATCCTATACCAAAACCTTGTTCTTTACCTTGTCTACCTCTATCAATTGCTTCTAATAGAGATTCAACAATCATAATAATTTAATATTATCATAATTAATATTTATATTATCTCCATTTTTTAACGCTTCCAAATCTATCCATCCATGATTTATTACAAAACTAGCTAAACTACAATTAATAATATTATTTTCTTTTGCCCATTTAACTAATTCTATAATATGATTATGTTTTTCAGGATTCCAATTAATAGCTCTTCCATATTTAAAATAACAATCCTCTAAAGAATCAAACTTACGAGCAACAGATCTCAATGGAACCATATTACCTTGGATATTACCAAATTGAGGATATACTTCAAATAATTCTTTTCCTATTTCAAACGAACATTTATAAATATTCTTTATAAAATTCTTATTAAAAGGAATAGTATATGGATCAAAAGCTTCTCCTTCTTTTGGACAATGAAACGTTTTTAAGATGATACCTTTATCTTGTAAATTAAGAATAACTTCCCTTGTTTTTACTCCACCTTCATATAATGCTTCTATATAAGATTGAAAAATATCTTCATTTTCTTCATCTTGAAGCATTAAAAGTGTTCTTATAAACATTAATTCGTTAGGAGTTATTCTATACTTACTTAACAAAGCAATTTCATCTTCTAATTTTAGAGTTAAATTTTTCAAGCAGTTTATAAATTAATATTACAAAGTATTAATCTAATAACTGCATATAAGTTAAACCTTTTTCAAGGTGGAATCAAATTGCATATTGTTTCATAATTTTATCGAAAAGATAACAACATCTTTTCTCTATTTTATCTAAGTTATATTTTTTACCATCTACTCCTTCTACAATTCTAATTCCATTTGTAAAAGTTACATCACCTGATTCAGCTGCATCTAATATTTGTTGTAAAATATCTAATTCTATTAATTCTTTAATTTCTGTATTCATTAATATCTAAATTGAAAGTTTTTAATTTTTTTAACGTAAGGTTTTGGCTCTTTCCCAGCTAATACATCATTTAATCCATCTTCATCAATAGTAATATAATCACCATTAGGATGTCCTTTACGGAACCATTCACATTCAACTGTTTGATCTATTACAAGATTAAATATTTCTGCTGTTTTACCTTCTTCAAAACGAATACAACGTCCTCTTCTTTGAACAGCTTTAATTTCAGAAGAATCTAAACCTAAGATAATAGCTACACTTAATCCTTTTATATCTGCACCTTCATTAAGTTTTGATACAGAATTAATTAAACCAGTTTTAGAATTATTAAATTCATCTAAATTGGCTCTAGCTTTTTTCTTAGTATCTTTTCCAGTATATACTTGACCACCCATTTTAATAGATTCTGCCATTTTTATATTATTAGAAAAAGTAATTATTTTAGAATTACTTCTTGCTTCTATAATTTTTCTAGCAATTTCTATCTTTTTTGGATGATTATTTATGTATCCTTTTCTTTTTTGAATCATTCTCATAAAATTCATAGAATTAAATGTGATTGATTTAAAAATAGCTTTTCTTTTTTCTTCTGATCCATTTGGACATAATTTATCTCTATATTTAGCTCTCTCTACAAAACCTTTTGACCCTATACATGACATAGCTAAATTCCAATCAAAATTAAAAGTTTCAAATGAAGATATAAATGATTTATTGTATTCTTTATAAATATCAATATCATCTGTATCAAGAATAACTAAATATTCTTTATAAGGTGAAATCCAATTATTTAATTTTGCTTCAAGTAAAGATACCTCATCAATAACAGGACAATGTTTTGCCATAATTTCATGCTTGCCATCTAATCTTTCAAAAGTAGCAGTTAGTCCTAAAATATATTTATAATTAACTGTTTGAAATACTTGTTGAAAAGTTTCGGCACTATATCTATGGCATTCATCTAATACTAAAATATCAGCATTCCAATTATGTCTAATAATTGTATTAATTATTTGAACATCCGATGTTAATTCCATACCCCATTCATCAAGTTGTTGTCTCCACTGAATTTTTAAATTATCAGTAGGTACAACAACTAGAATCCTCATTTTAGGATATTTATTAATTATAGATTTTAAGCATTTAAGTGCAGTTCTAGTTTTACCAACACCAGTAGGCATAACTATTGTACCATTACATTTATTTTTTATCCACTTTACTCTTGAAATTTCTTGTCGTTCATCTCGTGTCATATAATATTACTAATTAAAGCACAAATAATAGCTGTGAAGCTTTCTAAATTAGTGTATATTAACGAGATCATTTATTCTAATTTTCTAGATTAATACCTCGTTTTTCTGCTACTAATACAATTTGTCGCATTCTTTCCTCCCATTGTCTTGCATGATATTGTACTTCATTTTCCAAACGGAAAAGCACTTTATTACGCAATGTAATAAGTTGATCTGTAGTCAATTCAGAATACTTCTTAGGCTTCAAATTAATCATAGCTCTAAGTTCAGTATAATTTAACCCAGTTGGTTTTACGATTAATTGAACTGTATTTTTAATATTAAGTCTTTCTTTAATTACTTCAAGTTTACTTCTTACATTACCATCTTTGTCAAATTCTTCAAATTCTTTTAATTCAGACGGTGTAAAATATATTCCAAGTTTTAGAATAAAACTAAATGTAATATGCTTATTATCAAAAATACCAAGTTGATCAAGACAAGCATCCAAAACTTCACTTATTGATATTCTTTCAAATTCTCGTGGAAGACCATTAGTACAAGAAGCGATTGAAATTGAATCAAGTTTATCGGAAGGAAAATCTTTCTTATGATTATCCATAAAACTTCTTATATCTTGAAGATACAAATATCTTGGATATGGTTTTTTGTCTGCGCAAATTTCTCCAGATTCAAGTTTACGAAGATATAATTCTACATTACATTTAACTCTTTGTTCTTTAATAATATTTAGTAAAACATATCTTCCAGGATTTAATTTATCTTCACTATTAAGCATTGAATAACAATGTTTATAAAATTGATTCAATTGTTCTGCGGTAGCATCCATAAGATGTATTTCATCTTGTGTCCCATCAGATTTACGTGGAAATTTCCATACAAATGATTTAACATCGTTATTCTTTGCTTCAATGGCTTCCATGATTTTGTCTTTAAGTGCTGTCATAAATAATTTTCTATATTCATATAATTAATTTTTTTATCTACATTATAAACTTGTGAGTTTTCTTTTCTTTCTGTTTTATAAATTTTATAAACTGAATAGTATTATATTTATATGGAATCATATTATTACCATCAAACCATTTATCTATACCAGCTTTAATTCTTTCAACATTTAGAAATCCAACTTCACCAATCTCTATTTTACGATGATCCCAATTAGGGTATCGTACACACATTATATATCTAGTTTCTTTTCTTACATCTTCATCTAAACATTCGAATACATAAGTAATGTATCCAAGAGCTTTTTCTTCACAAGCTAATAATTCAGCTAAAACTGTCATTATTTCGCAAGATCAGTTTCCTTATAGTAAATACAGCCATAAGCTGCAAAATTAGAAATACATTTGTCTATACCTTTAAAGCATGGATATTTTTTACAAGCTTTGCATTTTCTATTAGGAAATTTTAATTTTACACCAATTTGATCTTTTCCTGAAGAAATCATTTTAATAAAAATAATAATAAGAAACTAGAACTAATAGTAATACCTCCTATTTTCCAAAATAATAAAGACTTACGTTTATTCTTTAAAGATCTATTTAAAGAGTTATTTAAATCTTTATAGATATTAATTTGAGATATTCTAATAGAATCAGTTTTTATAAGTAATTTATTATCTTCTTTATAATTATCTATTTGTTCTTTTAATAATTTATTCTCAATTAAAAGTTTTTTATGCTCTATAAAAATTAAATTAGTTTGCTTTAATTGAGAGGGAGTCAATGTTATTATTGAGTCGTTTTCTATTCCATTCAAGATAGTTGATGAAAAAGATGTAGTCGTCGCTAACATTATTGTTAATAATAACACTAACATTCTCTTTGTAATACTTATCATTTTCTTTTATTTTAATTTTAATAGTATTAATCCTCTCTTTTATAGTATCTCTTTTAATTTTTATATTAGATATTACAGATTCAAGAGTATCTATTTTTTTAGAATGCTCTTGAATCTGTTTTTTAGGTTTTAAAATTATAAATCCTAAAATTATATTAACTATTATAGAAAGAACTAATATTACATTAGTTACTTTTTGCATTTATTAATGTAATTAACATATTTATTTATATTATCTAAATAATTAGGATTATTCTTAATTTCTTTTACAACAATTTTTTCAATATCTGAAAAATTGTCGTATATTTGATTCATTTCTTTATTTAAAGTATAATTATTTTTAGCATTATTATATCCCTTAATATATTTTTCTGGGTTCTCTTTAATATACTCTGCCTCTTGCATAAGAAAAACATTAATAAGTTTATCACCGAGTTGACCAGAATGAAGTGCGTAAAGTACTGGATTTGATTTAATAGCACGACCTACCGCTTTAATAACTCCTAGATTTTCATCATATTTATCATCAGGATTACAGATAGAAACACCGATTTTTAATCCAATCGGAACTTCAACAGATGATATTTTCATAATACCTGTACTTTGTATTACTTCTGGAACATCATTATATTCATTTTTAAGAGATGTCTTAACAGCAGCAATTATAAATTTATGAGTTTTACCTTCAAAATCAACAAAACTATCTTTTATTACAACTTTGTTATTTACTTTTTCTTGCATTTTTCTTATGTTTTTTAATTATTGGTTTATATTGTTTTAATTTATATTCATCTATAAATTCTTTTGGAACACCAATTAAAGAAATTTCTTTTTCTATGAAAAATCCCAAATATTTATTAATTATATTATTATCTTTTATATGAAGTAAATGATTTGATTTATATAATTTACTTCCTAATTGACAATAACCATTTTTCCAATATTTATATAAACATACTTCATATATAAATGTTGGATATATTTTAACTAGTCCATCTTCATATTCGTAAAATGAATTATCTCCAGAATGGTCTTTCGTCAGGTTCGTAGGTTTTACCATTATAAGTATATTTTGCTACTAAACTAACTGCGATATTAGTTTTTGGATTAGTTTGATAATAATTACTTAAAATATTATCTATTTGATTCATATTACAAATAGTTGAATATGTTGTATTAGGGAATTTTTTATTTTTCTTTAATTGAATTATCAATTTCGCTCTTACAGGAATACTTCTATTTGGTATTGATCCAAAATGTATTTCTCCTTTATGAGCAGATTTCAATGTCTTGACTATTTCTTTTTCTTTTTTAGATTTAGTCCAAACGTTTGGATCTTTAGAAGGTAAATAATTAGGATGTATTCCAAGTTCAATCATTAATTCACTATCGTGAACATTTACCCAACCATTAGTACCATTAGAAGTTTTATTCTTTACCATAATAATTAAATATTAAATAACTTTTTTAAATCTTTTAATTGCTGTTTAAATTCAGATAAATATGTTTGAAGATTTATTACATCTTCTTTATGTTTAGAGCAAATTCTATATTGAATTATTTTTCTAATAGCTGCTTCTAAACTTATTCCATATGAACTAGTTTTAAATTCTTGTCTTTCTTCTTTTCCTTTTGGTTTAATAGTATATAAAAGTTCAAGATCAAAGAAATTACTAGATTCAGAAATTGGAATTAACTTAAAATCTTTTTCTTCAATAATCATGCTGAAGTTGCTGTTCTTTGATTAATTCCACCAGGACGTGTTAAACTTGCCTTAACTTTTTCTGGAAGAGCATCAAACCATTTTTGTGATGCACGCAAATTTGCTAATTTTTTCTTGTACTTCATAATAATAACAATTAATAAATGTTAAATTAAAAATCTTCTAATTGAGAAGCTTTAACAGCTAATCTATCACATATATTATTCCATTTAGTTTCATTAGAATCATCTTTTTGATGACCTCTAACGTGTTTAAATTCTATATTGGAACATAATCTATTAACTCTTTCTAATTCTTTATCTAATATTTTCCATAATTTAATATTCTTTTTTCTTTTCCAGCCTAAAGTAATACACCCAATACAATACATACTATCGGATATTATTGTTAGACTTTCTATAGAATTTTTAATACATTTTAATCCAGAAATGATTGCTATCATTTCCATTTGATTATTAGTACAATTCTTATACCTTTTAGAATATTCTAATATTATGGAATCATCTTTTAAAAAGATAAAAGCTGCTCCTCCTTGTTTTCTAGAAGAACTATATGCCCCATCTGTTACTAATTTATAATTACTCATATAATAAAAAATCTCTGCAAGTTTCCTTACAGAGATTTAATTTATTTACTCATTTGCTTTCGATATAATTCATTTATATCATCTTCAGTATAACCTCGTTCTAATAAATGATTATAATAACTCTTAGGATGATATGAAGCCAATCCATCTGATTCAAAATCCCAAGTATCTGAACATTCTTTTAAAGAATATAGAGGATCTTTGCCTAATTTCAATCTTTGTTTAGAAATTCTTCTAAACAATCTATTTGCCATTATTTTATCCTTTTTATTAGATAAATAAACACAAATAGCCATAAATGGATTTTTCTTTCTACTTCGGCTCATTTTAAATGATTGTTTTTGTATTATACAGAATATTAATCACTAAAAATAATATTGTTTATATCATCGCAATAATTAAAATCAATTTCTTTATTATTCTCTATTAACTTTTCTTTTAATCTTACAACTCCAAATTTACAAGAAGTAATATTTTCATCTTTACAATGT
>ERZ1034897.106-NODE-106-length-46714-cov-328.182044_pt1 | contig 46714 bp, 60 predicted proteins | sample MGYA00520629_ERZ1034897 | MGnify/ENA primary metagenome ERZ1034897 (study PRJEB33766, sample SAMN09781789) | gut metagenome | biome: gut microbiome | host: Homo sapiens | place: Madagascar | study: EMG produced TPA metagenomics assembly of the PRJNA485056 data...
GAGCAACTGATTCGTAATCAGGAGGTCGCCAGTTCGATTCTGGCAGGTAGCACCATTGCCTCTTTTATAAATCATCATTTCGCATATATAAGCCTTTTCTTTAATTTAATAAATCAAATTTTTAATTAAAAACTTAAAAAAGTGGTTACAAAAATAAGTCACGGAGTGTATAATTTTTTATAGTTAGAGCATCGAACTAAAATTAGAATAATTTATTATACAAAAGAGATACAAAACATGGCTGAAAACGTAACCGATAAAATGCTTGTAAAGCTGATAAATACAATCATTGATAAGGATAGAATGATTACTGATATAACAGGTTTAGCAGTAATTATTCGTAAAGCATCGAACTGTAACAGGATCTACTTTAAGTTTAGAAAAGTTAAGCATGGAAAGCGAACTGATGTGCCATTAGGCACTTATCCTGAGATGTCTTTAAATGAAGCTCGCAGTCGATACTTTGATGCTTTGACAGCGTTTAAAGAAAATTCTTTGGTAGTTGTAAAAAAAGCAGATACCTTTGAGAGTGCTTGGGAAAGTTTTATAGATCTAAAGTATAAAAAAATTAAGTCAAGCACCGTTGAAAAATACGAAAGTAATTACAGAACACATTTATTTAAACTTGCAAAAATGCAGTTAAAAGAACTGACAGCTGAATACATACTGAATTTTTTGCAAGCCTACATTCATTCAGGTGAACTTGGAACAGCAAACAGATTAGCTAATGTAATTAGTAATGTTTTAGATTTTGCTGTTTTTCAAAAGAAAATACCAGTTAATCCTATTCGTGGTATTGAAAAGTATTTACCGCAAGCAGAAGTTGTACATTATGACAGCTTTAAACTAGAAACATTAGAGCAGGATATGACACAGCTTTTTGTCGATATGCAAGATTGCAGTAAAACAATTCAGCTGCTGTTGTATATGTACTTTTTTACATTGTTGCGTTCTGTAGAATTGAGAAGCGTAAAACTGAGTGACATCAATTTAAACGATTGCTCTATGACTGTAAAAACAAAGACAATGGCTGCTTTTAAAGTCGCTCTTTGCAGTCAAGCTATGGATATTGTTAAGTATCTGATTTCAGTTCATAAGCCTATAAACGATTATTTGTTTCAAGGCAAAACTGGCATGATTTCAGAAAATACTTTAAGTAAGGCTTTAAAAACAAACGGATACAAAGACAAACTTCAAGTTCATGGCATCAGAGCTTGCGGTCGTCAGTGGATGCAGACATTACCTAACTCTAAAGAAAGTATTATTGAACTTTGTTTATCTCACGTTGTAGGCAACAAAGTTCAGCAAGCCTACAATCGCAGTACATATTTTGATGAGCGAAAAATTTTAATGCAGGAATGGGGAAACTTTATTGAGAGTTGCGGTGACTATAAATCATTGTTACAAAATTAAAAATAGGAAATGACACACTGAAAGTAGTTTTATAAGCTACCAGTGTATTTAATCGAAAGCCTTAGCTTGTAAAGAGCTAGGGCTTTTTTTATGGGTGTAAATATGATCGAACCTCCTAAAAATCTTACATCTGAGCAACTGTTTTTATTTTGCGGTTTTATATCTGCTGTCTTATCTAGTTTGGTAAGACTTATGAAAAACAAAGCTAACTTCACATCTTTTTATTGTATTACACGCTCCGTTGTTGATGCCTTAACCTGCGCTTTATTGTCTTATGGAATATTTTTAATACTTCACCAATATTGGGATATTTCAACAAGTTCAATGATCTTTATTGGAACATTCGTAGGTTCTTTAGGTTCAACAACAATCATCACTTTAGCAAGTACAGCTCTTAAAAAATGGATAGGTTCAAATGAAAACAATCAGCGATAAAGGCTTGAAATTTATTCAGGTAAACGAAGGTATTGCAAAAAGATCTTTTGACGGTCAGAAGTTCAAAAGTTATTTTGACAAAATCGGCAATAAATGGACTATTGTCTGGGGGCTAACTTATATCAACGGTAAGCCTGTGACAAAAGATACAGTTCTAACAATCAATGAAGCTAACACAGCATTTAGACATCACTTAAGTTCAAACGAAAAAGCAATTAACGATTTGATGATTAGAGATTCAATCGTACTTACTCAGAATGAATTTGATGCGCTTGTAGATTTTGCTTACAACCTTGGAAACGGTCATGCTGATTGTGATGTTTGGAAAGCTGTTAAGACACATGATAACTCTTTAATCGAAAAAGCTTTTTTAGCTCATAACAAGGTAGGCGGTAAATACAATCAGGGTTTAGCTAACAGACGAAAGAAAGAAATCGCTTTATTTACTCAGGCAAGATATGAAAGTTATTAAAGCAAAAACTAAAAAGCATACGGTGCAGCGTAAAAAGTATCATCAGGAATTGCCAGTAGAGCTTGAAGAAAAGAAATTAGCTCTACAGGAAAAATACAGTGATATAAACAAGGCTGTATCTGTAATTGATCAAATCGAAGAAAGAGACGTTCTAATGATTTTAGATGATTATTCAAAGTCATTAGAACTTGATTTATATCATATTGCTGAAAGTTTCCATATCTCACCTGTAACCTTAAACAAGGTTCTTACCTCTGACAAATACAAAGAGGCTTACGAAATAGCAAAAGAACGCCGTAGCGCCGTATATGAGCGTGAAGGTTACCATGTCGCACAGTCACCCTGGAAAAAAATCCAAAACGGTGAGGAAGTATCTATGGTAGAAGTCGCTGCTGCTAAGTTGCTGTCTAATTACTGTTTAGCTGTCTCACAAGCTAGTGCTAAAAAGAACTCCTCCGAAGGTGGTGTTTCTGTTGTTGTTAATACAGGAATTTCATTAAAGATATGAGCGTAATTCAAAACATTACTTATGATTGGAAACCCCGTGAATGGCAACAAAAATGTATTGATACACAGAAACGTTTTACTGTGTTAGCCGTACACAGACGTGCGGGGAAAACTACTTTTGCTATCAATGAGCTTGTTTTATCTGCTATTAGTAAAAAAGGCAACTATGTTTATGTTTGTCCAGTATATAAGCAGGCAAAAATGGTGGCTTGGCAACCTCTAAAAGAAGCTGTTGCTATTTTTAAAGATGTTATTGATAAAAGCGGTAAAAATGCTGAAATCGTCGAAATTCGAGAATCAGAAACAAAAATTAACTTTTGGAACGGTTCAACAATTTTTCTTTTAGGCTCTGATAATTTCGATGCAGTTCGTGGTTTAAAGCTAGCAGGTGTTGTGCTTGATGAGGTTGCACAGATGCCAAAAGGCTTATGGAACGAAGGTGTTCGTCCTGCACTGTCAGATTCTAAAGGTTGGGGCTTATTCATAGGAACTCCGAAAGGCATCAATCTTTTTTCAGAATTATTTTTTCGTGGTTTAGATCCTGAATTTTCTAATAATTGGACAAGTTCAAAATTTACCTATAAAGAGACTAACGCTATTGATCCTGACGAAATGGAAGAACTTAAAAAAGAACTTCCTGAAGAAGTATTTAAACGTGAGTATCTTTGTGACTTTAACGCATCAGCTATTGATCAGCTGATTAGTTATGAGCTTGTTAAGTTAGCTAGTGAGCGTGAAATTAACTTCAACTCTATAAAACACAATCCTCTCATCATGGGCGTTGACGTTGCAAGATTTGGTAATGACCGCTCTGTTATCTGTTTTAGGCAAGGTCTCTTAATTGAAGAGCCTTTAGTTTATAAAGATTTGTCATTAGTAGAGTTCGCACGAGTTGTAAGACAGCAAGCTGTGTCAAGACATTGTCACGAAATTTATGTTGACGGCACAGGTGTTGGTGGCGGTGTAGTAGATATTCTAAATTCACAAGGTATCTATGTAAATGACGTCAACTTTGGCAAAAAATCTTTAGATCATCAATACAAGAACAAACGCACTGAAATGTGGTGTCGTTTGGCAGATTGGATCAATCGTGGCGGTTGCATACCAAAAAATACAGATTTAATCACTGAAATCGCAACTCCATACTTCGATGTTACAGATGACAATCAAAAAATCTTAGAAACAAAAAAGCAAATCCGTGACCGTTTAGGAAAGTCACCTGATATGGCTGACGCATTAGCTTTAACTTTTGCTGAGGATATACCAGTGTGCGATTTAACAGAATACGAAAAGGAAAAGCTATTTTACAGAAGTGCTAGAAAGCAACGAGTATCAAACAATCCTTTTGAGGAGTTCGAGAATGAAATTTGTAGCAGAGAAAATACCTTTAACACATTTATTTAAAACAGAAGGAGCAAAGGAGTTAATCCTTGATTATGCCCGCAACGGAGTTAATCCCTTTGCTGATAAAAAAAGCTCTGATGATGAAATTTTTGAAAGCATAAAAGAAGCTTATAAAGGCAAAGAAGATAACTATCATTCATACCTTTTCCTTGATGAAAATCATATCCCTTGTGGTTTGTTGGTGTTTTGGACAGTTTACGATGAACACGTCAGAGGCATAGTTGCTGAGGTTGATTCTATTTTCTCTACTGAAAAAAGCAGAAAAAAAGGTTGTGGAGCAGTCATTTTACAAACATTGAAAAAAGAGGCGCGCAACGTTGGCTGTAGAGGTATTTATTTATGCACACCATACGGAACAGAACTTAGCAAGGCTTTAGCTAAAAGATTTTTGCCAGTGTTCCAAATTAGTTATATGAGGGTTTAAGAATGTCACTTTTAGGATCATCAAAGTATGTAGCTTTAAATGCTTATATGAAAGATGTTGCCGCTTTACAGCGTCATGGAGAATCAAGCGCTATAGCAATAAACAACAATCCTTTATACAACAACGTAGCTAAGTTCATGCACAATTGGCACACCGCATATAACGCAGGTGATGCTGACAAAGCTAATGAGCTGATAAACAGTCCTATGGGCGTGTTTATGTCACAGGCTGATAACGCTGGCGGTGCTTGGCAGAATTGGCGTTCTAACGCATTAAGCGCAACTAATCAGCTAATGCTAGATAAACAAAAAGAAGCTAACGAAGCTCAAATGGCACAACAGAAGGAAGAACTAGCTGCTAAGAGTGATCAACAGCAACAGCAAACAATTAAAAGTCAGCAAACAGCAAAATACTATCATCAGCAAGATACAAAGAACTCTTCAATTTTAGCTGACAAAAATTCAAGTGGTTCAAGTGTGAATAACTCATTAGGAGCTAAAGATAGCTATTTCAATGATGAAATTGAGGAGTGGTATTAAATGGGAAGTGCAGTTGCAGCAGCGGCTTTAATCGCAAGTACAGCAAGCGCTTATAGACAATACAGCGCACAAAAAAAAGCAATGCAGGCTCAGGAGCAATATCAAAGACAAGCGCTCCAACAGCAACAGCAAGCTATGGAGTTACAGAGACAACAGGCTCAACAGCAACAGGAACTTCAACAGCAACAGTTAGCTTTGCAAGAACGTGAGCAAGAAGCATCTAATCAACGTTTTAATCAGTACAACAAAGATACATCTAATTATCAGAGAAAGCCTAATTCAATCAATGCGACTGATCTTACAAAAGGTAAGGCTGACAGCGGTCAGACAATCTCATTGAATTTAACAGGCGATGACGACGAAACAGATGAGTGGTATTAGCATGAGTGAATTTTCAACAGGAACTGAGCAAAAGAAGATTGATTTAATATGCTCACGTTGGCTTGATTTAAAGTCAAAGCGATCATCATACTTAAATCAATGGCGATCAGTATCACGTTATGTTTCACCGTTCAGCGGTCGTTTCGATATTACTGATAAAAACAATGTTCGTGACACACGCTTTATCTTAGATGCTGAGGCTAGTCACGATCTAAATATTTTGGCTAGCGGTTTAATGAGCGGTGCAAGTTCACCAGCTCGTCCATGGTTTAAAGTTGAACCTAACGATCAAGCTTTGAATAATGATTATTCAGTCATTGAATTTTGCGATGCTGTTAATAAAATCCTTTTAAAAGTATTCAGTGCAAGTAACACATACAACACATTGCATTCAATGTATCGTGAGCTTGCTTTGTTTGGTATTGCTTGCGATTTGGTTTATGACAGTGACGAACACGGCATTCAGCATCATCTTTTATCAGCAGGTGAATACTGCGTAGATGTTGATAACAACGGTGAGATTGACACCTTATATCGAAATTTCACTTTAACAACTGCACAGGTTGTAAAAGAGTTCGGCTATGACAATACACCTAAAGAAATTCAAGATACGTACAATCGTGGTGATTTAGGCAGTTATTGGGAGTTTTTACACGCTATTGAACCTCGCATTGATCGTGATCCTAAGAGTAAATCTAATAACAATAAAGCTTGGGCTAGCTACTACTGCTCACTCTCAACACGTCCTGCAATTATTAGAGAAAGTGGATATGATTACTTCCCTGCATTAGTTCCTCGATGGGACGTACTAGGCACAGATGCTTACGGAACATCACCATCTATAAATTGCTTACCTGATATTAAACAGCTTCAACAAGAAACATTGAGAAAGGCTGAAATTATCGATCATTTATCAAAGCCTCCTCTTCAAGTTCCTAATTCAGCTAGACAATCGCCTATATCACTTGCAACAGGTGCGATTAACTATACTCAGTCAACATCTCCTGAGCAGATGATACGACCTATTACACAAGGCATCGGAGACGTAAACAGCCTTACAGCTGATATTGCATCTATTAAAGACAGTATCAGACGCTCCTATTTTGTTGACTTGTTTCAAATGGTAGGAAGCACGGCAGGTGACCGCAGAACTACTGTAGAAATTTATGCACTGCAACAAGAGCAGATGTTGTCACTGGGACCAGTAGTAGAGCGTTCACAGAATGAGCTTTTAGGTAGATTGGTAAATCTTACTTTTAGAAAACTAGGTGAACGTGGTTTATTACCTGAGCTACCACCTGCCTTAGAGAATAAGCCTTTGACAGTTGAATTTACATCTGTATTAGCTCAATCACAAAAATCAGTGGATATTAACTCTGTTGATAGATTGGTTAGTGCTATCTCAGCAGCTGCACAAATCGCTCCTGAGGTTTTAGATCGTATTGATCCTGACGGGTACGTTGACGAATATCGTGACCGTTTGGGAGTTGCGCCTAAGATTTTACGCAGTCGTGAAGATGCACAGAAGATTAGAGAGCAAAGAGCACAGGCTCAACAGCAACAACAGCAATTACAAGAACAGAACATTCAGGCTCAAACTCAATCAACTATGGCACAGGCTCAAAAGAATGGCGCAGATGCTAGCCTTGCTATGCAACAGCTTGATGATGTAGGAGGAGGATCACTTCTATGAGTTTAGATTACGAAAGCGATATTGAAAACAATGCAAAACTTGTTGAACAAACTAAGCGTTTAGTTGTTTCTTTAAAAGCTTTAACAAAAACAGTTGACGGGAAAAGAGTTTTAAAGGGCATTTTAGATATGTGTCCTTCACAAGATTGTTTTTCTACAGATTCAAACACAATGGCTTATCAGTGCGGAAGAATGGCTATTGGGCTTGAATTAAGAAATTTTATAAAAATACATTGTGGAAATGATTTATTAAGCAGTATTGAAAAGATGGAGATTTAATTTATGGAAAATTCAGAACAGACAACTACTCAAACTACAGCGAATACACAAGGACAAACACAAGCACCAGTAGTAGATAACGCTCAAAATCAGAATACTGAGACAGAGCAACAGGTAGTGTCAACTGAACAATCTAATCAAGTAAATCAAGAAACTGAAAAAGAAAACACTGAAAACGCTGCATTAAAAGATTTCGCAGACAGTTTAAATGTTGATGAACAGGAACAGGCAAAAGAGCCTGAACAACAGCAACAAACAGCACCTGAGCATTACGTTTTAAAAAATGCAAATGGTGAAGATGTGGAGCCTCAAGAATTAGAGATGATGTCACGTATGTTTAAAGATGTGAACTTATCTCAGGAACAGGCACAAAAGCTTTATTCAGCATACGAAAAGGAACAGGGCTCTTTTATTGAACAGTCACAGAAAGCATTTAATCAGATGCGTGATGATTGGTTTAATCAAACAATTTCTGACCCTCAACTTGGTGGACAGAATATTGGACAAACAAAGTTGTGCATTAAGCGTGTAATGCAACAGTGCGGCAACAAAGAATTATCAGAATTTTTAAATAAAACAGGCTTAGGCTTTAATCCTGCAATGGTTCGCTTTATGACTAAAGTCGGTGAACTGTTAGGCAATGATAATCATTTTGTGCAAGGTCAAGCACCAGTGGTTATTAACCCTTTGAAAGCTAGATATAAAAACTCACCTGAGCTTTTTAAATAATTAAAAAAATTAAACAATCAAACAAACAAAACCTAGGAGAAATCTAAATGCCAGCTGTAAATCCAGTATTGCAAGAGAATGACAGAATAACTCTTGCTGACTACCGCAAGCGTTTTGGCGGTGAAGATGGTATCGCAGAAGTTGCCGAAACTTTGAACGAAAGTAATGAAGTTATGCAAGATATTGTCTATAAAGAAGGCAATATGGATAACGGTGACCGTCAAACTTATCGTTTATCATTACCTGATGTTTACGAGAAGGTATTTAATAAAGGCACTAAAGCATCAAAATCAAGCGTAGGAACTGTAGAAGAAACCTGTGCTTTAATTGAAGCTAGAGCAGAGGTTGACGTTGACTTAGCCGAATTGAACGGTCAGGCACCACAGCTAAGAGCACAGGAAGATAAAGCCTTTATTGAAGCTATCGCACAGAAAGAAACTTATTTGTATTTCAAAGGAAATACTGATAACGGCAATATGTTTGATGGCTTTGAACGAAGATACAACACTTTAAATCAGAGCAAAGATTTACGTGCTACTAATGTTATTGATGCGTCAAACAAGGCAGGAGCAACTGCTCTTAAAGGCAAAAATCTATCTTCAATTTGGCTTGTTGGTTGGGGCGATGATGTTTATAGTCCTTATCCTAAAGGCTCTAAAATGGGCTTAAGAGTAGAAGATAAAGGCGCAATCTTCTTGCCTGACGAGGAAGGCAACGTGAATGAAGTGTACACTACAATGTACAAAAAGTCAGTTGGCTTAATGGTGAAGGACTGGCGCAAGGTTGTTAGAATTTGTAACATTGACGTAGATATGTTACGTACTAATCAAGGTGTAGGTAATCCTGATTTACAAAAGCAAGGTTGGAACTTAATTACTTTGATGCTTGATGCTATTACTAAGTTACCAGCAGATGCAAAAGGCAATTTCAAGTTCTATATGAACCGTGATGTATTTGCAAGCTTAAACTCATTGTCATTACGTTCTGATACTAATGTTATCGAATGGAAGAAAGCAACAGACGCTTTTGGCAAGAATGGCTCATGGGCTAATTTCCAAGGTATTCCTATGCGCCGTGTAGATCAATTAACTAACGATGAAGCTATCGTAAGTTAGGAGTAAATAAAATGATTAAAGATGCAAGAGCGTTTTTCTCTGATGAGCAGGTAGTCACCGAAACAACTTATTCACAAAAGGCTTATGACTTTATGGCAGCATGGGACCATGCAATCGGAAGTCAGCTATATGTAACTTGTATTTGTAACGGCGATTTTGCAAAAGATCTACGTGTACAAGTTATAGGTTCAGAAGATGGCAAGACATGGGACATAAAGCATCCACTAGGTGATAGTGGTGTTTATGCTAAGGAAGATCTTAAAACTAATAAGACATTCCCGATCCATGTTGTTGAGACTGGTCAGAAGTATAGATACGTAACTTTATTATACATTCCTTCAGTAGGTGGAGCTGAAGATACAAACGTATCATCACCTACTGAACCTGATTTAACTAACTTTGCTGTAGCTCACAAAATCGGTGAAAAGCGTGAGCCTAAAGCTAATGCAATTACTGCATTCTTTGGAACTATCGCTGCTATCTCACCAGTTGTTCGTTATGCTAACTCTGATAAGTTTACAGGTTAGTTTGTAAAAAACTGAAGTAGGAAAGGGTACATATTAAGTTATGTGCCCTTTTTGTTTATATGGAGTAGAGAATGACTGCTGCTATTGATATTTGCAATAATGCTTTAGATTTAGTAGGTCAAGGCTTGCATATAGAAAGCTTTGACGATCAATCTAAAGAAGCTGATTTATGTAAAAGAAATTATCAACAGGTAGTTGATCGTGCATTAACTAAGTTTAATTTTTCGTTTGCTAGAAAAGATGAACTCATTTCTGAAAAAAATCTGATTCAAAACGTTGTATCTATTCCGTATAAATACACATATTCAATTCCTAATGATGTGATGAATATTTTGTATCTTGAACCTTATCGTAAAGAAGGAGAAGAGACAATCAATATTCAAACATTGAAATTTAATTTCAGAGTTATTGAAGTAAACAAAAAGAAACAACGTTGTATTGTAACTAACAAAAAAGCTCCTTTTGTAATTCAGTATCAAGGCTTTATTGATGATCCTAATTTGTTTTCAGTTCAATTTACAGAAGCTGTTGAATATCTTTTGGGGGCACGATTAGCAAGTGCACTAATTCATGGAAACACTGGTATTAGCATCAGCAACACTTTGATGCAACAAGGCATTATGTTTTTACAGCTTGCAAGTAGCCAGGATAATCAACAAGGCGCAGACAGTATCAAAGACAATCAATGTTCATTCATAGAGGCTCGCTATGGTTACTAAAGTTATACAAAGAGGTTTTGGAGCAGGTGAAATTACACCTAGCCTTTTTGCAAGAACTGACTTAAATCAATATGCAATGGGAAGTCGAAAGCTAGAAAACTTTATTGTACTTCCTCAAGGTGCTGTTAGAACTAGAGCGGGTTTCCGTTTTGTAGGACAGGCAATAAACAGTAATTTGCCAGTACGTTTAATTCCATTCAGATACAGCTCAGAACAAACTTATGCTTTAGAGTTTGGCGATAAGACATTACGCATTATTGATCATGGACAATATATAGCAAATAACAATGGTGATATTTATCAAATCTCAACACCTTATGCAGCTGTTGATCTAGCCGACATTGACTATGCTCAAAATGCAGATGTGCTCACTTTAACCTCACCTGAATATATGCCTTATGAGCTTAGAAGATACGGCTATAATGACTGGCGTTTTGTAGCAGTGTCTGTTACTCCTAACGTAACACCGCCAAAAGGCTTATCTTACACTGCTATTTATCCTAGTTCAATGACAGATAGTGAAGAAAAAACTAAGGATAAAATTGAATGTAACTATGTTGTAACAGCTGTAGATGCTAACGAAAAAGAATCGCTTGCAAGTTCTAACCTTGTTGCTCGTGGAAATTATTACATAAGTGGTGCAAAGATCCGTGTTCAATGGCAAGGCGTGGCAGGTGCCAGTTATTACAAAGTTTACAGAATGGTAGCTGGCATTTATGGCTTTATTGGAGAAACAGAAGAATTATATATTGATGATGAAGGAAACAATCCTGATACTACTACTACACCACCTAAATATAAGGCTGTGTTTACTCAATCTGTTAAAGGTCAGATAAGCACAATCACCATCAATGATGGTGGTAGTGGTTATTACTACGGTTTAAACAGTAATACTTATTACTTACCTAGAGTTATTACACTTCGTACAGTGCCTCCTTTAGTGTCAGCAAAAGCTAGCTCTAAAGATGCTGATGCGGTTACAAAGTTTTCACCTAGTGTGACATTAGAAGTTTTAGACGGTTCAAGCGGTCAGGTATATTTATCTTCTAACATTGAACTTACAACAAAAGTAGTCTCTTCTACTGTTGAAGACGAAGGCTATCTTTTTTATGAATTTAGAAAGATTGCTTACATTGATAAAATTAAAAACATCAGATTAACACAGGACGTGTTGAAAGTTCCTCATGCTATCTTTAGATTAAAAGTTGATAAGAGTACAGGAAGCATTGATTACACCATTTCTGACAGTGCTTTGACTACAGCTAATTCTTATAAAGACAATGAGCTGTTTAAACAGTTCTACAGTAACGGCATTACGATTGATAATTTACGTTCTCTATTTGCTCAGGAAGACACAACAGTTCAGCTTGATTTGAACATCAAATCTAATGACGAAGGTCACGGCGCAACAGCTTATGTCATTGCTAGAAATGGCGTTTTAGTGAATGCTAAAGTTTCTAATGGCGGTTCTGATTATTCACAACGACCAACCGTTACTGTTTTATCTTCAATAGGCTGGGGGGCTGTATTAACTCCTAATTTACAGAACTCTACAGATAAAGATTATCCAGGTGCCGTTGCACAATACGATCAACGCAGAGTATTCGCAGGATCATATAATAACCCTCTTCGTGTTTGGTTTACAAATGCTGGTTATCAAGATTTGATGGTGTATCACTTACCTAGCCTTGATACAGATAGAATTGAAATCACAGCAGTAACTTCTGATGCTGATAGAATTAAGCATTTAGTCGCAGTAGATTCTTTATTGTTATTGACAGGTTCAAGTGAGCTAAGAGTTTTTACACAAAACTCTGATGCGCTAACTCCTAGCTCTGTTGCGGTTCGTGCTCAGTCGTTTATCGGAGCGAACAAAGTTCAGCCTTTAATCTGCAATAACACTGTGATTTACGCTTCACAGCGTGGCGGTCACGTTCGAGCATTAGGGTACAATTATCAACAAAGCGGTTATACATCTAGTGATATTAGTGTGCGGGCACCTCATCTTTTTGATGGTAAGGACATCGTATCTTTAGCTTTACAAAAATCACCTATTCAAGTGCTATGGGCTGTAACCTCTGACGGTGTGCTGCTGTCATGTACATTCACACCTGAACAATCACAAATCGCATGGGCTAGACATTCAACTTTAAACGGTAAGTTTGAATCGGTTTGTTGTATTTCGGAAGGCACAGAAGATCATTTATACGCTGTTGTAATTCGAGATCAAAAACGTTACATCGAACGCATGAGTAATTTTCAGGTATCTAATGCAACTGCAACCTATCGTTATCTTGACTGTTATCTTGATGGTGTATTCTCTACAGCAAAATCACAAATCAGTGGTTTATCTCATTTAGAAGGAAAAACTGTTTCTGTATTTGTTGACGGCAAGCAACAGAGTAATAAAAAAGTTGTACAGGGAATGATAAATTTAGATACAGCAGGAAAGAATATTGCGGTCGGTTTACCTATTGACTGTAGTTTTGTTTCAGTTCCTTTGATTGTTTCTAATACTGAATCTGAATTACAGGGGCGAACAAAAAACATTTCACAAGTTCAGTTGAGAGTTAGCTATGACGGTGACTTGTATTCACGTAATTATCCACACGGCAAAGAGTATATCTGTTCTAAAGTAGATCAATACAGTACACCTACAGATGATGATTCTTATTTAGTTAAAGTCGTGATTGATGGTGCTTGGGAGGAACAATCACAATTTGCAATCAGCCATAAAGACTGTTTGCCAGTGGAAATTCAAAGCGTGATCTTAGCAGTATCTTATGAAGACGGGAAATAACGATGGCAATACCACAATACACACAAGCTAATTACGGCTCTTATTTGCAAAACACAAGAATAGATATTCTTAATCAAAATACATCAATTAGTAGCAATCAGTATTCACAGAAAGCAATGAATACTGGCACTACAAGAATGAAGAGTTACGCAGATAAGATACCAAATAAAAATGCATGGACAACAATCGCAAAGGCAGCAATCTATGCTTCTGCGGAGTTTATGTCCAGTATGCAACAAAGACGTTCTTTAGAGGCTAATTCAAGCAATGCTTTTTATCAGGCTCAACAGGCTAACCTTAATGCAGAGCTAGCTAAGTTAGATAAACAGAATCTAGATGTTGCGACAGTAGTGGCTCAATACGATGTTTATAATCAATATCGCATGGGTGAAATTCAAGCAATGGAACAAGGCGTGGAAGATGCTCAGAAGATTGCATCTCAACGAGTTCAATCAGCATCTAGTGGTGTTCAAATGGATAGTGGTTCTAAAGCAGAACTAGATCAAACAAACGTATTAAGTGCAAAAATAAATCAGTACATTATCCAAAAAAACACAAACAGTAATGCAGCACAGGCTAGACAACAAGTTTATGCTTTAATGCGTCAGGCTAGCGATGCTCAAATGCAAGAAGCAAACTATCGAGCACAAGCTTTAATTGCTACAGGTGAAGGGGTTGCTTATAACACTATGGCTAAATCAATCAAGCCTTTGGAAAATGCCCTATTGGGTGCTACTGACAGTATTCTTAACATTTGGGGTGGTGGTTCATCGGCAGGCGGAATGGATTGGTCACAGATGTTTTCTTTTAAGTAAGGGTGGAGTATGGCTGTTTTATTACCAACACAAAATTTAAGTATTAAAAATTCTGCAAGCTCATTAACTTTTCAGAACTCACCCAAATTGCAAATACAAAGAACGGACACATCAGTTCCTTTTAAAATTGATGTAACTCAAAATTTAAAGTTTGCAAAAAGTGCTTTAGATGTTATTGAAAAATATCAGGAGAACATCAGAACTAAAGCTAAAGAAAACGCTTTGTTGTCAGCTCAAAACGATGCGAGCGTTGAGTTTAACAATCTTTTAAGAGATTACAAAAATTTAAAAGGTCAAAACGCTGTTGATGCTTTACCTGAATATCAGAAAAAATTAGAGAATTTAAAAAAGAACTACAGCGATGCTTTTAAGGGTTATGGTGATGTTGCTCACACATTCGGCAAATGGTTTTATGATAAAACAAATAGCTTTGGTATTGAGTTAAAAAACTATAATGATGCTCAGATTGAAGCTGTGAATGTTGCTGAAATGAAAGGTAGAATTTCAAATTCAGCAAACACTTTAACAGAGCATTGGGGCTCACCTTTAGAAGATAAGTATTATCAAGAATATGTTTCTGCAACTAATGCTGTTTTAGAAAAAAACGGTTATGTGCCAGGTGGTGAAGAGTGGCAGGCAGAACAAAGAAAAATGGCTGATGAGGTCACCAAAATTGCTGTAGGTAATCAGATTTTAAATAAGAATTTTGGCGGCGCCATTGCCTCTTTGAAACGTTGGCAACCGAGAATTTCAGCTGATGCTTACAATGATTTATTAGCTAAGGCTATTAAAGGAGCTGAGGACGAACAGGAACGACAGGAACGCAAGGCTTTATTACGTGAGCAAAGACAAACTAATTTAGAACTGAAACGTGAGCGAGAAGCTTTACGTGCTATTCAACCTTTAAATGCTGTAGAACAGTTAAGATTTAAAGAAGCTCACAAAGATGCGACTTTTAACAAAATGAAAGAGTTGTTCATGATCAAGAACAACAAAAAGGAAGATGATTTATCAGCTACTGACTATAACGATATTCAGATTATGACCGATGGAGACTTATCAAGACAGGTCATTGAAGAAAACGCTAGACGTAAAGCAGTATCTGATACTGATTCTATTTTAGATAATAACCTGTCATCAATTCTTTATGCCAAACAAACTAACGGCGAACTTAAATATAAAAATAGAGACGACCTCTATTTGAATATTGACGATCTTAATTTAAGAAGTTCACTAATAGTGCAATATGGTGACAAAGAAAAACTTAACACTAAGTTAGCAATGCTTTATGACAATATGAACAATAAAGCTAACTACAGATTAAGTGCTTTTATATCTACAGCTAGTGATGATGTTCTTGATTTGTTTTATGGAACACCTGAAAGACAGAAAGAAACAGAACTTACTTATGGAACAATTCCTTTGAATGACCAAAAGGCACAAGCCCGCATTCTTAAAATTCAGCAACAACATCAAGGAACATCAATCAAGAAAGGTGATGCTTTATCTAGTCGTGTATTAGATGAGTTAAACATTAAAAGCAATGACTTATTCAAAGGTGATAACTCATCAAAGTTTATGTTCATTATGCCAGTAGCACAAGATCTTTTTACTACTTATGTAAACAGCAATCTTATAAAAAAGGATAAGAATGGTGCAGGAGTTCCTGACATATCATCTCTTAATCCAAAAGAGGTTTCTAATGCTATTGAATTTGTTATCAGAAGTCCTGAATTTGAACAGGCTAAACAGGACTTTAAAAACAGCAAAGATGTTATTGATGACACTTACGATGATTTAGATGATAACGATTTGCTGAATGACACCTTCTCTAAAGATGAGGTTAAGTCTCAGCTTTGGCAGTACCAGTCGCAATACTACAGAGACAACGGCACATATCCAACATCAAGGCAGCTCTATTTAGATTTAGTTAATAAGCAAAAATCTAAGTTATCTGATAGAGAAAGAATGATAAAGTAACTTAATAAACTAGGTATAATAAACAAAAATCAAAGTATGTGAGCTTAAGTTCACACTGTACACATAAGGTGATAAAAGATGTCTGATAATTTACAACAGCCTATAGGCAATCAAAACGTAGAGTTTACAAAAGAGCAAACAGAGGCTATAGACAGTCAGCTACAAAAGAAATTATCAGCATCACCTACTCCTATCTTTTATTCTGATACTGTATCTGATGGCATCTCACAGCAAACAAAGAATTACATCAGAGGCAATACACGTGATGTATGGAAAGATGCTGCAATATCACTTCCTGTCTTAGACGAAAACTCTACAGACGAAGAAAAGAAAAAGTATGAAGAGTTAAGCTCAGTCAAAGCTAATGCTAGAGGCGCTTTGGCTTTTGCTGAATACAATGTAAATACAGACAAATCTAAGCAGAAACAGTTTGAGGAGCTGTCACGTTTCTATGGTGCAAACGTATCATCTAACGATGCCGATATTGTTCAACGTTTAATGTCTCAGAAGTTAATGAATGACTGGGTTAAAACATTTGACGAGTATGGTTTACCTGACAGCAGTATTATCAATAACGCTAAAATCAGAAGTAACTTTGATCCTGAAACTTATAAATACTTTAAGACAGCTCAACAGGTTCAGCAAGATTCTAAACTCTTTTCTGATTTAAGACGTTCATTTGCTTTAAATACAGAGCTTAGAAATCTTAATAATGAAAAGATTAATGATGCTGTAGATAGTTTATCAAGTTCTGAATACATTGGTTATCTAAGTGACACTTTACATGGTCGTAATACTCAGCTTAACTCAACAAACAAAGGCATGAGTAACGAAGAGTATGAGGAACGCAAAGCTCAAATCATAGACAGATACTCACGAGATACAGACGGTATTAAGCAGAGCTTATATGACTTGTTCTCTGACATGAGATATTCTCTAGGCGGTTTAAATCTAGTTGATGATTATCGCCAGGCACGACGTCGTGAAATGGAAGAGATCATAAAGAACAATCCCAACATTACGGACAAAGAGCTAGCCTTAGCATTGCACAATTCTAATTCAGGTTCTAACTCTGTAATTCTTAATGCACTAAGTATCATGCTGTTTAAAGGTGCTGGTGAGTACACAAAGATTTTAGGACAGGCTACAGCTAAAACTTTGTCTAAGTTAGGTGTAGATGTATCGGCACGTGTGCCAAAAGTCGCACAGCAGGTGTTAGGTCATACTTCTAACATTGCTATTAACACAGCACAGAACACAGCCTTTTCTAAGATTGATGATGCTAACGTTAAATACAATGCACGTGTTGACGTGGGGCAATCACAGCTAGAAAGTTTGGCGCAAATTCCATCTGACTTAGTATCTAATTTAGGTGAAACAGTAACTCAATCTGCTTTAGTATCTGTTTTCTTTGAATCATTACCACTACTTAACAGAGCGCGAGCAAAGGTTCTTAATTTAAAGAAACAGGCTAACGCTAGAGTTGCTGATGAGGTTGTTTCTAATTCTCCATTAACTAAGAATGATCCTGCTACCAGTGCTGAAATTTACGATGAACTTCAATCAAGAGGCAGTGACAAAATCTATCTTGATAAAGATGCTGTTACCGATGTTATTAACAGAGCAGATCAAGTAGAAAAGAGCGGTGATACTGTAGGTGTAAATAGAGCTGTCTTAGGTGATGAGTTTAACGAAGCTTATGACCGTGCTCAACACGGAAACATGATTGAAATCACACGTGGACAATGGGCAAAATTACCGCAGGAGGTACGCGACGAACTCATCGACTACACAACATCTGAAAACGGTGCTCCTTTAATTCGTGAACTGTCAGCCACTTTATCAGACAAAAAGATTGAAGAGATTAAAAATGATATTGCAGATAAAGTTCAACAACGCATTAAACGTGAAGAAGAGATGCGACCTATTCAGCAGGAACTTAACAGAGTTCTAGCTGATAATTCTAAGAATACAACTGTTGAAGAAAACAACGTTCTATCTAAAGGTGTAACTACTTTCTTAAGATCAATGTCTGATATTACTGGCGTTGATGTTTCTACTTTATGGAACAAATTTAAGCCTTTAATTAAGCATGAAAAAGGCGTTGATTTTAGTAAAGTTAAGAACGCAAATAAAAGAAATGAGCGTGGTGTATTAGGTGTTATTGATGATGTGCCAGTTATCAAGCTGAACAGTGAAAGTACATTTACTGATGTGCTACATGAACAGTCACACTGGTTCTTACACACAATGCGTGAGCTGTCTAAGGAGAACAAAGAAGTTCACGATCGTTTAGATAAACTTGTTAAATGGTGGAACAGCACAAAGTCATTAGATACTTTGTCAAAAGAAGATTGGGATAAACTTCAGGAGCAATTCGTTGCTAGATTTATTGCTGATACGATTGGCAATAAAAAATCAGACAGCAGTGTTTTAAATAATTTTAAAAAGATGTTGTCACACAACAAGAATAATGAGCTGTTTAATAAAGAAAACTTAGAAAACTTTGATAAAAAAACAATTACCGAAAAAGCATTTAAACAGAACTACGGCGAAGAGTTAAATCAAGGAACAAAAGATTTTAATGATTTTGTCGATTCTCTTTTTGAATCAGAACAGCTCTATAAAGAACAGATTGAGCAATATCCTATTGATGATTTGTTAGGTGATATTGATAGTTCACCTCTACCTGATGAAGCTAAACAGCTATTTAAAGACACAGTAAAGAGTGACTTAATCAATCATCATGCTGCTTTAAAAGGTTTGATTGATGAGTTAGCTATTAAGAAGTTTTTAATCGGCTTAGTTAATGGTCGTTCTTTAGACAAACTAAAAAGACAAATTATCAAAAAGAACATGGCTAAACTTCCACGTGAAGAGTTAGAAAAACAATTAGTCGCTTTAGATAATTTAGCAAAGAAGTATGAGAAGGTAAAAGAAGAGCAGAAACAGCTATTAAAAAATGATCCTCGTACTCTTTACATTGAAGATTTAAAAACACTTCCTATCTCTTTAAAAGACAAGAACGTTCCTAAATACATTGAAGACAAGCTCAAAGCTAAAAAGATTGTTGATAATGATACAGGCATCGAAGTTAGAGAAATCTTAGATGACTATGATCGTTTACCTCAGCAATGGAAAGATGCTATTGATTCAGCTAAGGATAAAGAGCAGGCATTACTTGAATGTATTGCTAACTATTCTATTGAGAATGAAGCTAAACGTATTGCCTATGAAACTGTGTTAGATAAAGCTATAAAGAAGACACAGCTTGAAGGTGAATTAAAAATCAGTAAAAAGATTAGCACGATACATCGTCAATTAGGATCACAGGTTCTTAAGGCTTTAAAAGCTATAACTAAGACAGGTGAGAATGCCAAAAAGATTTTATTTAACATTAAAAAAATCGCACAAAACGATGTTGATCAATTAGCTTTTAGTGATGTCTCTGTATCCAGTGCTAGACATCTAGCAGCTAGAGCAAATAAAAAAGTGAAGATTGCTTTAGCCCGTGGTGATTTAAGAGAAGCTGAAAAGCAAACAAGAAACGAACTGTATCAGAATGAAAAGGCTGAATACATCGCAGATACTATTCACTACGTTGAAAAGAAAATGGCTGATTTTAAAGCTTTAGCTAGTCGTGATGTAAAAAAAGTAGGTAAGAGTTACGATCCGAACTTAATGGATTTATTAAGAATTGTTACTGATACTATTGGATTAACTGAACGTAAGGCTAACGGTTTTACTATTGGTGATATTGCTGAAATTAAAGAGCGTATCTTAAATGAAAGCGACTACTTGGATTCTTTAGGTGAAGAGCAGGCTTTAATCGAACGTGCGAAGATTGAGGCTTTTTGCAACAGAGTTGCTGATGTTGCTAATGATTACTATGCTAATCGTACTGTTTCTAAGCTGTACGATTTAATTGAGTTTATGTCTGCACTAAAAGATTATGCACGTAAGACAAAAACATTCTGCGATGGTGAAAAAACTATTGAATTTAAAGACGCACAAGAACAGTTGGTTAAGACGACTTCCGATTTAAAAACAAAGAAAGCTCCATTAAATGGTGCTAGTCAAGGCAAATCAAAAGGCATCTTTGGTGCTTTTAATTCTCTACGTAAGAAGTACGCTTTTCAGGCAGAACATACAGTAGAACGCTACGATGGAAAAAAGCTTGGTGCATGGCATGAGCTCATCTATGCTCCTATTGAGCGCGGTTATACTCAGATGAAGTTAGCTTTAAGAGATATTACATCTAAACTTGGAGATAGCTTATCTAAGATTAAGATTGAAAGCCGTGAGATACAGACAGATTTAATCATCAAGAATGAAACAACAGGTAAGAATGAACGTTTAGTTTTAGGTTCTCGTTCTGGTCATTTTAACGGTCGTACTACTTTAGAGATCTTAGGTTTGCTTTTACACTGCGGCACCAACTACGAAAAGCTAGTGAAAGGTTATGTTGCTGATCCTGAGATTGGAGCTAAGTTTAAAGACGGAACAGAAGTAAATTTAAACAATGAAAAATCAGTTTACGCTTGGAAGCAAGAACAGTTTAATTCAATGATTCAGTCATTGTGCGATCAAGGTTTTATTACTAAAGAGCTTTTAAATTGCTGTAAAGAAATATGGGCAACTTTTAAAGAGTTAGATCCTAAAGTAATGCAGGCTACACGTGAGCAGAACGGTTACGGTTTTAAGCGTTTAGACGGACAGCCTTTATCATTCAAGTTAGCTGATGGTTCGGAAGTTAGTGTAGATGCTGGATATGTTCCAGCTATTCTTAACAATGACAGAGCAGTAACTAAAGCAAGTGAAAACGGAATCGATATTACTGCAACTGGTGCAATGCAAAATCAGATGTCAGTTATGAGCTTAAAAACACCTTCCTTTATTAAAGAAAGAAATCAAAAAGCGTTCCATGCTTTAGATTTAGATCCTGTACATATCATCTCAGGAATTGAACAGGAGCTTAAATTTATTTACTTAACACCTAGAATAAATGAAGTAAATAAATTGTTACATTCAAAGGTAGTTGCAAATGAAATTGAACGTATTGATCCAGGTGCCTTAAAAGAAAGATTTGAGCCTTGGATTAAAACACTTGCAACAGGTCAAGATATTACTCCTGCGTCTTCTAATAAATTCATTCAGTGGATTAGTAGAAAGATGCAGGATACAGGCTTGTCTATTATGGCAGGCTACATTAAGAACGCAGGTGAGCAGTTCTTTGATTTAGCTCCTGTGATGTATGAAGTAGGTTTTACTAATACTATGAAAGGCATAGTAATGGCTACTATGTATCACAATAAATTAAAAGCTGAGATTTGCAAAAACTCTGCATATATGAACTCTCGATTGAATGAAAGTAACAACTCTATCAATGAGATATTTAAGCGTATTCAGCTTAACCCTTTTCAGTACACAAGTAACGGTCAAAAGTTAAAAGCTGGTGCTCAGTGGATTCAAAATTTCAGTCGTGAAAATGCAATGTTTGCTCAGGTTTACACTCAAAGATTTATTGATGAGATCACTTGGTATGGAGCACAGCAAAAGTATTTACACGATCACCCTGAGCAAACTAATTTAACTGAATCTGTTAAATATGCAGACAGTGTAGTTAGAACTGTTTTAGGATCTTACGATCGCCCTGACACAGCTTTAATTGCAAAGTCAAATGCTTGGTACAAGTTATTTACAACATTCACATCTTACTTTATAAATAAGATGAATTTGTTATCAACAAGGCTTGCAAAAAATTCAAGAGAATTTCAAAACTCAAATAAGCGTTTCTCTGATTATATGAACAGGTACGGTCACGATGTTTTCGCTATCTCATTCTTTACATTGTTACCTTCAATGCTATCAGAAGTGCTAACACAAACAGTGAATGGCAGTTTAACATCTGACGATGACGATGAGTTTAGAGCAGGTTTATGGAATGTTGCATTATCACCAACTAAATTTGTTGCCAGTGGTAAAGCTCCTTTGATGTCAAATATGGTTGTGTCTCCTTTAGTTGACATGGCAGTAGGCAAGCAATATTTTAGTTCTGCTTATATGAACTCACCATTGCTAACTACAGGAACAGCTTTTTTACATTCAGGTGTAAACGTCTATAACGCATCTGTAAATGGCGGTGAGTTAAAATCATCAGATGTCCGAAATATTATGATGGGAACAAGCGCATTGTTAGGTGTTCCTTTTATTGGTACAGCCTCACGTCCAGTGCATCACGCAGTTGAGCTATCTAATCGTGAAATTGGACCTGCTGATAATTACTTTATTGAAGCATGGAAATTTATTCACGGTAGATAAAAAATTATTTAGGAAATGATAGCTTTTTTGATAGTTAAAACTATCAGGAAAACTATCATGTCCTCATTAAGTCAAGATGAGATAAACAGTCTCACTAAAGCACAGAGTGCTAGTGTTTCAAGTAATGATGTGATTACTTATAAAGGAAACTTTATTGGTGATTTAACAGGCATTGCTTCTTATACTAAAGCTCTACTTAAAGCTTTTAGATTCAGCATTATCGGTGATGATGCCAGTGGTTATGTAGATATTACTGGAGATGCTCCAGCTAATTTAACTTTGGTCGTAACTCATGCAGCTAAAGCTGATTCAGCTGACTACACAGCAAAAGCAGGTGTAGCCTCTTTAGCTTTTAATTCAGATCTTGCAAACTTAGCAACATTCGCTATTGAAACTGGTTGTCTAAGAAACCTCATTATTAAGTTTACAGAAGATAGTGCTATTCAAGGTTCTATGACATGGAATAGTGACACATCAACAGCTACTATCAATGTTGATAAAATCGACCTAGTAAAATCGGGTGTACTTTTAATTGAAAATGTTACCGATGCTGACAAAGAAAAACTTGATACATCAAAGATTTATTTCGATGTAAAAAATAGTGCTTTATGGTTTTACACAGGTACCGAATGGAAAAATTTATTACAGTACATTACAGATTACTTAGTAACCCTTACTAATAAAGATACAGAACAACAAGCACAAATTGACAAGAACACAGCAGATATTGCTGATTTACAACCTACAAAATACACAGTCACATTTAACAATAAAACATACTCAATGCGTAACACTCTAGTTAATAGTGAGGTAGAGAATGGCTAACGAAAAAGAATGGCAACAAGATATAAGTACAACTGTTGATGCTCATACAAATGAATTAGCAAATCACGAAAATCGCCTTAATCAGGCTGAAACAAACATCGCCGACCATGAAAAGCGCATTGATAATATCGAAACTACAACTGATGTAGGACAAATCACTTTACGTGTTAATGCTATTGAACAAAAGAACACTGAACAGGACACCAGTATTGAAGAGTTACAAGACAAAGACACAGCGCTAGAACAATCTATCAATGCAAATAAAACTCTAATCACTAATGAACAGGCAGACAGAGCTAAGGCTATTGATGATATTAAAAACTATTACTATCCATTGACAGGTGGTGCTTTAACGCAACAAACTATTTGCCGTAACGTAGACGATGAGTGTTTATGCTTATACGGTGGTACAAGACCTATCGATGATAATAATAAGCCTATTGAACAAGGTGCAATTCTTATTCTTAACGGAAAAGATCGTGTGGTTACTAACGTTAGAAATGACGATATATCATGTACTTTAAGAGTTGTTGATACTGACAGCACTCTTCATGACTTAAATGTGAAAGCATCAGGAAAATTGGAGTGGAACGGCAAAAATGTTGTTCGTTCAGTCAATAATGTTAATGCAGACGCAAACGGCAATGTAAATATCATAGACAAAGTTTATCCTGTTGGTAGTATTTACATGTCTGTTGTAAATAACAGTCCTGCTAACTTTATCGGCGGAACATGGGTTGCACTGAATGAAGGTAGAGTTTTAATCGGTGCAAATTCTACTTATACAGCAGGTAAAACAGGCGGTGAATTTACACATAAGATAACAATTGAAGAGTTACCAGCACATAATCACAGTGCTAGTGCAGCTAGTGCAGGTGCTCATACTCATACAGCAAGCACTAATTCAACAGGTGACCATACACATAATTATACTTGTTTTAAAACAGCTGAAGCTGTTTATAATGCGGGTGGTGGTTCTCATATAATGAACGTTGGTTCTACCTTAGCAACAGCTAGTGCAGGTGCTCACAGTCATACTGTAACTATCGCAAGTGCGGGCGCACATACACATACAGTAACTGTAAATAATACAGGTAGCGGTTCAGCTATGAATAATATGCAACCTTACTTAGCTGTTTATATGTGGAAACGTACAGCTTAACGGAGCTTATATGCAAGATTTAATTTTATTAGACACTAAAAATGTAAAAGTTCAAGCACAAGATAAAATTTATGAAGATACTTTAGCTAACTTTAAAAAAGTTTATGCAAAGGATATTCCTTATAAGTACATTGATTATAACCGTGATTGTGCTACCTGTTATTTAGATAATAAGCCTTTTCAGAATTATCCTAATAGCGTTTGTGAAGATATTTTAAGTTCAATCAATGTATTATTAGATGCTCAAACTAAACGTAATACAACACCTGAAAACACAGAAGAAAAGGAAGTTCAAGAAGATATAGCAAATATTGAAAATCAGATTGTAAATATCAAAAATGATTTTGTAACGGCATTATTGCTCAATGATACTGATACTCAAGAAGAACTTAAAACACAATATTTAAAACTTTTAACAGGTGGTGAAAATGGCGATCAAGAATAAATGTAAATACTGTTTAGCTCCTTTAGACGAACAAGGTTTTTGTTCACGTCCATGTAGAATGGGCAAGTTACTAAAGAAAAAAGCTGAACTTGAAAAGCAAAATAAAGAAAACAAAAACAGTGACAATGCGAAAATTTAGTGTATAATTCACTTCGATGTTTCATAGGTATAGGCACTAGCAATAGTGCCTTATCTTTTATTTAGAGCATTGAGCAATTTTATAAAAGACTACGGATCCTACGCCGTTAAAATCAACCTCAAAGCCTTGATTAACCTCATCATCCTCATCATTTAGATAGAAGGAGCCTGAATATCCCCAGCGTTTGCAAACGACATCACTTCCATTTAAAGCTGAAATCCAATCAGGAGTAACAGGATCAAAATTAATTTCGTTTTTCGTTTGCTTGTATCCTAAGTGAACTATACCATCACTTTGGCTAGCCCATAATACTTTTGGTGTAATATCTCTAGGCTTTGGTGTACAGGCTGTAACAGCTAATAAAGCAATGCTTGCAATAGCTAATAGTTTTCTCATAAATTCACTCTACTTAACTTTTGATAGTTTTTCTTAAATTTACATCGTAATCAAACGTACAAAATCTGCTATTTTGTTTAATAAAGAAAACAAAATAGGAGAATACCATCATGCTTGATTATGACACGCCCGCTAGCATATCCCAACATTTTTATAATGGCATTGTGATTCGTGCACATGTTCATTCTGAAAATGGTACTGTATGGCTAGTCGGTGCTGATGTATGCAAGGCTTTACAGATAACTAACCCTAGCTACGTTGCGAGTAAACTAGATAAGGCTAATGTCAAACGTCATTTCTTAATCAATTCACAGGGAAAACAGCTTGTTACATGGTATTCACCAAGAGCTATTTATAAACTCTGTCAACAGTCCAAATCCACACGTGGTTTAGATTTTCTTAAGTGGTACGCATCAATTCAAGCTGATTATGTTCTAATTCCACGTGAAACAATGCTTAAACTCTTCGATATTTTAGAAAAGATGAGATCTTTTATCTAATTTAGATCGTTCTTATTGCTTACTTATACCGTCCTTATAGCTATTCTTTTTGTGTTGAATAAATCAACGTTTTTAATCCATACATTCAAACATAAGGAGTTTATTATGGGTGATTATGCAAGTAAGGGACTAGCAAACGGTGTAGGTATTCCTGCACTTGTTCTAGGCTCATTAGGCTTTTTACAGTCAGGTGGTTTAGGCGGTATCTTCGGAGGTAATCAGTCAGCTATGGCTTGTGCTATGAATAGTGGTGCTGTTGCTGTTTTGGCTGAAAAAGATGCTGAAATCGGTCAATTAAAGGCTGAAAAGTATACTAACGATCAGGTTGCTCAAACATACATTGCTCTACATTCAGAGCTGGGAAAGGTAAGCGATAAAGTAAATGAGCTGGCATTAGGTACTGAAAAGCGTTTTGGTTCCCTTGATTGTCAGTTAGGTGTTATGGCAACTGCTACTAACAGTGCTATTCAGGCTCTGCAAAATACAGTAAATCATATCACTAATACTGTAATTCCTATCAGTGCTATCTGCCCTGAGCCTATGCCACGTTACACAGCAGAGGCTCCAAACACACAGCCTGTGACCGTTCAAACTAGAGCTAACAAGGCTTAGGAGTAATGTATGAAAATCAGTGTAGATAACTTCATTGAATCAGTCGATGAATGGGTGGAACAAAAACTTTTAACAAAAGGTACACCAATTCAACAAGGCATTGCATCTTTTATTTATTTTCAGGGTAAGGATAAGCTTAAAAGTTACTTGTCTGCCTTGTCATTTTTAGCAGATGAAAACGGTGATTTTAACTACGCTGATTTGGAAGCTAACTTGAAAAAATCATTTGAAAAAATGGGCAATCAATACAAAGTGCCTATGCTTTCTTATGTTTTCGACACTCAAGATTTGAATGAAATTTTACAGATAGCTAGAGGTAAAGCACATGAATAAGGCAGTTGATGAATACACTGGTAACGATCTAAATGCTGCTATTGACCATGCTCAGAAAATGGCGATGGCAACAATCGAATGTACATATCACAATACTAAAGATGAGGACTGTTTAACCTGTGACGAAATGCACAAAGTTAAAAAGGCTCTTCAAGCTATTGAGATTTGTCACGCTTTAAAAACTAACATCAGATTAGCACCTCTAAAATAGTGCCTATTCTGCATGACAAAAGGCGATCATATTGACCGCCTTATTTTTTTATTATTTTGTTTTATTTAATCTAAGTTAAAATATTCAAAATTATTACATTCATTATAACTAGAATAAGATTTATTGAAATTATTTGCAAAAATAATCATTTTATTATTATTTAATAGCCAATAACTTTCATTTTCACCTATAAAATCATTATTTATAACACCGTCATTTAAGGCATCATCTAATGATTTAAAATCAGATTTAAACTGTTTATTTATTTCGTGCAAAATGTTTTTTTTATTATCACTAGCGTAAACGTAAAAATAAAAATTATCGACAACAATAAAATTATATTTTTTATTTTTGTTTATTTTTAAAAAATCATCTAAATACATTTTTTTTACTCCATTTTTTTTATCTTACGCAATACAAGTGTGATCGCTTAAAAGTTGAATATTTTAGATCGCAAACACTGGTCATGCTACAGTTTGAAAAGCTTTTATATACCTGAGCAGGCACAAACTCACCATTATGATCACGCTTAATTGCTCTGATAATAATACCGTCTTCAGTATAAATACTGGTGCCGTCTTTTTGTTCGTGCCAGCCGTCAGAAATTATTTTTTTAGTCATTTTTGCATCTCCTAAAAAGTACCTATGCTACTGTATAGCATTCTTTGTGATAAGTCACATAAAAAGACTTGATTTAAGCCTTTTTATGTGACGGCTGCACCTGGCAACCGCCACAAAGTCAATTTTTTGACGGCTTAGAATGGGCAAAATTGATCAACGTCTGCGTTCAGTTTTTCGATTGCTTCAGGTGTCAAAGTGCCATAAGCGTGATCCAAGAATGGAATAGCTTGATCAAAGTCTTCGGCTTTGTTGCCTTCTGCGATCCATTGTTTAAGTTGTTGATCGTGTTTAAATTCAGATTCAGAACGATGATCAAAGCTAACTTTGAACATATCACGATCTGCATCGTCTTTGTCTAAGATATAAGTTGTTGAATCAGGACTAGAATAGCTTGCAGCAGTTGCAATTAGTGCGCTTTTTTCTTCTGCGCTAATTTTGGCTGGCACTTGGTATCTAATAATTTGATCGTGCTGGTCATCGTTCGGGTCACGCTTTTGTGCTGCTAGACTTCTGCGATCGTGAGCGTTTATAAATGCGCTCAAAGGGAACAAAGTAAAGTAATGAACTTTACCGCCTGCGATCTGAATCGGACATCTAGCACCTTTTGAACCTTTTTTCACGATGTAGAAAAGCTTTTTTGCTTGTTGAATTGTTGCAAAGCCTGTGAATGCGATCGCATTCTTTTTGCAGTAGTCACTTAGAATGTTCGCAATATCTGAATTTGCTTTATAAGCTTTCCCAGTTAAGAAGTTGAAATAACACATGATTGTATTTTCTTTTGTTGTTAAGTTTGTGAATTTAATACTTTTTGTATCTATCAAAGCCGTTTTTTACAACTTTGATAGATACAGCCTTGAATTTCAAAGCTGTATCACTATAATTAAATCGTTAAGTTTGTGAAAGCGATTAGAGTTTTTTAACTTTGATCGCTTTTTTTATAAATTGTAAAGGTCAACACATAACCGCCATTTCTATTCGCAGCAAAACGATCTAAGTGCATTACTTCCCGATCAAGTAATTCAGGTCTGCAAGTTCTTAGCCATGATGCTGATTCAGCATTTAAAACAACTTTGTTGCATTCTTTAATGCGAACACCTTGAGACCAATGAATAAGATTGATCAAGTCTTTTACTAAAATAGCCATTTTGATCTCCATCCTAATTGTCAAAACGAATATAACCGTTTTTTAGTCGTGCTCCACGATGTAATAGCATATTTCATCAATATCAAGAGCGCCCCAGGCGTTTAAAGCTCTTTTTGTGAATTTGCCGCATTCACAAAGTGACATCTTAACGCCGTCGCCTTCCAGGCACTTTTGAACACGTTTTGTTAGTTTTTCAAAGTTGTATCTATCTGAATCGCACATTTTTTTATCTCCTTGTTAATAAGAACGTTCTTTTCGTTCTCTTTATAATTACATTATAGGTCACTAATTTATAATTATCTAGTACTATTTTAATAATAGCACAAAAAAAATAATTAAGTGATTGAAATATCGATAATTAAAGTTTGTAATTTGACTTGATAACGTGCTTTATCTATACTTTTATTTATATAAGCACTGAAAAAAAAGAGTAGAAAATGACAATTAAAGTATTTAATGTTGAATTTCAAAGTCTTGCGCAATTACAAAAAGCACTAGGATACGCATCTCAGCAGTCAAAAGCCTTTATAATTCGACAGTATGGAAGCATCGAAAAAATGGCGCTCATACGACTAAAGACACAAGACAAAAAAGAAGCGTCTAAGAAACTAAGAGCATTGTTAGACACTACAGCAGCAGCAGGAACAAAAGCACAGAAAAAAGAACTTAAGATAATTTATAAATGTCTTTTTGCTGCCTGGTCTCAGCTTGACGAACTCCAGCAGCTCACAATTACCAAAACAGTCGCAGGTGCTGAGAATATCAATTATGAAGAGTTACAAGAAAAGATAAGCAAATTCAAAGAGTTAAATGTGAAGTAGTAAGATATTGAATATAGTCTATTGACGTGCTGAAATGAAATAAAGTATAAAGCGTTAAGCACGTGAGCACACGTGTTAGTTATTACTTAAGTTTAAAAAAAGCTAGTGAGCTGACTTATTGATGTTTGGTTTGCTAGCTTTTTTATTGCTCTTTGGTCCAGTGAATCAACTTTGATTTGCTATCGTCTCAGGTGCTCAGGTCATTTACATTGCTCATGCTTTGCATTGCTAACGCCTTCACTTTGACAAAGAAAACGAAAAGATAAAAGATAAAACGATAAAAAAATGAAAAGAGAAAGAAACGAAAAGAAAAAAAATGAAAAGGCAATATAACAAAAACAAAAATTCAAATTCTCTAAAATCTTTTCAAACTCTAGCAAAACAGCATTAAATCACGGTAAATCAATCACTTAACGCAATTCTGGGCGGTTTGGTGTTAATAGTCATCTTCACACCATACAATATAACTACTTGATATATAAGATGTTTACTTGATTATGCTATGAGTTTGTAACTTGTTATCGTGACCTTGACCGCCTTAAAATAGTAACGATTACTAATTAGCTCTGGGGAGGGGCGAGGGGGAGGAGGGAGAGGAGAGGCGACCGCTTTGGAGCTGAACCCTGATACCCCCAAACGCCCGCTTGATTTTTCATATTACCCTTCACAAATTTTTTCTGATTTTTCAAATTCATGCCCCATATAGCAATGCAAAGTTTAATAAAAGTGCAAATAAAAGTTTAAAAATATAAAAAAGAACTTTACAAAGTTAAATAAAAGGTATAAAGTTATTTATGTACTTAGATATGAAGTTTTCATATTTTTGTATCTCCTTTTAGTTGATGAAAGAAAGAACGTGTGCTCACAGTGAGCAATGCTTACTTTGTCCGTTAATTTGATATTTAGGCTCTATAGATTCAGTAAGTAGAGTTTGCTGTGAGTGCTTTTTTAGAGCAATGGTGTAAGGGTAGCACACAAGGTTTTGATCCTTGCGGTAGTAGTTCAAATCTGCTTTGTTCTGCCATTCTATAGTTATGAGATATTTTAAGAAGCTAAGCTGCGGGTGCGTTCTGTAGTGACCTTAAGATGTCTCATAAGTATGAAATGATTAGTGTAAACTAAAACTTTTTTCATTAGTCTAATAAAGGTGTCATTTCATACTTAAGAGCTGTTTAAAAGTTTTCTTCCGTTTACTTTCTTTTAGACGGCTCTTAAGTGTGAAGTGAGTGATTGGTTGATTTGATATGTACGGCATACCGTAGTTTCACTTCACACTAAAATTTGCAAAGTGTATTATTAGCCATATCTTACTCTTTTACTCTTTGCCGTTTCTCTCACTTCTAACGTAAAAAGAGTGTAAACAATGGAGTGTTGGTAGAGTGGCTGAATACATCTGCCTACTAAGCAGACAATCACGTAAGTGGTTCAAAGGTTCAAATCCTTTACACTCCGCCAAATTTATGGATAGGTGGCAGAGTTGGTAAATGCAACAGCTTTGAATACTGTCGGTCATGTAAATGGCTTGTGAGTTCGAGTCTCACCCTATCCGCCATTTTTTTTGCACCTTTAGTTTAATGGGAGAACGGTGAGCTTCTGCTTTACAGAAAGAGGTTCAATTCCTCTAAGGTGCAATCCATTTAACGCATGTAGCGATCTGGTAATGTGTCGCTTTAGAAATAACATTACTATTGCACATAAGAATGTAGCCCAGCATCTAGTGCAATGTCTTGTATCAGACAGGGTACCGCTTAAAAGTCGTGAGCGAAATCACGACTATGGGCAAGGTTTGATTTATAAGTGAAGTTGTGTTCCTTATAAAGGCTTGCCCGTGAGCCTGCAATCACGGTGCACCATTTAGTTTTTTTTCATAAAGAATCGTTGGACCCCTTACTCCTTTTTTTATAAGGGGTTAAGGGGTATTTTTTTATGTTTAGTTTAAAGAATTGCTTATGGACTGTATCTATATTAGCTAGTGCTTATATAAGCTATTCTTTTACATCTTCACACTATCAATTAAAGGTAGCTGAATATGAAAAGAAACAAGCGCAGGTGCTTAATCAGGCTTTAGAAGATAAGGCTAAAAAAGAAAATGTTTTAAACGGAGTATTAGCAGATGCACAAAGTAATATTGCGCTTGACGTTCAACACATTACATCTACTTATAATCGGTATCATTTTAATGGGGTGTTTGGTAATACTGACAGCGTGCACACAGACACAACCGATAGCAGTCAAGGCTTGTCCACAGATACCACAGCTGCCAAAGCAATTTCACAAAGTACCTGTAAATGCAATGGAGCAGACAAAGCAAAACTTCAAAGACTTTATGAACAACAATTAGTAATTGCACGTGATTGTGACATCACAGCAACTTATTACAACAATCTTATTGATTTATACAATGGAGTAAAACAGTGACAATGTATGAATGTTTTTTAACTTTATCAGCACTTGGTGCTTACATAGTAGCAATACTATTTTGTGCAAATTTTCTTTCTAAGTCATTTGATAAGTGGTGCAAATAATGTGCGCCTCTTTATCTTTCTTAGGCTTTTCACTGTTTCTTTTAATCTTTACTTTGTCTGTCACTATGTATGCAAAGGGAGATATAAGTACACGTGAGTTTAAGCTGTGCATCTGCTTGGATATTTCTTTTATCGTTTTTATCTTATGTTTTATTTTCTTATATGTTGTCTAATTTCAGCACTAATGCTGATGATAGGTCACTTATTATCGGAGTTATACAGGAGTTATTATGACTGATACTATTTTTAACCCAAAGCACTATATGCAAGGTTCACATGAATGTATTGACGAAATCGAGGCTATGCTTAGTCCTGAAGAGTTCAAGGGCTTTTTAAAAGGAAACGTTATCAAGTACAGATACCGTGCTAATTTAAAGAATGGCAAGGAAGATTTAGAAAAGGCTGATAATTATGCTTACTATCTGATTAACGGTCATTTTAAGAAAGCAGATCTTAATTCTAAAAACAATGTAAATGAACAGAATGAACAGAAAAGTAAAGATGACGTTGCTTTTAACAAACTTAATGACTTGATGCAAGGTGTATGTATAGCTATAGCAGTTTGTACATTAATAAAAGAAAACTATTTATCAAATGATACTTTAAAAACTAACAGAAAGATTTATTCTTTGATTGATTTGACAAAAACTAGAGAATTAAATTCAGAGCGTATATATTTAAGACACAGAATTCATTTTACTGATGGCAGTAAAATGGATCTTCTTATTGAAAGAGGTTGTACTTTAAAAGCATTTTTTACCACTAAATGTTGCTGCCATGCTACGGGTGCCAAATTTTTATTATAAGCAACTCAAAACTAAAAGGCTTAGATGTATTAGGATCTAAGCCTTTTCTTTTTATTACTTATTTAAAGCTTGCAAATCTTCACTAAGTTCAAACGCACTGTTAATAACAGAATCAAATTCTTTGAGTTCCTGCTCCCACTGGGCTTTGTTAGCCTTAATCTTTTTCTGTAACTTAATGTATTCATACACTAAGCTATTTCTCTTAAGCCCTAAAGAAACGGTGCCAGTGTCTGATTCTAGCTCATGTGCAGTTTCCATGTTATCAGCGTATTTTTTATAACCTGCATCATAACCTCTGCAAAATTCATCTATACTTGTGTTTTCTATTTCTTGGTCTGTTAAGAGCTGATTTTGTTTAGCCAACTCCTCACGGCATTGCTTAAAGGCTTTGATAAGCTCCACTTTAAACTGCTTTGTCTTCTCATTATTACGCATTGATAAGATAACAAACATTGCTTGCTCTTCATTTAAGATTGCAATTTGTGTTTCTTGTTTTGCATTGTTATTTTTAGAGTACAGCCCGATTTCAAATCGGGCTGTACCAAATACTTTAAGTGTATCAATATTTTTTGTAATAATACGCATTACACGATAATGATCCTGATTAGCCCATTTAGCAATAGCATAAGAACTTGTAACAGGTTCATTGTCTTTAATAAAAGCTAGGTTAGGCATAGTGCCTGAAATGATATTGTTAGTCATAAAAAATTTCCTATATTTAAAGATTTTTTCGATAGCCCATAAAAAAATATGGGCGGTGAGTGCCGAAAAATACGAAACATAGAACGTACGGTGCTTATTCAATATATTCACACCACACTCACCATTCAGCAGATACAGCTATACTAAGATAGTGTATTTATAAGGTGGGATATGATTTACTTGTCGCATAAATCGTTCGCTATGTTTATTTGCACGTGATTTTTCGGTCACACGAACAATATAGAACAGCTTTACGAATTTTGCAAGTAAATTTATCTTTAAAGTGCGTTCCTTTCAGATAGTGTCATTTTGAATATATCGAAATAGTCAATTTGACACTATGAGATAAAACAAGCCTTTCTACATTATTCTTTCAATAAATAAGATCTTATATACTTTTCTCATCATGTTAAAAAATTCAATCTTTGGAACTACAATCTCAACAGCATCATCACCGTTGATAATAGATACCTGGTCGATGATTGGATTGTATTTAACCTTCCTGATAACAAGCGCATCTTCCATTACTAAAAAATAAACGCTGTCATTTTCAACTTTTTCATTATCAATCTCTGTTACCAGTAGTCGGTCACCTGCTGATATATTCTTATAATTGCTGTTAGCTAAAACACAAAAGCATTTATCTATTGTTAACTTAAAACTGTCGAATATCTCTTTATTGATAGTCAAACAAGGCTCAGGCATACTTATTAGCTGTAGCTTGTTATCGAAATAAGTCAAAGTATTAACAACAAAAGAAACAGATTGCTCACCTGCTATTTCTTCAATAGGCACATTAAAATAATTAGCCATGTTATGTACAACCTCATCACTAAAAGGACGAAGCAAGTTACCATCAAGCCATTTCACAATCGTTGGATAAGTTACACCTAAAGCTTTCGCTAAATCTGTTTTCTTTATATTCCTTTCTGTCGTGAGCTTTCTTAAGCTTTCGCATACAGTTTTTGCGTTATACATATATTCTCCTTTTAACTTTGTATAAACCTAGTGTTAGTTTTTAATAAACAAAAAGTTGTAAATAATAAAGCAAAGCAATAAAAAATTCAACAAAAAATTTAATTTGTTAAATAGGTATATACTAAAGATTTAAAATTTTTTAAATCTTTACTTGCAAAAATAAAGCTAAGGTATAAAATACTTAAACATAAGGTATATAAAAACCTAAAGGAAATATTTAACGTGAAAACAGTAAACGTACTCTTAACAGAAGATATACTTAGCAATGCAAAGCTAAAGCTATCATCAAAGCTTTTATTTGCTCGTATTCTCTTTTTAACCTCTGTATCAACAAGAGCTGATAAAGCTGTTTTCTATTCAAATCAACAGGCAGTAGAAGAACTGCACTTGTCTTTAAGCTCAGTACAAAGATCATTTTCAGAGTTGGAAGCTAACAAGCTGATTGAAAGTAATATCCAGCTAATCAATTTCAAAAAGGTAAGAAGTATCACTGTAAAAAGTGAATATTTTACAAGTTCCGATATGGTCAATTTGACCTCCGAAAGTGTCAAAATGACTACATCGAAAGTGTCAAATCGACCATATCGAAATAGTCAAAATGACATTTTCTACCTTATACATAATAGTATTAATAGTAATAGTAGATCTAAAGATAGTATATATATAGTATCTAAAGAGTTCTCACAGGAAGATTTCACAGCTTACATAGAGAAAATCTTTTTAGACTATAAAGACAAGTACATTTCTAAATATCCTCAGCTAGAGATGATGAACTGCACCTTAATGGCTGACAGGTTCTACCTCCACTATGCGTCTATGAATTGGAAAAACAATAAAGGCGCTCCTGTAAAAAATTTAAAAGCAACAGTCGCTCAGTGGTGTATGCGATTTGTTGAATATCCTGTTCCTTGTCGTCAACCTAAGCCTAAAACAGCAACTGCTACCAGTGATGCTGACGTTGACCGCATAGCACAAGGTATTGCAGATACTCAGTTTTCTGATGATAAAAACATCATTGATGCTGATTTTTCAATTAACGATTCAAACTTACTAATGAGGAAGTAATTTATGGACAAGAAAGATGTAAAACCTTTTGTTGAGCTGTGGAAACAAGTATCAGTTCTGTATGGTCGTGAGATTAACGAACAGGCTTACGGCTTGGTATTCAATGCATTAAAAGAATTTGACTTTGAAGATGTAAGAAATGCTGTATCTCTTCACCTTCAAAAATCAAAGTTCATGCCAACAGTTGCAGATATTTACGAGCAGGTAAAGTGTTTAAAGGGTATTGATACAGAGGCTTTAAAGGCTAAGGCTAATAATTTCTACAATCAGATTAACGATCACCTGGATACAGGCTGTGATTATATCTGTGATGATCCACGAGCTGTATTTGCTTTTAGAAGTGCTTTTGGGTCCCTTGCTGAATTTGGTATGCACTCAACAGCACAAGATCCTTTCGATCGTAAAGCTTTCGTAGATGCCTACGTAAATGCACGAGGCGAGTTTGCAAGAGGTATGACTTGTCCTAACCTGATTCAAGGTCGCAATCATTTCTCACCAGTAGTTAGAGTTCGCTTTATTGGTAAGGCTGATAAGTGCAGAAAAGCACTTACAGACATTTACTCATTCTCAAAGCAGAAGGCTAAGGTCGTAACCTTCGAGCAAAACAAAATTCCTGAGTTAAAGAACTCTGTTCATCAGGAGACTGAATTTAACGTTGAGATAAACGGTCAGCGTTTTAAGAATGGCTTAGATGCTTTAAATGCTGTTCTCAGTTCTTTTGGCATTACACCAGTAAACACTAAGGCGTAATTATGAATACCTATGCTTTTGGACAAAAGACAGTAACTATCAAGCTGAACGGTAAAGAAATCACAGGTCGTGAGGTTATTTTACCTTTGCCTCCATCAGTGAATCAGAAAACAACTGTGAACTGGAGCGCTATTAAAAATCAGTTTGCGGGTGGTTATTACTCTAGTTTTCGTTCAAAGAAAGGCTGTATCAAGAATACAACCGCATATAACAGATGGATCAATGCAGCACGTTGTCTTTTACGTAAAGGTCATTTGCCAGTGATTGAAAAGCCTGTTTGCTGCTTTGTGACTATCGTGTTCAAAGACTATCGCATTCACGATGGAGACAACCGCTTAAAGGCTTTGTTCGATGCTGGAACTAAAAGCGAATGTTTATACAAAGACGACAGCTTAATTAAATTCTTTTCAGTAGATACCCGTGTTGTACCTGAAAAAGAGTTTGTAGTAATGCACGTAATCGAATTAGAGGAGTTAGGAAAGTTACCTTTTCAATTAGGAGATCAGTATTTACATGACATCTCAGAAACATTGTACGAAGAAGAAACTAAATCTGACAGTACAGATGAAAGCTGACATTTTGCAACAGTGGATAGACGCAGATTTAACGATCGGTAATTTACTTGATTTATGGGGGACACTGGCAAGGCAAAAATTAACAAAGTTAAAAAATGAATCTCCAGCACATCAGAGTGAAACATTTTTAGTTAAACGTTTTTGTAAAAAAGCACAAGCTGATTTGTTAGAGGAGATGATGAAAACGTTTAGAACGAATCACGAGTTTTTATTTGACGTTTTAAAAGATAGGTATTGTTTAAAAAAGATTAAGACATCTGCCAGTGATAGCAACGACTTACATTTAGCAATACAAGAGTTTAAATATTTTTTTACAGAGTTTGTAGAACTCAATTTCAAGGAACTAAAGGAACAAGAAATATGCAAATTAAATATGAATTAGATGAAGGTGCTTACGCTCCAGTGCGAGCACATGACAGTGATGCAGGCTTTGATCTTTCATGTATGGAAGATCAGATGTTAGAGGGTAACAAAGCTAACACCATTGATACTGGTGTACATATCCTAATTCCTGAAGGTTATGTAGGTCTTGTATGTCCACGCTCATCATTCAACATTAAAGGTATTGGTACACCGATTGGCGTTGTTGATGCTGGTTATACAGGTTCAATCAGAGTTGTGTTAGAGCCTTTTAACGTAACATGGATTTTTAAGGGCAATCGTATTGCTCAGTTGGTTATCTTACCTTTACCAAATATCAAGATGATTAAAGGTAAGGTTATTGGTGTTGATACTCATCGTGGTGATGGAGGTTTTGGCAGCACAGGAGCTTAATTATGAACGATTTAATTGGTTTATTAGTTTTGTGTAGTGCACTTTTTTTGTAATCGTTGCAGGTGCATTAGGTCTTGGTATCGGTCATATCATTCTTGTTTGGTGTGGAGTGCTTTAAATGACAGTAGATTTAACAAAGGATGAGTTGCTTTTAATTCATCAAGCAGTCAAAGAATATTTTTTTGACTTACTATCCGATCAACTTAACTATGATGTTGATACATCAGATGATCAAAAAGAATATAGCGATTTAGATAATAAATTACAAAAATATTTTGAACAAAACGAGGAATAAAAATGTTTGATAAAGAAAGCGACATCAAGGTATATGTTACCGAGAATTACTCTATTTTTAATTTCTTAGAAAGCAATAGAGCAGTAAATCAGAATCAAGTAAAAAAAATTGTTAAGTCAATTCAAGCAAAAGGTTATTACCCAGTGCCTATTTTAGTTGATGACAATTACAACATTGTAGATGGTCAGCATCGTTTTACTGCTGTAAAACAATTAAATCTACCTGTTTATTACATTAAAGGTGCTTTTATTGATGATGATTGTATTTCTCTAAATGCTAATGCTAAAAACTGGAATGTAATCGACTACGTTAAATTTTATGCCTCTAAAGGCGCTAAGTCTTATCAAAACTTATTAGAACTTTGGGGACCGTATTCATCTGACAAAAAATCTATTTTTTATTCTTTTGAGGTTTTAAAAAGAGCAGTTCTAAATGAAAAGTTTTTTTCAACTGAAATGATAAAAGCAGGTAATTTGGATCTTCCTGAAAGAATTGCTGATATATCTCAGAGACTATCTATTATTAACGTTTGCTTAAAACAATTCAAAGTCACAGCTGATGCAAGAAGAGCTCTTGTTTCTGTTTTATATAAATTATTAAAAAATTTCTTGGTCGAACCAAACAAACTGATAAACAAGTTTGACCAACGCAAAGACAAGGAACTACCAGGATTAAGAACTGTTGAACATGCATTGTACTTAGTCAATGACATTTACAACTACAAGTGTTCAAAGAAAGTTGATCTTGTAATTGCATATAAGAACTTAAATTTAGACAAGGAAGATGAGTAAGGAAAGTAACAAATGATATTAAAAGAATTTTTAGATAAATGTAGCAGAAATGAAAATGTTTGTATTCTTATTGCACATACTCAATTTGAAAGTTTTGTTCGCCAGCCGCAAGGTTTAAAAGAAGATTTTAAAGGGCTGTTAGATTGCGAAGTTATACGTTTCTTTTCAGCTGCAAAAGATGTCTGGACTATTTGCGTAATAATCGAATGTGATGATTTAAACAGAATAAGAGGAGTTAGAAAATGACATTAAGAGATTTTTTAGATGAAGTTTCAGATGGTCAGTTTATTTCTTTAAAAATTGGTGAATAACGACAAAGCAGATAAGACACATATTTAATTTAGGTGTTGCTATTTTATTTACAGGTTTTGTTTTTGCAATAGGAGCTGTAATAGGGGTAAGTTTCTTTTTAAGAGTATCGAGCTTGTTATGAGGTAATTAAAAATGATTTTTAATATTAAAGACGTAAAGTCATGGGCAAATAGACATGATGTTAAGGTTGGAGACGAAGGGTATTTTGCTGATAGCATAGAAGAATTAAAAACAGAAGATAACCGCACAAGAACGATTGAAAATATTTTTGATGATGACGCTTTTTGTTTTCGTTCTCCAACAAATAAGTATTCTTTCTTTTTACCGTTAGATGCAGTCAAAAAAGAAAAGAAGTATAGACCTTTAAAAAAAATAAAAGATTTTCATGATTGTGGTGTTATTAAAGGTGAAGATGATTGTCTAATTGGTAGCGTTTTAACGCTTAGAGATAAAAAGAATTACAACCTTACAAGGGATATGAAAGTTACAGATGTTGAATATAGTTTTGATACTGTACTAAGAATAAATAGGTGTAGTCTAGTTTATTTCTTTAGCTATTTTGATATTTATATTAATGGTGAATGGGTGCCTTTTGGAGTTGAGGTAGAAGAAGATGAGTAATTTGTGTAATAGTCATAATATCCAACTAAGCAATATTGAGATTAAAACTATCGTTGAAATTACAGGAGTGCTGCTAAGAAAAGATTTAAAGCCAGAACTTCAAAAAATGTCACTAAAAGAGCTTAAAAAATTTGTTTTAGATCATAAGTCTAAAAGTGAGAATATCATTAAAAATATTTTCTGTAATTCATATGACGTTAGCATTAAAGACGTTGTAATTAAGGAGAGTAAACAGTAAAACGTTTGCCGTTTGAATAGTTAAAAGTGTAACGTTTGAACGGCAAAAGTTGAATGTTTAGGAGATTGAAAGATGAATGCTGAATTTATTTGTATTGTCTTTTTAGGTGCTTTATATGTTTATCAGAGCTACCGCCATTGGAAATTAGAAAAGTTAGTTTTTAAGCAACTAAGTGATGTTTGGAATTTTCAACACATGGTAGTAGATGCGTTTGATAAGTTAGCAAAAGAGATAGAAGTAGAACGTTTTGCGAGGTTGTCTAATAATGAGCAAGAAAGAAATATTAGCAAGAATAGTTTATCGTAAACTGAAACATTTACATCGGCTGCAATGGGACACCTACAGCACATACAGCAAAGCACCTGGATCAGATACAGGAGTATGGCACACTATTGTAATTGTGCCTTGTTTTGATGTGATGTTTTCATGGTATTCAGAAAGTAATCAACTACAAGTTATTTCTACTAAAGTTAAAGATAATATAACAACTTATCAAGACTGTGATTTTAAGCTGTTTATTAAGGCAATAAAAAGGATATTAAGACGTAAAAGTTTTAAGCTGAATTATGAGAAGTAAGACAATGAAATGTACATACAAGGTTATTGATAGTAAAGATAAAGAAAGATTATTTCTTTTTACTAAAACGTATGACTTTACAAGTGACACCATCGAAAATTTTGAGATAAAAGAACTTAAAAATAACGATGAAGTTCCTTTAATTAAATTAAGTTTTTATGTTTGTACATATCCTTTTGATTATTTGTTTCAAACAATGTTAGAAGAGGCAGGTATAAAAATAAAAAGTTTTAAGAGGTTATCGGACAATGAAAGTTAGAAATCCTGAATACAGCGTTTATCTTAAGAAAGATAAATATATCAAAGATTTTAGTAGTTCTGTTAGTAAACAGGTTAAAAATCAAATATTGGCTGAAAATTTAGTTCGTATAGATAAAGTCGATGATCCTTTGCAGCGTAGAATTTTATCATCAGCATTATTAGTAGGAGTAGATAAAAATGGAAGTAGATAAAAATAGACCTACGATGTATGCCAGCGTTCCTGACAGAGAACTCTGGGAAAATTCAAATAAGCTAAAAGATAGTTATTTTTCGCTTTTATTTTTGTCTGACAGAATAAAAGAGAAGATGCAGAATACAGAATATCAGCAATTTTCTCGCGCAGTCGCAGAAATAGGTGAAGTTGTATCTTTTATTAGTGGAAGCTTTGACACATGGTGTAAGCATGATGATTATGAAAAATGGAGAAAAAGTAAAAATGACTGATAGCGAAATTTTAAAAAATTATGCTTTTATGCCTATGTATGTTATCGCAGTGACTAACTATCAAGGAAGTAGGAAAGAAAGATATTTATTTGTAACTAAATTTAACAGCGATGATGGGAAAATTGGTTATCTAGAGTGTATAGACGAAGGAGAACTGCTGTTTGAACTAAAATACAGAAATGAATATTGGTTTGATGTTAAAAAAACAATAAAAGGACTTTGCAAAACTTTAACAAAGCAAAGTAATCTGCTTGGTTCTCCTTTGGTTAAATATAGATTTGTTACAGACAAAGCATTTTATATTGTAACCTCTCCTAAATTTAAACACAGAGATTTTATGTATAAATGGGTTAAATCGGCAGATTGTAAAGAAATGAATCTCATAGAAATTGTAAATGGTGAGCCTGTGCCTCTCAAAGAGAAAATGATTTATGGCGATCCTGAAATTGATGGTGACTATGAATACGCCCTTCTCTGTCTTGAGGCGAACGGTTTTACTGCTGCAAAGATTAAAAATCCAAAATAACAACGTCAACACACCGGAGCTAAGAATGGAATATTCAATCGAAAGACTGTTTTATATAAAAAGAAAAACTGTTCATGGCATTAAATATCACTTTTTAAAAGTGAAAGAAAGAGATGATTATTTTGTCTGTTTAGCAGAAGAAAGCAATTTTCACATTGTAAAAACAGAAAAATTACAGACAAAGGAGCAGTTCGCTCAGATACTGCTAAACATCTACAAGTCAATGTATGGCGCAGATAACGTTGAGTTAGAAGTACGCTATTGTCTAGCTGACGATAAGGAGACGTTGTTTAAACTTCAAACATATTTTTCAGAAGAAGAACCTAACGAACTTGTATATGGTCGTTCAAAATATGAATCAATGTGTGATGTATTTCTTGAAGAAGATTATATTAAGTGTTCAAAAGACACTTCTATTCTTGATGTTATAAAGCAATTCTTAATAAATGACCTCCTGATAACAGAAGATGATATGTTAAAGTTTAAATCTGACGTTCCAGTGAAAAGAGATTTTATAGTTCGTTAAGTTTATTTTTTTAGCTTTTTATAAAGTGTTCCTTTATTTTGAGGAGCGCTTTTTTTATATCTATTAAACTAAATGTTTAAAAATATTATGTAATGTTTAATAAAACATAAAATAATGTTATATAATATTATAAAGATAATAATTAAAACAACAAACATTAGGTATAGATATATGAACGATTACAAACAAATTTATAAAGAGTGGTTTAAGGTTGCCGATCAAAAAGCCTTAGATTTTTTCAAAGATCCTTTTACAGGAGAAGTAGAGAAAGAAAATGAGATTTCTTATCTACACGCAACACATATTGGCGGTTCTACTGATGCCGTGCTGCTAGGTGAATCAGAATACGCAGAGCCTCAAGACATCTTAGAAAAAATGCAGAATTTATCTTTTGATGGAGATAAATTTGTGTTTGATAGAGGACACGCTTTAGAGCCTTTTATTGCTGAACAATTCTCAAAGACAACACATCTTAAAGTAAAAGAAGGAACAGTTCTTTACAACGAAAATTATCCTTGGTCGATTGCTCAGGTAGATTTTTTTACAGAAGACAATACACCTGTAGAAATTAAGACAGTCGGTTTTAATATGCGTGACAAGCTCACAACTGACGGCTCAAAGGTTTGGGGCAAAGGTTGTGAGTTCAATTCTAAAGGTGAACTTCTTGCAGAAGATAACACTATTCCTCGTGATTACTATATCCAGTGTCAAAAGCAGATGCTCTTTGCTGATAAAGAGCAGATGTATCTTTGCGCTTGGATTCTTACAGAAAACAGAGTTCGTGTTTATGTTGTGCATCGTGATGATGAAACTATTAAAAAGATCATTGATGCTGAGATTGATTTTGTTTTTGCCCATCTGATTCCAAATGTTCCTTATGTTTTAGGCGCTGAATTAGAAACAGTCGAAGAAGGCGAAGTTGATGCTGTGTATGCTGATGATGCCTTTATCGAAAAAGCAAAAGAATTAAAAACAGTCAACAAACAGAAGAATGAACTTGATAAACGTTCTAAAGAACTTACAGCAGAGATTAAATCTTTAATGAACGGTCATGCAGAGGCTATCACTACTAAGGGCGCTTTAGTTTGTACTTTGACAAAGCAAACTAGACGCACTTTTGATGCTAAGGCTTTTGCTGATGCTGATGCTGAAACTTACAAGAAATACTTAAAAGAAAGCGAAATTTCACCAAAGCTGACAATCGCTAAGGGGGTTTAGCAATGGAGTTTTTAAGTATTGAAGATACTGCGAAATTTTTTGTCAAATCGAAATTCAGTTTTTATTCATTCAAAAAGAAAAGTGCTGACTTCCCCCAGCCTTACAAAAAAGGCGGTAAAAACTTTTACGCAAAAAGTGAACTGAAAGAATGGGCTAAGGGGCACAGAATTTTAACTGTAGAGGACAAATAAATGGCAGAAGAAATTGAAGTTAAGGCAGAAGTAATACCTGCTACAGAAGCTGAACTAAAGTTTATCTCACAGGCTCAAAAACAAATTCATACAGCTTATGACGATAGACAACTAATCAGCATGATCGCATCTCAGATCGCATTACCTAAATCAGCACCTGACGTAAAAGTAAATCTAGCTGATGTAATGAACGTTATCCGATTATCTGTGTCAATGGGCTTAGATCCTATTCTTGGTGGTATTTGGGCTTTTAAAGATAAAGACGGTCGATTAGTCACTTCCGTTTCAAAGAAAGGTTGGCAGCAGGCAGTCGCCAGTCAGAAGAACTGCGCAGGCATTTCTTTTAAAGACAACGGAGTTCTTTTAAAGAAAGTCGTAAATCGAATTATTGGTAATAAAACTCTAAAGAAAGAAGTTCTTTATTACGAAAGCACAACTTGCATTGTACAAAAGAAATTAGCTGATGGTTCTGTGTGTTCCTTTGAAGGCACTGCTTATCACGATGAAGAATTTGATCCTTCAAAGCCTACCTGGTTGCAACGTCCAAAACGTATGCTTCAATCACGAGCAATGACTATTGCCATTTCAAATGCTTATGGTTGGGGTGCTTACGACAAAGAAGAATTTGAAGAATTGCTTGTATCTCAGGATATTAGAACTGAAAAGGCTACAGTCGCAGTTGAAGATAGCACTAATCAAAATCAAGAAGATTTACTGCTTGAAAATAAGACAGCTAAAGAAGATCTAATTGAGCAAATGAATAGAGCTGTAACTAGAAAAGAATTAGTAGCTGTATTTAAAAAAGCACCTAAAGAACTACAAGAAGATCAAGAAATTATAGAGCTTGGCAAACAGCTAAGAACAAACATTAAGGAGCAGTAAATGCCAGTATATCAATCAGACTATGTAAAGCCTGTTCAATCAGATAATCCTGATTATCACTCAAAATTTTGGGAAGAGTTCAAACTTTATCCTGAAGAAATTACAGGTATCAGACGTAAAGCGAAGTTAATCTTTTGTGCTGACGATTCAATCGAATTTGATGATTCTAAGAAAAAAGATGTTCGTGTTGAATGTGAGCGCACAAGATGTGTGTTCTTACTTCAAAATGCTGATGGTAAAGATAGCAAATATTACATTGACCATCAGTTTTGGGGCAGACGCAGAACAAAAGATAAGAACGATCCAAATGCAAAATGGGGTGAATGGGGGCAGAACTCTTGGGATATTCAGCAGTTAATGTCTATTGTGAATGACCAAAAGACAGCAGAAGAGCAGGCAACAAAAATTGATTGCCCAAACTGCACTATCTACCCTGAAATTTGCGGAACTATTTTTACTCTTGTTATTGGTAAGTATGGCGAATTCAAAGGCAAGAATGGCGACTATGACCGAATTTCAGTCAACGTTTTTTATCCTGATGGTCGTTCTTTAGATGAAGTTGAACTTGGTGCTAAAGAGGCTTTAGACGTTAGGAGAGCCTTGAATAAAGCTCAGGATAGATACGAAGAATTTAGAGAAGAAAAAGAACAGACAGAAACACAGCCAGCTTATGGTTCACAACCTGCTTATGAACAAGCACAAGTTGCAGAGAGTGCGCCTGCTGCTGTGGTTGAGCCATCAGCTGTTAATGAAGACGATTGTCCATTTTAAAGCATAAGGACTAGGTTATGTTGAGCGTGAATGAACAATTACAGGAGTTATCAGACAAGATAGACATAATGTTTGATCTTCTTGTTAAAACTCAGTCACGCTCTTATAACCTTAAATGTTTCTGTGAAGAGCTTGGAATTTCACAGTACAAGCTGAAAAACTATTATTCAGAAAACAAGCTATCAATACCTGCACCTTTTAGAGTGAACAAACAAGATCCTTGTTATTCACTTGAAGATTTAATTTATATGAAAAAGTGGTTAAAGCATCATGGCAACTAATGCAGAAGAAATAAAAGAAAATTTGAAAATATGGACAAAGGCAAGAGTTGCGAATCAAGTTGAAGTTGTTGATCGTGAACTTATGGCTTTGGTAAAAGACATCGCACAAATGAACGACTTGCAAAAAGTTGTCGGTGAACGCAATTTCAGTAAGCAGGTATCTACTTTTATTATTCAATTAAAAACATTTCAAGAACAACTGAACAATGATTAGAATTTCGATTTCAGAGGGAGCTAAATTTTTTTTGCTCTCTTACATAGCCTTTTGGAAACGATTAAAAAAAGAAAAATATAAATATCCAAAAGTGTATAAAAACAAAGAAGGTAAGATGTTTCTTAACCGTGAAGAGGTCGAGAAGATAGCCTCCTTTGAAATTGATTTTCTTAAAAAGCACATCTCAGTAAACAAAGTATCACAGCTTCTGTTTGGTAATACAATCACATTAAATCAGTATCTAAAAAGAGATACTTATTGTTTTTTACCAGTAGAAACATACTGCGAAAAACAATATCTTAATAAAGATAAATTCTACACATTTTTTGCCGATTACTGTGATAATAAAAAACTTGTTCCTCATAAAGTTTTGTATAATCTGTTATGTGGTTATGGTTTCTATTCAAAGCTAAGCTATGACATCATAGATTGTGAAGAGTTTAAAAAGATTAGAAAGATCAGGTTTACATCTGATTCTAATGCTAGAGTTTTTTATAACATCAATGATCTTAATTGCTTTTTAACTAATAAAGGTTTTCGTAAGATTACTTTTTATTAGGTCACGAAAAGGTCACAAATCACATCAATACCTTATCTTATCTGATGTTATGAAGTTGGCAGGTAGCACCA
>ERZ1034897.107-NODE-107-length-46701-cov-10.197016_pt1 | contig 46701 bp, 51 predicted proteins | sample MGYA00520629_ERZ1034897 | MGnify/ENA primary metagenome ERZ1034897 (study PRJEB33766, sample SAMN09781789) | gut metagenome | biome: gut microbiome | host: Homo sapiens | place: Madagascar | study: EMG produced TPA metagenomics assembly of the PRJNA485056 data...
GGCCGAAGTAGAGGGATCCTTCTTGCAGAGCGGTAAATCGTGAGCGAGGGAAAGGCGAAAAAGGAAGCACCAAGGTATCGTTTGAGTGAGGGGGCATGTGTACATATGGCGGCAGTGCAATAAAGATCCCTCGGCTTCGCTCGGGATGACGGTACTTGGGGAGCGGATAGGTTCACAAGGGTGGTGTGCCGACTTTTTAGAGGATGGTAATCTCGTATCGCAGCCTTCCCCTCTAGGGGAAGGTGCCCCGAAGGGGCGGATAGGGTGACTATGGTATGAAAGACAGCCGAGATAAGGTTCCCAGTCACTCCTAGGATTGGTTCTTTTTACTTTGCTTTCATTTGGTTCAGGGGTCAAGGTTCAAGGTTGAGGTGGCGGCTTCGCCGCCTTTTTTTATTGGGGCGATGCCCTCCTGTTTCATTCTTGCCGTGGGATTTCATCCGTGTTTCTCTAGCTTTTTCATCCATTGTTGTATACAATAAAAGCAGTGAATGCCACTGCTTTTTCTGGCGCGGCATTTTGATTTTATGATAAAAAGTCCGATCGTAGGAGTGATAGTATGACAAACAGGCACTGGCTGAAGCGCGAGGTGCCCGCATGGGTGAAAGAGAAGCTCATCAGTGAAGAAGAGGGGAAGGCGCTGCTGACCCGGTACCGGAAGGGGAAACCGGGGCCGTACAAGGAGGCCTTCTTTGTGATGGCGCTGGTCTGCCTTTTAGGCGGACTGGGATTTCTGGGAGCAGGGCTGTGGAATGGGCTCACGCAGGATGAGCGGTTTCTGCTGGCACTCGTTCCTTTGCTGGTCTCGCTTCTCTCGGTGGCCACCATGGTGCTGCTGGATCGGAGGATCCCGGATGATCCGGTCGCAGTCAAGGGGGCAGCGATGCCCTTTGGCGCGTCGGGGGTGCTCGATGAGGTGTCAGACTCGGCAGGGAGTTTGGAAAGGGCGCAGCGCATCGGCAAAAAGGCTCAGCTCTGGGGAGCGCTCATGGAAGAGGAGCATCTGGAGCCGGCGAAGACGTGGCATCACCGTATGCCTGTATTCCTGCGCGAGTCGGCTGCTGCATTCCACGGTGTTTGCATTCTCGCTGCTTTCTGGATGGTGGCGGATTCTTTCAAGCTGACGGATGATCTCTACGTGGGTCTTTCGCTTTGCGGTTTGCTGCTTTTGGTGCTGACGCTCGTGACAAGCTCGGCGGCGTCCGGCATCTTGTATATGATCGTGTCCGTGGGTGTCTTCCATACAGCGCCGGTGCGCGGCTGGCCGGAGTTCCTTTCGTGGTTTTACATGCTGACGGCGCTCGTGATGCTGGCGCATCTGCTGCGGGAGCGTCGTGACCGCGCTGTCGTGTGCTTTTCCTGGGTCTGGGCGGTCGGCATTCTCCTTTTGATCTTCTGGTCGGCGGGAAATATGCTGTGGCAGACGCTTTTCTTTTCGCTTGCGGCGTCGCTCACATGGATGGCGGGAGGAGCTTTTCGCTCCTATGGCGTAGGCGCGGCAGCGCTCCGCTTCTTCGGGGGGATCGCGGTCTTTGCGGTGCTGCTCGAAGGCTCGTATGGGGCCGTCTGGGCAGATGTGTCGGGGAGCTACGCACTGTGGATCCTGTTCCTGCTTTTCCTTGCTGCGGATGCGGTGCTTATCGTGCGTATGGCGGTCAAGAAGGAGTGGCTCTCGATCCTTGCGGGGCTTACGCCTTTCATCATGGCGGTCTCGGCAATGATCGCGATCTTTGAATCCTCCGGGGCGCTCTCTGCGACGGTGGTCTCTGTTTTCTGTGCGGCCCTTTCGGTCGCCGTCATTGCCCGCGGCGTGCAGATGGATCGTCCGATGCAGCGCTGGGGCGGTCTCGCGCTTCTGGCGGCGGACGGCGTGATCCGTGTGATGGATTCCGCACTGTCGCTCTCTGAGCGTGGGCTTTTTTTCCTGATGGTCGGATTGCTCTCCGGCGTGGTCTGCTTCCTGCTGTACCTGCCTGCGAAGAGAAAACAAAAAGTGGTTCCCTCAGAGGAAGAAAAGGAGGACGACCATGCTGAATAAGAAGCTGTCTCTCATTCTCCTTGCGGCGGCGGCAGTCGTAGAGCTTACGAGCCTTGTCTGGATCCGCGGCGAATATCGCAGCACGATGATCAATGGGGCAGAGTATCAGGTCCCTGCGGCGATCGATTTCAAGGGGGATTTCTATGAAAGAAATTATCTTCCCGTGACAGTGCCTCTCACCGAAGCTCCGTGGCACGGGGAGAAAGCACCGGAGAAGGGCGCGGAGATCTACCTCACGCTGACCAGAAATGCCGATGGCATGATGGAGATCACCGGGGCGCAGGATACCCGTCCCGGCGGGGACTATCTCATCACTCGTGTACTGTCGTACATCGACGGCACCGTGCATTTTCATTTCCCTGCCGACAGGATGTACATGTCGCCTGAGCAGCTCGCCAAGCTCTCGATCGTCGAGCTCTCCGAACGCGTACAGGTGAAGAATGAGCAAAAGAAGACCACGGAGACTCATAGGAAAAATGAGCTCTCGGCACTGATCCGTATCAAGGATGGCCGCGCAGTCATTGCGAAGGTCCTCGCCAATGGTTCGCCCGTCGAGCAGACCTTCACCACGGTCGGAAAAAATATCAATGTGACCTATGCGAAAAGCGCCAAAGAAAGAGATCAGTATAGTACGAGAATCAATAAAGAAGAGAAACCGGAGCGAGACTGAGAGACTGGGAGACATCAGATATCAGACTTCAGACTTGAGATTCATGCTTTCGGACTTGGCGGGCGCTCGGTCTATCGTCTTCTCGTCTTCGAGTCTCATTTATGATCATTACCAAGGAGGCCATCTATGTACATCATCCTTATGCGTCACGGCGAAGCAGAGCCGGAGACAGAAGATATCGCCAATAAAAATCGTTCCCTGACGCCGAAGGGCATGCGTCAGGCACGAAAAAGTGCACGCATCCTCAGCAAATTTCTGAAGGACAATCCCATCCGTATCTTTACCAGCCCCTACCAGCGCACGCGCCAGACGGCGGGGATCCTTGCCGAAGAGTGCTTCGCCGAGGAGATCCATACCGCCGAAGAGCTTCTCTCCTCGAACTGGCAGATGGTGCTGAATCATCTGATCTCTGACGGCAGTCCCATCGCGCTCGTATCCCACCATCCCTTCCTGCAGTCCTACCTGCTCTCCTCCTGTAGTGCGGCAGTGAAATTTGACCTCGCCGGTATCGCTGTCATCGATTACGACCTCCGCTGGCGGCAGGGGAAACTCGTCGGCTACTTTACACCGTCGCTGAAACTGATGAAGAAAGAGTGACTGGTGACTGGTGACTGGTGGCTGGTGACTAGGGATTAGGGATTAGGGACTAGGATATTCCTCCCATCTGACTAGGGCCTTGAAGAAGGGCCGCGCCAAAGGGAGAGGATAGAGTGCCTCGAAGAGGCACAATTCGTCGCAGCGGTATGAAAGCCCATGTGAGATAATCCCCAAACGTGTAGGCCCTTCTCCAAGGACGAACGCGTCTGATGATAGTCGCATATTGCAGGTAAGCGGATTGGCATGATAACGGAGCAGGATATATCCCATGTAGCGACATGAAAAACGATACGAGCTGATCCACTGACTGATGATCGCCCACTGTAAGCAGTTAACTATTTCCAAGGAGGTACCTATGAAAAAATTACTCACCATCGCAGGCTCCGACTCCTCCGGCGGAGCCGGTATCCAAGCAGACCTGAAGACCTTTGCCGCCCTCGGCACCTACGGCATGAGCTGCATCTGCGCCCTGACAGCGCAGAATACGAAGGGTGTCAGCATGGTCGTGAATACGCCGATCTCCTTGGTCAAAGCCCAGCTCGAAGCCATCTACGACGACGTAGCACCTGACGCCGTCAAGACAGGCATGCTCGGGACAGCTGCCATCGTGGATACGGTTTCTGATTTCCTTGGAAATCACCGAAGCGCGCCTCTCATCGTCGACCCTGTCATGGTCGCCACCAGCGGAGACAAACTGCTCGAGGATGATGCCATCGCACTCTATAAAGAAAAGCTCATCCCCCTGGCGGCACTCATCACGCCGAACATCCCCGAAGCCGAGGTCCTCTCCGGCATATCCATCACGAGCGAGCAGGACCGCCGAAAAGCAGCCGAAATACTTATGACCTTCGGCTGCGAAGCCGTCCTCATCAAGGGCGGGCATCACATCATGGACGCCGATGACCTTCTCTATGACGGCAAAGACTTCATTGCCTATCCCGGGCGGCGCATCGATACGAAAAATACCCATGGTACAGGCTGCACCCTTTCAAGCGCCATCGCAGCGAGCCTTGCCAAAGGTCTTCCTCTCGAAGGCGCGGTAGAGGCCGCCAAGGACTACCTCACCGGCGCCATCGCGCGTGCGAAGACAGACTCCGTCGGTCACGGCCATGGTCCCGTCCATCATTTCTGGTTCTATGGAGATACATGGGGGAGTATGAAATGAGCTATCCCTTCTTTGCCTACATGTCGCGTCTGAAATACATCGCCCGCTGGGGTCTCATGCGCAGCACCATCCCCGAGAATGACGCCGAGCACACTCTCCAGACCGCCATGATCGCCCACGCCCTCGCCCTCATCCGGCAAGACATCTTCCATGAGCCGACAGATCCCGAGCACTGCGCCATGCTCGCCCTCTACCACGATGCCAGCGAAGTCTTCACCGGCGACCTTCCGACACCTGTGAAATACTTCACTCCCGGCCTCCACGAAAAGTATGAGGAGATCGAGACCGAGGCCAGGAAGAAACTCCTCGCGACACTCCCCGAAGAACTGCAGGAAAGCTACGCGTCCTATCTCGTCACCCTTGAGCAGGATCCCCTCTGGCCCCTTGCCAAAGCTGCCGATACCCTCTCCGCCTTCCTCAAATGCGCCGAAGAAGTCCGTGATGGAAATCCGGAATTTCAAGAAGCCTATCGCACGACACGAAAAAAACTCGAAGACCTTCATATGAAAGAAGTCGACTGGTTTCTCGCTCGTTTCGCCAAGAGCTTCGAGAAGACGCTGGATCAACTGAATCAGTAAGAGCAGCCCCTTGCGGGCGGCTCTTTTTTTGTTGTATGTTGTTAGGAAAATGATGATTAAATCACAGGGTCAAATCTGACAACGATTTAATCAGTGTTTCCTTAGTTCTTTGGGCTCTGATAATAAACAACAAGCAATAAAACCTACGTTGAAGTGGTAAACTAAAATTGGACACAGAGGGGGTAATCTTTAGACATACAGTGTACACTGCATAGGCAGTGCCAAAGGCGCAGGATGGATCCGCGAAGCGGTGTGAAAGCCAATGTTAGCCGCCAATCGCTAACTGATAATCAGAATCATGGACACTCTTTGTCCCATGTAATGCGTTATACTGAAATTAGAAATACCATTAGAAAAAACGCGCAAAGAGAGTGTCAAAAAAGTACGCCAGAAAATGGAACAGAAGTTCTGCATTTAGGGGGGGGTAAATGGTTAACAATATAGATTTCGACGAATCAAATTGTGATTCGCCCAAAATTAAGGAATTCTACAATTTGCTATGTTTTAAATTGAAACGTCCTTGTACGGATGCTATAATTAACATGTAATATTTCATTTTTTTATTAACGATGTCCTATGGCGATTCCGTAAAAAACAAGGAGTAATTCTATGATAGATATCCATTCACATATCCTGTACGACATCGAAGGAGATGACGGATCTCGTTCATTGGACATGTCGCTCGGGATGCTTCGGCAGGCAGCGGCTTCCGGTGTGACCGACATGTTTGCCACGCCGCACATGCATCGGCGTGGCGTCGTGCCCTCCTGGGCCTCCATTGTCGAAAGGGCAGAGCAGTTGCAGGAAGAAGCGGACAAAGCGGGCATCCCCGTCCGTATCCATACCGGCGCGGAAGTCAGCTTCGATGCTGATACAATGAACTATCTTCCCGACGGCGGTACTGACTACTGCCTTGCAGGTACACACTACATCCTGATTGAGCTCCTGCCCTCGAGCGCGCCGGAGAGCACTGGGCGGCTCATCTATGAACTGCAGCTGCGCGGCTACCAGCCGATTCTTGCTCATCCCGAGCGCTATCCGCACATCATGGAGAAGCCTGACCATCTTCTGCACTGGATCGAGAAAGGCCTTCTCACCCAGTCGAATATCGGCAGCTTCTCCGGCCAATTCAAGGAAAAAACAGCTGCCTATGCGAAGTGGCTCTACGACCACAGGGCCGTCCATTTCCTTGGATCTGATGCCCATCGGACTGACTGGCGCAATGCAGACACTCGCGATTTCCAGGAAAGGCTCGATGCTTACACAGGGAATCATGATTTCATAGCAGCCTGTGATGCACATGCTGCTATGATCTTAAAAAATAGAATTTACTACGCAGATCCACCTTTGCCGAACAAGCCGCAGAAGAAAGGCTTTTTTGCAAGACTCTTCGGGAAATGATGCGTATGTATTGATAGGAGGAACTATGAAGAAGAAACTCATCGCCCTGACGCTTGCGATGACAGCCCTCACGATGGCAGCGGGGGCCGAAGACTACACCCTGCGCGCCGGTGACCAGCTGAACATCATCGTCACTCAGGATACAGATATCAGCTCGAGCACACAGAGCGCGACCCAGTCACCCTACCTTGTGCGTCCGGATGGGAAAGTCTCTTTTCCCCTTGTCGGAGAAATCGACGCGAAAGGCATGACTGTCGCCGAATTCACTGCCACACTCGAGAAAGGGCTCTCTCGCTACTATGTCGATCCTGACGTCGCTGTCAATATTGTGAAGCTCGGCACCGTCCGCGTCTTCGTCTTCGGGGAAGTGAAGAAACCGGGCGCTTACGAACTCACCAAAGGTCACAGCGTCATTGATGCGATCGGCGCCGCCGAAGGCTTCACATGGGACACTGCGAAGAAGAAAATTTTCCTCATCCATCAAGACAATACGGACAAAGCCATTCCCATCAATCTCAATCGCCTCTTGAAGACAGGCAGTATGAAAGAAAATTACGAGCTGAGAGAAGGGGACATCCTCTACCTCACCAAGAACAGCCGCATCAGCTTCTCCAGAGACATCGCTCCGCTCATCAGTGCAGGCTACTACGTATCCAGGATTGATAAGGATGACTAAGAAAATATCAAGGGAACACTGTCTAATTGTTGGCAGATTATACTCTTGGTTTTTCATACATAGCGGGGAATAATCTGACTGGAATAGCGAGTTGTTTGAGAAAGATTATGACGAAACTATGTATAAAAATTCTTGTAAAACCGGACTCTGCGATTGAATCGGCGTTTCCTTAATACTGCAGCAGTAAAGTGAAATGGGAGAGAGCGCCCCGAAAGGGTACAACTCATTGAAATGGCAAGTAACCCATGTACTCAAATCATTTTACCTGCTAATCTTACAACCCGATTGAAATTTGCCCCTTTTTACAGGGGAAACGCACCTAAAGGCAGTATCATATAAGAAAGAAGCTGTCTGGCATTCCGTTGCTCTACAACAAACTATTAAACGTGAAAAACAAAGAAGAGATTATTTCTATCTTTTATCCTTCAAAGGAGCCTTATTTTGAACGAACAAGAAATCGACTTACTCGAGCTATGGCAAGTCCTGAATAACAACAAGAGAAAAATCGCCTACATCACCGGCGGATTCATAGCTCTTGCCTGCGCGTACCTTATCATCGTACCGCCGACCTACCAGTCCACCTCACTCCTGCGCATCAAGCAGGATAAAGGCCTTTCTGACTCCATATTGAGCCAAATGCCGCTTGGCAATACCCAAATGACCCAGCAGAAGATGAATACGAATGCGGAAATTCTGAAAAGCCGCAACGTTGTCATCCCTGTCATCAAAGCCACCGAAGGGCTGAAAGACGGCAAATACCCTGACTACGACGCCTACGTGAAGTCACACATCACCACCAAGCCATTCAAGGATACAGAAATCCTCCAGCTCGACGTCACCGGCGGCACTCCGGAAAAAGCACAGGAAGCGAACCGGCTCCTCGTCAGAGGATTCCTTGCCCGCCTCGCTGATCTTTCCCATGAAGAATCCGGCAATACCAGGAAATTCCTCGAAAGCCGTGTCGTTTCCGCAAAAACCGAACTTGGTCAGGCCGAAGACAAACTAAAAGCCTACCAGGTCGCCCACAAGATTTACTCCACCGACGACCAGATGAAAGGCTTCGCAGACCAGATTTCCACCTTGGATAAGGCGAAAGCTCAGAACCAGCTCGACCTCGAGACCGCCCAGGCCGCCCTCTCCAGCATCAATGGACAACTTGCCGGCGCCGGTGCGGCCATCGCAGACAGCCCCGCCATCCAGCAGTACAAGGCCAGCCTCGTTCAGCTCGAGTCTACCAAGGCAGGCTACACCGGGAAATATACCGATCAGCATCCGAAGATGCAGGAAATCAACAAGCAGATCGCTGAAACCAAGTCGAACTTGGAAAAAGAAATCGCAGCCATCATCGCCCAGCAGGCGCCATCCAGCAACACCGTCCAGCAGAAACTTCTTGCAGACAAATTTGCCAACGAAGCCGCTGTCGCCGTAGCGAACGGAAAGAATAACGCCATTGCCAGCCTTGAGTCTAAGAACGACGAAGCCATTTCTCGCCTGCCGGAAGCCCAGCAGGGCTACATCCGCGTCAAGAGAGACGCCGACGTCGCACAGGAGATCTACGTCATGCTTTCCAAGAGACTCGAAGAAGCCAAAGTCGCCGAAGTCATGGTGCCGAACGAAGTCCAGGTCATCGACGAAGCCACACTTCCGGAGCGTCCTATCGCGCCAAGAAAAGCGCGGACCCTTGCCCTCGCGGCTATCTTGGGCCTTCTCGCCGGCAGCGGCTTCGTCCTTGCTCGTGAACTCCTCGACCGTAAGATCCGCACAGCAAGCGACGTAGAAGAACAGCTCGCCCTCCCGGTCCTCGGCGTCGTCCCCGATGCCGGCGGGCAGAAAGAAGAAAAAGACGAACCCACAGACTTCTGGGGCAAAATTAAACGCGCGTTTAAAACGAGGAGGTAAAATCGGTTAGGCGGCAGTATTGAACGTATTATAAAATTGTTGCAAATGAGTTTAAGGTTTGGGATTTTAAAACATTTCCAAACCCCAACCCCTAAACCATCAAACCTCCCATGTTAAATGCCTATTGCACATAAAGGGAACAATAAATTATGGATGACATCAAACTTATCGTACAAAATAATCCGAAATCACCGATCTCGGAAACCTACCGCGTCATCCGCACGAACATTCAGTTCGCCGGCGCGGGCAAACAGTTGAAATACATCGCCTTCACCTCCAGCGTTCCTGGAGAAGGCAAATCCACCACCATCTCGAACCTCGCCCTCACCATGGCGCAGGACGGAAAGAAAGTCCTCCTGATCGACAACGACCTTCGAAAGCCTATGCAGCATAAAGTCTTCGGTCTCCTCAATAAAGGTCTAACCAACATCATCGCCATGGGCCTTACCTTTGACGAAGTCGTCAACAAAGACGTATTTCCAAACCTTGATGTCTTGACCAGTGGTCCGATCCCGCCGAACCCATCCGAAATGCTTGGTTCCGAGAAGATGAGCGACATCCTGAAAGAAGTTGGAGAGAAATACGACTACATCCTCTTGGACCTCCCGCCCATCCTCGCCGTCACCGACGCAGCCATCGTGGGCCACATGGCTGATGGTATTGTCTTAGTCGTCCGCTCCGGCATCACTGCCCCAGAGGAAGCCAAGGAAGCCAAGAAACGTCTTGAAGCTGGCCACGCTAACATTTTAGGCGTCGTCCTGAATGGCGTCCCCACCGAAAAGAAAGGCTATGGCTACGGCTATTACTACTATGACTATTACGATGAAAACAACGAGAAACACCATGAAAAGCGTAAAAGAACCCACAGCCGGAAAGCCGATACCCTTATCAGCAAAGTCACCAGCCTCTTCGGCAGAGCATAAAAATGGCAATGTTGGATAGTCTCCAGCGAGTAGGCCCTTAGAGAAGGGTACTGCCAAAGGTGCAGGATGGATTTTCTGCAGTGGCAAGAAAGCCCGTGTTGGACAGTGTCAGGCACGCCACCGCTACCGCTTATCATACAAACAAAGGAGCAAATCATACATGAAAATACTTGTTACCGGCGGAGCCGGATTCATCGGTTCCCACTTGATGCGGACACTCGAAGCAGCAGGCCACGAAGCCATCGCACTGGACAATCTCTCCACCGGTCTTCGCGAGAACCTGCTCCCGCATATGAAGCTCATCGTCATGGACACCCATGACAAAGCCGTCGAAGACATTTTCCGGAAAGAGCACTTCGATGCCGTCGTGCATCTCGCAGCGCAGACCCTCGTCTCCGACTCCATGACTGATCCCGAGCATGACATGCATGAGAACATCGCCGGCACGGTCCGCATCCTCGAGTGCTGCCGAAAATACGGCGTCAAGCGTATCATCTTCTCTTCCTCCGCAGCGACCTATGGGGATGTGGCCGATAGCGCGCTCCCGATTTCCGAGACCCTGCCGCAGCAGCCACTCTCCTTCTACGGCCTCACCAAAAAGACCGCCGAGAATTATCTCGAGCTCTACCGCCTCGCTTACGGCATAGACTATGTCATTCTCCGCTTTGCCAATGTCTACGGTGAACGCCAAGGCGACGGCGGAGAAGGCGGCGTCATCAGCATCTTTGCGAAACGCATCGCCGAAGGGAAGGGCATCACCATTTTCGGTGATGGAGATCAGACCCGCGACTTCGTCTACGCTGGTGATATCGCAGACGGCATCCTGGATGCGCTCACGACTGAAGCGGCCAATACCGCCTACAACCTCAGTACTTCCGAGGAAACCAGCCTGAAAGAACTAGTAGCCATCCTCTCCAAAGTATCAGGTAAAGAGATCGCCCCCGCCTATGATAAACCCAGAGAGGGTGACATCTACCGCTCCTCCCTGAACAATGCCAAAGCCAAATGCAACCTTCACTGGGAGCCTAAGATCTCCCTTGAGGAAGGCCTCCGGCGCACCTACGAAGATTTTGCGAAAAGAGAAGGCAAATAGTAAGCCGTCGGCGGTATGAAAGTCCATGTGAGATAATCCCTAGCGAGTAGGCCCTTGGAGAAGGGCCGCGCCAAAGGCGCAGGATGGATCCTCGAAGCGGTAGGGCGACTTATGAGAAGGCCATAAAAAGAGAAAGAAGAATCTGCTGCGCAGATTTGTGCCTCTGTGAGGCACATCCATCCCGGCCTTTGGCCGCCCCCTTCTCTAAGGGGGAACGCGTTTAAGAACTGTCTCATAGGGTGAGAAAATGTCCAGCATGCTAACTGAGTAGGCCCTTGGAGAAGGGCCGCGCCAAAGGCGCAGGAGGAATCCCCGAAGTAGAAAGAAAGTCAATGTAGGACAGTCCTTCGCGGGGGGGGGCTTCTTCGCGAAGACAAAAAAGCAAACTCTCGACAACCATTAAAGCAAAAAAACAGCCACCATTTTTACAAAATAAAGGAGCGTATCAAAATCCCATGGATCAAAATGTATTCCATAAACTGCAGCTCGAAATCCTGAATGCGATCGATTTGCTATTACTGACAATGACATATGGGATCTGCTGGTACGCTTACTACGGAGACGAGATATCTACTCCTTTCTATGATCTGGGGAACGAGATCATGGTGGCACTCTTTGCGATCCTCTACTACTTCATCTCGCACCTCTATCATGGATACCGGATTTCTATCAGCCGCATCTCAGACCTTGTTTACAGCCAGACACTGGCAGTCTTCTTTGCCGATGCCATGATGTACGTCATCACTGTCCTCCTCAACCGTCACCTCATCAATCCCATTCCTCTTGGTCTCGCCTTCCTCGTCCAGTTTGCCCTCATCATTGGCTGGTGCACCTTCGCACACCACTGGTATTTCCGAAAATTCCCGCCGAAAAAGACCGTCATTATTTTGGGCGAAGGACGTGAGGTGAACCCTCTCATCAAGCGCTACGGCATGGACATCCATTTCGAAGTCATCCGCACCCTTACCTCCGATGAATGCCTTAGCAACTTGGACGAAGCACTTCAGGACGCCGAGTCCATCTTCCTCTGCGGCATCCACAGCCATGAGAGAAATATCATCGTGAAATACTGCGTCGCCAGCGGCATCGACTCCTTCGTCCTGCCTCGCGTCGGCGACGTCATCATGAGCAGCGCCGAGAAGATCCACCTTTTTCATCTGCCGATCCTGCGCGTCCGTCGATACTCCCCATCACCTGAGTACCTCTTCGGGAAGCGCATCATCGACATCATCCTCTCCCTTGCAGCCCTCATCGTCTTCGCCATCCCCATGCTCATCATCGGGCTCCTTATCAAAAGAGACGGCGGCACCGCCTTCTACAAGCAGAACCGTCTCACCAAAGACGGGAAAGTATTCCCTGTCTACAAATTCCGCAGTATGCGCATGGATGCCGAAAAAGACGGCGTAGCGAGACTCTCCACCGGCGAGAACGATCCCCGCATCACCCCCATCGGCCGCTTCATCCGCGCTGTCCGCCTCGATGAACTCCCGCAGCTCCTGAACATCCTGAAAGGCGACATGTCCATCGTAGGACCCCGCCCCGAGCGCCCCGAGATTTCCGCCCAGTACGAAAAAGAATTCCCTGAGTGGAATCTCCGCCTCCAGGCCAAGTGCGGCCTCACCGGCTATGCCCAGGTCTACGGCCAGTACAATACGACGCCCTACGACAAGCTCCTGATGGATCTGATGTATATCTCCGAGCCCAGCCTCTTCGAAGACTTCAAAATCATGTTCGCGACCGCGAAGATCCTGTTTATGCCTGAAAGCACCGAGGGAATTTCTGAGGGTCAAACCACTGCAATGAGTGGAAAAAACCACTAAATATCGATGGTTTTGTACATTTCGAGCTGCTAAACATTGGAAGAAATTCCAGAGTGGAGTCAGGTATAAATGCGACTCTTACAGTAGCGTTAAGCTAAAAAGTCGGCAGATTACTCTGCATAGGGGCGATATAACACTCATGATAGTGCAAAATGCCGAGACCATGGGCGTGAGAGAGGGCCAAATGAGGTCAATTCGAGGATTTTACGTCCCGAAAGAGCCCTTTTGTGGATGCGACCGTAGCTCGTGGGTTTATGCCAGATGGCACTGTGAGGGTATTAACGACACTGTAGTGACTTTCACATAACGGTTTCGGGGTGCCCGGTGAGATTGCGATGATAACATCATCTGCGATTTCATCCCGGTCTTGGAGATAACAAGGTGGATGTGAGCAAGATGATGATAAAACACATGGTCGCAGAGGTGCTCGTTCGTGTGGGGGAATCCGGCATAATCAAGGGAGCGACCGTGGCACGGATGAGTGGAACCTGGAATAAAGGAAAGGGTTACCGTAACGTGTGATAGTGTCATCAGGGCTAAAGACAGTGGCTACCGTAGCGTGAATTTGCCATAGCAACGTTCATTGCAACGGTATAAGACATAGCGGCAGTGTGGCTTACACTGCTGAGGACGATTAGTAGAGTTTTATATAAGGAATAAACGGCTCAGACTCTTGGAGAATGAGTCTGAGCTGTTTTAGTGGAGGGAATAAGCAAAGTGAATGTTATTAAAATAAAAAATGGGGTTCAAGCTAATAAAGAATTTGATAAAGTGAAGGTTCAAGGATTTTTTCAAACATCAGAAATGCTGGAAAATGTGTTGGGCTTCAGATATTTACTAAAATGCCAGACAAAGGTACGGTCTTTTGTAGTGCAAGAAGAAAACACGGATCTGGTTCTGATACACACAAGAATAAAAAACGGAGTATGTTATCTGCTTGGAAGTCTTGAGTGCTTTGATTATGTGGATTGTATTTATGGCGATATTTCTCTTCAAAAGCTAACAGAAGCATTTGAGACGTTCTTTGATTTTCTCAGGGAAAACAGCATTCATGTGTTTTGTGTGAGATTTATTGATGCGAAATCCCAAACCTATGCAGCAATAAAATCCATTGTGGAAGAACGGGAGCTTCTTTCGGAAGATGATGTTGAAAATGTTGCGGTGCTGTTGGAAGAAGAAGCATACGATGACTATTTTTCTTCTTTGACAAAGCATGCTAAACAGAATATTAGGACGGCTTATAACCGCATGTCAACAGATCAAAAGAGTTATGAATGTAAACTGTATTTTTTTGGGGGGGTACAGAGAAACGGCAGCTGCATAAAGAGTGCATGAGAGTATATCAAGAGAGACTTAAAAGTAGGTACGGAAGCGGTCTTATTACTCGTATTGGACATTATGCTGATTATGTATCAAAGGGAGTTGTTAAGGAGCATGGGACAGTTTGTGCGCTGCTAATTGACGGAGAGATAGCGGCATTTTTAGAGGGATTTATTGATAAGGGCTCTATCCTGGTACCGCGCCTTGCGATAAACGAAAAGTATAAACGATACAGTCCAGGACTGATTTTATGTAATGAAATTATTAAAGAGTGTTACCGTTCGGAAAAAATCCGATGCTTAAATCTGTTGAGAGGAACAGAAAAATACAAGTATGATCTTGGCGGAAAAACCTATATTACAAAGAATTTAAAAATTGATTTGAGAGGAATCTATAACGATGAAACGGAAACTGGAGTATCTTCTTAAACATACGCCGTGGCTTATGAGTCTTTTTATAGGGGCGGGTAGCGCAGTTTTGAAATTTATCGGCCTATTCGTAAAAGTTGACGAAAAAATGATTCTATTTGTTTCGTTCAGCGGAAAACAATATAATGATTCGCCTAGAGCAATCTACGAGTATATGAGGAATACAAAGGGCGGAGAAGGCTATCACTATGTATGGGCGTTTGAACATCCAGAAGATTTTCCGCAACTGACGTGTGATAAAGTAAAAATAGATACACCAAAGTACTTTATTACCACGTTGAAAGCTAAATATTGGGTTGCAAGTGTAAATATTGAACGGGGATTGAAATATAAGAAGAAATCCCAGATTTATATGAACACATGGCATGGTCCAGCAATCAATTTAATGGGTAATGCGGTCGAAGGACGAAATGATTTCAACTGGGATCATATCGACTATTTCTGCATATCTGGCAGATACGAGGAGCCGATTATTACACGGGACTTTAGAGTTCTTCCAGAGAATCTTTTGTTATCTGGGTTGCCGCGAAATGATGCGCTTTATTCGTGCACAGAGAAAAAGAAAAAGGAGCTGCGGAAACAATTTGGTGTTCCGGAGAATAAAAGAGTGATACTGTACGCTCCGACGTGGAGAGAATCTACTGATGGCGGTAAGACCTGTAACCTGAAGCCTCCCATCAACCTGGAAAAGTGGGAGAATGAATTGGGTGATAAGTATGTTCTCATTATTCGGGCGCATGTGAATACTAGACAGATACTTGGCATTCAATTTAATGATTTTGTTCGAGATGGATCAGATTATCCCGTAGTAAATGATTTGTTAATGGTAGCAGATTATCTCATTTCGGACTACTCCAGTATTATCATGGATTACAGCATTCTGGGGAGGCCGATTGTGTGCTTTGGGTATGACTTTGAAGAATACAATAAGGCTCGCGGTGGTTTCTACTTCGACTTGGATAAGGAAATTCCATCAGGAATTTGTCATACAGAGGACGAGGTCCTCAGTTACATACTAAATACGGATTATGATTTGGAGAGCCAAAAAGCAAGGGCATTTAGAGATCGTCATATTGAAGTCGGTGGTCATGCGACTGAAATCTGCACGAAAAAACTTTTAAATAAGATAGGTGGGGATATCAATGCTTAATTTTACAGTTGGTCCGGTAATGTTGGATGATGCAGTGCGCTCTATTGGAGCTGAACAGGTTCCGTACTTTAGAACCCCTGAGTTTTCGACCATCATGATTGAAAACGAGAATCTGATGAAAAAATTTGCAAAGGCAGAAGATGATGCCAGAGTTGTGTTTATTACTGGGTCTGGAACGGCATCTATGGAAGCCACTGTTATGAATGTCTTTGACAAGACGGACAAGGTCTTGGTTGTAAATGGCGGTAGCTTTGGACAACGCTTTGTGGAACTGTGTCAAATTCATGAAATCCCCTATGAGGAGATTCGCTTGGAGCCGGGTAAGGCGTTAAATAGAGAGCAACTGGCTTTATACGATGGCAAGGGCTTTACAGGCTTCCTAGTTAATGTTCATGAAACATCAACGGGTGTTCACTACGACATGGAAATGATCAGTGAGTTCTGCAAGAAAAATGGAATCTTTCTGGTTGTTGATGCTATCAGCTCATTCCTGGCGGACGAGTTTGAGATGAAGCGATTGGGCGTTCAGGTGATGATTACGGGATCCCAAAAAGCATTGGCTTGCCCTCCGGGCGTATCAGTAATTGTTTTGTCGAGTGAGGCTGTCAAACGGGTAGAGAACCGTGAAGTGAAGTGTATGTATCTTAACCTGAAATCTGCGCTAAAGAATGGTGAACGGGGGCAGACGCCTTTCACACCAGCGGTTGGAACGCTTCGGCAGATTAATGTTCGGTTGAAGGAAATCGAAGCCGCAGGTGGCGCTGAGAGCGAAACTAAGAAGATTTCTGAACTTGCCTGGGACTTTAGAGAAAAAATCAAGGGACTTCCGTTTGAGATCGTTTCGGAATCAATGTCCAATGCGGTAACGCCGTTACATCCCTTGAATGTTTCGGCTTACGATGTTTTTACAACACTTAAGGATGAGTATGGTATCTGGATTTGTCCCAATGGTGGTGAAATGAAGGAAACTATTTTCCGTGTTGGCCATATTGGTGCGTTAACAAAAGAGGACAATACTACGCTTGTGAATGCATTTAAGGATTTGCAAAAGCGTGGACTTCTGTGATTGTGTGGAGGGAAGCAAGATATGGTAAAAGTGATTACATATGGTACCTATGACTTGCTTCACTATGGTCATATTAAGCTATTGGAACGCGCAAAAGCATTGGGTGATTACTTAATTGTTGGTGTCACGGCAGATGACTTTGATAAAACTCGCGGAAAAATCAATGTACAGCAGTCATTGATGGAGCGCATTGAGGCAGTACGTGCTACAGGGCTTGCGGATAAGATCATTGTGGAGGAATACGAGGGTCAAAAGATAGACGACATTCGCAGGTACGGTGTAGACATTTTCACGGTTGGCTCTGATTGGGTTGGAAAGTTTGACTATCTGAATGACTATTGTAAGGTAGTATATCTTCCGAGAACCGAGGGGATTTCTAGTTCTGAAATTAGGGCAGAGAAGAGAAAAATTAGACTGGGGCTTGTTGGAGAAAACCCTTTATTGCTCAAGCATTTAAACGAGTCTGCTTTTGTCAATGGCGTTGAGGTAACTGCAGTATATTCAGAAAATGCTGAAGTTCTAAAAGATGTAGATGAGAAAATCGAAAATTGCAAATCCTTTGAGTCGCTTTTGGCAAAGTGCGATGCAGTCTATCTGGTTAGTGTTCCGCAACAACATGAGGAGCAGATACGTAAAGCGATAGCTGCAGGAAAGCACATTCTAGTAGAATCACCGATAGCAACTAATCCGGAAATAGTAAGGGAACTTTTCAAATCAGCAAGGCAACATCAAGTCGTTCTCATGGAGTCAATCAAAACTGCGTATGCCACTGCGTATGATCGGCTTCTTCTATTAATAAAAAGTGGAAAAATTGGGCAGGTGGTATCAATAGATTCGGTCTGTACCAGTCTAAGGGAAAAGGCACCAACCCTAGAAGAACAGAATCATGTTTGGTCAGGATTTGAGGCTTGGATGCCAACGGCACTGCTCCCAATTTATCAGTTGCTGGGTACGAATGACTGTACGGAACAATTTGTTTCAAGCTTTTATGATCAGCAACATCATTATGACAGGTTTACCCAGATGAATTTGATTTATCCCAATGCTGTGGCAACAGCTAGGGTTGGTATGGGCGTAAAGGCAGAGGGGCAGCTCATTATCTCGGGAACAAAAGGCTATGTATATGTTCCTGCTCCTTGGTGGAAAACAGATTATTTTGAAGTTAGATTTGAGAATCAAACGGACAATAAGCGATATTTTTACCAACTGGAAGGTGAGGGCATCCGCTACGAAATAGCAGCTTTTATACGAGCAATCAATAGCGTGGTAAATGTCAGCAGCATAGAAGAAGATGTTTCAATAAAAATTGCTGATGCATTTGACAAATTTAGAAAAGGTAAAAACCTCGCAAGAATCGGATGATGACATGTGTTCACTAGTCATCTAGTAACGCCTAGTGCCGTTTACGTTGTAATGGAGAAATTGAATGAAAGTATTGATGTGGATGGACGGCAGCTTTGACAGAAGAACGCCATCAGAACACTTGTTGGTAGCCATAGTTCAGGCACTATATGCTAATGGTCATACCGTACATATTATTCAACAGAATACGGGGGGACCACTCGATGTCCTGCCAAAGGAACTTGTTGATCTTGGTGTAACAACAGACTGTGTGCCGTGTCAAATAGCAGCCAAAGGAAATCTGGCCGGAAGGTACCTGGCAGGATTGGGGTATATTTTGCGCTGCCGTAAAGCAATTTGGAAACATAGAGATTGTGAAGCTGTTTTTAATCAATCAAGTAATGCCGCAGGAGTTATGGCATTTATGGTTAAGCGATTATTGCCAAAGGCAAGACTAACCTACAATGTGCAGGATATCTTTCCGGAAAATGCCGCCTATATCGGTAGTGCGAAAGGAATAGTGTATAAGATTCTTTCTGCAGAGCAACGATATGCCTACCGTCATGCGGATCAAATAATCACAATTTCGGAAGATATGAAAGAGTTGCTGATTGAAAAAGGTGTAGATTCGCAAAAAACTGAGGTTGTGTATAACTGGAGCTATACTGATAGTTTGTACCGCTATGAAGACGTATATAGCGAAAAAATAGCGAAGTTTTTATCTACGGGTAAGTTTAATGTGGTTTATGCGGGTAACATTGGAGCCATGCAGAATGTAGATGTGGTAGTAGAAACCGCAAAACTTATGCAGGATGAAGAAGATGTTCACTTTCATATTTTTGGAGATGGCATGTATAAGGAACGGCTTCAACACGAAGCAGAAGGGTTAAGCAATATTTCTTTCTGGCCGATGCAGCCGTCAGAGTTGGCTCCTAGCATTTATGCTATGGCAGACGTAAATGTGATTCCTCTTGCCCCCAACATCTATCGAACTGCTCTGCCAAGTAAAACGGCAACTTGTATAGCATGCGGTAAACCAATCGTGTTTTGTATTGGTCGAGAATCTAAATTACTTAATATACTTGAACAGAATGGTTTGTGTGCTTTTGTACCAAGTGATGATGCAAAATGTCTTGCTGAATCGGTCTTGAACTTAAAGAAGAGTTTGAAGGACAGAACATTTTTGGATGAAAAGTTCCATCAGTACTTTGAAAGAGAAAAGAATTCGGATGAATATTCACGACTTATTACTGGAGCATAACAATGAAAAATAAAGAACGGGATATTGTATGTTTGACAGGTCTGTTTCCTGAAGAATATGTAGATGAGATTAATAAGTATTCTTTGACCGGTGTACAAAATGCAGCAAATAAGCTCCAGTGGGGAATTGTTAAAGGGCTAGATGGATTGGGCGAAAACGTTACAATTTTCAATTCAATCTATGTTGGTTCGTATCCTAGACTGTATCGTAAAATAATGATTCCGACATTTCACTTTAGTCACGGATCGGAGAAGAATGACATAAATATTGGATTCATTAATATTGCAGGAATAAAGGTTCTTAGTCGATATTACACGGTGAAAAGAGAGTTGGATAAATGGGCATCGGTAGACTCTGGTAGAGAAAAAGTGCTTCTGATTTATGCAATGACAACTCCATTTGCCCAGTTGGCGGGATATATAAAAAGAAAGTATAGCAGTATTAAGGTTATATATATTATACCGGACTTGCCGATGTACATGAACGTGACAAAAGTACAGGAAAGCTCGGTTTACAGAACAAGGAAAAAAATTGAGGAATTCTTATTCCATAGATCACTAAAGAATGTTGATGGATATGTTCTCCTTACAGATGGCATGAAGGAATGGTTTACAACAGATATCAATTATACAGTAGTTGAAGGCATGGCAACTATAGATAATACGATTGACGTTGACGATATTAAGAAGAAAAAACAAATCTTGTATGCTGGTGGAATAAAAAGGGAATATGGAGTCATTGATCTTGTTAGTGCATTTTCGCAAATTGATGACCCGGAGTGGGAACTGGTGATTTATGGTGATGGTACAGATATGGAATCCGTTTGCGAGTATGCGAAGAAGGATGTGCGTATAAAAATAATGGGATCTGCGCCGAATGCAGTTGTTATGAAACATCAGCGAGAAGCCGCACTCCTTATAAACCCACGCAAAAATCAGGAAATGGCGAAATATAGTTTCCCTTCGAAGACATTAGAGTATATGTTGTCAGGAACTCCAATGTTAGGTTATAAGTTGGCGGGGATACCAAAAGAATATTATGACAATATGTTTGTTATTCAAGATTCTGAAAATGGGATGAAAGAAGCATTAAGAAAGGCCATGGATTTGCCTGAAACTGAAAGGATAAAAATGGGTGAAAAGGCTAAACATTTTGTGGTCAAAGAAAAAAATCCCGAAAAGCAGTGCAAAAAAATATTGGAGCTAATAGGTAGATTGGAATAATGATATGAGAATTTGTTTTGTAATAGGCGCTATGAACTATAGTGGTGCAGAAAAAGTCCTTTCAATTGTGATGAGAGAATTGGCTAAAAAAGGGAATGAGGTCGCAGTCATTCTCCTCGAGCAGCCTTATGAGGTAAGGGAAACTGTTGATTCAATAAAGACATTTGGAGCAAAGGCAACGGGAAATAGAATAAGCAGATTACTCAAAAGATGGAAATATATTGAGAAGAATGTTCATGAAATCGAGCCAGATATAGTTGTCTCCTTTGGGTCGGTATGCAATGTGAACACAATTATGAGTCTTTTGAAATCAGATATTCCGCTTGTCGTTTGTGAGAGAAACGATCCCGTGTTTGACCCGAGAACAAAAAAAGAACGGTTGGAACGTGATATATTGTACCGCTTTGCAGACGCATATGTTTTTCAAACAAATACTATTGCAGATTACTTCAAATCGATTTGTGGAGAAAAACCAGTTGGTATTATTCCAAACCCAATTATTGACAGCGGAGTGCGCTGGGATATTAATAATCATGGAAAAGTGATTTCAACAGTAGCGCGCTTAGATGATTTTCAAAAGTCACATTATAAAATGATGAAGGCGTTTGAACTGTTTCATGCGAAGAATCCTGAGTACTGTTTGGAAATATTTGGAGACGGTCCAGATAAAGTAGGATACCAAGAATATATACATGATAAAGGCTTATCGGATTACATTATATTGAAGGGGAAAACGACTAATCCCCAGCGAGCAATAGCAAATTCTAGCGTGTTTATTCTAACATCGAAGTTCGAAGGTATGCCGAATGCATTGATGGAGGCCATGTCTATTGGTATACCGTGTGTTTCTACCGATTGTGGCGGAGGCGGCGCATACGCATTGTTTGATATGTGCGGAATTGAAAAATATTTGCTTGAGAAATCGACACCGGAAGGTATCGCAAATGCCCTTTGTAATTTAGTGAATGATTCCCAAGCACAGTTTGAACTCTCATCGAATTCTTTACGGATAAATGAGGTGTTAGAGAAGGGAAAGGTGGCGAGGAGATGGCAGGAATTTTTGTCAAAAGTCGTAGAGACACAAGCCGAATAACATTTGATGATTACATTGTCGGATTGTTTGTCCTTGCAACATTCGTTTTTGAGAATGCTCGGTTTTCAGAGCTGTTTTCGATAATTCAGGTAGGTTTCTTTTTGTATTTCATTTGGCTACTTTTTACTGAAAAGAAAATGCCATTAAATCCCGTCGTTAAATGGGCGTGCATGGTGGCTGGATTTGCTATTATTTTATTGACTTTTCACGATAGGCCATCGGTAGAAACTGCCACAATTTCACTTATTAAGAATTGTTTGAAGGCACTTTGTATATCGTTATATTTATTTAAAAGAAAAACTCCGGTGCCTCTTATTTCTAGCATTGCTTTCAGTGGGATTATATGTGGAGCAGAGTTGCTGGCAGGATTTCTCAGTAGTTCATTGTCATTTACAGAGTTAAAATATGCAACCAATAGTCGGATTGGCGCAGATATTGCGGGTGGCAATGTCAATATAGTTGCAATGAATATGTGTTTTGCTTTTTCAGCGTGGCTGTATTTGATTAGAAGTCAAAAGAAGCTATGGATTCAAAGAGTGTTCTATGGCTGCTTGATATTTATTACAGGCACAGCACTGCTAACAGGAACAAGAAAAATCCTGCCTTTTTTTGTTATTACTTTTTTTATGGCAAACAGCGATATGAAATTCAAGTACAAGCTTATTACCTTTATCGGTATTGTTGGCTTATACTTAGCCTTAATGAACATAGAACCTCTTTATTTTCTAGTTGGACATAAAATCGATTTTTTTAATACTAGTAAAGCGTATAGTATGTATGAAGGATCGGATAGTGATCGACTTATGCTTGCATTGGGCGCAATTGACCTTTTTACTAATCATCCATTTGGCTTGGGATTTGGAAATGTTGTAAATTATCTTGGTGCCTATGCTCACAATAATTACGCTGAGGTTTTAGCATCAGCCGGGATTTTTGGATTTATATTATATTACGGCTTGTATTTTTGGGGACTTCATATTTCGTACCGAAATAGACATGATGCAATCAGTAGATACTGTCTCTTAACTTTGGTTGGACTAATGGTTATTGAGTTCGGCCAGGTTACCTATCTTTACTCAGTTCCTTTTTTATTTTTTCCAATATTATGCGCGGTGTCTATTAAGAATTTAGATGTTTCTAGTATGGTAAAAGGGGGAAGTAATAGTTGATTCGAACGACAATAGCAAAAGCTATTCTTGCATTGAATAGGAAACTAAAGGGTATCTGGAAACAGTATTTTCTGATGCCGTATTGGAAAGGAGCATTTAAAAGCATGGGCGAGAATGTTTACATCGGAGATCATTCGAGTTTTATTTTTGACCATGTTGAAATAGGAAATAATGTGTTCATTGGTGAAGGAGCAAGTTTTATAGCTGCAGTTGCAACTATTCATATAGGCGATCATGTTATGTTTGGTCCTCATGTGACAATACGTGGAGGGGATCATCGAATCGATATAGTAGGAAGATATATTGATTCGATAGATAATTCAGAGAAATTGCCCGAAAATGATCAGGATGTATACATAGAGGACGATGTTTGGATTGGTTGTAATGTCACAATATTAAAGGGGGTTCGTATTGGACGAGGGTCAGTGGTAGGCGCTGGAAGTGTTGTTGTGAAAAGCATTCCGCCCTACACCATTCATGTGGGTTCTCCTGGAGTAAAAGAATTTCCCCGGTTTTCGGAGAATGAGATACAAAGGCATGAGGAAATTCTCAGACATCCGTGATTCAACAGTTGAACACACAGGCGCCTAAACATTAGTGTGGCTCATATAGAATGGAGTTGAGCTTTTATTTGAATAGCAGTTTTAATTCAAAACTAATCTCTGCAACGAAATGGTCTTCTTTAACTGAGATAGTAGCTAAATTAGTCACACCAATAACTAGTATGATCCTTGCTAGAGTGCTTGCCCCAGAAATCTTTGGCATTGTAGCTTCTGTAAGCGTTGTTATTAGTTTTTGTGATTTGTTTACAGATGCAGGATTCCAGAAATATATCATTCAGCATGAAACAGGCGATAATGAGTCTATAGATAGATATGCGAATGTGGCTTTCTGGACAAACCTCTTTATTTCATTTTCGATGTGGGGAATTATCACTGTTTTTGCAGAAACGATAGCGAGCTTGGTAGGCTGCCCTGGAAAAAAAATGGCGATAATAATTGCTTGCGCAAATCTTCCTCTTACATCTTTTTCAAGCATTCAAATCGCTCTGCTGAAACGTGAGATGAATTTTAAGCCACTATTTTTTTCTCGCATAGCGACAACTTTAGTTCCCATTTTTGTCACAGTACCATTGGGAATAATTACAAGATCCTACTGGGCAATGATAATCGGAACAATTGCAGGTAACCTTGTTACGGTAGTGACAATGTTGCTATTATTACAATGGAGACCAAAACTTCAATACAGCTTTTCTCTTTTAAAGAGTATGCTCAGCTTTTCTATCTGGTCATTGCTCGAATCAGTATTGGTCTGGATTATAAACTGGGGTGATGTTTTCATTGTTGGCGCTATTCTGTCTTCTTACTACTTGGGCCTTTATAAAACCTCGATGAGTTTGATAAATCAAGTGTTTGCTATCGTATCTGCATCGATGGTTCCAGTTTTGCTTACAGCATTATCGAGACTTCAGAGTGACGATGCTGAGTTTAGAAAAGTGTATTATCGTTTTAGCTTTTATTCAGGATTGATTCTTATTCCAATGGGAGTAGGACTTTTCATATTTAGAGATACAGTTTGTCTTATTGCCTTGGGTCCTGATTGGATAGAAGCATCGACACTGCTGGGAACCTGGGGATTGGTAAGCTCCTTTGCAATTTTGTTCAATTCCTACAACGGGGATGTATTAATTGCAAAGGGAAAACCTAAGGTATCTGTTATAATTCAGATAATCCAAATTATTGCCATTGTTCCTGTTGTATATTACGGAGCAAAAAACGGATTTGGATATCTCTCTTATGCACGTGCACTTGTTCGAGTCGTCGGAATGATTGCCTACTGTTTTACGGTAAGAATTGTGGCTGGAATTTCAACAAGAAAAGTGATTTCAGAATTGATTCCGAGTATTGTAGCAACCGCAGTTATGGGTATGTTTGGATTCTGGTTTGTATCACTACAATGTGATTGGTGGATCAATATCCTGGGAATTTTTGTTTGTATGCTAACGTATGCGGTTGTCGCAATGATGTTTCCAAGTATTAGGTCAATTGCTTATGATTTCTTTTATAAACTGCGATATAAAGTGAATAAATAGAATCGTCATATTTTTGCTAGGGATTGGATAGAGGAATGACAACTTGTCATGTGACTATCCCTGAACATATATCATATTAGGAGGATACTTAAAATGTCTGCATTTGATAACGCAACACTTATGATCACTGGTGGTACTGGTTCTTTTGGTTCTACCGTTTTGAAGCACTTCTTGGATTCTGACCTGAAGGAAATCCGCATCTTCTCTCGTGACGAAAAGAAGCAGGATGATATGCGTCACGAGCTGCAAGAGAAATATTCAGAAAGTGCGGGTAAGGTAAAATTTTATATCGGCGATGTGCGAGATCCTCGGTCTGTGCGAGATGCTATGCCTGGCGTAGATTATATTTTCCATGCGGCAGCTCTGAAGCAGGTGCCATCTTGTGAGTTTTTTCCTATGCAAGCGGTACGGACGAATATCATTGGTACAGACAATGTACTTCATGCGGCTATCGATGCAGGGGTGAAACGGGTAGTTTGCTTGTCTACGGATAAAGCAGCTTACCCGATCAATGCTATGGGGATTTCTAAGGCTATGATGGAGCATGTCATTTATGCTAATGCTCGTGTGGCTGCAGAACGCGGCGGTACTACCATTTGCTGTACTCGCTATGGCAATGTCATGTGCAGTCGTGGTAGTGTGATTCCTCTCTTTATCAAGCAAATCCAAGATGGAGAACCAATTACTATTACAGATCCTCAAATGACTCGTTTCTTGATGAATTTGGATGAAGCAGTGGATCTGGTTATGTTCGCCTTCCAGCATGCCAATCCCGGCGACCTGTTCATTCAGAAGGCGGATGCATCTACCATCGGCGATCTGGCTAAGGCTGTCCAGCAGCTCTTTGGCGATACCGGTACGAACATCATCGGCACGCGTCACGGCGAGAAGCTGTTTGAGACCCTGATGACCCGTGAGGAGCGTCTGCGCAGCCAGGATATGGGTCATTATTTCCGTGTTGCTGCGGATAATCGTGATCTGAATTATGACAAGTTTGTAGTCAAAGGGAAAGTGCAGACTATGGCTGATGAATCATACACTAGTCACAACACCACTCGCCTTGATGTGGAAGGCACCGTTCAGAAGATATTGACCACTGACTATGTGCAGGAAGAATTGAAGGGGATTCACCATGCGTGAGAGAGAAAAACTTCTTATTGTTGGTTGTGGCGGTTTTGGTCGAGTCGTTTCGGAATATGCTAGAAAAGAGTATGATTGTGCTTTTGTGGATGATGGATATGAGGCGGGGATGGATATTTGCGATATCCCTGTGGTAGGCCATATATCAGACTTAGCAAAGTTATTTCTTTCCTATCAAAAGCTAATCATTGCCATTGGAAACAATGTATTTCGCGAAAAAGTTTACCAACAGTCTCGGGAGATCGGTTACACTTTTCCCAACATAATTTGTGACAGTGTCTATATCAGTCCTTATGCGAAAATAGGCAGGGGCTGTGTATTTCTAAATAACGTAGTCATTCAAAATGGTTCTACGGTGGGGAACGGAGTGCTCCTGAATCCTGGTGTCGAGATCCATCATGGATGTGACGTCGATGACTATGCACTGATCTATACGAATTCCGTCATCCGCACCTATGCGAAAGTAGGGAAGCGGGCGCGTATCGGCAGCAATGTGACAATCAGCAATGAAGTCATCGTCGAAGATGACGCCGACATCCCGAACGGGAAGACGCTATAACTTGGTAGTTGTTTGGAACCAAACAACTACCAAGCAACAACCAGCAACTAATATAGAAAAGAGTGATATCCATGAATATTCTTGTAACCGGTGCGAAAGGCATGGTCGGTACCGCGCTGGTGAATAATCTCAAAAACATCCGAGATGGAAAGAATCGGACGCGTCCTGCTATTCACATTGATGAGATCTATGAATACGACAGAGTGTCTACAGCAGAGGAGCTGGAGGTATACTGCCAGAAAGCTGACTTTGTTTTCCATCTGGCGGGAGTGAATCGCCCGAAGGATCCGGCGGATTTTATGAAAGGGAACTTTGGCTTTTCCTCACGGCTTTTGGATACACTGAAAAAGTATCACAACACATGCCCCGTCATGCTTTCCTCCTCTATCCAGGCGACGCTCTCCGGACGATTCGGAGACAGTCCGTATGGACGAAGCAAGAAAGCAGGAGAAGACCTTTTCTTTGCATACGGAAAAGAAACCGGTGCCAAAGTCGCAGTGTACCGTTTCCCGAATCTCATGGGACACAGCCGCCCCAAGTACAACAGCGCTGTCAGCACTTTCTGCTGGGCGGTTGCCAATGACGAGCCCTTCACCGTTAATGACCGCAGTACCGAGCTGGAACTGCTGTACATTGACGATCTCGTAGAAGGGATGTTTGACCTGCTGGAAGGCAAGGAGCAGCACTGTGAGTTTGACGGTGTGGAGACTGTTCTGAAAGCAGACGGTCGCTATTGCTGTGTTCCCGTGCCTCATAAGGTCACGCTGGGAGAAATTGTAGATCTGCTGCAGGAGTTCAAGGCGCAGCCGAGTACGCTCATGATGCCGAAAATGCCGGACGGCTCCTTCGCCAAGAAACTGTACTCCCTGTACCTGACCTATTTGCCCACTGACAAATTCAAGTATGTCCTCAAGATGAACGTGGATAACCGTGGCTCCTTCACCGAGTTGGTTCATACCGCCGACTGTGGGCAGGTGAGCATCAACATCAGTCGCCCGGGTGTCACCAAAGGGCAGCACTGGCACAACTCCAAGTGGGAACTTTTCATTGTGGTCGCCGGTCACGGCTTGATTCAGGAACGGAACATCAACACCGGGGAAACGGTGGAGTTTGAGGTTTCCGGCGATAAGATCGAGGCTGTTCACATGATTCCCGGCTGGACTCACAACATCATCAACTTGTCGGAAACGGAGAATCTTGTGACGGTGATGACCTGCAACGAGATTTTCGACCCGAACCATCCGGACACCTTCTTCGAGCCGGTGTAAGAGTAGCTACTGGTTGACGTTAGGAGAATGATATGGAACACAATTTTACATGGAAAAACGACGGTCGTACCAAGGTCATGATTGGTTGCGGTACCCGTCCGGAGATTATCCGACTGGCTGCGGTTATCAAGCGCTGCCGAGAATACTTTGACTGCTGCGTGGTCTACTACAATCAGAACTGGGACAGAAACCTTTCCACCGTTTTCTGGGAGGATTTCGAGCTGAAAAACACCTTCGGGGAGTATGGACCCGACATTCTGGTGCCCGTGGTGGGCGAGAATCTCGGCGTGACCTGTGGAAACATCATGGGACGCAGCTATGAACTCCTCTCTGAATTGCAGCCGGAAGGCTATCTGGTGCTGGGCGATACCAACTCCTGCCTTTCTGCCATCAGTGCAAAACGTCTGCACATCCCGCTGTTTCACATGGAGGCAGGAAACCGCTGCAAGGATGAGTGCCTGCCCGAGGAGACTAATCGCCGCATCGTGGATGTGATTTCTGACGTGAATATGTGCTATTCCGAGTTTGCCCGGAAGTATCTGGCGGACACCGGACTGCCCAAGGAACGCACCTACCAGACCGGCTCTCCCATGGCGGAAGTCCTGCACATGAATCTGGAGAAGATTCAGAAAAGCGATGTGCTGGAGCGACTGGGACTGGAGAAGGACAAGTATATTCTGCTGTCTGCCCACCGTGAGGAGAACATCGACTCTGAAAAGAACTTCCTGAGCCTGTTCACTGCCATCAACGCACTGACAGAAAAGTATGATATGCCCATCCTGTACTCCTGCCATCCCCGCAGCAAGCACCGTCTGGAAAAGAGTGGCTTCAAACTCGACCCTCGTGTCCGTGTCAACGAGCCGTTGGGCTTCAACGACTACAACAAGCTGCAAATGAACGCTTTAGCAATCGTCTCCGACTCCGGCACTCTGCCCGAGGAGAGCAGCTTCTATCTGTCCATTGGTCATCCCATCGCCGCCGTGTGCATCCGTACCAGTACGGAACGCCCTGAGGCGCTGGAAGCCGGTGACTTCATTTTGGCTGGTATTACCACTCGGGAACTTCTCAACGCCACCGATATGGCGATTGAAATGAAACAGAAGGGCGTTCTGGGTAAGCCTTGCCCTGACTATGTGGACGAGACCGTGTCCATGAAGGTGGTTCGCATCATTCAGGGATATGTAAACGTGATCAATAAGATGGTGTGGAGAAAAGGGTAAGTGTGAAAAAGATGGGTAAAACAGTATTCATCACCGGTTCATCCGGTTTTATCGGCTCTAACCTTGCCAAGCGTATTCTGACCACTGAGCCGGATACCAAGGTTATCGGCCTGGACAACATGAACGATTATTATGATGTTCGAATCAAAGAAGCTCGCCTTGAGGAGCTTCAGAAATTTGAAAACTATACCTTTATAAAAGGAAATCTTGCAGACAAGGCACTTATCAACAGCATTTTTGAGCAATATCACCCGGATATTGTGGTCAATCTGGGTGCTCAGGCAGGTGTGCGTTACTCCATCACCAACCCGGATGCCTACATTGAGAGCAACATGATTGGCTTCTACAACATTCTGGAAGCCTGCCGTCATTATCCGGTGGAGCATCTGGTGTACGCATCCTCCAGCTCCGTCTATGGTAGCAACAAGAAGGTGCCCTACTCCACCGATGACAAGGTGGACAACCCGGTGTCTCTGTATGCAGCGACAAAGAAGTCTAATGAGCTGATGGCACACGCCTACTCCAAACTCTACAATATCCCCTCTACCGGCCTGCGGTTCTTCACGGTCTATGGCCCTGCTGGTCGTCCGGACATGGCATATTTCGGCTTCACCAACAAATTGGTGAACGGCGAAACCATCAAGATTTTCAACTACGGAAACTGCAAGCGGGACTTTACCTATGTGGATGATATCGTAGAAGGGGTCGTCCGTGTGATGAAGGGAGCTCCTGAAAAAAAGAACGGGGCAGACGGGCTCCCGATCCCGCCGTATGCAGTGTATAACATTGGCGGCGGTCATCCGGTGAATCTCTTGGATTTCGTGGATATCCTGCAGCAGGAGTTGGTGCGTGCCGGTGTGCTTCCGATAGACTATGATTTTGAGGCGCATAAGAAATTGGTTCCTATGCAGCCGGGGGATGTGCCAGTGACGTATGCGGATACGGAGGCGCTTTCGAGGGATTTCGGCTATTGCCCGATGACTTCGCTCAGAGATGGTCTTAGAAAGTTTGCTGAGTGGTATAAGGCATACTATGTCAAATAAGGAATCATTAGCTTTATATAGGAGATCGAGATCAATGAATATTGCGGTAGCTGGTACAGGATATGTGGGTTTGTCTTTGGCGACGCTTCTTGCGCAGCACAATCATGTGATGGCAGTGGATATCATCCCAGAAAAGGTGGACATGGTGAATCATAGAAAGTCGCCGATTCAGGATGACTATATCGAGAAGTACTTGGCAGAGAAGGCTCTGGATCTGACGGCGACGATGGATGCGGAAGCGGCGTACAAGGACGCGGACTTCGTCATTATTGCGACGCCGACCAATTATGATTCGAGAAAGAATTTCTTTGACACCAGCTCTGTCGAAGCGGTCATTCAGCTGGTGATGCAGTACAATCCGGATGCCATCATGGTCATCAAGTCGACGATCCCCGTCGGCTATACGAAAAGCGTCCGTGAGAAGTTTGGTACGAAGAATATCATCTTTAGCCCGGAATTTCTGCGTGAAAGCAAGGCGCTCTATGATAACCTTTATCCGAGCCGTATCATTGTCGGTACTGATCCGACAGATGAGAAGCTGGTGAAGGCAGCACATACCTTCGCGGGACTTCTCCAGGAAGGAGCGATCAAGCAGGACATCCCGACACGGTTCATGGGATTTACGGAAGCGGAAGCGGTAAAGCTTTTCGCAAATACGTATCTGGCAATGCGTGTATCGTATTTCAATGAGTTGGATACCTATGCGGAGACGAAAGGCCTTAGTACGGCGGAGATTATCGATGGCATCTGTCTGGATCCACGGATCGGTGAATTCTATAACAATCCGTCTTTCGGTTATGGCGGTTATTGCCTGCCAAAAGATACAAAGCAGCTTCTGGCGAATTATGAGAACGTGCCGGAGAATCTGATCGAAGCGATCGTGAAGTCGAATCGGACGAGAAAGGACTATATCGCCGATAAGGTGCTGGAAATTGCTGGCTACTACCATGACAACAGTGAGTATGATCCGAGTCAGGAAGAGTCGATGACGATCGGCGTGTATCGCCTGACGATGAAGTCGAATTCGGATAATTTCCGCCAGAGCAGCATCCAAGGCGTCATGAAACGCATCAAGGCGAAGGGCGCGCAGGTCATCATCTATGAACCGACGCTGGAAGATGGTTCAACTTTCTTCGGTAGTATCGTGGTGAATGATCTGGCAAAGTTCAAGGCACAGAGCCATGGTATTATCGCGAACCGTTATGACCATTCGCTGGATGATGTGCGTGGGAAGGTTTATACGAGAGATTTGTTTGAGAGAGACTGATGCTGGGAATTTCATAAGTTGCAAGAAGACCGGCTAAGATAAAAGTCGGGAGATGATAGCCCTAAAGGGAAACATCTCCCGATTTTTGTTTTGCGATATAATGAAGGTGAATTAAGGAAACACTGATTAAATCGAATTCTGCGACTTCATTCTGTGTTTTTTCCGAATTATTATATGTTTTCTCTGTTACTTTTGACCGCTCGTTTCAGTTATTCTGAAGTAGGCGGTTTTTTCTTTGAATGTCACATGGTATAATCAAGACGTGGCCGACATATGGCTTATTTATGTATTGCTACATTTCGCCGGTATGATGATTCTTATTCTGCACACGGTTTTTTCAATGACGCTTATTCCTTTTTGCCAAATTCAGTTTCATTTGTTTGAAAAAGGGGATGTTAGTATGAGAATTTGTCTGCGAGTGGATATGGTGAAACTGTTTACCTTTGATTTCTCAGGGCGTGTATGGTGAACAGTTTCGTAAAGCATGCTGGCGGTAGTGAGAAATAAGGGGGGGAGAAATCCCCCTCGCGCCCACCAATTTAATTGAGCTTGACTTGATACAACGGATATATGGATGATTGTCTTCTGATATAAGTGAGGAGGAATGATTCATGAATATATTATCACTTAGATGCGATAATCTTTTTATGTTCAAGGATTTTTCCATCGATTTTACGTATAAAAAGCAGAGAAAAAATCGCAAGTTTGAAATCTGCGAGCAGGATGCATTATTTCCCGATTCTCAAATTTTTGTAAAAAAACGACTTCTCATTTTAGGTGGTAATGCTTCAGGGAAAACGACTTTTGGGAAGTTGCTTTGCGCAATTAATAATTACATCATTGGAAGAGAAGTAAAGCCAGGGGCTTTAAATCTATATCGGGCTTTGTACGATAAACATAAAAAAGGATTTTTTGAAATTGAGTTTGTTATCGATACGATAGAGGCTGAAACGAAGGCGAAAACATACTGGGCATATAAAATCGGATGTGAGTTTGATATTATGGGGAATATGGAGGAGTATTTCAAGCGCACCAAGGTATACAAAAGTTACCGTATAGAAAAGTTACGGCAAAAATTGGATGTTTCGCGCAAGATTTCTTCCAAAGTGACGATGCTCTATCCAAAGGATAACGTGCCAGAGGTATACACGAAAGCCAATGCGCCTTTTGTATCGACATTACTGAAGTCTGGTAAAAATCAGAAATATCTTGATGAATTGCGGCAGAGCATCGGTTTTCATTATATTTTTTCGAGCTTTGCAGACAACTCGCAGGAGGTTCCGAGCCTAGCACCGATTGATTTGTTTAATCAGGTGTTACCCCAAATCGATAATTCAATTTCTTCTATAGAAGCATTAACCACAGAGGGGTCGCAGGTTAAGACGAATTCTTATTTGATTCGTTTCAAGAATGGGGAACAGATTACGGTTCCGGAGAATAATCTGCTCAGAACGGATCGGGATCGAATGTCTCATGGGACGTATGAAGTGCTGGCTTTTTTGGGAATATTGGCAGAGCTAAAAGATCGAAAAAATAATATATTTTACGTTGATGAGCAGTTGGCACATCTGCATGCAGAGCTTGAAGCCTACCTGGTTATGCGATTGTTTTATTCGGAGATATCTTCGCAGTTGTTCTTTACTTCTCATAATAATGAGCTGTTAGAACTGAATGTACCGGTGGGGACATATTTGCTTTTTAAACGAAATGAGGATCAGAGCAACACGGCAGTGTTCATGGATAGTATGCTACACGAAAATAGCTCGGATATTCGATATTATTATGATAATGACTATTTTGGAATTATTCCGGATTATTCTGCGCTGGATCCGTTCTTTAATGATGAGGCAAAAGATGATGAAGAAACTTAATCATGGACGATGTTTATATGTCGTGGAAGGGGATATCGAAAAAAGATTTATAGAGCAGATAAAGCAGGCGGATTTGATTGTTCCGGGGCGTGTACAGGTGTTCAATTTGATGCAAAAAGAAATAAAGGGTAAGGACAGCATTTTGAACAAGAAGGTGTCTTCTGTGTTTTGCATCATTGATACGGATCGCAAGGAAGTGGATAATCTGCAAAAACTGACTCACAATGTGAAGAAATTGAGACAAATTGGGGCGGATGTAATAGTACTGGTACAAAAAGAAAATTTTGAAGGGGAATTGGGATATGTGCTGGAAGAAGAAGGAATACGCTCTTTGTGTAGGCTTTTTTCTGTAAAACATGAGACGCTGGGGGATCTGAAAACGTTTTTGTCGCAACAGGTGCAGTATGAGGGCTATGTTAATCAGGATAATGTGAAGCGATATTGCGCAAGGACGGATGAGTTTGTGGATACAGTGTCGCGGGGGTTTGAAACTTTAGGAAATCACATAAAAATGGGGAAAGACAGCATTGCAAGATAGTTCGGATATATGCCAACGAAGGGGTAAAGGGAATATGACTGTCATCGTAACCGGCGGAGCTGGGTTTATTGGCTTGAATTTTATTTTTCATATGCTGAAAGCGCATCTGGAAGGTCGAATTGTCTGCCTGGATAAGCTGACGTATGTGGGGAATCTGTCGACGCCAAAAGGGGAAAAAATCGTCCAAATTTCCGCTTCGTGAAGATGGATATCTGTGGTCGGGAAGCGGTCTATGGGCTCTTCGAAGAGGAGCATCCGGATGTGGTCGTAAATTTCGCGACGGAGTCGCATGTGAACCGGACAATCGCGAATCCGGTTCAAAAAACTGCTTTTTGAAAATGAGATGGGAGGGGGCGATGGTATGACGTTGACCAAAATATATTACGCGATGCCTGTGTTATATGAGGAGATTTATGAAGCGAGGTATCATGCACCTTTTACCTTTCAACTTGGAATCCGCATCCAGCAGTATCGCGGATAGTGAAATGAATCGGGGCGATTTGACGCCCTTAGTCTATGGTTTTCTGAAGATTCTTTCAGGGACGATTGAGAATACGATCGGGGGGGGTAAAAAGAAAAAAAGGATCGGTTGCAGCGATATGAGAAGAAAATCGATGCACTGGGATTTCATGATAAACTCATGGATGAGATGTATTACATTTTGTTGCAGGCTGCTTTTTTCTATGGCCGAGGGGTCACGATTACTGAATTGACTGATATGGTGGGGAAGGCACGTAATACGATTCAAAAGCGTTTGGATGCGATGCCGGTGAATTATTTGATTGTCGAGAAAAAAGGAAAAACGAATTTCTATAACTCAACTTTCCCACCTGAAAAAGCCGGCTCACACTCGATAAAATCAAGGAATTTCTTCGATTAAATAGGCTTCTTGACATGTAAAAGGCACCTGTTTTTTGGTATTATATAGAAGTGACCAAACCTCATACTAAACCAAGAAAGGTGCCACTTATATGATATATCATACCGAAGAAAATAGCCAGTTTAAAAATTCTTTTTCTGAAACATTTCGTGAACTGAAATTGCCCAGCTTACTCCATCAGGCAAACAACAGAAAAACCGATGGATTCTCTGTTTCTGAGATCTTTCAGACGCTTCTGCTTCTCGTCTTTTTCCAGCGCTCGCTCATACAGCTTTTGAAGAAAAATGTGGGCGAAAATATTCATTCAAAGAATACGTACTACCGTTTTCTGGAAAATGACTCTTTCAACTGGACCCGGCTGCTTTTGCTGCTGGCAGCTAAAGTAACCTCTTACTTCCAGAGTTTGTGTAATCCTTCTCGCCGCGGACTCTTTGTCATAGTGGTAATTCCAGAGATCTCTTTAACCGGTAAAAATGTGGGAGACGAAGGTTTATGGTTAATGAATTACAAAATTTAATGTATAATCTATCTAATATGATGCCCATGCTGATCGTGGTTTTAGCTTTAGGGGATTTGGCTTTTCCTGAATACTTTGCGGTTTTTGAAGCGGTGACTATTCTTGGTGCGTTTGGCGTTATTTTTGCCTTTGGGATAGCATTTTGGTATAGTAGAAAACACTTGCAAAAAATCTCAGTAGAAATTAGCAATATCCGTTTGGTAAGTAATCGAATACAAGCGATAGCGAAGTTTCTTTTAGCAATATTATCTGTCATCGCTTCTTTGGGGCAGATGGAAAAAACATATTCTAGCCTCCTAAGCGTTTGCGGTGGAGTACTTATTACAGTGCTTTCTTTTGGTTTCTATTTTATGTCAAATAATTGCCATTTTTTATTGGTAATAATGGGATATAAGTTTTATAAGTTTAATTTGCCGGTTGGCGTATCTGACTGCATATTGATAACGAGGAAAGAAATCAGAAATCAAAAAGAAATATGCTCTGTAAGACATTTCTGCGGGTATTTATACATTGATGGAGATGATTGAATGTTTGAAAACTCATCTGTATTTATTTTAGGGAAAGATAATGCAGTGTATCTTTTGGAGACAGATGAAGGACTCAGAAATGAAATTCTTCAATTATTTTCTATTGCTAAAGTGCAAATGGTAGATAATAAGGAGAAAATTGAATTTGATGGTTCGTATATTCCAAACAGTGATGAGTGTTTGTATATATCGAATTACAAATTGGCTGATGAAATTTTAGACGCCATTCGTGTGCCTATTGGAACCGAATTTTTTAAGAAGTATAATGGATCTTTTCCTGAAATTAAAGCAATTTTTGTGGGCGAAAAAATAGAGAGGGATGACAAAGAGGTTTTTTCTTTGGCTTTTCAATTGTTCCGGAGAGATCAACGTTTAAAGAAAACAGGGATTAATTTGTTTTATCATGGTTCAACTTTTAAAAAGGAAAACGATTACGGATTCAATATTAGCAAATCTATAGAGTGCTATTTTGAAGGAGATTCGCTATATTTTAGTTCTTTTTATTTTGCAAGGCAGATTTTTGATTTAAAGAGCTATTATAGAACGGCTACCAACAGGGAAGTTGATGAATTCCTTTCAAATGAACAATTATCCTTTGAAAGGAAAGAGGTTTTTGTAAATCAGGCGAACACTTGGGTGAGAAGGAGAATTGCAATTATAAATGATTCGAAAGTCTTGAAAAACTACACCGTAGAAACTATTGCGCGTATGGCAAAGGAAAAGCTCAACCAGGATTTTGAAATAAAAGAAGGTAAGTTGGTTATACCTTGCAATAAAGATAAAATGAAAGCAATACTGGGGTTTCTGGATGAGGAAGCGTATCAAGGACCTTTTACAAATACAGTGTATCTGGCTAATTCCAAAAGAAAAATGAAAACTCTAAATTAAGCAGATTTTATGATGCTACGTGATTAAACCATATAGCTTCATTCAGTAAAGCTCAAAATCAGACATAACCATGACACAACCATTTTCATTTAAAGGAGGTTTACGTATATGTTGAAAAAGATAGCATCATTTAAAAACTCAACTTTCCCACCTGAAAAAGCCGGCTAACACTCGATAAAATCAGGAAACTTTTTCGATTAAATAGGCTTCTTGACATGTAAAAGGCACCTGTTCTTTGGTATTATATAGAAGTGACCAAACCTCATAATAAACCAAGAAAGGTGCCACTCATATGGTATATCATACCGAAGAAAATAGCCAGTTTAAAAATTCTTTTTCTGAAACATTTCGTGAACTGAAATTGCCCAGCTTACTCCATCAGGCAAACAACAGAAAAACCGATGGATTCTCTGTTTCTGAGATCTTTCAGACGCTTCTGCTTCTCGTCTTTTTCCAGCGCTCGCTCATACAGCTTTTGAAGAAAAATGTGGGCGAAAATATTCATTCAAAGAATACGTACTACCGTTTTCTGGAAAATGACTCTTTCAACTGGACCCGGCTGCTTTTGCTGCTGGCAGCTAAAGTAACCTCTTACTTCCAGAGTTTGTGCAATCCTTCTCGCCGCGGACTCTTTGTCATAGATGATTCTACGATTCACCGGGATCGCAACAAAAAGGCTGATCTTTTAGCACGTACTTATGATCATGTTACAGGAAAATACTGCAAAGGATTTACCCTATTGACGCTAGGCTGGACCGATGGCTTCAGCTTTATCCCGCCGGTGTTGTTTAATCTGCTTTCCTCTACCAAAAGGGAAAATCGCTACAACGAAATTCCGGACAGAATCGATCATCGAACTAATGGCTATAAGGCCTGCAAAGAAAGCCTCATGCAAAAGCCCGATGCGGTGATTCTGATGCTAGAAAGGGCACTGGAATTTGGTATCTGTGCACAATATGTGCTCATGGATACCTGGTTCACTACAGCTCCGCTGATCCAGCGGATATGCCAATTAGGTCTTCACGTAATTGGCATGGTCAAACTGGGGAATCAGCGTTACTGCCACCAGGGAAAACGCTATTCCATCAAGCAGTTATATAGCCTGGCTGTGAAACATCAGCAGTACAGCGGGGTAGTCCTTGGCTCAATAATTGTAACGACAACGTATGGAACGCCTGCAAAGCTGGTGTTTGTCAGACACAGAAGCAGTAAAAATCGTTGGCTTTGCCTGCTGAGTACAGACATAACGCTGGATACAGCCGAGATTGTTCGTTTGTACGGAAATCGCTGGTCTATTGAGTGTTTCTTCAAGGCATCCAAGTCCTGCCTGAAACTCGGCAGGGAGTACCAGAACCGTAAGTACGAGGTATCCGTCGCTCACACTGCCATTGTCTTTACTCGCTACATTATTCTCGAGTGGATTCGCCAAAAAGATAACTATGATCGCACGCATGGAGAATTGTTCCGGATGATGTGTGACGAAGTGTCAGATATGAGCATCATGGAGGCGCTAGCCTCGTTATTGCTTCTGCTGCGTGATGGAACAAAGCAATTTGGCAAGGAATACACAGAATCGATAAAATGTAAAGTGACCTATTGGATTGGGACAAATCATAGATTTTATGAGCTTTTAGAGACAGTTTCCAGCTGGGAAAGTTGAGTTAATAAGTTCATAGGGAATAATTGCAGATTTATTGTAAACTTTCTTGATAAAAAAACTTGTGATATAATATCAGTAATCAGCACAAATATAAATATGATATTCGATTTAGTTGTAATTGTTGGTAGAGAGGAGGATCATCTAGAATGAATGATGCATTAACGTTAGCAAAATATATTGTATCTAAGTGCAAGAATGATGGTTGTCCTATTAGCAATCTGCAACTGCAGAAAATTTTGTATTTTATTCAGGTGAAAACATTAAAAGAAATCGGAAGTCCAGCTTTTCCTGAGGAAATTGAGGCGTGGAAATTTGGGCCAGTTATTCCTAATGTGTATTATCAGTTTTGTGGCTTCGGCGCAATGCCTATTTGGACAACTTACAATGTTCCCACTCTGGATAACAATTTTAAATCTATTATTGATGGCGTAATATTGGAAAAAAGGAAACTTGATCCTTGGATACTCGTGTCAGAAGCTCATAAAAAAGGTGGGGCGTGGGATCAAATTTATCGAGAAGGCAATGGAAATCATAAAGTTATTCCGATGAAGTTGATTAAGGAAGTGGGATGATGGATTTAGCGGAAGAAAATAGAAAACGGGCTGAGTTTATTGAGATTCTCGCTGATCTATCAAAAGATGTAAATATAGCTAAAGATAGAAGTGCTTATATCAAGATGTGCAATCGATTAGAAGACTTATACTGCTCTAAAGATGGATCTCGATATAGGCACTTTTATTCTGATATTTTTAGCTTTTTAGTACACATCCAAGATAAAAATACTGAGGGTAATTCAGAAACGCTGTTTCTCAATTTGAAAAAAATCAGAGAGGAATATAAGCCTCTTGGTGAGTCGAGTGATATTAGCGAAAATCTGAAAAAGTTATATGACCATATTAGTTTGGATTTAGCAAGGTTGGGTTATTCGAATGGTGAAGGCTGGAAAGCGTCCAAGAAAGAAACCGTTCAAAACGTTAATGCTAAAATAGAAAAAATGAATGTAGAAATTAATACTAGTGAAGAAAAAATCAAGCAAATTGATGAGAAAAATACGGAAATACAACAAAGTATAAACGAGATGCAGAAGAACTATATTGCAATATTGGGGATTTTTGCGGCAGTACTGATGGCTTTCTTTTCTGGTGTAGGTTTTTCTTCTTCGGTATTAGCCAATATTCACCAGGCTTCGATTTATCGCGTGATTTTGGGAATAATATTACTTGGGACGATTTTGTTTAATGTTATATGGTATATCCTTGAGTTCATAAAGGATTTAGTTGAAAAGGGAACTCGTGAGTGGATGGCGTTTCGGGTTGTGAATGGATTAGCCATTTTCCTGATTATTGGGGTGGTTTTAATATGGGTCTGCATACATTTTTTCTCTTGAGGCATTAGGAAAACACTGATTAAATAGCTTTTTTGCGAGTATCGATTATTCATTATTTATAAGCACTTTTGTAGCTTTTTATTCCCAAAATTATGAATGCTTTATGAAAATAGCCAAAAGTTTGTATAAATCCATATAATGGGCCGCCTGTCAAGATCACGTTTTGAAATTTTAAGCGCGCTTCATAGCATGCTGGCGCAATGCGCTTAACGTGTACGAAATTGACGAGGCTGGGGTTGTTTAGCATCCCTCACACCTCTGAGAATAAGTCAAGGCGCTTTCCCTTGACTTATTCTCAGAGGTGTGAGACAATCTTCGCCCCCCAGCCTCTTACTCACGCAGCAAACATCCCGTAGTAAACGGCATCAGGAACCGCGTATTCCACTGCCTCATGCGGCCTTTCCGTGTTGTAGGCATGAACATAGTCCCCAATCAGCTTCCGAAGCTCCTTGGGCGAATGATACTCATTGGGATAAATCTGTTCCGTCTTCAAGCTGCGGAACCAGCGCTCGATCATAATATTATCTGCCCAGCGGCTCTTCCCATCCATGCTCTGCCGGATCTGAAGGCTTTTCAAAAGGGTTTTGTATTCTGCACTGGTAAACTGACACCCCTGATCGGAGTTCAGGATAGCCGGAATTCCATGCGTTGCTACCGCTTCCTTGACGGTGTGAATGATGGACTCTGTATCGAGTGTGTCGGAAAGGTAATGACCAACTATTTTGCGACTGTACCAGTCAATAATGGCGGTTAAATACATGTCCCCCATGGGCATAGGAATATAGGTAATATCGATAGACCAGACCTGGTTTGGGGAGTTTACAGCGTAGTTTCTGAGAAGATAGGGAACGATGGACTCTTTGAAGTTTCGTTTAGAGAGATTGGCTTTGGGGTAAATGGCATAAATAGACATCAGCTGCATCAAACGCCTGACAGTTTTACGTCCCACCTTGTAGCCATCCTCACTGAGCTTTACGGTGATTTTTCGAGAGCCCAAATACGGGAATTTTACATGCCAGTAGTCAATACGCCGCATCAATTCCTCCTGCTGCGCGATACGCCCTTCATCGGGTAGAATCGGCAGGTAGTAAAGCCTAGAACGATTTACGCCCAATAACTCGCACTGCCGCCTAATAGAGAGCTTACAGCTCTTTATAATGGACCCAGAGATTCAGACCAGCCCTTTGGATTTTAAGCGCGGATCTATGGCATAATTAGATCAAACAGGAGGTCACTATCATGCCAAAGAAAAAATACACCGCAGAATTCAAAACCAAGGTCATCCTGACCATTATCCAGGGAGACAGGGAATTCAATGCCATTTGCGCTGATTTTAACCTGAACCCCAGCATGGTTCGGAAGTGGAAGCAGGAATTTCTGCAGAACGCCCATCGTGCTTTTGACTCAGATGCTGAGCAGAAAGCGGCTCAGAGAAAGGAGGCCCACCTGAAGAGAAAGAACGACCAGATGCTTAAAACCATCGGGCAGCTCACGATGGAACGTGATTTTCTTCAGGGGGCTTTCGCCAAATTGGAGAAGCAGTCCCAAGCCTCTCAGACTGATTCAAAAACTCTCTGTCAGGCGGCAGTGCGAGTTTATTGGGCGTAAATCGCGCAGCAGGAGGAATTGATGCGGTGTATCATCTAATTATAAGGATTTAGATACAATTTCTGACCGAGAAAGCTGAATTAATGCCTGCGTGATGGGTGTACATAAGGGGCTTTTTAATGGTGAGCGTCTTACGGCTGCTCACCATTTTTGGTATAATAAAAAGTAAAGGGGGAAAAATATCAAAAATGAACGGAGGGAAATTGAATATGCTGAATCGTTTTTTCACTGCTCATATTTTTGAGAATCTCCTTGCCGGAAATGAAGAAACTACATATGAGGCGATAGTACAGAAATATTGTGATGATACCTCAGAACTGACGAATTATGATTCTATAAAACAAATATATGAGACATTAAAAGCTCAATACAGAAATGAATATTATTATAAAAATACTTTGTTAAATAAACTTTTGCTTGGAGTCCACAGCTTGCGGACCACGACTGCTTTACGTGAATTACCTGTCGGAAGAGCCAAGGCTGATTTTGTCTTGATTAATGGCAAAGCTGTTGTTTATGAAATAAAAACAGAATTGGATAATTTTGAACGACTCGATGGACAGTTGTCGAATTATTATAAAGCATTTGATCATGTTGTGGTTGTCACGGCAGAGAGGAATAGAGAAAACATATTAAAACATATTCCGGATACAGTGGGCGTGTATTTGTTAACAAATCGTGGGACATTTAAACGCTTGCGAGAGCCGAAAGAAGAACGGGAATATCTTGATCCAACCGTGTTATTTAAGATGTTACGAAAAGAGGAATATGAAGGTATTTTAAAAAATTTCAATTATCCATTACCACAGGTAGGACAATTTGATTATTATAAGGCGTGTAAGCAGTTATTTATAGAGATTCCAGTGGAGCGATCGTATGCGGCGGTTTTAAAACGATTAAAAGCAAGGTCTTCAGTCAATGAAAGTTGCTTTAAAAGCGTACCATATGAACTTAAGTTTTTGGTTTACTTTGCTAATTATCAGGTGAGTGATTATTCCAGACTGGATCATTTTTTGCGTGGCGCATACAGGAGGGGATAGCATGTATTTTCCATATTTAAGAGGAAGGCAGTTTGAATTGATTGCTATTCGAGAACTGGTCAGTCAAAAATTAATAGGTGGGCAGGTCATCCCGATTATTGAGCCTGTTCATTTGACTAACACATTAATTAAAACATTGGAAGTTTGTTCTTCTCAAAAAAAGCAGATCGGGCTTGTGATTAATCCGCAAGTGGGAAGTTTTGCTAAAGAAATAGCGGCCAATAGTAGTGCTACAACGGGTATGATAGATAAATATGAAACGCTTTTAAAAAATAACGAAGAGAATATTGTTCCAGTATTCATTGCTAAAAATGATGAGGAGGAAAGGGTTTTAAAAGGTATAAAGGACGGTAAATCAATAATCCTTGTATGCAATGATTCAGATTCGCTCAGTCTTTATAAAAATTTGGGCGTGGATTTAAAGGGAAAAATTATATTTAATTTGATTAAGGAAGAAGGCCGCATCAAGAGAAGTACACGTGGTTTGCCTAATGTGCTTTTTGTGGATAATTTCAATAAAAGAGATAGAAATGCGGATTATTCTAAATGCATAGATGAATCTTATACGGACGAAAATTTATTCTACAAAGATGAGGGATTTTATGGCTTTGGAGACTATTCGGTCGTAGGCGAGAAGTATAGTGAATCTGGATTTGCACCGTATGCTGTTGCTATCCATATCGTATATCCAGTAAAAAACGATGAGGGGGAGGGGCAGATACTTCGCATACATCATTTTGTCTCTGATTCAAATGATGATATTACTGATATTGCGGGGAAATTCGGGGAAGCGGTATCCAAATTGATGAAATGGAATAAAGAGAAGAAACTTCGCACGAAAGGGATAGAAGAACTTGAAAGATTGTATGCTCAAAGGGCTTTCCCTGGCTTAGGAGTTGTAAAAAAATTATCAATTATGCATCATTTGCAGCTTATGGAAGAGCTGAGCAAAGAAGGGAATGAATCATGAAAATTTGTGAAAGGTGCATGATGGATGAAACCCTGAGAAGCATAATTAACAATGTAGGGAAACCAGGGCGGTGCGATATTTGTCATCAGGAGACACTGCACGCATATGATACAGATAAGCACAATGACTTAACACCGTATTTTGAACAGCTAATTCGTATTTACAAACCGTTTGAGCTAACTGATAGTGAGGTTCCACAGAGTGGTCGAAAATTTCTGCAGTCTTTTATTCATGAAAAATGGAATATCTTTACAAAGTCTACGGCCGAAGATCAGATAGGGAAGGCTCTTATTGCCATCTGTCCTGAGATGTATCACTTGGATAAGAGACTTTTTGAGGGACTTGTCTTTTTGGAAAATGCATATAATGCAGATTATTTAGAAGATCATGCTTTGTTCAGGAATTTTACTTGGGATGCATTTGCTATCAATATTAAACAGGTTAATCGTTTTCATAGCAATTTTTTAAATCTTGATTTACTTCAAAAATTTTGCTCATTCCTAAAAATGAATTATCGGAAGGGGCAGCTATTTTATAGATGCAGATTGAGCAATGATAGCACTGGCTATGCTAAAGAAAAGATGGGGGCTCCTCCGATAGAATGCACGCAGGATAATAGGATTAGTTCCAGAGGTATTCGCTGTTTGTATTTAGCTGAATCTGAGGAAACAACGATATTTGAAAGTCGAGCAGCAAAGTATGATTATGCATCTATTGGGACTTTTGAGTTACAACAGGATATATCAGTGGTAGATTTAACTAAAATAAAGTCGATTAGTCCGTTTATTGATCCAGATGGGATGGTAATAGAGGAATTGGCAGTAAATCGTAATAGTCTGGAAAAAATTGATGAGATATTAGGGAAACCGGTTAGAAAGTCGGACTCTTACTTGGATTACATTCCGACGCAGTATATTGCAGATTACATAAAGAGCATCACGGAGAAAGGGAAACAAGTTTATCAGGGGATTAGGTACAAAAGTGTGATGCATGATGAAGGATATAATGTTGCTGCTTTTGACCCAGATTTATTTCTTTGCGTGAATGTTTATGTAAAGGAAATAAATGACATTAACTATCATTTTAATAGGATCAAATAGCTTTTGTCATCAGAAGGAGAAGCTATGCCGAAAAATTCTGAGAGGTTCATTTTGGAGCTTGAGGAAAAAGTATGTGAGATTAGCCATAAATACCAAAAGCTAAGCCCAGTGGAAAAGGCTGAAGTAGAGAAGTACTTGAGAATAAGACTGCAGGGGGCTGCGTCTGGCTCGATGCTGGATTTATTGAGAAGGTTATTTATTGGATGAGATATTGGCAAATCATCGATGGTATGCATCATCTTCATTTTCAAAAGAACTATTTTTTGAAAATGAAGATGATGCATATTTGCAAAAAGTGGTGTTTTTGAAATTGAAATAGTGAGAGGGGGCGATGGTGTGAAGTATATGACGTTGACCAAAATATATTACACGATGCCTGCATTATATGAGGAGATTTATGAAGCGAGGTATCACGCACCTTTTACCTTTCAATTTGGAATCAGCATCCGGCAGTATCATAGAAAGAATGCATATCCGGCATTTTTTTATTACACGAGGGAATATGCTCTTGAGACAGAAAAAATCTATTCGGCTTATGAGCGTTTTTTATACTTGGTGAATAGCGTCCCGCCTGTCATTTTGCATCAATTCACTTTACTTAGTATCTTGGATGAGGTAAAAGCGACCAATGATATAGAAGGGGTTCACAGTACACGGAAAGAAATACAGGATATTCTAGATGGAAATGTGTCCAAGTCAGAGCGGTTGGAAAGTATTGTACACAAGTATGAGAGCCTTATGGATCATGCAGAGATTCCTTTTTATACTTGCCAGGATATCCGACGGTTTTATGATGATTTTGCACATGAGGAAATAAAAAAGGAGAAACCAGAGCATGCCTTGGATGGTGCCATTTTTCGAAAAGATCCGGTCGATATTGAGTCAGAAATAGGAAAAATCATTCATCGCGGCTTATCCCCTGAGGCGAAGGTGATAGAGACTATGGACGCAGCATTGAAGATTCTGCATTCACAAAATTTCCCTCTTCTTGTTCGCCTGGGATTATTTCATTATTTCTTTGCTTATATTCATCCATTCTACGATGGCAATGGGCGAACGGATCGGTTTATTACTTCCTATTTTTTGAAGAAAAATTTTCATTTGCTTTTGGGACTTCGATTGTCGGTATATATTAAGCGTAACAGGAGGGCTTATTATAAGCTATTCGAAGAAGCGGATAGTGAAATAAATCGAGGCGATTTGACGCCTTTTCTTCATGGATTTTTAAAAATTCTTTTGGGGACGATTGAGGATACGATCGGGGTGTTAAAAAGGAAAAAGTATCAGTTGCAGCGATATGAGAAGAAAATCGATGCACTGGGATTTCACGATAAGCTCATGGATGAGATGTATTACATTTTGTTGCAGGCTGCTTTTTTCTACGGCCGAGGGGTCACGATTACTGAATTGGCTGATATGGTGGGGAAGGCACGTAATACGATTCAAAAGCGTTTGGATGCGATGCCGGTGAATCATTTGATCGTTGAGAAAAAAGGAAAAACGAATTTCTATAAGCTGGATTTGTTGATGTTTAAAGAGTCAGGAAATAGACGGTCTGTATGAAAAAATATGTGTTTTTGCTCATGACGGCTGTTCTCATCGCTTTCATTTGGGGAAATTCGCTTCAGGATGCAACGCATTCATCGGTGGAGAGCCGGTGGGTACTGGATTTGGTGCAATCGACGCTTTCGGTGATTCCTGGGATTTCTCATGTCATCATGTATGAGATCCGGAAGGCAGCGCATGTGACGGAGTACATGGCTCTTGGATTTTTTCTCTCGCTGGTGCTCAGCGCACTGAATAGGCGTGGGCGGGCGAGGGATGTGGTGGCGCTGGGGGTCCTCATTGCCTGCATTGATGAGACGCTACAGCTTTTTTCGTTTGGACGTAGCGGTCAGATGACGGATGTCGTGATCGATACATGCGGGGTGATATTGGGGGTGGCAGTGGCTTTTGTTTTGAGAAAATGGATGGAGAGGCGGTAGGGGATATGGGAGGGGCTTAGTGCATATGTCATGCTTACCCTTTCGTCGAGTTGAGTTTTCTGGGGGTACTCTGGCCTGCGCCTATGGCGCGCTCCTTCTCCTTCACGGGGCTGCGCGTTTTTGTGAGGTCCAACATTTGCCTTTGTACCGCTTCGGGGATCCATCCTGCGCCTAAGGCGCGCCCCTTCTCTAAACCATCACGCCTTGCGGCACCACTGTGAACGAAAACG
>ERZ1034897.108-NODE-108-length-45883-cov-4.946234_pt1 | contig 45883 bp, 46 predicted proteins | sample MGYA00520629_ERZ1034897 | MGnify/ENA primary metagenome ERZ1034897 (study PRJEB33766, sample SAMN09781789) | gut metagenome | biome: gut microbiome | host: Homo sapiens | place: Madagascar | study: EMG produced TPA metagenomics assembly of the PRJNA485056 data set...
GAATTATTTAATAATCAGTTAACAGTTGTTGGAACTTTTATGATAGCTTCTGCTATTCTAATGATCATTCGAGTTAAAGGAAAACCAATTTTAAATATTCCAGATGCATTAGCTAATGTGCCATGGCCATTAGTATTGTTAGTAAGCACAGCTTTAGCGATTTCTAATTATCTAACGGCAGATGAAATGGGGATTGTCGCGACTATTGTCTCTGTATTTGAACCGATTATGGTTGGCAAGTCTGCATTAACAATTACCTTGTTGTTTGTTGCAATTGGATTGATCATGACAAACTTTATTAATGATATTGTCACATGCATTGTGTTGTATCCAATAGCTGCTCAATTCATATTGAATGCTGGTGGTAGTGAAATGTTGTTTGCAATTTTGTTTGCACAAGTTACGATACAAGGATGTCTGATGCCTTCAGGTTCAATTGTTGGCGCAATGTTTCATGGAAATGTAGAATGGCTGAGATCGAAAGACATTTTCATTTGGGTAATTGTTATGGAATTTGTTTTGTTGGTTGTGCTTCTGCTCGTTGCTCTATTTGGGCAACTTATAGGTGTCTAGAAAGTAAAAGAGAGGCTTTTGTCTCTCTTTCTTAATATGTTGATTTGGTGGATAGGAGGAATGATGATAATGAGTACAATAGATGACAAAACCTACAAATCCGAAAAACGCATCGATATGCTGAAGGCGCGGACGAAGCGTTGTGTTTGCAAGTATTGTGGTGGGCAGTTGAAACTGCGGCAGATCACGTTCACAGATAATGTGGATGCCCGCACAGAGATTTTCTGCAGTGATTGCGATCGCATTGAGTTTGGTGTAGAAAAAGAGATTTATGGCAGCGCAAAATTCTTTGTCGAGAACAGTCGTTTCAATTGCTATCCGGATTTGGACGACAGTGAGAATACAAAACAGATGACGATTGCAAAAGTATGCGAGATTATGGCCTGGGAAAATCAGAATCTAGGTTTTTTGGATTCTGACGGGTTCAAAGTGCCAATTCATGCAAATGAAAATTTTATTGGTGAGTGTGTGACGCTGAGCGATGACGATCTGGCTGATGAATAAAGAAGGTGATGGTATGAGTGACTATATTGTGAATGTGGAAAAACTCTCGTGCAAAGTAGGGTATAAATATTTACTGCACGATATCACCTGGAAGGTCAAACAAGGGGAACACTGGGTGGTGTTCGGGATGAATGGCAGCGGTAAGACGACGCTGCTCTCGATCATTGCTGGTTTTCGCCATTACACGAGTGGAAAGGTACAGGTGTTTGGCGAGTCGTTTAGTAATGACAATATCCTAGATATTCGTAAACGCACCGGATGGGTGAGTGCATCTTTTTTTGATAAGTACTACTCTCGCGAATCGGCATTGAATATTGTGCTTTCCGGTAAAAATGGTACGTTGGGGCTGAGCAACGATATTACATTGGATGATGTGGTTCTGGCGAAAGATCTGTTGGAAACATTGAATCTTGGCGACAAAATGAATCGCAACTTTGATATGCTTTCCAAAGGCGAGCGCCAGAATGTGCTGATCGCACGCGCGCTCTTCTCAAATCCGGATATGCTGATTTTGGATGAACCGTGCACAGGGCTGGATATTTATAATCGCAGTTATCTCTTTGACACGATCAACCAGCTTTCGGAGAAGAAAAAACTGACGATTATTTATGTCACCCATTATGTGGAAGAAATTATTCCATTGTTTGACCACGTTCTTTATCTCAAGAATGGCAACGTTTTCGCACAAGGAGCAAAGGATGATCTTCTGACGCAGCCGATGCTCACAGAGCTTTTGGGATATCCGGTTGATCTTTACTCTGAAAAGGATGGTACCTATCGTTTGAATGTGGAAGCACATTCGCAGTTGGCAGATGTGTACGATGGGAAGGGAGGCGTTGCGTTATGACAGGTAATCTTCAGATGCTGATGCGTCTTCATGATGAGGTGGTGGCAGAAGAGGTTGGTCAGATGGCTGAACTTGGCTATTTCGATACAGAGTTCACCATGTATGGCTGTGCTTATCTGGAAAACGGCAAGCGCTATTATAAAGTGAGTCCGGATGCAGCGGATATCTATCGTTTCATCGAACAAAGCAATTTACGCAATATTTTTCCAAGCAATGTGATCCAGTATACAAAGAAATGTGCTGTACCTGCGGGCATGAAAGAGGTCATTGCACAGGATGTGAAGGTGGAGTTGGCAAAACAACTTGCTGAAAACTTCTCAATTGAATTCTTTGAAACATTGTATCGATTGGCTGATCAGGTGACGGAAGATCGTGCCAGCGCCCTGCTTTGGCAGCAGGTGGAAGCGCTGGAAGGACTTTTTGATATTGAGCGCTTGCGTCGCTTCGAGGAACTGCTAAATTACATGTATTCCTGTCGAAAATTAACGTCGCAAACATTTGCTGATTTACATCGCTGGCTCAAGGATGAGCGCAAGAGTATGATGGAAAATTTTGAGACGAAGGACATTTTTGAGAAAACGATGTATGGCGCAATGTATGTGGACGGTGAGCGTCTGCGTTATGTGGAAAATGCTCGGTTAGAATACGTCTATGAAAAAATTTATGACATAGAAAGCCAAGGCGGAGTGGTCACGCCGGTGTTCGCAAAAACATACTGGTACAATTACCGTTATCGTCTGGCAGATGTGATTCGTGATTACAAGCAGGCGTTGCATGATACGTTTACGGCAGAACATCTTGAAAAACTGGAACGGATTCGCTACACAGATCGTTTTGAAGATCTTTTTGTAGATACAGTATTACAGGTACGTGAACGGTTTGGTATTAAACCTGCAAAAACGCTGTTGCGTTACGGTGATCGTTGGGGTGTTTACAGAAGAAATGTTTTGAAATTTACGCTTTGAGAAAAAAGAGTCTATTTTAACGATGATGCCTCCCGTTAAAATAGACTCTTATTACATGATTGATTGTAAAGGGAGTTGACATTTATGAACCTCGAACAAGAAAAAAAGGAGTGGTTGAGCAACATTCGTGGTGACATCCTCGCCGGCCTCGTCTCCTCCTTCGCCGTCATCCCTGAAGTCGTCGGCTTTTGCATCGTCGCCGGCATCAGCCCCATGATGGGACTCTATGCCTCCTTCTGGCTCACCGTCCTCCTTGCCTTCCTCGGCGGACGCCCTGCTATGATCTCCGCAGCCGCCGGCTCCATGGCCCTCGTCATCGTCAGCCTTGTACGTGACCATGGCCCCGAATACCTCATGGTTGCCACCATCCTTTGCGGCATTATCATGTTCATTCTGGGCACCCTCGGCATCGGCAACCTCATCAAACTCATCCCTGACACCGTCCAGATCGGCTTCGTCGATGCCCTCGCCATCCTTATCTTCTCCTCCCAACTCGGCAACTTTGCAGGAGAAAGCTGGCCTATGGTCGCTCTCGTTCTCCTCGGCATCGTCATCATCTACCTCTTTCCATACCTCACCACCACTATCCCATCCACCCTCATCGCCGTCATCGTCGTTACCGCCATCGCCATCCTCGGCCATGTAGACGTACGCACCATCGGCGACATGGGCACCATCACCGCCACCCTGCCACCCTTTCACATCCCAGACGTACCACTGAATATGGAAACGTTTATGATCGTCCTGCCATATTCCTTCTCACTTGCCATCGTCGGCCTCTCTGAAACCCTCCTCACCTCTAAAGTCATCGATGAAATGACTGACAGCCAGGGTGACCGCAACAGAGAATGCCGAGGACTTGGCATCGCCAACATCGTCAGCGGATTCTTCAGCGGCACCTGTGGCTGTGCCATGATCGGACAAGCCATCGTCAACGTCAACTCCGGAGGCAGAGGCAGACTGTCGAACCTTGTTTCAGGCAGCTTCCTGATGATCCTTATCTTCCTCCTGAACGACCTCATGGTACAGATCCCCCTCGCAGCCCTTACAGCCGTCATGATCACCGTCAGCATCTCCACCTTTGATTGGGGCGCCCTGCGACGATTGCACCGCATGCCAAAGAGCGACGCTTTAGTCATCCTCATCGTCGTCGCCGTCGTTGTTGCCACCAATAACCTTGCCTATGGCGTTATCCTTGGATTGGCACTCACCGCCATCTTTTTCTCCTTACACATGTCATCGTTGAAGGTGGAAGAGATACGCGATGGAAAAACCCTCATATACATCGTCAAAGGTCAACTCTTTTTCGCATCGACAGAAGCTTTCACCGAAGCGCTCAACTTTCACAACGACGCTAAGACCATCATCCTCGATCTCAGCCAGGCCCGATTATGGGATGAGTCGGCCGCTGCAGCGATTCGCGGTGCACTCATGCATTTTGAAAACAACAGCAACCATGTACAGCTATGCGGCATTGATAAGAGCAGCTGTGGGTTGGTGCGACATCTTTATGGAGAGGATGAGTTTTGAACGTGTTCCTGTGGCGATGTTTTGACAAATAATATTTGCATAGGCCGGTCAGAATCAGACCGTGGAAACGGAGATGGTCATGTTATAATATAATCAAGATTAATTTCATGAAAATTTGAGAGGAGCATCACATTATGATCATAGAAAATGGTTCGGAAGTGCTGCGTGATTATGCGGCACGGGCGTTTCAGCCTGCTGTGCGGGAGGTTGTGTCTGGTGTGTGGCATGTGGCAGGCGTTGGGCACAGCAATGCGACGATCATTGAAGGGGCGACTGGGGTGATCCTGGTGGATTGTTTCGATACACTGGAGCGTGGGCTGAAGCTCAAAGAGATCGTGCGTGAGAAGGTTGGCAAGGAGGTGCATACGATCATCTACACGCATGGTCATCCAGATCACCGCGGCGGGGCAGAGGCTTTCAGCGACACTGTGCTGGAGGTGATCGCTTTTGCGCCGAAATTCCCTGTGCTGGAACGGACGGAAAAACTTTTTGAGATTCAGATGCTGCGTGGTGCGCGTCAGTTTGGTTATGGGCTGACGGACGAGGAAACGCTGACGCAGGCGTTGGGGCCTCGTGAAGGGGTGGTTAATGGCGAAAAACGGGCCATGCTGCCGCCGCGTCCGGTGTATGATGAGGATTTGGTGGAGCGGGTGATCGATGGCGTGAAGATCGAGATGCGCCGTTTGCCGGGTGAGACGGACGATACGATCGCTGTTTGGCTGCCAGAAAAGGGCGTGCTGTGCTGCGGCGATAATTATTATGGCTGCTTCCCAAATCTTTATGCGATTCGTGGTAGTCAGTACCGTAATATCGCAGAATGGATCAAGAGTTTGGATGTGCTGCGGGCTTACAAGGCTGATGCGCTCTTACCGGGACATACGGAGCCGATCCTTGGTGCGGATCATGTGGCGGAAGTGCTGGGCAATTTCCGGGCTGCGATCGATTGGATTTTAGAGACAACGCTGGCTGGGATGAATGCGGGCAAAACCATCGACGAGCTGGCAGCAGAAATCCGACTGCCGGAGCCGTACGCATCGCTCCCTTATCTCGGTGAGCATTATGGCTGTACGGAATGGACGGTGCGCGCGATCTATACGGCCTATCTGGGATGGTTCGACGGCAATCCGACGAGCCTGCATCCATTGGCGCCAAAAACTCGGGCAGAGAAAACGATCGCGCTGGCTGGCGGGCGTGCACAGATGTTGAAAGCAGCACAGGAGGCTTTTGCATCAGGAGACGATCAGTGGTGCATGGAGCTTTGCGATATGCTCCTGGCTGACACTGAAACGGAAGAAGTACGTTTGCTCAAGGCGGATGCGATGGAGCGTTTGGCTGAGCAGGAAACGAGCGCGAATGGCCGTCATTATTACATTGCCTGCGCGAAGGAGATCCGCGAAAAGCTGGCGCAATAAAAAATCGACCCTCTGTCGAATCAAAACGATTCGGCAGAGGGTCGTTGTGTTTGGATTACATGTGGTTGCTGTTGAGATCGGAGTTGCGCAGGGTGACGTCGTGGGCGCCGCCTTCGACGATGGAGGTGGCGGAGACGAGGGTCAGACGCGCGTTGTCCTGCAGCTCTTTGATGGAGAGCACGCCGCAGTTGCACATGGTGGAGCGGATCTTGCTCAGCGAAAGCTGGACGTTGTCTTTCAGCGAGCCGGCGTATGGCACGTAGGAATCGACGCCTTCTTCGAAGGAGAGCTTGGCGTCGCCGCCCATGTCGTAGCGTTGCCAGTTGCGGGCGCGGGCGGAACCTTCGCCCCAGTATTCCTTCATGTAGTTGCCGCCGATGCGCACGCGGTTGGATGGGGATTCATCGAAGCGGGCGAAGTAGCGGCCGAGCATGATGAAGTCTGCGCCCATGGCGAGGGCGAGGGTCATGTGGTAGTCGTAGACGATGCCGCCGTCGGAGCAGAGTGGGATGTAAATGCCGGTTTCTTCGAAATATTCGTCGCGGGCTTTGGCGACTTCGATAACGGCGGTCGCCTGGCCGCGGCCGATGCCTTTCTGCTCACGGGTGATGCCGCCGATGCCGATCTTGATGAAGTCTGCGCCTGCTTCGGCGAGATAGCGGAAGCCGTCGGCGTCAACGACGTTGCCGGCGCCAACCTTGACGGTGTCGCCGTAGTGTTCGCGGATCCAGTCGAGGGTCAGCTTCTGCCATTCGGAGTAGCCTTCGGAGGAGTCGATGACGAGCACATCTGCACCGGCTTCGACGAGGGCTGGCACGCGTTCTGCGTAGTCGCGGCTGTTGATGCCGGCGCCGACCATGTAGCGCTTGGAGTTGTCGTCGAGGAGTTCGAGTGGATTTTCTTTGTTGGAGTCGTAGTCCTTGCGGAAGATCAGGTACATGAGATTCTGATCTTTGTCGACGATTGGCAGCTGGTTGAGCTTGTGATCCCAGATTAGGTCGTTGGCTTCCGGCAGGGTGGTGTTTTCGTTACCGACAACGAGCTTGTCAAATGGGGTCATGAATTCTTCAACTTTGGTATCGCGTGCGGTGCGGGAGAGGCGATAGTCACGGCTGGTGACGATGCCGAGGAGTTTGCCGTTTGGCGAACCATCTTCGGTGACAGCCATGGTGCTGTGGCCGGTTTTTTCGCGCAGGGCCAGCACATCGGCGAGGGTGTCGGTTGGGCGCAGGTTGGAATCGGAAACAACAAAGCCTGCTTTGTAGTTCTTAACCTTGCGCACCATTGCAGCCTGGCTTTCGATGGACTGGGAGCCATAGATGAAGGAAAGACCGCCTTCTTTTGCCAGCGCGATGGCCAAGGTATCGTTGGAAACGGCCTGCATGACAGCGGAGACCAGAGGGATGTTCAGAGAGATCGCTGGTTCTTCGCCTTTTCTGAATTTGACCAATGGGGTTTTGAGGCTGACATTGGCTGGCGTGCACTCTTTGGAAGTGAAGCCTGGGATCAGAAGATACTCGCTAAAAGTGTGGGATGGTTCGTCATAAATGAATGCCATGTTTTAACTCCTTTCAAATCTTATCGTGAAGCAATATTGATCAATCCTGACCGTGGTTTGGAGGCAGGATCTCGATCCAGTAGTTGTCCGGGTCGGCGATGAAGTAGATGCCCATTGCCGGATTTTCGAAAACGATGCAGCCGAGGGCTTTGTGCAGTGCGTAGGCCATGGCAAAATCGTCGGCTTCCAGCGCGAGATGGAACTCGTTTTCGCCGAGGTTGTAAGGCTGTGGATGGTCGCGCAGCCAGGTCAGCTCAAGCTGGTGCTTACTTTCGCCGTCGCCGAGATAGACGATGATGAAGCTGCCGTCTTCCGCTTCCATGCGGCGCATTTCCTTGAGGCCGAGCGCTTGATCGTAGAAAGCGAGACTGTTTTCAAGATTGGTGACATTGAAATTATTGTGCAGGAAAGAAAATTGCATGTCGATAGATTCCTCCTCATTGGTCATTGTTGGTTCCATTTTATCATAAAAATGGGCAGGAAAGTATAAAAATAATATCGATATTACAGCAATTTTCGCCGCTCGTCAATAGTTATTTTACGCTTGTGAAATATATTCTCACATTACGCCATTTTGGTCAATTTTTATCGAAAAATATGCTATACTGGGTGCAGTACTCTTAGAGGGGGAAAACCCATGAGCGAAAATTATATGGAACAGTCTGTGCCGTTCGCCGAAGAAGCGGAAGCCGGCATCATCTCCGCGATGTTCAAGGACCGCGAGGTCATTCAGGACATTGTGCAGCTGGTGCGCGACACAGATTTTTATAAACCGGAGAACGCCATTTTATTTAAGGCCATCCTGGAAATTGACGAGAGCGGTCAGTCTGTCGATCTCGTCACCATGACCAACAAACTGCGCAAGGAAAATCTGCTGGAAAAAGCTGGCGGCGTGTTTTATCTTGGGCAGATCGCCGCTGCTCCATCAACGGTGTACAACGTCAAGCAGTACGCGAAGATCGTTCAGGAAAAATCGACGATGCGCCAGCTCATCCGCATTTCTGACGGTATCCGCAATCGCTGCTTCGACGACGCCGAGCCCGTCGAGAGCATTCTGGACGACGCCGAGCGGCTCGTGCTCGATATTTCCAAGCAGCGCCAGCGCAACGATGTGACGCGTGTGGACGAGATCGTGCCGACGAACCTTGAAAAGATCGAAGAAGCCGCCAAGCAGGAAGACGAGATCACAGGCATTCCTTCTGGCTTCATCGATCTCGACCATATGACCAACGGCTGGCAGCGCTCGGACCTCATCATCCTCGCCGCCCGCCCGGCAATGGGGAAGACCGCGCTCTGCTTGAACATGGCTGCCAATGCCGCCATCGATTATCATTATCCAGTGGCGATCTTCAGCCTCGAAATGAGCAAGGAGCAGCTCGTCATGCGTATGCTCGCAGCCGCTGCCCGCATCGACCAGAAGCGCCTGCGCACCGGTCAGCTCAATCCCGACGAATGGGGCGCGTTCCTGCAAAAGATTGGCCCCCTCACCAGCGCGCCGATCTACATTGACGACACCCCAGCCATCACCATCCGCGAGCTGCGCGCTAAAGCCAGACGCCTGCAGAGCCGCGAAGGCGATCTCGGCCTCATCCTTGTCGACTATCTGCAGCTCATGGGCGGTAGTGGCAACAGCGAAAACCGCCAGCAGGAAGTCTCCGAGATCTCCCGTTCACTGAAAGCCCTGGCGCGTGAACTGAACGTGCCGATCATCGCGCTCTCCCAGCTCAGTCGTACCGTCGAGCAGACAAAGGACAAGCGCCCGCAGCTCAGTCATCTGCGTGAGTCCGGTTCTCTTGAGCAGGACGCCGACATTGTGCTTTTCATCCACCGCGAGGAATATTACAACGAAGACACCGACCGTCGCGGCATCGCCGATGTCATCATCGCCAAGCACCGTAACGGGCCAACCGGCACCGTCGAGCTCGCCTTCCAGAATGAGCTCACCCGCTTCGACAACCTCATCCACGGAGGAGAATATGGCTATTGATCTTTCCGACCAGGCAGAAATATTGCCTGGTCTTTTTTGTAACGTTTGTGCGCCTCGCGCGTTAATAGGGTGAAAGGGGGTGAGGAGCGTGGATTTTGAAGAGATCTATCAGCTGTATTTTAAAGACGTGTTTCTCTATGTGCGCAGTCTCTCGGTAGAAGAGAGTGTTGCCGAAGAGGTGACGCAGGAAACGTTTTTCAAAGCATTGAAGGCGATCGACAGCTACGATGGCCGTAAGGACATTCGCGCCTGGCTGTTTACGATCGCGCGCAATACCTATTATTCCGGGCTGCGTAAGCAAAAGCCTATGAGCGATGAGCCGCCGCCGGAGTTTGCCAGCCCGCAGCGCGATTTCACGCTGCAGTTTGTCGATGAGGAACGCGCGCTCCTCATCCACCGCTATTTGCACGAGATGAAAGAGCCGTACAAAGAAGTGTTCAACCTGCGCGTATTCGGCGAGCTGTCATTTGAAAAGATCGGCAGCATTTTCGGCAAGAGCGCCGGCTGGGCGCGCGTGACCTATTATCGGGCAAAGCAGCAGATCGCCCAGTATATGGAGGTGATGGACGATGAAAAATGAACTTTCGTGCGAAATTGTACGAGATCTTTTGCCACTTTATATGGACGATGTGACGAGCGACGTGACAAAACATGCCGTCGACGATCATTTGGCGCATTGTGAAACCTGCCGGAAGGAGGCGGAGAAAATGAGAGAATCGCTCGTTCTGCCGGTCAATGAAAAGCTCCAGCGTTCGCAGGCGAATATATTGAAGCGGATCCGCAAGCGCTTCTTCAGGAAAAAAGTGGTCGTTTCGCTGCTCTCGATTCTAGTCGCGGCCGCTGTGCTCATTGGCGCGTATTCTTACATGACGATGCACCAAACGGTCATTCCGTACGATGGTGAGACGGTCACGGTGCGAGAGCTGAATGGCGAGCTCTATGCCAGCTGTACGTCTGATATAGCTGCTGGCTCTGTCGCCTGCATTCCATCGCCAGTCGTGATCGACGGTGAGCGGCAGGATGTCGTTGCTGTTTATTTTTATCAGACGCCATGGTCCGCTTATGTCGAGCCGCACCTACCGTTCCGGGAAGATGCGACAGTGCTCACCTTTGCCCTCGGCAGGATCGATGGACAGGGAGAGCATGTCGACATGGTGCTCTATGGCGACTACGATTATCAGAAACTGATCTGGGAAGAATGGCAGACAGAATCCGATGGAACCATTGCTGGCATGGATTGTGTGTGGAAAAAATCATCATAATTTTCACGGACGAGCGTCAAAAATTGTCGGCGCTCGTCCTTTTAGGCGTCATATTTAATTAATATAGATATTATTTATCGACGGCGGATCCGAAAAATCCTACCCATTTGCAGAAAGATTTGCAACAGGAACGTACTTGCTAATAATATTGCAACAAGGGGCCGATTACGTCAATTTACGGAATTGGTATAATTGTGAAATAATTCGCTAAAGTGCATACCTAGAATAAAAGAAGTTTGATTATCCGAACATAGAAATAATGGTTATTCGCTATATGGTTGCAGTGCTGGCCAGAGATGATTTGGGGGTCGAAATTTTGCGAAATCTATGATAAATTAATAGAGTAATGTTGAGGTCCGGAGGTATAGGCAATACCGGACCAAGAATTTTGAATGGGGGCTTATTATTTATGAAATGCTCAAATCGTATTAGCGGTATGCAGGAATCTCCAATCCGTAAGCTGGTTCCATATGCAAACGCAGCTCGTGCAAACGGTAAAAAAGTTTATCCACTGAACATCGGTCAGCCTGATATCAAAACTCCAGAAGGTTACTTCGATGCGATCAAGAACTTCAAACAGGAAGTCCTTGAATACGCAGACTCCCACGGGGATTTCACCCTGATCGATGAGATCAGCAAGTACTATGCGCGCAACAACATGGACTTCGCTCCAGAAGATATCCTTATCACCAACGGTGGTTCTGAAGCTCTGATGTTCGCTATGATCGCTATCTGCGACCCAGGCGAATCTGTTGTCGTTGTTGAACCATTCTACACCAACTACAACGGCTTTGCTTCTGCTGTCAGCGTTAACTGCGAAGGCATCATCACCAAGGCTGAAAACGGCTACCGTCTGCCATCCAAGGAAGAAATCCTTGCTCAGATCAGCGACAAAGCACGCGCCATCATCATCACCAACCCATCGAACCCTACCGGTGTTGTTTACACCAAGGAAGAGCTGCAGATGGTTGCTGAAATCGCAGTAGAAAAAGATCTCTTTGTCATCGCCGACGAAGTATATCGTGAATTCGTTTATGATGGTGAATTCTACAGCCTGGCTTACTTCCCAGAACTGAAGGATCGTCTCATCATGATCGACTCCGTATCCAAGCGTTACAGCGCTTGCGGCGCTCGTATCGGTTCCCTCGCTTGCAAGAACCCAGAAATTATCGCTAACGTTCTCAAGCTCTGCCAGGGCCGTCTCTCCGTATCCACTCTGGATATGATCGGCGCTACCGCTCTCTATGCTGAAACGCCAAAGAGCTATCTCGACGAAGTCAACGAAGAATACAAACATCGTCGTGACGTTACCTACGATGCACTGCAGAAGATGGATGGCGTTGTTTGCGCTAAGCCAGAAGGTGCTTTCTACATCTCCGTTAAGCTCCCTGTCGACGATTCCGAAAAGTTCATTATCTGGGCTCTCGAAAACTTCGACTACAACGGCGAAACCCTTATGATGGCTCCTCTCGCAAGCTTCTATTCCCAGCCTGGTCATGGCGTTGACGAAGTACGTATCGCTTACGTGCTCAACGCTGACGACATGGAAAAATCCATGAAGGTTCTGGCTGAAGCTCTGAAAGCTTACCCAGGCCGCAAATAATTACCGCTAAACGAAAATCGCTTGCTCGGTGACGGGCAAGCGATTTTTTGTATCTTGTTTCTGGCAGAAAAAGAAAAACCTTTACGCAACAGCAATGTGATGCGTAAAGGTGGTGATCATTCGAGATTGATGAAGGATTCCTGGCTCAGGCGGCTGATCATCTGCGCGCCGGCGGTGTTGCCGTTGTAAATGAAAATGTGGCTGTCGCCGATCACATCGAAATGCGTTTCGAGGAGGATGTTGCCAATGCCTTTGTTGAGCTGGCTCTCAGAAACGTTGGAATAGATCAGATGGTTTGGTGCTTGTTCGACGGCGGCGTCCACTTTTTCTGGCACCTGTTCAGGAATTTCGTCGCGCAAATTGAGCTCGGTGAGAGAGTCGATGCATTCGTCGCGCAGGAAGGTGACGAGCTTTTCGTCGAGACGGCGCACCTTGGACATTTCTTCGAGGAGCATCTGATACGCAGTCTGGCCCTGGTTGTTGCCGATGTAGATATAGATATCCGTTCCCACAACATTGGTGAACTGATGGGATGTCAGGAAAAGCTTGCTGCTGACCTGATTTGGTTTCGCTATACTGAAGATGACCTTGTCAGAACCTTCATTGGTAAGGTCCTGGAGCGCGTCGTCGGTGAGCACGTCGTCGACTTCGTACTTCAACAGGTCCATGTTTTGACAAACCTTTCTGACTAAGGCTTCCTTGGTGGGTCTCATAAATCTTACCTCCCGATGGATGGAATGTAATCATTATAACACATTGTTGCGAATTGTGATATAGAAGACAGCATATTTTTTCTTCCGATATAGTTATTTCTCAGCGATTTTATCCGAAAAATGGTGTGCTGAGGATAACGATGGCAACACCTGCAGCGAGAAACGGAATGAGCGGAAGGCTTGCGCCGCGTTTGACTTTCTTTATAATGATGAGATAGAGGGCGTAGACGAGCGCGCAGAAGATCCCGATGAGAAAAGCGTGGGTCACGGCGACGGTGCCGAGATAAAAGCCGGAGATCGCCATAAAGAGCACGTCGCCGCTGCCCAGTCCCTGCGGAAAGAGGCGCAAGATGATGAAAAGCGGCAGCGCGACGATGACTGCGCCGATGGCCTGATCGAGCCAGAGATGTGCGCCGTAAAGCACGCTGTCGAGGATGAGCAGGACGCTGTAAAGGATCAGATCGCTGTCGTGAATCTGCTGCAGCTGCCAGTCGTCGAGGCTGAGCAGAAGCAGGAGGGCGAAGATGCTGCAAAGGAGTATCGTGTGCGGCGCTGGCGCGGTGCTGAGGCTGAGCAGCGCGCAGAGAATGGCGACGACTGTTTCGAAAAATGGCAGGGATTTTGGGATCGGCGCGCCACAATAGCGGCAGTGTCCGCTGCTGAAAAAATAGCCGAGGATCGGTACGAGATAAAGCGGCGCGATGGTTTGGCCGCAGTGGAGACAGCGGGAGCGATCGATCTGCGAGAGGTTTTTCTGGCGACGCTCGGCGAAGCAGGGGATGAAACTTCCCAGGCAGGCGCCGAAGATGAAAAAGAAGAGAGTTGTCATTGGATCACCTCAGAAAGGATAGTAATATGAGCATTTTTTCAAAGGCTGTGGCCGCCGGCGCTACAGATCTGCATCTGGAGTCAGGCGGCAGCATCTATATGCGGCGGCTGGGGCGGCTTGTTTTTGAGAGCGCGTGTTCCAGCACGATGTTCGCAGAAATAAATGGGACGCTGCAGACAGCGGCTGCTTTGGATGATTCTATTGTAAACAGAGAAGCAAGGGAGGTCAAAGATTTTTCCTGCGCACTGCCGGAGGTCGGTCGTTTGCGTGTGCGGCGTTATCTGGCGAACGGCAGGGAATGTCTGGCCATCCGTCTGCTGCCGCAGCAGATTCCGGAGGCGGAAGCGCTCGGCTGGCCGGAAGCGGTGCTGCCGCTGTGTCAGCTGCGACAGGGACTGATCCTGGTCACAGGTGCTTCTGGCAGCGGCAAATCGACAACGCTGGCGGCGATGATCGAGCAAATCAATCGCACGCGCGCCTGCCATATCCTCACGTATGAATCGCCGGTGGAGTATGTTTTTGAAAACAAACAGGCGCTGATCCATCAATGCGATGTGCCGGGAGAAATGCCTTCTTTTGCTGCAGGGGCGCGGGATGCGCTGCGCATGGATGCGGATGTGATCATGCTGGGCGAGCTCGCTGATCGGGAAACGATGCGCGCGGCAATGAAGCTGGCTGAGAGCGGGCATCTTGTGCTTGCGACGATGCACACAGGCGCAGCGGCTGAAGCGGTTGGCTATTTTATCAACCATTTCGCGCCGGAGGATCAGCTGCTCGTGCAGCACCAGCTGGCGGCCATGCTGCGCGCTGTGATCTCGCAGCGGCTATTGCCACATCGCAGCGAAGAGGTGCTGGTTCCTGTCTACGAGCTGCTGCTGAACAACACAGCGGTGGCCAATCAGATCCGCAAATCAGAATATGCACAGCTGGCGACGAATATTGAGCTTGGGCGCAGCGAAGGCATGGTGCTTTTGGAGGAAAGCCTGGCATTGCAGGTGCGCGCTGGCAGGATCGCGCCGCACGTGGCGCTGGCAGCGGCGAATCAGCCGGAGCGTTTGCAGAAATTATTGATGTGAGCTGAGCGCAAAAATCTGTCATCAAAACCTGTAACTAAAAATCCTTGGCAGAGCGGGCTGGATATTGTATAATTTTTATATTGGACAGAATGTGTCCAACTGAACGAACAATGGATTATGGATTTTACAGATAAAGGAACGTTTGTAAATGCGAAAAATACTTACGCTGATCTGTATTGTTGGCCTGTGTGTCACGCTTTTTACTGGCTGCGACTGGAATGTCTCAGACGCTGTTTCAGCGATCGCTGGTGAAAAAGCCATGGCGAAGAATAACACAGATGAAATCGAAGAAACGCCGGCACAAACGACGCCGCTGCAGGTGGCCTGTGTTGGCGACAGCAATACAGAAGGTTTTGATGAAAAAAATTACCCAGCCGTTTTGGGCGAGCTTTTGGGTGAAGGATATGTGGTGACGAATTACGGTGCCAGCGGCGCAGCAGCCATGCATGGCATCTCTGCTTCCTACGATGATACAGATATGTACACGCAGAGCATTTCCAGTTCGCCGGATATTGTGGTGATCATGTTTGGCACCAACGACAGCGCCGCCTGGAAAGACGAAGCCACCTTTGCTGCAGACTATGAAAAGCTCATCTCCACGTATGAGGCTTTAGACTCCAAGCCACGCGTTTTCCTCTGCACGCCGCCGGCGCCGCATCTGGAAAAAGCCAAAGAGGGCAGCGAGTCGAAAGTGCAGCCGGATAAATATGAGCAGATCAACAAGGTCATCAAGGACGCGGCGAAGCTTCACGATCTGCCGCTCGTCGATATTTATGAGCTCACAAAGGAAAAGCCGGATTGGTACATTGGCGATGGCATTCATCTCAATGAATATGGCTCTCGTCTGGTGGCGAAGACCGTCGCGAATACGATCCAGAAATAAACTGATCAATCAAAAGAAGCGGACACTGCCCCGCTTCTTTTTTTATCGAAAATTTTCCGCGCTCGTTGCGTAATATTTTCTGCACGTTTCGCAGAAAAAGATAAAATTATGTCTCACGTATGGATTTATGACGCCTCATGGGCTATAATGAGCATATAATTTTGAATGACAGGGGGACCATCATGGGTAAGAAAACCATTGAGGACATCAATGTCAGCGGCAAACGCGCATTGGTCCGTGTAGATTTCAACGTTCCTAGAGACAAGGCAACTGGTGCCATCACCGACGATGCGCGTATGCGCGCTGCGTTGCCAACCATACAGTATCTGATCGATCACGGCGCAAAAGTTATCGTCATGAGCCATCTCGGCCGTCCAAAAGGCAAGGTGGTGGAAGAATTGCGCCTGGATAAAGTTGGCGAACATCTCGCAGAGCTTCTCGGAAAACCTGTGAAAAAGCTCGACGAATGTGTTGGCCCAGAAGTAGAGGCTGCTGTCGCTGAAATGAAAGATGGCGACGTGGTCCTTTTGGAAAACGTCCGCTTCCATCCGGAAGAAGAAAAGAACGACGTGCATTTTGCGAAAAAACTGGCGGCGCTTGGCGATATTTTTGTCAACGACGCTTTCGGTACGGCGCATCGCGCCCATTGCTCGACGGCGGGCATCGGCACCTATCTGCCAAGCGTCAGCGGCTATCTCATGAAAAAAGAGCTGGCCGGGCTCGGCGCTGCCCTCTCCAAGCCGGAAAAACCATTTGTGGCGATCATCGGCGGGGCAAAGATCTCCGACAAGATCGGCGTTGTCAGCTATCTGATCGGCAAGGCCGACACCATCATCATCGGTGGCGGTATGGCCAATACTTTCCTGGCTGCGCAGGGCTATGACATGAAGGCTTCTCTCGTTGAGCCGGAGAGCCTCGACGTTGCTAAAGAAACCCTCGCACAGGCCAAGAAAGCTGGCACCGATCTGCTCCTGCCAGTTGATGTGACGATTGCAGCTGCTTTTGACGCGCCTGAAACAGCGAAGACCGCTGATATTGATGCGATCGACGATGGCTGGATGGCGCTGGATATCGGGCCAAAGACCATCGCACTCGCAGAAGAGAAGATCAAAAATGCCAAGACCGTCATCTGGAATGGTCCTATGGGCGTTTTTGAACAGGATGCTTTTGCCGTTGGGACCAACGCGCTGGCAAAAGCCGTTGCGCTCTCTGATGCGTATTCCGTTGTCGGCGGCGGGGATTCTGTCGCAGCTGTGAAGAAATCTGGCATGGCAGACAAGATCAGCCACATCTCCACTGGCGGCGGCGCATCTCTTGAATTCATGGAAGGGCGTCTCCTGCCAGGGCTGGCTGTGCTTGAAGAACGGGAGGACTGAGATGGTTAGACGACCACTCTTTGTGGCCAACTGGAAAATGAACAAGACCATGGCCGAAACAAAAGAGTTCCTGAACACATTTAATACTTACGACTTGCCGGCATCCTCCGATGTCGCCATCTGTGCACCGTTTATCGATCTGCCAGTGCTGGCGGATCAGGCAAAGGTTGCTGTTGGCGCTGAAGACGTATATCCGGCAGACAAAGGCGCCTTCACCGGCGAAATCTCGGCAGAAATGCTGAAGGAGTGCGCTGTCAGATACGTCATCGTTGGACACAGCGAACGCCGTCAGCTGCTGGGCGAATCGGATGCCTTTGTCGCAGAAAAATACCATTACTGCACGAAAAACGGCCTGGCGCCGATCCTCTGTGTGGGCGAAAGCCTGGAGCAGCGCGAAGCTGGCGAAGCAGAGGCCTGGTGCAAGGCGCAGCTGGATGCTGTGTTTACAGGCGCAGAAACCTTGCCGGAAGAAGTGGTCGTTGCCTATGAGCCAATCTGGGCGATCGGCACCGGAAAAACCGCCACGTCCGCTGACGCGCAGCAGATGATTGGTGCGCTCCGCGCACATCTCGCCGGGCTCATCGGAGACGAGCAGGCCGCTTCGGCGCGTCTGCTTTACGGTGGCTCTGCGAAAGCGAGCAACATTCGCGAGCTGATGGCGCAGCCGGATATCGACGGCGGTCTCATCGGCGGCGCAAGCCTGGCGCCAGACAGCTTCCTGGCGCTGATCAACGAAGGAAGTGCTGATATTGACTAAACCTGTGGTTTTAATGATCCTCGACGGCTGGGGAATCAATCCAGACTGCACCAACAATGCTGCCTGCCTGGCTAAGACACCGCGTCTCGATGCGCTGTTTGCAGAATGTCCGCACGCGACGCTTGCCTGCAGCGGCGAAGCCGTTGGACTTCCCGATGGTCAGCAGGGGAATTCTGAGGTTGGCCATCTGAATCTTGGCGCAGGCCGCGTGGTCTATCAGGATCTTCTGCGCATCACGCGCGATATCCAGGATGGCAGCTTTGAAAAAAATCCTGCCTTTGTACGCATGATGACACGCCTGAAGGAAGAAGACCGCGCCCTGCATCTCATGGGGCTGCTTTCCGACGGCGGCGTGCATTCTCATCAGGAGCATCTCTATGCTCTGCTTGAGATGGCGAAAAATTTTGACCTGACAAAGGTCTATGTGCATGCGTTCATGGATGGTCGCGATGTGTCGCCAACCTCTGGCGTGCACTACCTCGCCCAGCTCCAGGAAAAGCTCGATGCCATCGGCGTTGGCCAGCTGGCGACTGTCAACGGACGTTACTATGCCATGGACCGCGACAAACGCTGGGAGCGCGTTGAGCGCGCCTGGAAAGCGATGGTGCGTGGCGAAGGCGAGCAGGTTTCAGATGTGCAGGCTGCCATGCAGGCGTCTTACGAAAACGATGTGACCGATGAGTTCATCGTGCCGATGGTCGTGCAGGGCGTGGAAGGGCGCATTCAAGAAGAGGATGGGATCATCTTCTACAATTTCCGCGCCGACCGCGCAAAACAGCTGTCGCGCAGCTTTGTGGATCCTGACTTTGACGGCTTTGACCGCCAGGGCTTTGCGCATATTGAGCTTATCAGCATGACAGAATACGACGCTAGCCTGGAAGACATGCTCAACGTGGCGTATCCACCGCTGGTGCTCACCAATACCATGGGTGAATGGCTCGCCAAGCAGGGAAAAGTGCAGCTGCGTACCGCAGAAACAGAAAAATATGCCCACGTCACCTCATTTTTTAATGGCGGCGTCGAAGCACCGAATGAAAATGAAGAGCGTGTGCTGATCCCATCGCCAAAAGTCGCGACCTACGACCTGCAGCCGGAAATGAGCGCGCAGGCTGTCGCAGATACCGTTGTGGACGGTGTGGCGAGCGGAAAATACGATTTTATTTTGGTCAACTTTGCCAATCCGGATATGGTTGGCCATACTGGCGTGCTCACAGCAGCGATCCAGGCGATGGAAACCGTCGATGGCTGCGTCGGCCGCATTGTCGACGCTGTGGAAAAGGCCAGCGGCAAGCTCCTCATCTGCGCCGATCACGGCAACTGTGAGAAGATGGCGAACGAAGACGGCTCGCCGTTCACTTCACACACGACCAATCCTGTGCCGGTCATCCTTGTGGGCGACAACCGCACACTCCATGACGGACGCTTGTCCGACGTAGCACCGACGGTACTCGACCTGATGCAGCTCGATCAACCTGAAGAAATGACAGGTTCATCCTTATTGAATGAGTAAAAGGAGAAAGTTAAAATGGCAAAAATTGAACGTATTGTTGCAAGAGAAATCCTCGATTCCCGTGGCAATCCAACGGTAGAAGTCGATGTCGTCACTGAATTTGGCGATCTCGGCCGTGCTGCTGTGCCATCCGGCGCATCCACTGGCGCTTTTGAAGCTGTTGAACTGCGCGATGGCGACAAATCCCGCTATCTCGGCAAGGGCGTGACGAAAGCCGTTGGCTTTGTCAACGAAGAGATCGCGCCACGCCTCATCGGCTGGGACGTCAGCGATCAGACCGCCATCGATGCTGAACTGATCCGCCTCGACGGCACCGACAACAAGGGCAAATTTGGCGCCAACGCCATCCTCGGCGTTTCTCTGGCTTGCGCCAAGGCTGCTGCCATGGACGCTGCTCTGCCACTGTATCGCTACATCGGCGGCGCCAATGCAAAGGTTCTGCCAGCGCCAATGATGAACATCCTGAACGGCGGCAAGCACGCCGACAACAACGTCGACATCCAGGAATTCATGGTCATGCCGCTTGGCGCAAAATCCTTCAAGGAAGCGCTGCGCATGGGCACCGAAGTGTTCCATTCTCTGAAGGCTGTGCTCAAGAGCAAAGGCTACAACACCGCTGTCGGTGACGAAGGCGGCTTTGCACCAAATCTCAGTTCCAACGAAGAAGCCTTCCAGGTGATCGTTGAAGCCATCAAAGCTGCCGGCTTTGTTCCTGGTGAAGACGTTTACCTCGCGATCGATGTTGCATCCTCCGAGCTTTACAAGGATGGCATCTATCACCTCGCCGGTGAAGGCGTAGACCGCACCGCCAGCGAAATGGTTGATTTCTATGAAGCCATGCTCGACAAATACCCAATCATCTCCATCGAAGATGGTCTTTACGAAGACGACTGGGAAGGCTGGAAGGAAATGACCGAGCGCATCGGTAAACGTGTGCAGCTCGTCGGCGACGACCTCTTTGTTACCAATACCCGTCGTCTCAGCCGCGGCATCAACAACGATGTTGCCAACAGCATCCTCATCAAGGTTAACCAGATCGGTACCCTCACCGAAACCCTCGAAGCCATCGAAATGGCAAAAGAAGCCGGCTATACCGCCGTTGTTTCTCACCGTTCCGGCGAAACCGAAGACACCACCATCGCAGACATCGCTGTTGCGACCAACGCTGGTCAGATCAAAACTGGCGCGCCATCCCGCACCGATCGTGTGGCAAAATACAACCAGCTCCTGCGTATTGAAGAAGATCTTGCTGGCCGCGCCATCTATCGTGGCAGAGACGGGTTCTACAATCTCAAATAAGCCTTGCAAACTGGCGTGAGATATGATATCATCTATTAATGGCTGATAACCAAAGCCTATTTTCGGATTAAGGAGGATATTGTATGTTGCATACCGTTTTGCAGATTCTGCAAATCATCTGCTGCCTTGGCGTCATTGCTACAGTCTTGCTGCAGTCCGGACGTAGCGCTGGTTTATCTGGCTCCATCAGTGGCGGTGCAGAAACATTCCTGGGCAAGAAAGGCCTGGATGATCAGTTGGCAAAAGCGACTGCTGTCTTTGCGCTTTTGTTCATGATCTTCTCTTTTGTACTGACCATGCTGCTTAGCTAGAATTTGATACGATGCATGCTTCGGGATGCATCGTATTTTTTATGGGAAGGAACATCAACATGTACATTAATAAAAAATTCCTCGATTTCATGTTCACCAATAAAATGCACTACGAAGGAAAAACAGATTCCACCTTCATGGTCAAAGAGCCGCAGGGCGTGCTCGTCGTGACAAAGGGACGCCTCGCCATGGCAGATCCTTACGCCATCAATTATGGCATCGTTGTCACAGAGGATATTCCGAACGATAAGTTTCCAATCTACACGTTTACCGCGCATCTCGAGCCACACGACGAGATGCACGTAGCCGGCTTCCTGCTGCAGTTCGACGAAGAAGCGGTGCCAGATGAGTGGAAAATGTGCCTGCCTGCTGATATCAACGCCGATGAGATTCCTGACGACGGATATTACGGCGTGGCAACCGAGAGCGGCAACATCACCGTCTGCGCAGAGCAGACCATCGGCTGGCTGCTCGAGCATCTCGAAGAATCTGCCGAGGTGCTCGAGGATATTGAAAAACAGCTCGGCGCCACCTATTTTTCCAATGGCGGCGTGGCAAATTCCAAGCTGCCAAAGCTCGACGTCAATCTGATCACCATGGTTGGCGGCAGTCCCGACGAACAGGGCTATCCAGCGTACTGGGGCTACAAAGACGGCAAAGTTGTCTGCATGGCCATCGATTTTCTTGTCGTTGACTGATAGTTTCTCTTGACTGTGCGGCCATTTCTCTGTAATATTTAATAGGGCACCCTTTGTAAAGAAGGGCCATTATTGTGCTTACGTCCCTATTCGCGTGAATAGGGATTTTTTTGTTATAGAAACAAGGAGGAACATATGACAAAATACATCTTTGTGACAGGCGGCGTCGTTTCTTCGATCGGGAAAGGGATCGTCGCAGCATCTTTGGGACGTTTGCTGAAGAATAAAGGGTACAAGATCACCATCCAGAAATTTGACCCATACATCAATGTGGACCCGGGAACCATGAGCCCTTACCAGCATGGTGAGGTTTTTGTTACCGAAGATGGTACCGAAACAGACCTCGACCTCGGGCACTATGAACGTTTTATCGATATAAACCTGAACAAATATTCCAATGTGACGACCGGGAAGGTGTATTCTGAAGTCATTCGCAAGGAACGCCGCGGCGATTATCTCGGCGCCACCGTGCAGGTTATTCCACACATCACCGACATGCTGAAGGAAAAGATTCGTCGCGCCGGTGAAACGTCTGACGCAGAGATCGTCATCACAGAAGTTGGCGGCACCGTTGGGGATATTGAATCCACCCCATTCATCGAAGCCATCCGCCAGATGAAATCCACCGTCGGCGCCGACAACGTCTGCTACATCCACACCACGCTGATCCCATATCTGCACGCTGCCGGCGAAATGAAGACCAAGCCAACCCAGCACAGCGTCAAGGAACTGCGCGGCATCGGTATCCAGCCGGATATCCTCGTCGTTCGCACCGAAAAGGCAATGAGCCAGAGCATGCGCGAAAAGCTCGCTCTGTTCTGCGACGTTGAGCCGGAAGCCATCATCGAATCCCGCGACGCAGAAATCCTCTATCAGGTTCCGCTGAATCTGCAGGCACAGGGCATGGACGACATCGTTTGCCGCAAGCTCAAGCTGGAAGAACGCCCTGCCGACATGACCGAATGGAAGGCGCTTGTTGACCGCATCGCGAAGATCAATCAGAGCGTGCGCATCGCCCTCGTCGGGAAATATGTGCAGCTGCATGACGCTTATCTCTCTGTCATCGAATCGCTGAGCCACGCCGGCTTCTATCACGACGTAGAGATCCATATCGACTGGGTCGACGCTGAAACGCTGACAGCCGATAACCTTGCTGAAAAGCTCAGCGCTGCAGACGGCATTCTCGTGCCTGGTGGCTTTGGCGAACGCGGCATCGAAGGAAAGATCCTCGCTATCCAGTATGCACGCGAAAACAAGGTGCCATTCATGGGCATCTGCCTCGGCATGCAGATGGCTGCCGTCGAATTTGCCCGCCACGTCATCGGCTGGGAAGATGCAAATTCTGCTGAATTTGACAAGCAGACGCCACATAACATCATCGACCTCATGCTCGACCAGAAAGACGTCGAAGACATGGGCGGCACCCAGCGCCTCGGCCAGTATCCATGCCGACTCGTGGAGGGTACCCTCGCTCGTGAGCTCTACGGTTGCGAAGAAGTTGGTGAACGCCATCGCCATCGCTACGAATTCAACAACGATTTCCGCGAGATCTTTGCCAACAACGGCATGGTCTTCTCCGGCCTTTCTCCAGACGGCAAGCTCGTCGAGATCATCGAATTGCCTGAGCACCCATTCTTCATCGCCAGCCAGTTCCACCCAGAATTCGTCTCCCGTCCAAATCGCCCACAGAGCATCTTCAAAGGCTTCATCGGCGCAGCAAAGACGTACAGCGAGGCGAAGTAAGATCCCAAAATAAAGTTCCTTTAATTTGTTAACATACGCTTGACCATAGAACAGAGAAGATTTACTCTATTAGTATGTTTGAGCGTATTTTTTTCGTTAACATAGAATTTAATAGTGAAGGAAGGGATCGTATGAATCAGAAATCTGTGATATCAACGACAGCGCCATGGTTTGTGGAGTCTCGCCTTGGCACGATCAATGATGAGGACATCGCATTGATCCATAAGTATGGAGAACGACTGGTATATCCGAAAGGCGCCTATATTTTATTCGATGGAGATCTGGTGGACGCATTTATGTATATTGACAGTGGAATGGCGCGGTGCTTCGTATCAAATGATGAGGGCTTGGAGAAAACCGTTTATCGTACAGATATGTTTGTAGCGATAGAATGTTTCATGCATGAACAACCGATCCACTACAATTGCGTTGCTGAAGAAGATACGATTATTTATCGTGTGGATAGAGAATATAAAGAATTATTGATGGGACGTTCCAGCATTCGTGACATGATTGTCGATGCGCTGGCGTTAAAATGTCGTGTGCTGGGATGGCAGGTTGCGGATCTGTCTCTGTCGAAACCGCTTCAGCGTGTGGCGCGTATTTTGTACTGCTGGTATTTTGATGAGCATGCAGATATTGATCGTCCGCTGCTTCATCAGGATATCGCTGATATGACGGGACTGCATCGTGTAACGGTGACCAATTATATCAACGATCTGCGAAAAATGGGGATTATCGAGCAAACGAAGCACAAAAGCTGGATTGTGAAAGATCAGGAAGCCTTGCGAGAGCTTGCGTTTGCTGGAGAAATGCCTGAATGAGAAATAATTTTACAACGCAAAGAGGCCTCGGTGTTTATCGGATTGAGATAAACGCTGAGGCCTCTCTGCTTGTAAAGGAATGGATGAGAAAACTATCAGGAAATAACGCAGCTCATGCCGCCGTCAACGGTGATCTGTGTGCCGGTGATGTAGCCGGATGCATCGCTGGCGAGGAAGATTGCTGCACCAGCAAGATCGCGAACGTTGCCGACGCGGCCGAGTGGGGTGGAATGTTTGAACTGCTCAACGAGCTTATCACGCTGTGGGTTGTTTTCCAGCAGGCCGGTATCGATGAAGCCAGGGCAGATGGCGTTGACGCGAATGCCATATGGCGCCAGGTCGCTGGCCATAACGCGGACCATCTGCAGGATGCCGCCTTTGCTTGCGCAGTATGGGCTGGTATTTTGGAGTGCGATAAAACCGCCGACGGATGCCATGCTGACGATGCTGCCGCCTTTGCCGTTGTCGGCCATTTTCTTTGCGACGGTCTGAGCAACGATGAACTGGCCGTTGAGGTTGATATTGATGATGTTTTTCCAGGTGTCGAGGTCGACATCGAGGAAAGGCATTTTTTTATTGATACCGGCATTATTGACGAGAACATCAATGCCGCCGAGCTGCTTGTCTGCTTCGTCAACCATGGCTTTGACGGCATCGACATCGGAAACGTCGCAAGCATGGCCGATGACGGTCTGGTTTGGTGCAAATTCTTTGATCTCAGCGGCCACTTTGTCCAGATCGGACTGGGTGCGGCTGACGAGCATCAGATCAGCGCCTGCTCTGGCAAAATCCTTTGCGAGCTCTGCGCCAATGCCACGACCAGCGCCGGTGATGATGACTTTTTTACCTTCTAATGAAAAGATAGACATGAGAGGTTCCTCCTTAATAAATGAATTCAATCACTAACGGTTAATATATTTATAGCACGTTTTAGAGTTTTGCTCTGTCGTTTGAACTACATTGAAAATAAATTCGATAAAAAATTCTTTGAAAACTTTGTGCGATGTAGTTCCAATTACCGAAGAAAAAATGCTGAGAGGCTAGAATAATAAAAAAGATTGATTGCACCAATAATTGTAAAGGAGTTGTTAGTATGGCTAAGAATCAATCTGTCGAAAGTCAGAGAATGAAATATTACATCCATTCTTTGATCTGTGTTGTTATTATGTTTGGCTTCCAGTTTATCCCACCGTTTACGGATTCGATCACGCAGACGGGGATGGATGCACTCGGTATTTTCCTCGGGGTGTTGTATGGATGGACCTTTGTCAGTATGATCTGGCCATCCCTGCTGGGGATGGTTGCCTGCGGCTTTACTGGCCTGATGACTGTACAGGATAGTTTCCTGCAGGGGTTCGGCGCAGATATTGTCATTATCACGTTATTCGTTTTTATCTTTGCGGCATTTATGGAAGAGAGTGGGCTGAACCGCTGGATCGCAAACTGGTTCATCAGCCGTAAGGTTGTTATCGGCCGTCCATACGTGTTCCTGACAATGATGGTTGTCAGCGCCTGGGTGCTTTCGACGTTCACCTACATTTTTGCGGCGATCATCGTGCTCTGGAGCGTATTTTACAATATCAGTAAGGAGCTCGGCTTTGAAAAACGCTCACCATTTGTTAACTGTGTGTTGTTTGGTATTGTTTTGGGTGGTACGCTTGGCGCGATCACGCTGCCATTCAACCCAATGGACGTTATCGTACTTGGTATGATGCAGTCCTCGGTTGGCCTGACTGTTAACTATGTGACGTTCTCTGTTTTCAATATTTTCTTTGGGATCGTTATTGTTCTGCTGTATTCTCTGGCTGTGAAATTCATCTTTAGACCGGATACTGGCGCACTTGCAGAAAAGGTTGACCGCTTTGGTCATCTGCGCGGACAGAAGATGAACGGGGATCAGAAGATTGCACTTGGTGCGCTGTTGGTGTTCCTTGCGATGCTGCTTTTGCCTGGTATTTTGCCAAAAACCTGGCCGGTCATTTCTCAGCTGTCAACGCTGAGCGTTTCGGGCTCTGCGATCGTGGTTATTATTATATTGATGATCATTCGCGACAAAAAATCGGACACGAACGAAGGGCTGTTAAATTGGGGGAAGGCTGCTATTAAAGGCGTAAACTGGGATGTAATCATTCTGTTGGCGTCGACGATGCCTATCTCCAATGCGCTGGAATCTGACGAATCTGGTGTTATGGCTGCCTGCGAGCAGTTCCTGAGTAGTCAGATCGGCGATATGTCGCCAATGCTGGCCATCGCATTTATTTCCATCGCGCTGGCGATCATCACGCAGTTCTCTCACAATGCGGTATTGCTGATCATCTTCGTGCCAATGCTTTGCCCACTGGTAGAATCCTACGGGATCAATCCGGTTGTTATGGCGATCACGCTGATGTTCTCTGTTCAGTCTGCATTGGTTACGCCTGCTGCTTCTACGCAGGCTGCGATGATCTTCTCGAATACGGAGTGGATCGATAAGAAGATGGTCTTTAAGCTTGCGCTCTGCGGCATGATCATCATGGTGGCGGTTGCTCTGCTCGGTGTGCTGCCAGCAGCAAATATTGTATATTAATTTCGGTTTGTAGTTTCAATTACTGTCGTTTATGAAAAACGATGGTACAATATAATCAGTTAATTCAGACGTTTTGTCATGATAGGAGGACTAATAATGAGAAAAGCAAAACACGGTTTGACGGAATGGCAGGTAGAAAAGGCTTGCGCTGGCTACACTATTTTTGCACCAATGGTTCAGTGCGATAAACAATTGGATGAAAAAGGTCAGAGTTATGTATATATGATTGATATGAAGGGGGACATTGTCCATCATTGGACAATCCCTGGTCTCATGAGAATGCATGGAGAGCTGCTTGAAAACGGCAATCTTCTTTGCTCCTTCTCTGAACCAGGACGTCAAAATCCAAATGGTCTGGCATTTTCTTCTTCTGGTATCGTCGAGCTTGACTGGGATTCTAATATTGTCTGGAAACATGAAGATCCGATGCACGATTGCCACGACCGTTGCCGCCTGAGAAATGGCAATACGCTGTATCTTCGCTATGCGCCACTGACGCCAGAAGAACAGGCAAAGGTTCAAGGTGGAACGCCTGGCACCGAACCTGGTGGTCAGATGTATACTTTTGAAATGATCGAAGTAACGCCAGATGGGAAGGAAGTGGACAATCTCCGACTGGCAGATATTCTCGATCCTGAGATTGATATTTTCACCCCACATGCCACTCGTGAAGTATGGCCTGGTCTGAACTCTGTTGAAGAACTTGCAGATGGTCGTATTATTTCCACTAGCTATAACATGAGCATGATCTACATTTGGAATCGTAAGGAAAGAAAAGTTGACTGGCGCTATGGCAACAAGCCAGGTAAACAAATTTCGTTCCCACACGATCCAACAGAACTGGAAAATGGCAATATCCTTGTTTTCGATAATGGCCGTTATTACGTTGCAAATCCAGATGGCAGCTCTGCAGTATTCCCACCAGATTTCAGTCGTATTCTTGAAATCGATCCTAAAACTGAAGAAACAGTTTGGGAATATCGTGCAGATAATCCAGTCGATTTCTACTCCACCTATATTTCCAGTGCACAGCGTCTGCACAATGGCAATACTTTGATCGATGAAGGTGCCACTGGCCGCCTCTTTGAAGTAACACCTAATAAAGAGATTGTTTGGGAATATATCAATCCATTCTACACCAACAGCGGAAATCGTTTTGGTAAGCTGAATGCTGTCTTCCGCGCACACCGCTATCCATTCAACTATCCAGGATTGGCAGGAAAGAAGTTTGATTTGGAAGCAGAGCAGCCAATCAATCAGCTTTATGGCTTTGAAGCCATGCAGGCAGCCAATAAGATGTAAATAGCCATTAAGGAGGTGCCGCGCAAACAGAAACATGTTTGCGTGGCGCTTTTTTGTTTGGCAAGTCGTTGTCGTTGATGAGAAAAAATATTTCTGGGGAGGAAATCCTATGAGAAAAGCAAAATATGGCGTAGCAGAATGGAAAGTGGACAAAGCGTATGTTGGCTATACATTGTTTGCACCGATGATGTTGGTAGACAGCCAAATTGCAAACACAAAAGAAAGTTATGTATTTTTGATTGATATGAAAGGAGATATTGTTCATCATTGGACGATTCCAGGGCTTACGCTTATGCATGGCGAACTGCTTGAGTCGGGCAATCTGCTCTGTTCGTTTTCTGAACCTGGGCGCCAAAGTCCATATGGGATCACTCACACAGCTGCTAAGATCGTCGAATTGGACTGGGATTCCAATATTGTCTGGGAACACGTTGATCCCATGCATGATGACCACGATCGCGCTCGGCTGAAAAACGGGAACACGCTTTATCTTCGCTATGTGCCGCTGAGCGATGAAGAAGCCATGCGTGTTAAAGGCGGTGCCGCTGGCACAGAAAAAAGCAACATGATGTTCACGTTCGAGATGGTTGAGATAACTCCGGATGGACAGGAAGTGGATACATTGCGATTGGCTGATATTCTCGATCCTGACATCGACGTTCTTATTCCGCATGGAACGCGCGAGGTATGGCCGGGGCTCAATTCCATCGAGGAATTGGAAGACGGTCGCATTATTTCCACTAGCTACAACTTAAGCATGATCTACATTTGGAATCGCAAAGAAAGAAAAGTGGACTGGCGCTATGGCAACAAGCCAGGCAAACAAATTTCGTTCCCACACGACCCAACGGAACTGGAAAATGGTAATATTCTTGTTTTCGATAATGGTCGTTATTACGTTGCAAATCCGGATGGAAGCTCCGCTGTTTTCCCACCAGATTTCAGCCGCGTTCTGGAGATTGATCCTAAAACTGAAGAAACAGTTTGGGAATATCGCGCAGATAATCCGGTAGATTTCTACTCCACGTATATTTCCAGCGCTCAGCGCTTGCACAATGGGAATACGCTGATTGACGAAGGCTCCACTGGTCGTTTCTTTGAAGTAACACCTGACAAAGAAATTGTCTGGGAATACATCAGCCCATTTTATAGTCAATGCGACAACCGATTTGCGCATATGAACGCTGTTTTCCGAATTCATCGCTATCCAGTCAACTATCCTGGATTTGAAGGGAAAAATTTTGATCTTGAAGCTGAAAAATCATTCAAGCGGCTTTATGGGTATGAAGCGATGCAGGCTGTGAATAGAAGACAAGTGTGAATGATTAAATAAGAGCTCTCTGCGAAACATTACTGTTCATGGACAGGGGGCATTGATGGAAAACGCAAGATTGTCGATGATGGTCAATCTTGCGTTTTTTTATCCTTATTATTGACATATGCCTGTTATGGTGCTATGATAAATCTATAAATGGCATATGCCTATTATTTGGAAAAGAGGTCATCAAAATGAAAGTAGCGATTCCAGTTGATGTGCAGTCTTTGGACAGCGCAGTGGCTGAAAATTTTGGTCGTGCGGCTAATTTCTTATTTTATGATACGGAAACGAAAGAGGTATCTTACTGTGATAATTCTGCGGTAATGAGCCAAGGTGGCGCTGGGATTAAGGCTGCGCAAGTGATCGTTGACGGAGGCGCGGGGATTTTGATTACGCCGCGTTGTGGTGAAAATGCAGCGCAGGTGCTCAAAGCGTCTGAGGTGGCGCTGTATTGTTCAATTGCAGGATCTGCACAGGAGAATCTAGATGCTTTCACAGCGGGCACGCTTGCTGCGCTCACCGATATTCACGCGGGATTTCATCATCAGGGGTGATCGTTTATGAAGATCGCTGTGTTGAGCGGTAAAGGTGGCGCAGGTAAGACTTTCGTATCGATCAGTCTGGCTTTGACTGCTCCTTCAGCATGCTATGTCGATTGTGATGTAGAGGAACCGAATGGCCATCTTTTTCTGCGGCCGCAGAATGTTGTTTCGCGTCCGGTGATGAAATTGCTGCCGACATTTGCTGCAGAAAAATGCACAGGCTGCCGGAAGTGTGTAGATTTTTGCCGGTTTAATGCTTTGGCTTACATTGGCAAGAGCCCAATGGTATTCAAGGATGTCTGCCATTCCTGCGGTGGCTGCCTGCTGGTCTGCCCGTCAGAAGCTGCGACGGAAACGCCGGTAGAGATTGGTCATATTGAACTTGGTCATCGCGGAAAACTTGAGGTTGCGTCCGGCTTTTTGAATATCGGGGAGGCGTCTGGCATTGGCATTATCCAGGCATTGCTGCAAATTGCAGAAGGTAGTGAGGCAGAGCATGTCATTATAGATTGCCCGCCTGGGAGTGCTTGTTCGGTTGTTGAGAGCGTGAAAGACGCTGATTTTTGCCTAATCGTTGCTGAACCGACACAGTTCGGCGCACATAATTTTGAAATGGTTGCTGAGTTGGTGCAGGTGTTAAAGAAGCCTTGCGCTGTCGTAGTTAATAAGGCGAATGATGAAGATGTGCGCATCGATGCCCTGTGTGCAGCGCGCGGATTGTCTGTATTGGCGCATATCCCTTATCGTGCTGAGACAGCAAAGCAGGGTGCAGAAGGCGCTCTTTCTGTCGAGATTGATCCAACGATGCATCAACAGTTTACCGCGTTGTGGCGGAAGATTCTGGAAGGGAGCGTAAGCGTGTGAAACAATTGCTGATCCTGAGCGGCAAAGGTGGCACAGGAAAAACGACGACCGCTGCCGCCTTCGTTGATTTTGCAAAAGCGCTTGCCTTTGCGGATTGTGATGTTGATGCGCCCAATCTGCATCTGGTCTCAAATTTTACAAAAGAGCCAGCAGTGACGCCATATTTCGGAGGACAGAAAGCACAAATCGATCCAACAATTTGCAGCCGCTGTGGTCGCTGCAAAGAACATTGTCGCTTTGGTGCCATCAGAGAAGATGCACACGGCTTTACAGTAGATCCGATCTCCTGCGAAGGCTGCGGTGTCTGTGTAGCTGTTTGTCCGGTGCAGGCGGTATGCTTGCTGGATGATATGGCAGGCGAGCAGGCGCTTTATCGTGAGAACGCCGTGTTTTCGACTGCAAAGCTCAAGATGGGACGCGGCAATTCCGGTAAACTCGTCACAGAGGTAAAAAAAGCCCTCACCCAAGAAAGTGACGCGGAACTTGTTATTATAGACGGATCACCAGGCATTGGTTGTCCAGTGATCGCTTCGGTGAGTGGCGTGGATATGGTGCTTCTTGTAGCAGAGCCGTCGCTTTCCGGCTTGAGTGACTTGAAGCGTGTCGCACAGATTTGCCGTGGTTTTGGTACAAAAACTGCCATCTGTGTCAATAAAGCCGATGTTTCTCCGAAAAATACTGATAAAGTAGCACAATTTTGCGAGGAAGAAGATATTCCGTTTCTTGGAACGATTCCCTACGACAAAGCTGTTCCACAGGCCATCAATGCCGGACACAGCATAGCAGAGAGTGATTCACCAGCGCGTACAGCGTTGAAAAAGATATTTGAACAAACAATGCGATTACTAAATGAATGATTTTGGAGGCGTATACATATGAAAATCGCAGTTGCAAGCACAGGAGCAATGACTACAGAACATTTCGGACATTGCGAGAACTTCAACATATTTGATGCAGAAAACGGCGGCATTACGAAACAGGAAAGTATTCCAAATCCCGGACATAAGCCTGGTTTCCTGCCACATTATCTCGGCGATCTTGGCGTCAACGTCGTTATCTCCGGTGGCATGGGGCAGGGTGCGATCGATATTTTCAACCAGCGTAATATCGAAGTTATTACTGGCGCAAGTGGCAGTGCAGAAGAATGCGTCAAACGCTATCTGTCCGGGGAACTCGTGTCTACCGGATCAATTTGCCATAAACACGAACACGCTGGTGAATGCGGTGGTCATCATCACGGCCAACATTAAACTCATCACTTCCGTCTGTCGCAATGACAGGCGGATTTTTTGTGCGATGGACAAACGTGCGGATGATCGTTATAATGAGAAAAGATTGATAAGGAAGGGTGAGGCCGATGTCTGCGAAACAATCTTTGGATACGCTGACACTTGTGCAGCGCTACTGGCGCGCGATGATTCATCCTGGGGCTTTTTGTATTGATGCAACGGCTGGCCGTGGGCATGACACGGAAACGCTCTGCCGTCTGGTTGGCAGGGAGGGGAAGGTATTGGCCTTCGATATTCAGCTGGAGGCGGTGCAAGCGACGCGGGAGCGGCTTGCAAAAGCTGGACTTAGTGCACGGGTCATCGAAGCGAGCCACACGGAGATGGCGGATTACGCAGCGCCAGAGTCGGTGGATGCCATTGTTTTCAACCTTGGTTATCTCCCGCGCGCCGATCACCGCATTGCCACGCGAGCGGAGACGACGCTGCCGGCTATTGACAGTGGTTTGGCGCTGCTCAAACCTGGTGGCATGATGACGCTTTGTGTGTATCACGGTGGCAACAGTGGTTTTGAAGAGCGCGACGCTGTGCTGGCACATGTCGCTGCGCTCGACGCAAAACGCTTTACGGTGCTTGTGAGCAGATTCAGCAATCGGCCGAATTATCCACCGATCGCAGTACTCATCATCAAAGAGCCGAGGGTGTAAAATTTTTTCTGTCGTGAATGGAATGACCTTTGTGAATCGTATTCTTAGTGAAAACAATTTTACAGGAGGTCATTGATCATGAAAAACAAAAAGAAAATCCTTGCAATTGTACTGATGGGTTTATTGGTGCTGACGTTGGTACCGGCGGCTGTTTTCGCCGGTTATGGCTCGCAGCAGGGACAGGGTATTGGCTATGTTGATGCGAACGGCGATGGCATCTGTGACAACCATGGCAGTGCTTGCGGGAATTATGTTGATGCGAACGGCGATGGTATCTGTGACAACCATGGCAGCGCTTGCGGGAATTACGTTGATGCGAACGGCGACGGTGTCTGCGACAACGCCGGAACGGTGAACACTGGGCATCACGGTGGTCGTGGTATGGGACATCATGGTGGTGGACATCACGGCGGTCGCTGGTAAAAATCTGATCTAAAGAGGGGGCGCGGGGATGCGCAGCGAAGAAGCGGTTCGAGAAGCCATCGACCGATATGCAGATATGGTAAAGCGCATTTGCTTCATTCATCTAAAAAATGAAACAGATACGGAGGACATTTTTCAGACGGTGTTTCTCAAATACGCGATGAGTGATGTGGTTTTTACCAATGAAATGCACGAAAAAGCCTGGCTTATTCGTGTGACGCTTAACGCTTGTAAGGATCTGCTCAAAAGCTTCTTTCGCAAACGTACCGTCCCCCTTGATGCGTATGTGGAGCAAAATGGCATTGTTGATGCGGCACATTCTGAGGTGTTGGAGGCTGTGCTGTCGCTGCCGGAAAAATATCGTCGCGTCATTTACCTGCACTATTATGAGGGCTACACGGCGCCGGAAATTGCGGAGATCCTTGGTATAAAGGAAAACACAGTGTATACGCAGTTGACACGAGGCCGCGCCCTGCTGCGCGATGTCTTGGGAGGTGAGGCATGATGACGAAGGTACGGGAAGCCTTTGATGCTGTTCAGGCAGAGGAACCGCTGAAAGAGCGAACCACTCAAGCTGTTATTCAGGCGATGCATGCAAAAGCCGAGCATCGCCGCCGTCGCTTCGTGCCTGTATTGGCGCTGGCAGCCTGTCTGCTGTTGGCAGCAGGTGTCAGTGGTCACCATCTCTACTTCACGCCGACAACGGTGCTCAGTATTGACATCAATCCATCTCTGGAGATGGATATCAATCGTTTTGATCGCGTGATTGCGCTGAACGGCTATAACGACGATGGTGTGGCTTTGGCAGAGGCGCTCGACGTTAAAAATATGCAGTATGATGACGCGGTTGATGTGCTGATGGCAAACGACACCATCGAAGCGTGCCTGGCTCGCGGGGAAGAACTTTCGATCGCTGTTGTGCAGGCAGACGGAGACGCAGCGCAAAGCGATGCAGTTCTTGAATATGTGAGCGGTTGCACGGCGCAGCATGAAAATGCACATTGTTACGCACTCTCAAGCGACTCTGCACAGATGGCAGATGCGCACAGTGCCGGTCTCTCCTGCGGAAAGTATCATATGTATCAGGCCCTGTTGGCTTATGATGCGACCCTCACTCCGGAAACTGTGCAGAACATGACAATGCGTGAGCTGCGTGATTTGCTGGCGCAGTATGAGGGCGAAACCAGCGCCGAGGGTTCGAGTGCGCAAAATGATCAGTGGAATGGCGCACAAAATGGCAATGGCATGCAAAACGGCAGCGGTCAGGGGCAGGGAAATGGCCAGGGTATGCACAATGGCAATGGTCATGGTGCGCACCATGGTCATAGTCACGAATGATTCAGACGCAGTCTCAATTCGAGACTGCGTTTTTACGTTATGAGCGCCGTGCATGATAGGCGATGATTACGTGCTATTGGCATATTCTGCTGACATTGTTTATAATTGTAGGAAATGCATGAAGGAAGGAGTACCAAGGATGACAGTAGAAGAATTTTTGGCGTTTATGAACAGCGGCGCGGTGCTTGAAGGACAATCGGACGTGCATGTGGTGATGCATCAGCTGGCTGAGGAGGCCATTCGTATCTGCGAGCAGCTCAACACTTGTGATCGCTCGCCAGAGACGATCCACGCCCTTTTCTGCGCACTCACTGGCCGCGAGGTGGGTGAAGGTGTGAATTTTTTTCCTCCATTTTTTAGCGACTGTGGGAAAAACCTTAAAATTGGTAAGGGCGTGTTTTTTAACAGCGGCGTGAAGATTCAGGATCAGGGTGGGGTGACCATCGATGACGGCGCGCTCATCGGCCACAATACGGTGATCGCGACGCTCAATCATTTACAGGATCCTGCGCGGCGTAGCGGTATGTACGGGCGACCGGTGCACATTGGCAAAAAGGTTTGGATTGGTGCCAATGTGACGATTTTGCCAGGTGTCAGCATCGGCGACGGTGCTATTGTGGCAGCAGGTGCTGTGGTGACGAAAGACGTGGCGCCAAATACCATTGTCGGCGGTGTGCCGGCGCGTTTCATCAAGACGGTAGACTGCGAAAATTAAGAAATGCTTCCAGCGAATGTGTGCTGGAAGCATTTTCTTATGTTACAACTGGATCACTTCGGTGGCGACGGCTTCCTGGAAGGCGCGGTCGTGCTCGACGAGGAGCATGGTTGGTTGATATTTTTTGATGAGCGCTTCGATCTGCAAACGTGAGGCGAGATCGATGTAATTCAGTGGTTCGTCCCAGACATAGAGATGGGCTTGTTCGCTGAGACTTTTGGCGAGCAGGATTTTTTTCTTTTGGCCTTCAGAAAATGCGCGCATATCGCGGTCGAATTGATCGCGTGAGAAGCCCATTTTCCGTAGAAAGGATAGAAAAAGGGTGCAATCGATGTGCATGGCTTCGGCAAAATCAAATACGCTGCCGGCAAGAGTATCGGTATGCTGAGGCACGATGGAGATGATGAGTCCGCTGGCGATGTGCAGTCTGCCGCTGAATGCTGGCGCGTTGTTTGCGAGCAGGTGTAGAAGGCTGGATTTGCCGCAGCCGTTGGGACCGTCGAGAAAAAGACGATCGCCGCGGTGGATGGTAAAGGTGTGTGGTGCGCCGATAGGGGTGTCGTTGTAACGCACCTGTACGTTCTCGAAAGTGACGAGGCGGTCAGCGCGATAAGTGAGGGGCACGAGTTTGAGCGGCTGCTCACGCTCAAAATCCTTGAGGAGCCTGGATTTTTCCTCGATGGTGCGCTCGCGACGCGCTTCGACGGCTTTTGAGCGCTTCATCATTTTTGCCGCCATGTGGCCGACGTAGCCTTTGTCAGCGGCGCCGATTTTCGTGCGTTCAACATGGTCAGACCAGGACGCGGTACGTTGCGCGGCTTGTTGAAGATGATGGATCTCCTTTTGCAGACGGGCATTTTGCGTTTTTTCGTGGGCTTCACGGCGTGCAAAATTTTCCTGCCAGGAGGAATAATTTCCGTTGTGAATTTCAATGTTGGAAGGGTTGATCGCGAGAATGTGATCGACACAGTCATCGAGAAAGGTGCGGTCGTGGCTGACGAGGATGAAGCCGCGTTTGCGGCGAAGATAGCGTGCCACCGCCTCGCGTCCTGCAAGATCGAGATGGTTCGTTGGCTCGTCAATGAGCGGGAGCGCGGCGTCGTCTAAAAAGAGTCCGGCCAGGAGCACCTTCGTTTGTTCGCCGCCAGAGAGTGTGGAGAATGGCCGCCAGAAAATATCGTCGGCATCGAGTTTGAGCAGATTCAGTTCACGCCGGAACTGCCAGTCTTCGGCGAGTGGATACAGCTCAGCAAGGACATCGCAGCTAAGCAGTGTGGGATCGGCAGGCGTCTGGGGAAAATAGATGCACTCAGCCGGGCAAGAGATCGTACCGCTGTGGGATTCTTCGCCCATGAGCAACTTCAGAAAGGTCGTTTTGCCGCGACCGTTGCGCCCGATGAGCCCAAGCCGCCAGTCGGTGTCAAGCTTGAAACTGACGTCTTTGAACACCGGTTCAAGGCTGGAAGGATAGGAAAAAGTGAGATGTTCTACGTTAATAAGTGACATGTGATCAGGCCTCCTTTGTAGCGTTTGTGAACGACAAAGTCGGTGCTGCACGCGAGGTCACTGTTATAGGGCGAAACCTCCGCGCATCACCTGGGCTGATTTTTTCATATGAAACCACTTCCTTTCAAACAAATACGGAGCCACGAGATCTACGCTCATGGCTCCGTGTCTGCAAATGACAAATGCTTGCCGAATAGAGGTGCAATGCGTTCATTCCTGCAAAAGAGCATACGGATCTTTGCGATCTCAAACAGTCGTCTTATTTGCAAGAATGATGAAGCATGCTGCCACTCCTTTCGGTTTAACACGTTCAGCATAACATAGTATGAATTTTTGCGCAAGAGCAATTGACAGAATGCGCTGTAGACGCGTACACTAAAAGAAATGCGAAGGAGGGGTGTTTATGAACACAACGATCAACAGAGAACAGGCATTGGCGCTGTTGCTGAAGTACAATAAGGACAGCTTTCATCTCGAACACGCGCTCACTGTAGAGGGTGTCATGGGGTGGTATGCCCGCGAGCTGGGCTATGGCGACGAAGAGGCTTTCTGGCGCTTGGCAGGACTTTTACACGATATTGACTACGAGCAGTATCCGGATGAGCATTGTCAGAAAGCGCCGGCGCTTCTGGCAGAGATCAACGCTGGAGAGGACCTTACGCACGCTGTCTGCAGCCATGGCTATGGTCTTGTCAGCGATGTGGAGCCGACTCATGAGATGGAAAAAGTGCTTTTTGCCGTCGATGAGCTCACAGGGCTGATCAACGCCGGGGCGCTGGTGCGTCCGTCGAAGAGCGTCATGGACATGGGCGCCGACAGCGTCAAGCGCAAGTTTAAGGATAAGCACTTCGCCGCCGGTTGCTCCCGCGATGTCATCCGCCAGGGCGCAGAAAATCTCGGCTGGGAGCTCAAGGAGCTTTTCGAGAAAACCATCCTCGCCATGCGCGACTGCGAAGCCAGCGTGCGCGAGGAGCTGCCACAGCTCGTGGCACGGGCTGCATCTATCTAAAGGAGGAATAAACATGGGCACCCCATCTGTACACCCAATGGGCACGATCATCTACAAACCGGAAAAATGCTACAACGGCTACACGCTGTTTCAGGCCAATGAGCACGGCGCCACCCTCATCGATATGAACGGCGGCGTTGTCAACCACTGGCACAATCTCGAGGGCTTTCCCAACAAGCTCCTCTCAAACGGCGACGTTTTCGGCTGCCGCGGCCAGCGCAACAGCACCTACGGCTGGCAGGATTACAAGGACCTGGTGCAGGTGGACTGGAACGGTCGCGTGCGCTGGGAATTTAAGAAAAACCAGTACATCGAGGACCCGGACCACGCGCCGGAATGGATGGCGCGCCAGCACCACGACTACCAGCGCGAGGGCAATCCCGTCGGCTACTATGTGCCAGGGATGGACGCCAAGACCGAAGGCGGCAACACGCTGATCCTCACCCACACCGACGTCGTCGTGCCGGAGATCTCCCTGCACAAGCTCATCAGCGACCGCATGATCGAGGTCGACTGGGAGGGCAACATCGTCTGGGAATGGTGCATCCACGACCATTTCGACGAGCTGGGCTTTGATGAAGCGGCGAAAAACGCCATCGCCCGCAATCCAAACCTTGTGAAAAACGGCCTCGGCGATTGGATGCACATCAACTGCATGAGCGTCCTTGGCCCGAACAAATGGTACGACGCCGGCGACGAACGCTTCCATCCCGACAACATCATCTTCGACGGCCGCCAGACGAATATCATCGCCATCCTCGATAAAAAGACCGGCAAGCTCGTCTGGAAGCTCGGCCCCGACTACACAACCGGCAAGGCGGCAGAGATCGGCCAGATCATCGGCCAGCACCACGCCCACATGATCCCGCAGGGGCTGCCTGGCGCCGGCAACATCCTCATCTACGACAACGGCGGCTGGGCCGGCTACGGCGCGCCAAATCCTGTCTCGCCGATGGGCGTGAACAACGCACACCGCGACTATTCGCGCGTGCTCGAGATCGATCCGACGACGCTGGAGATCGTCTGGCAGTGCCGGCCGATGGACCTCGGCTATATGCAGCCCTTCATCGCCGACCATTTCTACAGCTGCTACATCTCAAGCGCCCAGCGTCTGCCAAATGGCAACACCCTGATCACCCAGGGCGAAGACGGCCGGCTCCTGGAGATCACGCCAGAGCACGAGATCGTCTGGGAATACATCAGTCCGTATTTCGGCGAACACATAACCACCAACATGGTCTACCGCGCTTACCGTTATCCGTATGAATACGTTCCGCAGGTAGAAAAGCCAGAGGAGGTCGCCATCGCCCCTGTCGACAACACCGATTTCCGCCTGCCAGGCGCCAAGAGCAAGGAATTTCGCCGCTTCACCACCGTAGAAGGCACAGAAGGCTACGGCGATGTCTCTGGTTTCTGCCTGACCATCGAGGAAGATTAACTTTTATTAATTCTAAACTGCTCATCGGTTGAAATAACGGATGAAAATAGTATAATGGTAGTATTCTGGTTGTGAGGAGGGAAGAAATTTGAGTCAAATGATTATTGGTTCCGGTAACGGCGGATTTATGATCCTGTACATCGTCGCGCTCTTTGCGCTCCTGTATTTTCTCATGATCCGTCCGCAGAAGAAATCTCAGGACAGACATAAGCAGATGATCAACAATCTGAAGGTCAACGACCGCGTGCTCACCGTTGGTGGGATCACCGGCTATGTCCGCGACATGAACGACAGCTATCTCTACATCGAGATCGCCGACGGCATCGTTATCGAGCTCAACCGTCAGTACATTGCGATGGTGCTTCAGGAAGAAGCCGACGACGAGGAAGATCTGCCAGTTGAAGACGCCGAAGAGATCGAAGAAGTTGCAGAGATCGAAGCAGCAGAGGAAGCCGAAGCAGAAAAAGAAGCTGCGGATGAAAAAAAGGCCTGAGCGCCTTGTGATTTTTACAGGTAAAACCGCTGCGTTTCAGAAATACTGGATAACGATGCGACTTTTGCACATGAGCTGCGTCATGCAGCTCATTTTTTGCTTTTATTTAACGGCCTGTTGTCCTATAATAGGTCATGGTTTTATCACATCATTATTAGGAGGGATTGACTCATGCAACGAGGTAGAGTTGCCGTGGTGGTTGCGGTCGTTTTGGCGATCGTAGTCGCCGCGTTCGCCCTTGTGCCTGTGTATCGGAGCCACGCCAATCTCGGGCTCGATCTGCAGGGGGGCGTATTGATTCGTCTGGAAGCGCCGGAAGGCACCTCCAACGAAGACATGATGGGCGCCATCTCCATCATCAACAACCGCATCAACGGTCTCGGTGTCGCCGAGCCAGACGTTCGTCTGGAAGGTGAAAACCGCATCGCCGTTGAGCTGCCGGGTGTTGAGGATCCGGAAGAAGCCGTGCGCACCATCGGCACAACTGCGAAGATGCAGTTTGTGCGTGTGGACACTGGCGAGGTCGTCGTCGATGGCTCGCATCTGAAGGATGCACAGGCAGCCACCAACGACCAGACAACCGACGCCAACAAGATGTTCGCTGTCAACATCGCTTTTGACGACGAAGGGGCGAAAGCCTTCGCCGAAGCCACGCAGGATCTCTGCGACAAATACAGCCAGGGCGATCAGAACCGCGCCATCGCCATCGTTCTCGACGATCAGGTGATCAGCGCACCAACCATCCAGGAGCCGATCACCGACGGCCAGGCTTCGATCTCCGGCGGCTTCGCCACCCGCGAAGAAGCCTCCAACCTGGCCATCCAGCTGAACAGCGGCGCGCTGCCAGTCGACCTTGAGATCGTCGAGCAGAACACCGTCGGCGCTCAGCTCGGGCCAGACGCCATCGCCCAGAGCCTGCAGGCCGCCATCATCGGCTGCGTGCTGTTGGCGCTGTTCCTGTTCTGCATCTATCGCGGACCAGGCGTCGTCGCCATCATTTCGCTCGTGCTCTACGCCATCCTTTTGGCCGGAGCGCTGATCCTCATTCGTTCCACCATCACCCTGCAGGTTATCGCCGCGTTCCTCTTGTCCATCGGCATGGCCGTCGACGCCAACGTGCTCATCTACGAGCGCATCCGTGAGGAGCTGCGCGCCGGCAAGACCGTGCGTGTGGCCACCGATTCCGGCTTCAAGAAAGCCTTCGTCACCATCCTCGACTCGAACGTGACCACGCTCATCGCCACCTTCGTGCTGATGCTCCTCGGCACAGGCTCCATCCGCGGCTTCGCCGTCACGCTGGCCATCGGTATCATCCTCAGCCTGTTCACCGCCATCAGCTTCACACGCTTCATCCTGCGCAATCTCGTGCAGGGCGGCGTCATCAAAACGCCACGCTTCTATGGCATTAAACGGAAGGAGGGCCAGCAATGAACTTTGATTTCATAGGTAAGAGAAAATTCGCTTACGCGCTCTCCTGCATCCTCATCATCGCCGGCATCGTTTCTCTCTTCGTGCAGGGGCTGAACTTCGGCGTCGACTTCACCGGCGGCACCGTCTACCAGATCCAGTTCGAAGACGAGAAGGACATCGCCGATCTCCGCAGCGAGCTCGGTGACATGGGCTACGACGGCGCGCAGATCCAAGAGCTCCAGAACGGCGCCTTCCAGATCCGCACCGATTTCATGGACCAGAGCGCCCAGGACGATTTCACCAGCCAGCTTACCGACGCTGCTGGCAGCTTTGAAGTGCTTTCCGCCAACGCCGTTGGCCCATCCATCGGGCAGGAGATCCTGCTAAGTGGTGTGCTCGCCCTCGTCGTTGCCGTCGTGCTGATGATCGTCTACATCACCGTGCGCTTCCAGTGGCGCTTTGCCCTCGCCGGTAACCTCGCTCTTTTCCACGACATTCTCATCACCGTCGGGATCTTCTCCATCTTCCAGCTCGAGGTCAACTCCAACTTCGTAGCCGCCATTCTCACCATCTTCGGCTACTCCATCAACGACACCATCGTCGTTTTCGACCGCATCCGCGAGCGTCTCGGCGCCGTCAAGCGCGACGATCTCGCCCAGACCGTCAACTACGGCATCCAGTCGACACTGCGCCGGTCGCTCTTCACATCGCTGACAACCCTCATTCCGATCGTCTGCGTCTTCATTTTTGGCGGCGCAACCACCAAGCTCTTCGTGCTCGCGCTCATTATCGGTATCGTCAGCGGGACCTATTCCTCGATCTTCGTCGCCTCCCCATTGTGGTACGACATGTCGATGAAGTCCAAGAAAAAACGCTTCTAAAAAACAGGCTGCAGATCTGCCACGCGCGGATCTGTAGCTTTTTTTGTACAAATTTGCGCACGCTGGATATTGACGGGGCGCGGCGCGCTTTGGTATCATGTAAAAATAGAGCCGATGAGAAAGAGGAGTAAGACGCCGGAGCTTTCCAGAGAGCGGCACCGTGGCTGGAAGTGCGGCAGGCAGAAAGCGTCTGAAGGTTGCTTTTGAGGCGGGGTGACCCCGGTTGATGACCGTTAGAAAATCGTGAGGGCCTTCGGGCTGAAAAAAGGTGGTACCGCGATCCATGTCGCCCTTTTGCGGGGGCGGCGTTTTTTTATTTTGGAGGAGAAGAATCACACATGTCTATTGAAAATCTTGAAAAAAATTACGATTCATCCAAGGTTGAAAACCGCTGGTATGAATTCTGGGAAAACAACCATTTGTTCGCGCCGACGGACGACGACACGAAGCCATCGTTCTCCATCGTCATTCCGCCGCCAAACGTCACCGGTAAGCTGCACATGGGCCACGCCATGGACGAGACCATGCAGGACATCCTTGTGCGCTACAAACGCCTCAAGGGCTTCAACACCCTCTGGGTGCCAGGCACAGACCACGCCGGCATCGCCACCCAGGCGAAGGTGGAAAACATGCTGCGCGAGCAGGGCATAGAGCGCGAGGAGATCGGCCGCGAGGCTTTCATCGGTCACTGCTGGGACTGGAAAAAGCAGTACGGCGACACCATCACCAAGCAGATCCGCAAGCTCGGCGCTTCCTGCGACTGGGACCGCGAACGCTTCACCATGGACGAAGGCTGCAGCCGCGCTGTGCGCGAAGCATTCGTCTCTCTCTATGAAGAGGGCCTGATCTACCAGGGCAATTACATCGTCAACTGGTGCCCACATTGCCAGACCACGATCTCTGACATCGAGGTTGAGCACGAAGAAAACCAGGGCAAGCTCTACTACCTGAACTATCCGCTCGAAGACGGCTCCGGCAAGCTCACCATCGCCACCACCCGTCCAGAGACCATGTTCGGCGACACCGCCGTCGCTGTGCATCCAGAGGACGAGCGTTTCAAAGATTTCATCGGCAAAAACGTCATCCTGCCGATCGTAAACAAGCCGATCCCTGTCATCGCCGACGAATACGTTGAGCGCGAATTTGGTACCGGCTGCGTCAAGATCACGCCAAGCCACGACGTCAACGACTTCGAGATGGGAAGCCGCCACGATTTGCCACACGTCGTCGTCATCGACCAGTACGGCAAGATGAACGAAAACGCCGGCAAGTACAACGGCCTCGACCGTTTTGAATGCCGCAAGCAGGTCATCGAGGATCTCCGCGGCACCGAATACTTCGACCACGAAGAAGACTACACTAACGCCGTCGGCCATTGCTACCGCTGCCACACCGCCATCGAGCCGCGCGTCAGCAAGCAGTGGTTCGTCAAGATGGCGCCCCTCGCTGAGCCAGCTCTCGCAGCTGTGAAAACCGGCGACATCCGCTTTGTGCCAGAACGCTTTGAAAAGATCTACACCGGCTGGCTCGAAAACATCAAGGACTGGTGCATTTCCCGTCAGCTCTGGTGGGGGCACCGCATTCCAGTCTGGTATTGCCAGGACTGCGGCGAAGTCATCTGCACCCGCGAGGATCCGACTGTTTGTCCAAAATGCGGCAGCGCCCATCTTGAGCAGGATCCAGACGTTCTTGACACCTGGTTCAGCTCCGGCCTCTGGCCATTCGAAGTCATGGGCTGGCCAGACCTCGATGCCGAAGACCTCAAGCGCTTCTATCCAACAGACGTTCTCGTCACCGGGCGCGACATCATCTTCTTCTGGGTTGCTCGCATGATCTTCGATGCCTTCAAGATGACCGACCAGCGTCCGTTTAAAGACGTTCTCATCCACGGCCTCGTCCTCGACCAGCACGGCCAGAAAATGAGCAAATCCAAGGGCAACGGCATCGATCCTTTGGAAGAGATCGAAAAATACGGCGCCGACGCCCTGCGCATGACCCTCATCACCGGCGTCACCCCTGGCAACGACGTGCGCTATCGTGCAGAAAAGATCGAAGCCAGCCGCAACTTCACCAACAAGCTCTGGAACGCCGCGCGCTTCGTGCTCATGAACCTTGACGGCTTCGACGGCACCTTTTCCGCCGAGCCACCAGCCACCGCCGACGACATCGACCAGTGGATCATCACCCGCTTCTACGAGATCGCAGCGAAAATGGGCGCAGAGCTCGATCATTACGACTACGGCGAAGCCGCCAAGACCATCCGCGATTTCATCTGGAATGAATTCTGCGACTGGTATATCGAGCTCATCAAACCACGCCTCTACGGCAAGATCTCCGAAGAAAGCAAGGCACAGGCACAGGCCGTCGCCGCCTGGGTGCTGCGTGAGACCTGCGTGCTCTTGCATCCGATCATGCCATTCATCACCGAAGAGATCTGGCAGCATCTGCCACACGACGGCCAGTCCATCATCGTCGCAAAGTGGCCGGAAAACACCGCCGGCATCTATTATCAGGAAGCCTACGACAAGATGGTCTTCTTCATGGACCTCGTCAAGGCCATCCGCTCTATGCGTCACGACATGGGCATCCCTACCGGCAAAAAATCCGCGCTGCAGATCCACTGCCACAATGCCGCACAGGAAGCCGTGATCAAGGCCTACGAGGTTCAGCTCAAGACCCTCGCCTACGCCGAAAGCGTCGCCCTGCTCGACGATGTTGCAACAGCTGAAAAGCAGAGCGTCAGCACCGTTTGCCACGGCGCCGAAGTCATCCTGCCGCTGGCTGGCGTCCTCGACATCGCCGACGAGCTGGCGCGTCTCGACAAAGAGATCGCCCGCCTCGAAGGCGAAGTCACCCGCGCAGAGAAGAAGCTCGCCAACGAAGGCTTCGTGAAAAAAGCACCAGCCGCCGTTGTCGAAGCGGAAAAAGAAAAAGTAGAAAACTACAAGCTCGACCTGGAAACCGTGCAGAAACGCCGCGATTTCCTCGCCAGCCTTTAATAGAAATCTTTCAAAGTGAGGTGTTCTGATGTTTGGACTTAGTATGGGCGAAATGCTCATTATCCTCGTTGTCGTCGTCGTGCTCTTTGGCTCCAGCCGCCTCGCCGGCCTGGGCAAATCCGCCGGGAAATCCGTGCGCGAATTCAAAGAAGAGCTGCACAAGGACGACGAACAGCCGGCAGAAAAAACCGCAGCTGATGCAGACGCTGCCGACGACAAGAAGTAAGAGAAGGAGATCGTATGGGACTCAGTTTCGGTGAGATCATCGTCATCGTGCTCGTCGCCTTTCTCGTGCTGGGACCGGACAAGCTCCCGGAAGCCGGGCGCACCCTCGGCAAAACCGTCAACAGCTTCAAAAAAGCGCTGTCCGATTCTAATTTGAACCTCAAGGACGAGGTCGACGCCATCAAGAAAGAGACCGGCTTCACAGAAGTGTCGCAGAAAGCTAAGGACACAGAAGCCCAGTTCAAGAGCGAGCTCGCAGATCTCAGAAAAGACCTTGATCTCAAAGATCATACAACCAATCCAAAAGCGTAGGAAGGAGGGCACCATGTCGGACCAAAAAGAACTGCCGCTTTCCGAGCATCTCAAGGCCCTGCGGCGTGTGTTTCTCGTTTCCATCATCGCCGTGCTGGCAGCATCCGTGCTCTGCTACGCTTTTCTGCGTGAGCCGATCATGGATCTCGTGATTGCGCCTGTCAAGGAATACGGCATCGAGCTCAAATTCACCAGCGTCGCCGAAGCCTTTATGGCCTACATGAAGATCGCCATCCTCGCCGGTGTCATCTGCGCCAGCCCCGTCGTGCTCTGGCAGGTGCTGAAATTCATCCTGCCCGGCCTCTACAAAAACGAGAAGCGCGCCTTTTTGACCGTGCTCTTCTGGCTC
>ERZ1034897.109-NODE-109-length-45871-cov-36.906932_pt1 | contig 45871 bp, 38 predicted proteins | sample MGYA00520629_ERZ1034897 | MGnify/ENA primary metagenome ERZ1034897 (study PRJEB33766, sample SAMN09781789) | gut metagenome | biome: gut microbiome | host: Homo sapiens | place: Madagascar | study: EMG produced TPA metagenomics assembly of the PRJNA485056 data...
AGCTGTAAGCTTTCCGGAACCACCGGACTATCCGGTGGTTTTCTTTATACAAAAAAACTCCCTTTGGAGTAAAGGGAGTTTTAATTAGTTAGAATAACATCTAGTCGAGCAACATATATTCAATGCGGTCCGGATATACATCCATAACTTTGAATTTTACGCCATTGATGTCAACCAAATCTTGGCCTTGCGGAAAGACGTAGCGTTGAAAATATCCTTCGGTAGCGTTGGCGTTGCTGTAATCGGTATAGATAAACGCCATATAACCGTTTTCCAAACCGTCGTATTTAACTTCAAACTGCAATTTAGGGTCGCTTACGCTTTCTCGCGTGTCTTTTTGCTGTTCCAAACGCAGATTTTTATTGCTTATGTATGCTTTTTCTCTTGGGAGAAGCAATTCTCCGTGATAGAGGTGACAAATCATTGGTAAAAATTTACCATCTTCGTCAACAAGCAAAAAGTCGCCTTGGTCGCTGGCATTAACAACTAAAAAGTAGGCACTGTTCATTTTGATTTCGCCAATCGGCTCAAAAGTTTGGTTTTGGGCGATGTTAACAGTTTGACCGTTGTTAGAAATATAGCCGCTGCTGTTGGCTGCTAATTTAGGTTTGGCAAAATTTTGCACGGTGTATGTTTGAGCATCAACCATACGTTGCCCTAAATTAGCCGAAACAACAACATTATGCTGATAGGTGCGAGTGTTGAGAGTTTTGCTTTCAGTTAATTTTTCCTGAGCAGCTTCATCGTCGGGATTATAAAAGTTGATAGGCATTGTTCTATATGGGCGGACTTGGTTTAACCAATAGTCGTCATGGTCTTTTTCAAAATAAGTGCAGGCCGCCAGTAACATAGCTGAAAAAGTGATAAATATTTTTTTCATGATAAGCTCTTTTAAAGGTTTATTTACTATACTAATCATAATTTTATAACACAGTTAGTAAAAAAAGTAATAACGAAAGATAAAAAAATGAGTAATAATTCAGGAAGTTGCAAAATTGCCAAATTTGCGCCGACAGCCGAAATTGATGAAACTTTGCAGGCGTTTGCCGATGATTTTTTTGAAGTGACATCTATTGATTACAGCGATGACGGGCTGGAACAATTGGTGGGGTATTTGCGGCAAGACGCTAAAGAAGATGATTTAGTCGCCGCCGCTGCGGCTCAAGGCGTTAAGTTGCCGCCTTATACTTGGGATTTGCTGCAAAGCGATGATTGGCTGACAGAAAATGTAATGAATTTTGCACCGTTGGAAGAGGCGGAATTTTTTATTTGCAGTATTAATGATAACACGCCGCTGCCAAAGGATAAATTAGGGCTAAAAGTGTATGCGGCAACAGCGTTTGGTTCGGAACATCAAACAACAAGAGGCTGTTTAGATGCGTTGTCAGATATTAATCAGTTAAGCGCTGAAAAACCGCAAAAAATACTTGATGTCGGCACCGGTTCAGGAATTTTGGCGCTGGCGGCAGCAAAACTTTGGCATCAGGCTCAGATTGTGGCGGTGGATATTGATGATGAAGCAGTGCGTGTTGCCAAGCAAAACGCTATTGATAATCAGGCCGAAGCGCAAATCAAAGCAGATTTGAGCGACGGTTATCAATCGGAGTTGGTACAAAAAAATGCGCCGTATGATGTTATATTGGCAAATATTTTGGCTCGCCCGCTGATTGCAATGGCGCCGGATATGGCTAATAACTTGAAAAAAGGCGGTTATGCTGTTATTTCAGGTTTTATTGATGATCAAGTTGACTGGGTTATCGGTGAACATGAAAAACAAGGATTGAAACTCAAAAAATTATATGAAAAAGAAAATTGGCGAGTAGCGTTGCTGGAGAAATAAAATGACTATTGACGATATTCAACAAAAATTGAAACAAGAAAGTTTAGACGCTTATATTATCGGCTATGAAAACAGGTTTTTAGGACAAGATATTCTACCGCAAGAACATAAAATAAAATACTTGTGCGGATTTTCCGGTTCGGCCGGTATGCTGGTGGTTACAGCCGATAAGGTGTTTTTGTTTGTTGATGGTCGTTATGAGCTGCAAGCTCGTCAGGAAGTTGATACAAATAAAATATCGGTAGTTAATCAAACTCCTTGTCTGGAAAATGTTTTGTGTTTTTTAAAACAGCAAAAGGTGCAAAAAATAGGCTTTGACGGTTGGTCTGTTGCAGCTGGAGAAATTGCAGAAAATGAAAGCTTATTTCCAAAATTGCAGCTTGTTGATGTTGGCACTTGGGTAGATTTGGAGGCCAAGAGTATAGTTGAAGTTAAAGAAAGGTCTAGTGTTTATGCGGGAGCGAGCCGCAAAGACAAATTGCGTTTGCTTATAGATATCATGCAAGCCGGTGGGGCTGATTATTATTTGGTTACGGCGGCAGACAGTGTGTCTTGGCTTTTGAATATATATGCCAAAGATTTGCAATGTTCACCGGTGGTGAGAGCCTATGCGTTAATTGATAAAAACGGCGAGGTTAAACTGATAGCCGACAATTTGCAGACAGATTTGCCGGTTTGTACTTTTGGTGAATTTGAAAACTGGCTGAAAACGCAGACGGCGAAGATTTTGTATACGGCTGCGAGTATTCCATCGCGTTTGAAAAAAATATTGAAAAACGGCGTGCCGGTTCAGGATATTTGTCAGCTGCAAAAAGCTGAAAAAAATGAAACAGAGCTGCAAGGTATGATTAATTGTCACCGGCGCGATGGTGTTGCTTTGGTTAAACTGCTTTATTGGCTGCAGAATAATTGGCGCGGAAAAACAGAACTAGAGGTAGTGCAAAAGCTGCATGAATTGCGGCAAGAACAAGATTTGTTTTTTGAAGAGAGTTTTGAAACAATCGCCGGAGCTGCCGAAAACGGGGCTATAGTTCATTATCAACCGACCGAAAAAACAAACCGCAAACTGCAAGAAAATAATTTGCTTTTATTAGATAGCGGCGGACAATATTTTGATGGAACAACCGATGTGACCAGAACTGTTGCTTTGGGGATTCCGTCAGCTGAAATGATACATGATTTTACCTTGGTGCTGAAAGGACACATTGCTTTGGAACGCGCCATTTTTCCCAAAGAAACAAGCGGGGTGCAATTAGATGCGCTGGCTCGTTTGCCGCTTTGGCGGGAAGGTAAAGATTATAAGCATGGAACCGGACATGGCGTAGGCTGTTTTGGAAACGTGCATGAAGGTCCAAACCGTATTTCAAACAAAGGAAGTATGTATGGTTTCAAAGCCAATATGGTGACATCTATTGAGCCGGGGTATTATAAAGAAAACGCCTATGGTATCCGCATAGAAAATTTGGTGTATAGTAAGCCTTCAAAAAAGTATGAAAATTTTTTGGAGTTTGAGATCCTAACCTTAGTGCCTATTGATAAAAAGCTGATTGATGTATATCTCCTTGATGCGGGAGAACAAGACTGGCTGAACAATTATCACCGCAAAGTGTATGAAAGTTTGGCCGCGTGTGTAAATGATGATGAAAAGAAGTGGCTGAAAGAGTCTTGTTCTCCTCTGTGATTTTTATGGGGAGAATATAAAATGAAAATGCTGAGCGGACTCGTGCTTGGAGTTGGTTTGATATGCGCCTCGGTCTGCAAAGCCCAATGGGTTGATTTGTCTGGCAGCACGCCGTACATAAGGCAATATGTGGAAGAAAACGAAGATAATTGGAACAAGTCTATTATCTATGTTTTTTATAACAATGAACCTTGCGAGCATTGTGCCGAGGCTATGGGATTGCTGTATGATATTTATCAGCATGATTATAGTAATCAGTTCAGTTATTTTGAAATAAACTATCAAGAGCAAGGAGAGTTTGTTTTTTCGACCGCTTATATGCTTGAACAGCCGCTTTCAGTGGTGTTGGTGAAAATAAACGATGGTATGAGCCGTGGTTATTATAAAATAGAAAATCCACAGCAATGGCTTGATAATAAACAATTTTTTGTTCAGCAAATAACTACGGCGATAAATAACTTTCTGGTAAATTAAAATTTTATCTAAAAATTTACTAATTAAGGTTAGAATATGTCCCTAAATGGTATAATATTAACACTTAGGGAAAGATGAATAAAACAATTAAACATATTTCACGTATTCGCGATGAATTTGATATTGTTGTTTGCGGAGTCAACGGCGTGTTGACGGACGGTCAGCGAATTTTTCCTGAAAGTATTGATGTTTTAGTCAAGTTGTATCAAAGCGGTAAAAAAATTGCTTTGGCCTCAAACACAGGAATGCGCGTGCAAAATCTATTTTGGTTTTTAAAACGCAGCGGCGTGCCTATGAATATTTTTTATGCTGTTATCACAGCCGGTGAAATTGCTCACTACCATCTAAAAAATCAGATAAAATCAGGTTCAACTTATTTTTCGCTGGATAATAATAAACAGTGTTCGGTTGAAGGGTTGGCTTTTGAAAAAGTCGACAGTGTGGTTTTGGCAGATTTTATTTTGGCTGAAACCAATAAATTTGGGGTTGAAACAGAACAATGGAATTCTGTTTTGGAGCAAGCGTTGAGTTTGCATCTGCCGTTTTTGTGTGTAGGCAATGATACGAGTGTGCTCACAAAAGACGGAGTAAAAGCCAATGTTGGTTCATTGGCAGAGCAATTTGCCATAATGGGCGGAAAAATTGTTCCGTTCGGCAAGCCGGATTTGCGTATAGCTACATATTTGACTGAAAATATAGGTGATTTTGACGCGTCACGTTGTTTGTTTATTGGAGACAACATGGCAACAGATATGCGTTTAGGTAATAATTTTGGCGGTAAAAATCTGTTGTTGACAAACGGTGTTCATCAGATAAAAGGTGATTTGACAAAGCAAGTTGACGAACTTTCGACAAGCTATGGTTTGAGCGTTGATTATTGTATGGAGAAATTGGAATGGTAATTTCGGGTAATAAACGCTTAATGCTGCTGGTTTTGTGCGTCTGTCTTATCCTTTCTGTACTGAAATGTCAGGTTGCGGAACTTGGGTGGGATCGCTTTAAAGAAGATATAGCCGTAAAACAGCAAGGATATACAGAAAAAATTTCGGCGGAAGAGCTTGATGATTTTATTAGTTTGTGGACGCAATTTAAAGAATTGGGTTGGACAGATGATTTGATGGTGTCATACAAAATCAGCCGTCCGTCCAAATTTATGGATTGGAAAAGCAAGATGTGGTTTGTTTATCATAAATGGGACGCCGATAGATTTTTTTATGTGCAGCAGCGATTATCAGCTTTGCTGTATACGCTGAGTGTTCGCCGCAACGCCGAAGCTCTTATTACTATGTTACAAGATCGTACTGAACCGGTGGCAAAGCAAATGCTTGAAATTCAAAAACAACGCAGTCTTTCCGGTCAAGAAGATTTGGATGAGTTGAAACTTGTAGAAAGTAAAGAAGAAGTTTTAAAAAAATTATTTGAGTAATGTGTTTTGCCGAATTTTAGCAGAAATAGTGCTAAAAAGTCGGCAATATGCTTATTTTTTATTTTTCTTATTAATAAAATTATAACTTTATCGGATAATAATGGGATTTAACACGAAAATAAGTGAGAAAAATAATGGATACTAAAACAATTTTGAACACAATAATCAATGCCGATTGCATCGAGACAATGAATCAGATGGAAGAAAATTCGGTAGATGTGATTTTTGCCGATCCGCCTTACAATATGCAATTGGGCGAGGCCTTGCTGCGTCCGGATAATACGATTGTTAACGGCGTTGATGAAGAGTGGGATAGTTTTGAAAGCTTGGCCGCATATGATGAATATACAAAACAATGGCTGAGCGCCGCTCGCCGCATTTTGAAAGATGATGGAAGCATTTGGGTTATTGGTTCGTATCACAATATTTTTCGTGTCGGCTATATTTTACAAAATTTGGGATTTTGGATTTTGAATGATGTGGTTTGGAACAAAACAAATCCAATGCCTAATTTTAAGGGTACGCGTTTTACTAATGCGCATGAAACTTTGATTTGGGCGGTAAAAAATCCTAAAGCAAAATATACTTTTAATTATGAGGCCATGAAAGCGCTGAATGATGAAACGCAAATGCGCAGTATTTGGGAAATTCCTATTTGCACAGGCAAAGAGCGCTTGAAAAACGGTCAGGGCGAAAAATTACATCCAACGCAAAAACCTGAAGCATTGCTGTATCGTGTAATTTTGGCGTCGACCAAGCCCGGCGATGTTGTTTTAGATCCGTTTTTCGGTACCGGAACGACTGGTGCGATGGCAAAGAAAATGGGACGTAATTTTATTGGTATTGAACGTGATAAGTCGTATGTTGCCGGCGCTCAAGCTCGTGTCGACGGTATTGAGACATTAAGCGGCGATGCTTTGGACTATACGGTTAAAAAGAAACTGCAGCGCGTGCCATTTGGAGCGGTGATTGAGCATGGTATGCTATCTCCTGGAGATGTTTTGAGCGATGCCAGCGGCAAACATTTTGCAACCATTCGGGCTGACGGTTCTATCAAAAGCAGCACGGCAGAAGGTTCTATTCATCAAGTTGGTGCTGCCGAGCAAAACGCAGCTGCTTGCAATGGTTGGGAATATTGGTATTTCAAAGATAATAAAAACGGTTTAGTTTGTATTGACGAACTGCGGTGTCAGCTGCGTCAGGAAATGTATGGGGCAAAATAAAATTGAATACAGGGCGGAAACCGGATTATAGAGAGTTTAGAGATAAAAAAGAGGCAGAAGAAAGCAATGTTTTGCCAAAGGGTGATTGCTATGCGGCCATAGACTTGGGAACAAACTCTTGCCGATTGGTTATTGCTCAGCCTACTCCTAGCTCTTTTCATGTGGTTGAAACCTTTTCTCGTATAACTCGTTTGGGCGAAGGAATTATCAACGGCAATATGCTTTCTAAGCCAGCTATCCGCCGTACCATTGCCGCGCTAAAAGTTTGCAGCGCCATATTGAATGAATATCAGCCGATTGTTCGTATGCGTTTTGTGGCAACAGCCGCATGCCGGCGTGCGCTTAACTGCAAAGAGTTTGAAATGGCGGTAAAGCAATCTACAGGTTTGAATATGGAAGTTATATCTTCTAAAGAAGAAGCCCGTTTGGCGGTGGTTGGATGTATGCCGCTTTTAAATCGTATGATTAAGCGGGCGTTGGTTTTTGATATCGGCGGCGGTTCAACCGAAATTTCGTTGGCTCGGGTTACGGAAACCGGTAAAACTTTTATTGAAGGTTTTGTGTCGTTGCCGTATGGCGTGGTTACCATTGCCGAAGCTTTTCCCGGAAAAGATATGACAACTTTGGCCTATGACACCATTGTTGAGCGTACGCAAAAAATATTGCAGGAATTTGAAGATAAATATCATATAAGCGAAGCAATCAGCAATCAAGAAATACAAATTATAGGCACTTCTGGAACAGTTACGGTTTTGGGCGCGGTGCATTTAAATTTACCTCGCTATAATCGTGCCGCTGTTGATGGAATAGCACTTTCCGGAACAGATATTGCAAAAGTTATCCGGCGTATTAAAAATATGGGATATGAAGGGCGCTGTAAACATTCTTGCATTGGCAAACTTAAAGCTGATTTGACAATAGCTGGTTGCACTATTATTGAATCGTTGTGTTCTTTTTGGCCGGTTAGCGAAATTACCATTGCGGATAGAGGTATTCGTGAAGGTATCCTTTTGGATATGATGCATCATCAAAAAAATAATTATTTCCATAAAGGTGGTAAACGCCATAAACTTTTTAGAAAGGGACGACACTATGGACAAAGAAAATCTGGCGGCGATTGATTTGGGGACAAATTCCTGCCGTTTGCGTATTACTGATGCTAAAGGCAATGTTTTGTATCATGAGGCCGTAACCGTTAAATTGGGTGAGGGGCTTTATGAAAGCGGAAATTTTTCTGAGACTGCTATTCAGCGCGGGGTTAGTTGTCTGGTTAATTTTTCCGAATTGATGAAAAGCTATCATGTTGGGCATTATCGCGCGGTGGCGACGGCTTCATGCCGTAAAGCGCAAAACAGCAATGTTTTTATTAAAATGGTACAGGAGCTTAGCGGTATTAAGTTGGAGGTTATCTCGGCCGAAGAAGAGGCTTTGCTGAATTTGAAAGGCGCGATTCTGAATGTTCCCCAAACAGCCAAGTATGTGCTTTTATATGATTTGGGCGGTGGCTCAACAGAGATAATTTTGGCTGAAAATGGTAAAAATCCCACCGAAATTTATACTTTATCAATACCTTGGGGAGCCAGAACAGCTTCAGAAGCTTTTGATTTGATAGAATATGATGAAGAAAAAGCTAAAAAGCTGGAAGCTGAAATTAAAACACACGTTGAAGAGTTTTTGCAAAACTCAGAATTTTTAATGTATTTACCGCAATGCTTTTGTGTGGCGACTTCTAGCACTCCGCTGCGTCTTTTGAGTATGGTTAACAAAATCGGTTATTATGATATGGATATTGCTGATGGTATGTCGGCGTCAACTGCGCAAATAGATAAGCAAATAGATGAAATTTTGCAGATGAATTTGGAACAGTTGATGAAAAGTCCATATATTGGGGAAAACCGAGCGCCGATTTTTGTGGCGGCCTGCATTATTTTCCGCACTGTTTATAAGATTTTGCAAATTAAAAATCTAACTGCATCGCTAAAAGGCGCTCAAGACGCAATTATAGATGAATTGGAGCAAAAATGGCAAAATTAACAGCATCGGCCAAAATTGTCCGTGGCCGCAATCATCTGACTGTAAAGGTAAAAACGGCAAAATATAACAAGCCTTCGTCAAACCGTTGGCTACAGCGTCAATTAAATGATCCTTATGTGTCGGAGTCTAAGCGTTTGGGATATCGTTCTCGGGCTGCTTTTAAGTTGGTTCAGCTGGATGAAAAATATCATTTTTTAGGCAAGGGCAAAACAATTGTCGATTTAGGTTGTGCGCCTGGTGGCTGGACACAAGTTGCAGCACAGCGTAACAAAGGCAGCGGGCAGATTGTGGGAATGGATTTGCTGCCGGCAGAGCCAATAGAAGGTGCTATTTTGCTGCAGCAGGATTTTACCGAGCCGAGCGCCGCCGATAAGCTGAAAGAACTTTTGCACGGTCCTGCCGATGTGGTGATGAGTGATATGGCGGCCAACACTACCGGTCATCAGCAAACCGACCATTTGCGCACCATTGCTTTGGTTGAATTGGCCTATACTTTTGCCAAAGAGGTATTGGCAGAAGGTGGAATTTTTATAGCCAAAGTTTTTCAGGGTGGAACCGAAGGCGAGCTTTTAACTGATATGAAAAAAAACTTTACAAAGGTAACGCATTTTAAACCAGATGCCAGCAGGCAGGACTCCGTTGAAATGTATGTGGTTGCTCAAGGTTTCAAAAAGTAATTAGGGGAAACTCGTCTAATGGTCTACTACTTTTAACTTTTTGTGCTTGTGTACTAATTTGTACACGGCGCAAAAAAGTTAATGCGTATTAGCCTCATTATCCGAGTTTCTGAGAGTTAGTGCCGGTTGCTATAAAACATATTGAATGTTAAATAAAAAGGTAGAGATTTTATTCTCTACCTTTTTCCTAAGTTTATCTTAAGACTTATAAAAAGTAATTGCGCAGATAATCAGCTAAATCTGCTGTGTTAACGCGGATTTGTTCCATTGTGTCGCGGTCACGCAAGGTTACGCTTTCCGGCTGCTGTTCAATGGTTTCAAAATCAACAGTCAAACAAAGCGGTGTGCCGACTTCATCATGACGGCGATAGGCCTTGCCGATGTTACCGGTGTTTTCCAAAGCCACACGACCGATACCCAGTTTCATCAGCTGTTTTTTCAGCTCATGGCATTTAGCCATAATTTGCTCGTTATTCTTTTTCAGCGGAATAATCGCCACTTTAATCGGAGCCAAATGCTTTTTGAATTTCAAAACCACACGGCTGTTGCCGTCGCCTAAATCTTCTTCGGTATAAGCCTCGGTCAGCACAGCCAAAACACCTCTGTCCACACCCATAGATGGTTCAATCACAAATGGAATCACCCATTTGCCGTTTTCATCTTGAATGCACAATTTGGTTGTAGAATCCGGATTGGCGTGGCAATGTGCTTCCAGCTGAAATTCGCTTTGATTTTTGGTGTGGTTGCCCAAATCATAGTCGCGGCGGTTGGCAATGCCTTCCAGCTCTTCCATGCCATGCGGAAATTGATATTCAATATCATAGCAGGCTTTAGCATAGTGCGCCAAATCATCGTCAGGAGTTTTATAGATATTCATATGCTCTTTAACCAAACCTTGGTCAAGCCACCATTGAATACGGGTTTCTTTCCATTTTTCATGCCATTCCATATCGGTTCCAGGGGCTACAAAATACTCCAGTTCGGCTTGTTCAAATTCACGCACGCGGAAAATAAAGTTGCGCGGAGTAATTTCGTTACGGAAAGACTTACCGATTTGGGCAATACCAAACGGAAGTTTGCGGGAGGTGGAATCTACCACATTTTTGAACTGCGTAAAAATAGCCTGAGCAGTTTCCGGACGCAGATAGGCAATGTTTTCATCACATTCTACCGGACCGACCTGAGTTTTAAACATCAGGTTAAACGGACGAGGCTCAGTCAAATCTGTTGAGCCGCAAACCGGACATTTACCGCCGATTTGGTCAGCGCGGAAACGGCCTTTGCACTTTTTGCAATCTACCATTGGGTCAGAAAAAGTATCTTCATGACCGGAATATTTCAGAACTTTGCGGTTGGTTAAAATAGCGGCATCCAAACCTTCAACATCATCACGCTCATAAACCATAGCGCGCCACCAAGCGGCTTTTAGGTTGTTTTTGAGTTCCACACCCAGCGGGCCATAGTCATAAACGCCTTGCATACCGCCGTAAATATCAGCGTTTTGAAAAATAAAACCTCTTCTTTTGCACAAAGAAACCAGCTGGTCCATAGAAGTTGCTACCATAATTTTAAATCCTTCTTTCTCTTTATTGTTTTTTAATAAGTTTGTTTTACTTTATAATTTTAGAAAATGCAAGAGGGATTAAAGATGAAGAGAACAAAAGTAGCGTTTGCTTATGATTTTGATGAAACGCTCAGTACAACTTATATGCAGGATTATTTTTTGATTCCGGAACTGGGAATGAAACCGGAAAATTTTTGGAAAGAAGCCAACGCTTGGTCAGAGGCAAACGGTGTGGACCAAGTGACCGGAAGTATGTATTACTTTAAAAAAACGGCAGAAGAAACCGGTTTGAAACTGACTAAAGAAAATATGTTTTGCTGCGGCGAGTTTATTGTTTTTTTCAAAGGCGTGACCGAGTGGTTTGAGCGTATCAACGCCTATGGCAAAACTCTGGGGCTGGATATTGAACACTATATAATTTCTTCCGGCTATGAAGAGATTATTGAAGGTTGCAGCATACGCAAGTTTTTTAAAGACGTGTATGGCTGCGCTTTTGCCTATAATGAAGAAGGTTTGCCGGTTTGGCCGGCGCGCGTGGTTAACTATTCCGGAAAGGTTCAATATCTTTCTAAAATCAACAAAGGTTTAGGAAAATTTGAAGATAAAGCCGTAAATGATTATACTCCAGATGACAAACGACGCATACCGTTTAGCCGTATTATCTATTTTGGCGACGGACTAACCGATATTCCATCTATGCGTATGGTAAAAGAGCATAACGGCACGGCGATTGCGGTGTATAAACCACGCAGCCACCACAAAGAAAAAGCCATAAAATTACTGAAAGATAATCGTGTTAATTTTGCCTTGGCTGCCGATTATCGCGAGGGCAAAGAAATTGATTGCGTGGTAAAAACAATTTTAAATAAAATTGCCACCGACCGTGATTTGGAAATTTTGCGCAAACGTGAAGACCGTAAAAAAGAAGGTTGTGGTATTTAATTTTAGTTTTGTTCGATAATTTCTATGTGAGCGGTTTGTGTTGTGATGAACCGCTTATATTTATTTTAGCAGCGTATTCAGCCCTATACCGAGTAGAGAAAAGTTTTGTCAGACATACTGGAACATCTGATTTATATGAATAATGTGAAAGACGGATACTAATCAGAGATTTTTAGAGAGGCAAAATAAACCTCTTGACTTTATTTATATTAAAATTATTATAAAAACAATTAAAAGGGGAATGCTAGATATGAAAAAAGTGTTGTTAATTTTATTGTCATTTTTGTATGTTAGTAAAATGGCGTTGGCGGAAGAAATAGAGAAAACTAAGTTTGTAAATCCGGTTTTTAACCAGCCGTTAGAACCAATGTCAATGCGTTCTGGTTATGTATATCTAACCCCGACATCGGTTGATTTTAGAACACCGTTGGATAAGGATGTTATTGATAGTAAGGGAAGCTGTGAGTTACTAGAAAATACAGAAGACCATATTAAGATGTTTTGTAAAGTAAGATATCCTAAAGATGAGAGTAGGTTAAAATACGCTCAAAATATTTTAAAAAATAGTTCGGATGAAATTAGTAAGAGGAATGCTAAGATAACAGCAAAAATTTATTCAGGAAAATATACAGTAGAAAATTATTATATATATAAAGTTGTAGGCTTATTTTTTGAGGGGTGTTTAGATATAGAAGAAAAAATATATGAAGAGGGGCAACAAGAATATTCTTCAAAAAGTCATTATTGTGTTACCCCTCCTAAAGATATGGCTACCACTGATTGATAGAATTAATCATTCTTCTAGCCCAATCATTACGTCTCTGTTTAACATCAGGATTGGTTATTTATAAAATTTTCCGTCATTTCTTTAATTATATGAAAAGAGTATTCATGATAATATAAAATTACAAACGCTTCTATAAATATCGTAGGAGCATATATATATTTGAAAGCTTTTTCTTCATTGTGAATGCAATTATGCCATTCAATTTTAATGATTTTTTTTACAAAAAGCCGTTGACCATAAATGAAATATAGATCAAATAAGAATAAAATAGGGAAAAAAGGTGCGTCAATATGTAAAAATATAATTGCAAGAAAGCCTAAGTAAGAAAAAATTAATAGTAAAACATTTAGAATTTTAAATAATTTTTCAAATAGCATCTTTTTTTCCATGTTTATTCCTTTATTGTATTCTACTTTTCATTATCATCTTTAGTATAAAACATATTTTTAGTTTTGTCAGCTAAATAGTTAATTTTCAGCATATCTCAAAGAAGCAACAAAAGTATCAAATAAAATTCTAAAAACCTCTTGACTTTTACGGTGTTAAAATTATACTAAAAACAATTAAAAGGGGAATATGAAATATGAAAAAGGTGTTGTTAATTTTATTGTCATTTTTGTATGTTAGTAAAATGGCGTTAGCGGAAGAAATAGAGAAAACTAAGTTTGTAAATCCGGTTTTTAACCAGCCGTTAGAACCAATGTCAATGCGTTCTGGTTATGTATATCTAACCCCGACATCGGTTGATTTTAGAACACCGTTGGATAAGGATGTTATTGATAGTAAGGGAAGCTGTGAGTTACTAGAAAATACAGAAGACCATATTAAGATGTTTTGTAAAGTAAGATATCCTAAAGATGAGAGTAGGTTAAAATACGCTCAAAATATTTTAAAAAATAGTTCGGATGAAATTAGTAAGAGGAATGCTGAGATAACAGCAAAAATTTATTCAGGAAAATATACAGTAGAAGAATATTACATATATAAAGTTGTAGGCTTATTTTTTGAGGGGTGTTTAGATATAGAAGAAATAAGTTATAAAAAGGGGCAACAAGAATATGCTTCAAAAAGTTATTATTGTGTTACCCCTCCTAAAGATATGGCTACCACTGATTGATGGAATTTATCATTCTTCTAGCCCAATCATTACGTCTCTGTTTAACATCAGGACGATTTACATTGTAATAAATACCATTATAGCCGTTGATGTTTCGTTCACGGATTGCCTTGTATAAATTGGGCCACTTTGCTTCATTTAATCCGCCTTTTACATTATATTGTATGTCTAGCAATACTTCTTTTAACGGTTGAGGAAAAGTATCAAAATCTGCAAATTCACGGCGTATATGAGCTAAATCATTTGTCATATGATTTTGTGCAAGACTGCGAGCTTCATTATCAGATATACGAATATTTGTATAACTTTCAAAATTTTTAGCTTTGGTATTCCAATTTTTGGGGTTCCCATTTTCATCTTTTTCATTACTTAAATTTCGCATAATGTTATATGCAGCTAATTTTTCAGCTTCAGTTGCAGGAACACCATTTATGGTAAAATTAACTTTTTTGAAATCATCCCAGTTATTTACATTTGCTCCGCCTCCGACAGTTATTAATCCTTTAGTATCAAGATAAGGATGTTGAAGAACATTTTCATATTGTTGAATATTTTGCCACATAGCCTTATATAAATCATCATCGCTCATAAAGTTTTTATTATTTGAGGGATTGTTAGCTAAGTTTTGTTCTACATTTGCCGATTTAGTATTTGGGAAACCCCAAGCACTTTCGGTGGTGTAGCTGTTTGATTCATTTAAAGGCTTTGGTCTTAAATCCATTTGCAAAGATGGTTGATTATTAAATAATTCCATTGAGTTTGCTTTATTCAAACTATTAGCCTGTAATTGGCTTGAAGTTTGAGGCGGCGTTTGAATATTAGTCGTATTAAACGTTCCATTATTGCCAACAGTATTGTAAACGTTATTTGATTTTATGTTGTTTGTATTAGTATCAAAACCATAGCTCTGATTTTTAAGCGAATTGGTGACGTTTTCAATATTATCACTGATGTTGGAGGAGCCGAAACCATAGTTATTAGCCGGATTGCCGCCCCAAAAGTTGGTGTTGTACTGCGGATAGTCTTGCGTTATGCCTTGATTGTTGTAGTTTTTTATCAGTTCGTTTTCCCGATTGGTTCTCGCCATTTGATAAGATACTTCATCACGCAGGGAAAAGTTACTGTGGTCAACGCCGTAAGAATCTATTTTGTTTTCACCATTTTCATAGCCTAATTGAGATTTAAAATTTCTGTACATATTTTTCTCCAAAGTTTATTGTTTTTAGCTTATTAAATAATTTATTTCTTATTGTGTATGCGTATAATATTAAACCGCAAAGCTTTAATTGGCCGCAATCATACAACAATATAAATTATTTTAATGAAATATTGTTATCATAAATATCTTTTAATGTCAAGTTTAAAATAAGAAATAAATTATAATTATGCTAAAATTATTATTCACAGTAATTAAAAAAAGTGCTTTACATCTAGAAAAAGTGTGGTATAAGTGTTGACAACAATAAAGAATTATAGGAGTGGAGCTGAAAAGCCCCGCTTTTTTGTTAAAGGAAATTAAATGCAAAAACACTATTTACAGGATTTGATTGAACCCGTGGTGGAAAATGCCGGATTTGAGTTGGTGCGCGTGATGACTATCGGTCAGGCGAATCCCACATTGCAGGTGATGATTGATGTTGCCGACCATTCGCGCGATTTGACAGTTGATGACTGCGCTGAGGTTAGCCGCAAACTTTCGGATGTTTTAGATGAAAAAGACCCGATAAAAGAAAAATATTCGCTGGAAGTCAGCTCTCCGGGGTTGGATAGACCATTGACCAAACCTGAGCATTTTCAGCGTTTTTGCAACTATGTCATTAAGGTTGAAACCGCTGATAAGGTGGAAAACCGCAAACGTTTCAAAGGTATGCTCTTGCGTGCCGATGACAAAGAAATTGTTATGGATATGGACGGAGTTGAATATACCATTCCGTATGATGCCATGACTAAAGCCAAACTGGTTCTGACTGATGAACTTTGGGAAGAATATCAGGCAGCTCATGAAGCTGTTGAACTTTAATTTTTTGATGAGGAAAAAATGGAAAATTTTGAAAATATGCCGAGACCTGAAATCGTGTTAGTGGCTGACACGGTTGCCAGAGAAAAAAATATTGACAGAGAAGATGTTTTTGTGGCGATGGAAGTTGCTATTCAAAAAGCCGGACGTACAAAATATGGCTTTGAGCATGATATTCGCGCGACTATCGACCGTAAAACCGGCGCTATTTCTTTGGCTCGCTATCGTGAAGTTGTGCCTGATGACGCTATTATTGAAAATGAAGCGGCTCAAATTACATTGAAAGACGCTAAATGCTATGACCGCAATTTAAAAGTAGGCGATTTTATTATTGACGCTTTGCCGCCAATTGATTTTGGCCGTATTGCCGCCCAAACCGCTAAACAGGTTATTATGCAAAAAGTACGTGAGGCAGAACGCAACAAACAATTTGAAGAATATAAAGAAAAAATCGGCACCATTATCAATGGTACGGTTAAGAGAATTGAATTTGGCAATGTGATTTTGGATATTGGCAAAACCGAAGCTGTTTTGCGTCATGATGAAATCATTCCAAGAGAAAAATTTAAAAACGGTGACCGCGTTCGCGCTTATGTTTTAGATGTTCGTCGTGAAGTTAAAGGACCGCAAATTTTCTTGTCACGCACATGTCCGGAATTTATGGCAAAATTGTTTACACAAGAAGTTCCAGAAATTTATGATGGTATTGTGCAAATTATGGGTGTTGCCCGTGACCCTGGTTCAAAGGCCAAAATTGCCGTACGCGCAACAGATAAAACCATTGATCCGGTTGGTGCTTGCGTGGGCTTGCGCGGTATCCGCGTTCAGGCTGTGGTAACCGAATTGCAAGGCGAAAAAATTGATATTGTTCCTTATTCTGAAGACAAGGCGCAATATATTGTCAGCGCTTTGGCTCCGGCAGAAGTTTCTAAAGTTGTTTTAGATGAAGAAAATAACCGCATAGAAGCAGTTGTTTCAGAAGACCAGTTTTCTTTGGCTATTGGCCGCAGAGGTCAAAATGTTAAATTGGCGTCGCAGCTGCTTGGCGCAGATATTGACGTATTGACCGAAGAACAAGAGCATGAACGCCGCGCTAATGAAAATAAAGTTCGTCTGCAACGCTTTATGGAAGCTTTGGATGTGGACGATATGATTGCTCATTTGTTGGTTGCCGAAGGATTTTCTACTATTGATGAAATCGCTATGGTTGACCTGAAAGAGCTGGCGGATATTGAAGGTTTTGACGAAGATGTGGCTGCTGAATTGCAAAATCGTGCCAAAGAATATATTGCTAAACGCAATGCAGAATTTGCTGAAAAGAGTAAATCTTTGAAAATTGATGAAAGCTTAAAAGAAGTTAAAGGCTTGGATCAGGATATGATTATCACTTTGGCTGAAAAAGGTGTTAAAAATATTGATGATTTGGCTGATTTGGCTGCTGATGAGCTGCGCGATATGCTGGGCGAAAATTCTTTGTCTGAGGTTGAAGCCAACGATATTATCATGTCGGCGCGCGAACACTGGTTCAAAGAAGAAAACAGCGAAAATAAATAATAGTTTTTGCTGAAAGGAAATTGCAATGGCTAAAGAGTTGGAAACAAGAAAATGCGTGATAAGCGGAGAAGTCCTGAACAAGGAAAATCTGCTGCGTTTTGTAACGTTGAAAGATGGTACAATGCTGCCTGATTTTAACAAAAAAATTGACGGACGCGGTTTTTATGTTTCCAACTCAAAAAAGCTGCTGCAAAGTCTGGTAGAAAAACACCCGTTTAACAAAATTCTGCATAAAAAGGTTGAATATGCGCCGAATATGCCGGAAATTGTTGAAGGAATTTTAACCAAAAAAGGTTTAGACGCACTCAATTTGGCGCGTAAAGCCGGCGATTTGGTTTTAGGATTTGAAAAAGTAAAAGAATTGATTATAAAAGGAAGGGCAGCCTTTGTGATAGAAGCAACAGACGCCGGTGCAGACGGCAAGCAGAAAATTGCAGAATTGTCCGCAAATTTAGAAAAGTTTACACTGTATGATACTGAAACTTTGAGTACAGCGTTTGACCGTGAAAATACTGTCTATTTGGCGGTAAAAAAAGGTAAAATGAGCGATATGGTCAGATTGGCTTTGAAACGGTATCAGACATTTTTGGATATATAATTGGAGTATTGACTAGATGACAGAAGAAAGTGCAAAGGGCAAATTAACATTGTCTGGAAAATCGACCCTCACTTTGAAAAATCTTAATAAATCACCGGTCGCTGACGGTAAAAAAGTGGTGCAGGTTGAAGTGCGTAAAAAAAGAGTAATTAATCAATCGGCGCCGGTTGCTCCGAAAAAAGAAATTGATGAGGCAACAGCGCAAAAATTAAAGCTTTTGGCAGAGGCTAAAGAGCATGACGCTAAACGTAAGCAGGAAGAAGAAGCTCGTAACGCTCAGCGGCTTAAACTGCAGGAAGAACGCGCTAAAGCTCAGCAAGAAAAAGAAGATGCTGAAAAAGCTAAAGCTCAAGCCAAAGCAGATGCCAAAGCCGTTGCCGAAAAGGCTGAAAAAGCGGCTGAAGAGGCTAAAAAGCAACCAGAAAAAAACGTTGCTAAGCCTGCGCCTAAAAATGAAGGTCTTGAACATCGTTTGAAAAAGTCTAAAGAAGATTATGACGATGATGATGACGAAGAAGAAAATTATCATAAAAAAGGCAAAAAGTCGGCTGTGGTTGAAAAGCACGTTATGACACGTGAAGAAACCTTTGAGCAGGAACGTAAAAAAATTCAAAAACGTAGTTTTGAGCCGCAGCGCCGCAATAACAAAATTAATCTGAACTCTTATATGAACAGTGATGATGACGATGATTATGGTTATGGTGCGCCGCGTCGCCACTTTAAGAAAAAACAGCCAAAACCGGTACAGGTGCAAACTCCGCAAGAAAAAATTGTTAAGGAAGTGATTATTCCGGAAACAATTACCGTGCAAGAGTTGGCAAACCGTATGGCTGAAAAGAGCGCCGACGTGATTAAGCGTTTGATGTCCTTGGGTGTGATGGCAACAATTAACCAAGCTATTGATGCCGACACAGCGCAAATAGTGGTTGAAGATATGGGACACAAATTTAAACGTGTGGCCGATAGCGATGTGGAAGAGGGCTTGACCGGTCCGGCTGATACAGAGGCAGATTTGAAGCCGCGCGCGCCGATTGTGACAGTTATGGGACACGTTGACCATGGTAAAACCTCGTTGCTGGATGCTTTGCGTGAAACAAACGTGGCAGCTAAAGAGGCCGGTGGTATTACACAACATATCGGTGCTTATCAAATCAAAGTTGCCAGCGGTCAAAAAATTACTTTTATTGATACTCCGGGACACGAAGCGTTCTCTGAAATGCGCGCCCGCGGTGCTAAAGTTACGGATATTGTGGTTTTGGTGGTTGCCGCCAATGACGGTATCATGCCGCAAACCGTGGAAGCTATCCGCCATGCTCAAGCCGCTGAAGTTCCGATTGTGGTAGCAATTAACAAAATCGACTTGCCAGGGGCTGACCCGCTGCGAGTTAAAACCGAATTGCTGCAATATGGTATCGGCGTTGAAGAGATGGGCGGCGAATGTTTATGTGCCGAAGTTTCTGCTAAAAAACGCATTAATATTGATAAGTTGGTTGAGGCGATTTTGCTGCAGGCAGAAATGCTCGATTTGAAAGCAAATCCAAATCACGCGGCCGAAGGTGCGGTTATTGAAGCAAAAATGGAAAAAGGACGCGGCAGCGTGGCGACAGTTTTGGTTCAGCGCGGAACTTTGCATGTAGGTGATATTTTGATTGCCGGTAAAGAATGGGGACGCGTACGCGCTATGTTTAACGAACACGGACGCAAAGTCAGCGAAGCCGAACCGGCTACTCCGGTAGAAGTTTTGGGCTTGCAGGGTACGCCTATGGCCGGTGATACTTTTGTGGTGGTCAAAGATGAAAACCAAGCTAAAGAAGTTACCGGTTATCGTATTCGTAAAGAGCGTGATGCCAAATTGGTTAAGAGTGCCAAATCGGCAATGGAACAGATGATGGATAAGATTAAATCTGGTGAGTCTAAACACTTGTCTGTGATTATTAAAGCAGATGTTCAAGGTTCTATTGAGGCATTGGAAGGTACTTTGAAAAAACTTTCTAACGATGAAGTTTCGGTGCAAATTCTGCATTCGGCCGTTGGTCCTATTTCTGAATCCGATATTACTTTGGCTAAGGCTTCTGATGCGTTTGTTATCGGCTTTAATGTTCGTGCCAACGCTCAGGCTCGTGATATGGCTCATCGCGACGGGGTTGATATTCGTTACTACTCCATTATTTATACGGTAGTAGATGATGTTAAAAAAGCCCTTGAAGGTATGTTAACGCCTGAACTGCGCGAAAAGATTTTGGGTTATGCGCAAATTCGCAGCGTGTTCAATATTACCGGTGTGGGCAAAGTTGCCGGCTGTATGATTACTGAAGGTATGGTTAAGCGTGGTGCCAAAATCAGATTGCTGCGCGATAACGTGGTGATTCATGACGGTAATCTTGGTCAGTTGAAACGTTATAAAGATGATGTTAAAGAAGTTAAAGAAGGTTATGAGTGCGGTATGAGTTTTGAAAACTATAACGACATTCAGGTAAATGATACTATTGAGTGCTACGAAGTAGAAGAAATTGCTAAAACCCTCTAAAGAAAGGAGTTAAAAATGACTCATGAATTGTCACAGCGACAGCTGCGTGTGGGACAGGAAATCCGCAAAGTTATTGCTACGGCTTTAGAAAAAGGCGAGGTGCGTAGTCCTGAAATTGCCGAAGCGTTTATCACTATCACGCAAGTGGTTATGTCGCCGGATTTGAAATATGCCACGGTTTATTTAATGACCTTAAACGGCAAAAATCTGGGCGTGATTTTGGAACAGTTGAATGCCGAAAAATGGGTATTCAAAAAGCTGGTTGCGTCAAAATTAAAATTGCGTTTTACTCCAGACATCAATTTTAGAGTAGATGACACTTTTGAAGAAGCGGACAGAATTAATAAGTTGATGAATGATCCGAAAGTTAGAGCTGATATAGAGAAACTCGACTAATTTGGTGGGGAAACTCGTCTAATGGCTTTCTGCTGGTAAGATTTTTTCTTATGTACTAGTTTGTACACTGCGAAAAAATCTTACTTCGCATTAAGCTCATTATCCGAGTTTCTGAGAGCAGAGCAACGCGCCTAACGGCACATCTAAAGGCAACTTACGTTCATTCAGAAAATTCATGTACTTCTATGTACACTAGGATTTTCTTCAGAACTAGAGTTGCCTTTATCTGCACTATTATTCGCATTGCTTTATGGAGTATGCTGCTGTTTTGTTTTTAGTTTGTATATGTCGCTTAAAAATTCCGTCGCATCTACGCACGCTATCCGAGTTTCTGAGAGCAAGTGCCGGTTGCAGCAATAAGCAGCCGGTTTTTTTTATGTACTAGTTTGTACACGGTGCAAAAAAAGTTAATGCGTATTAGCCTCATTATTCGAGTTTCTGAGAGTTAGCGCAACGCGCCTAACATCACGTTACTGTCATCCTTGGCTTTGAGCGTCAGCTCATTCGCCGAGAATCCAGTATGGTATATCCGCTTAAAGAATATAGACTTTTTATTTCTGGATGCTCGAGACAGTTAGCTGCGCTCACGCTCAAGCATGACGCTGAAAAAGTAGGCGTTAAAGACGCAAAATTATACAATCCCCACTTCAACAATCAAGGTTTTAGGTGCAGCGATACTGTACAAGATGAGTTTTCTTTACATTCCTGACACACTTTTTTAATTTGTACAGGCGTTGCATTTTTTATGTTTGTGCCATAAAAAGCATCTTTTTGAGTATAACCGCGCCAATGGTTGGGGTCATCGTCATCTTCTTTATTTCCCCAAAAAGTTATGACGCTGTTTAAATCTTGAGCGTTTTCTTTTGCCAAATAAATCATATTTTCGCAAAAGCCTTCTGAAGACGGTGTTAAGGCTGAAGTTGTTTTGACTAGCGTAACATCAAAATTTAACTGAAAAGCACATTTCAGTTCCTGACTGTCTTTAGATATTGTCCAGCAGTTTCTCCCATATGTGCCGGAGTAACGATTTCCCAACTTATCAAACAAATAATTTTCTCTATAAGTTAAACCGGCGGGGACTTCGCCTAAGGCATTTAAAATGCTCATAAGTCGATATTGCGTATTGTCTGTTTTATGCTCGCGGCTGAGTTCGGTACGCAGCCTGATGAACGAATGTAAAATTTGGGCTATTTGCTCTCTTTGCTGGTTGGAGCGCCACATCATCATCGCTTTGCCATAACCGGCAATACCACCAACTGATAGAACACCGATAATTGCCAGCACGCCCAGCATTTCTATCATGGAACGTCCTTTTTCAAAATTTTTATGCATGTTTTCAACTCCGTTTATTGTGACATAAAAACAAAACCCGCTATAAAAAAGCGGGCGGATGTTGAGAAACCGAATACACATAAACGGCTCGGCTTATTCAGCCCAATAGCCTTATTCAGCCGACATCCGTCCAACGGAAATCGGCATACAAAATTTTAAGTCGCTATGCTGTAACGACTATGTGTATAAAAGGGTTCTCACGCCCTAGGCAGACTAACATCTGCCTGTTTAAGAGTTTAACTAAAGAAATAAAAAATGTAAAGTAAAAAACTAGGGCCGCTTAGCAAAGCTGTTGACGCTGGTAGGAAAAAGATTTATGCTGACGTAAAATTTATGTCGAAGGGGTATTTTATAATGTTTGAAAGCGGATTTATAAGTTTGGAAAATGATAAGGCTAAATGTAAATTGGCGCTCTGGGGCGCAGATTTGTTTTCGTATTGTCCCAAAGGTGAAGAGCATGATGTGTTTTGGCTGGGAGATTTGAATAAATTTGACCATAGTCAAGCTATTCGCGGCGGTGTGCCTGTTTGTTGGCTGCGTTTTGCGGCAGAAAAACTGAATGATAATCTTCCGCGTCACGGTTTTGCCCGTATTTCTGACTGGCAAGTGCAAAATGTTGTTTCCAATAGTCAAAAATCAGAGATAGAGCTATATTTACAGCCTGATGAAAAATATAATTTGTCGGTTAGCGCAAAGCTGTTAATAAAAATTAGCGATAAGCTGGAATATTGCTTGGAAACCACAAATAACGGTGCTGATGATTTTTCTTTTAGTGAAGCGCTGCATAGTTACTTTAATATTAGTTCACTTGAAAATATTACAATAAAAGGTTTGAGCGGACATCAATATAAAAGTTCATTAGACGGCAAAATATATGAACTTGCCGAGGATTTGCAGATTGGCGGCGAATTTGACGCGGCATTCTTAAATCATAGAGGTAATATAGAAATTGTTGATAAGGGCTATAAAAGGAAAATATGTATCGAAAAAAGCGGTTCAAAATCAACAGTGGTTTGGAATCCGGCTAAAGATTTGGCAGAAATGTCGGCTGGGCAATACAAGCAATTTGTTTGCGTTGAACCGGCTAATCAGGGGGATTATTTTGTACGGCTGAAACCGCATGAAACACACCGTATTTCTATGGTAATTCAGGTTGAAAAATTGTGATGATTTATTTGAGCGGCGGGAGAAATCTCGCCGTTTTTAAGCGATTGACATTTACCTTTAGCCTATTCTCTGTCTTCGGGTTCCCACGGGAAGTTTATCCATAATCCCATAGGTTCAGAAATTGGAAAGTAATCCGGCTTGATTTCCGGATTTTTGTTGATTAGGGTATAGATTTGCGCCAAAGGATATTTATGGCGTAAATATTGCACTGTTTCGCCGCTGTCGCATAAGTCGTCGATTATATAAGTGTTGGCGGCGTTAGGAATTTCATCTAGCGTTGTATCAACCATTTCAGACTGCGATTTGCTTTCATCACTGTATGAAGAAAGACGTATAAAGCGAATGTCTTTGTGTTTGAGATAGTGTGAAATAATGGTTGCCGGAACAAGTCCGCCGCGGGAAACAGCTGCTAAAATAAAGCCGTTTGGCGAGCGTTCTTGGATTTTTTGCGCAATCATAAAGCAGGCATTATCTACTTGAGCTTGAGTAATTTCTTTCATGGTTCTATCTCCAACAAATTAAATAATGCTCTGCTTTATAACCACAGAAACAGTAAAGGTCAATAATTTTATTAAGAATTTATTTGTAAGCGGCAAAATTTGCGGAAATATAAATATTCGGCAATGCTCAGCGCTCCAAACGCAAAAATGTAGAAGCCGACATAAAGCACCAGAGCTGCTTCTCCAAATGACTGATATGATAAAATCAAAAAGGCTAAAATAATGCCCAATATACCGCTTAACATACTCCAGCCCCACGGCAAGCCAAGCTTTTTAATGTCTAAACTGCCGGAGATTTGCATAACGCCGGTAGCCAAAAACCAAAAGGCAAATAAAATTGGTAAGGTTTGCACGGTTAAACCAAGATTGGTTAATAAAATCAAACCGATAAATAAATCTAATAAGCCGACAACAAAATACCAGCCTGAATATTCGCTGAAAGAAAAGGTAATATAGCCGCATCCAAGCAAAAATACGGCACCGCCGAAATATATTGCTATAGCATAAAGCGACGACAGTGGGTTTGCCCAAACCACAATACCTAAAATCAGCATGATTATGCCGGAAATCAAGTGCCAAATACTGCATCTTCTATCTTTCATAAATTTTCTCCTTTATCAAAAAAATATGCTCCGGTTTTGAGGTATGATTTTTTTGCTGAAAAACAAGGGAAATAGAAGAAAAATGTTGCAAAATAATGAGGAAAAGTCTATAATCCGGTCAGTTTAAAGCAGACGGATGAAAATCCGTGTGCCTATTATTTGGTGAATATAGCTAAGAGTGTGGATTTATCAGGGGTTTGGCTATATTCAATTTAAACGTTTTATAAGTTTAACCTTCTGCGGACGGGATTGAAAGTTTTTCAAAAGAATTGCCGCAGAATCAAAATGTTAGAGGAAATATACATGAAAGAGTCTTATACGGAGAAAAAGCGTGTAAGAAAAAATTTCGGCCGAATCGAAGCAGTTGCTGATATGCCGAATTTAATTGACGTTCAAACCGGCTCTTATTCAAGCTTTATCAATAATGTTGACGCTAACGGCGAACATTGTGAATTTGGCTTGGAAGAAGTTTTCAAATCTATTTTCCCAATTACAGATTTTTCTGGCAACGGAGAGCTGGAATTTGTAAAATATGTTTTGGAAGAGCCAAAATATGATGAGGAAGAATGCTTAAAGCGTGATATGACATATGCTGCTCCAATCAGAGCAACTTTGCGTTTGGTAGTTTGGGATATTGACGAAGCTACCGGCGCAAAATCTATTCACGATATTAAAGAACAAGACGTTTATATGGGCGATATTCCGTTGATGACGGATAAAGGTACGTTTATTTTTAACGGCACCGAGCGCGTTGTGGTTTCTCAAATGCACCGTTCTCCTGGCGTGTTCTTTGATAGCGATGGCGGAAAAACAATTTCTTCAGGTAAAAAACTGTTTTCTGCCCGCATTATTCCATACCGCGGTTCTTGGCTTGATTTTGAATTTGATGCCAAAGATTTGGTTTATGCCCGCATTGATAGACGCCGTAAACTGCCGGTAACTTCTATTTTCTATTCTCTGTACTCCAAAGAAACCGAAGAAAAAGCTGCAGAATTGGCTAAAGAAGGCAAAACCATTGAATTGGCCGACGTAAAAGGTATGGATAAAGAAGAAATTTTGAATTACTTCTATGATACCGAAACATATTTGGCTGATAAGAAAAATTGGAAAATGAAATTTGAACCTTCTCGCATGAAGGGTGTTAAATTCAATTTTGCTTTGATTAATGCAGCCAATGGCGAAACAGTTTGGGATGCCGGTAAAAAATTAACTCCGAGATCTGCTCAAAAATTGGCTGACGAAGGTTTGGAATATTTTGTTGTTTCTAAAGATCAAATGTATGGCAAATTCTTGGCAAAAGACATTGTTATTGCTAAAACCGGCGAAGTTTTGGCCGAAGCCGGCGATGAAATCAACGAAGATTTGATGAACACTTTGACTGAAAACAAAATTAAGTCAGTTGAAACATTGTTTATTGATGGTCTGAATGTTGGTCCGTATATCCGCAATACTTTGGCTGCAGACAAAAATAAATCACGTCAGGAAGCTTTATTTGATATTTATCGCGTAATGCGTCCGGGTGAACCTGCTACATACGAAGCTGCAGATGCTTTGTTCCATCAGTTGTTCTTTGATTCTGAACGCTATGATTTGTCGGCTGTGGGCCGTGTTAAAATGAATGCATCTTTAGATGTTTCATTTGATGAAGCTCCGGATACAGTTCGTATTTTGCGTAAAGATGATATTTTGCGTATTATCAAAAAATTGGTTGCAATCCGTGATGGCAAAGGCGAGGTTGATGATATTGACCATTTGGGTAACCGTCGTGTTCGCTCTGTTGGTGAATTGATGGAAAATCAATATCGTATGGGTTTGCTGCGTATGGAACGCGCTATTAAAGAAAAAATGAGCGCCGAAATTTTGAACAACGTTAAACCGCAGGATTTGGTAAATGCTAAGCCTATAGCTTCTGTAATCAGAGAATTCTTTGGTTCTTCTCAGTTGTCACAATTTATGGATCAGAACAACCCATTGTCAGAAATTACACACAAACGCCGTTTGTCTGCCTTGGGTCCTGGTGGCTTGAGCCGTGACCGCGCCGGTTTTGAAGTGCGCGATGTGCACCCAACTCACTATGGTCGTATCTGCCCAATTGAATCTCCAGAAGGTCCAAACATTGGTTTGATTAACTCACTTTCTACATATGCTCGCGTAAACAAATACGGCTTTATTGAATGCCCATACCGCAAAGTTGTTGACGGTGTGGTTACCTCTGATGTTGTATATTTGTCTGCCGATGATGAAGGTAAGGTTGTTATTGCCGAGGCTAACGCTAAAGTTGATGACAACGGTCACTTTGTGAACGATTTGGTTACCTGCCGCCGCGGTGGTGAAGTAGAATTTGATAAACCGGAAAACATCAATTACATCGACGTTTCTCCAAAACAGTTGGTTTCAGTGGCTGCGGCTTTGATTCCATTCTTGGAAAACGATGATGCTAACCGTGCGTTGATGGGTTCAAACATGCAACGCCAAGGCGTGCCTTTGTTGCGCTCAGAAGCTCCATTGGTTGGTACCGGTATTGAAGCTACAGTGGCTAAAGATTCCGGCGCTACTTTGGTTGCCAAATATGATGGTGTTGTTGACGCCGTTGACGCCAACCGCATAGTTATTCGCTCTAACGACAATGATGCACACGATGTTGGTGTTGAAATTTATAAATTATCAAAATTCCGCCGCTCTAACCAAAACACTTGTATTAACCAAGTGCCGTTGGTAAAAGTTGGCGATAAAGTACAAAAAGGCGATATTATCGCCGATGGCCCTTGTACAAATTTGGGCGAGTTAGCTTTGGGTAAAAACTTGCTTGTGGCCTTTATGCCTTGGAACGGCTTGAACTACGAAGATGCTATTTTGCTATCTGAAAGAATTTCACGCGACGATGTTTTGACTTCTTTGCACATTGAAGAATTTGAAGTAATGGCGCGCGATACCAAATTAGGCCAAGAAGAAATCACCCGCGATATTCCAAACGTTGGTGAAGATGCTTTGCGTAACCTTGATGAAGCTGGTATTGTGTATGTTGGTGCACATGTTAAAGCCGGTGATATTTTGGTTGGTAAAGTTACACCAAAAGGTGAATCTCCAGTTACTCCTGAAGAAAAATTGCTGCGCGCCATTTTTGGTGAAAAAGCCAGCGATGTTCGCGATACGTCTTTACGCGCACAACCGGGTATTGACGGTATTGTCGTAGACGTTCATATTTTCTCTCGCCGCGGCGTAGAAAAAGACGAACGTGCTTTGGCTATTGAACAAGAAGAAATTTCTAATCTGGCTAAAGACCGCGACGATGAAATCGCCATTATCAGAAGAAGTTATGAAGCTCGTTTGAAATCAATGCTTGACGGTCAGACAGTTGTTGATGCTCCGAAGGGTATTGCTAAAAACGTTAAGTTGACTTCAGATATCTTGGAAGCAATTCCGTCATCTCAATGGCGTAAAATTGTTGTTAAAAACGAAGATATCATGGCTAAAATTGAAGAGTTTTCGGCAGCTTATGACGCTCGTATGGAAAACATTCAAAAACGTTTTGAAAACAAAGTTGAAAAAGTTCAGCGCGGTGATGATTTGTTGCCGGGTGTTCTCAAAATGGTTAAAGTTTTCATTGCGACAAAGAGAAAAATGCAAACCGGTGATAAAATGGCCGGACGCCATGGTAACAAAGGTACGGTTTCACGCGTATTGCCACTGGCCGATATGCCTTATACAGAAGATGGTACTCCAGTTGATGTAGTTTTGAACCCGCTTGGTGTGCCTTCACGTATGAACGTGGGACAAATTTTGGAAACACACTTGGGCTGGGCAGCCAAAGAGCTTGGTGCGCAACTCAATGAAATGTGCGAACAATATAAACGTGGTGAAAAAACTATTGATGAATTGAATGCGCGCTTGAGAGAAATCTATGGTGATAAGCAGTATAAACGCGATGTTGAGCCGCTTACCGAACCAGAAAAAATTGAGATGATTTCTAACTTGAAACGCGGTGTTCCTATGGCTACTCCGGTATTTGACGGCGCCACAGGCGATGATATCAACAATATGTTGTCGATGGCAGGTTTGCCGACATCTGGTCAAATTGATTTGTATGACGGTCGTACCGGTGAAAAATTTGATCGTAAAGTAACCGTTGGTGTTATGTATATGATTAAACTGCACCACATTGTTGATGAAAAAATGCACGCACGTTCAGTTGGTCCATACAGCTTGGTTACTCAACAACCTTTGGGCGGTAAGGCTCAATTTGGTGGTCAACGTTTTGGTGAAATGGAAGTTTGGGCTTTGCAGGCATACGGCGCTGCCTATACTTTGCAAGAAATGCTTACCATTAAATCAGATGACGTTGCCGGCAGAACAAAAGTTTATGAAGCTATTGTTCGCGGTGAAGACAGTTTTGAAACAGGTGTACCTGAATCCTTTAACGTATTGGTTAAAGAAATCAAGTCTCTGTGCTTGAATGTTGAAATGTTAAATGAAGAAGCGTAAGCTGAGGAGTCATAACAAATGAATAATGAAATAATGAATATGTTTAATCAGCAGCAGCCATCGACTGAAGAAAATTTTGACGAAATCAAAATTTCGATTGCTTCTCCTGAACAAATTCGTTCTTGGTCTTATGGTGAAGTTAAAAAACCTGAAACCATTAACTATAGAACATTCAAACCAGAAAAAGACGGTTTGTTCTGTGCTCGTATTTTCGGTCCGGTAAAAGACTATGAATGCTTGTGCGGTAAATATAAACGTATGAAATATCGCGGTATTGTCTGCGAAAAGTGCGGTGTGGAAGTTACTTTGTCAAAAGTTCGCCGCGAAAGAATGGGACACATTGAATTGGCAGCTCCGGTTGCGCATATTTGGTTCTTGAAATCTTTGCCGTCACGAATTTCTGTGTTGACCGGTATTCCGATGAAAGCTTTGGAAAGAGTTTTGTACTTTGAAAGCTATGTTGTGATTGAACCAGGTTTGACACCGTTGACAGTTAACCAATTGCTGACTGAAGATGAATATCAAGATGCTATTGATCAGTATGGCGAAGATTCATTTAGAGCAGGTATTGGTGCCGAGGCTTTGCGCGAAATCCTTTCTAATATTGACTTGGAAGCAGAACGCGCTTCTATGCGAGCAGATTTGAAAGAAACAACTTCTGAAGCTAAGCGTAAAAACTTGGTAAAACGCTTGAAGTTGGTTGAAGCTTTCTTGGAATCAAACACCAAACCAGAATGGATGATTCTGACTGTATTGCCGGTTATTCCACCTGATTTACGTCCGTTGGTTCCATTGGACGGTGGTCGTTTTGCTACATCTGATTTGAACGATTTGTATCGCCGCGTAATTAACCGTAACAACCGTTTGAAGAGATTGTTGGAATTGCACGCTCCGGATATCATTATCCGCAATGAAAAACGTATGCTGCAGGAATCTGTTGACGCTTTGTTTGATAACGGCCGCCGCGGCCGCGCCATTACCGGCACCAGCAAGCGTCCGCTGAAGTCTTTGTCAGATATGCTTAAAGGTAAACAAGGTCGTTTCCGTCAAAACTTGTTAGGTAAACGTGTTGACTACTCTGGTCGTTCAGTTATTACTGTTGGTCCGGAACTTAAAATGCACCAATGCGGTTTGCCAAAGAAGATGGCTTTGGAATTGTTCAAACCTTTCGTTTATGCCAAATTGGAAATGTATGGCATGGCCACAACCATTAAAGCCGCTAAGCGTATGGTAGAAAAAGAACGTCCGGAAGTTTGGGATATCTTGGAAGAAGTTATTCGTGAACATCCGGTATTGCTGAACCGTGCGCCGACTTTGCACAGATTGGGTATTCAAGCCTATGAACCGGTTTTGGTTGAAGGTAAGGCAATTCACTTGCACCCGTTAGCTTGTACAGCGTTCAACGCCGACTTCGATGGTGACCAAATGGCTGTTCACGTTCCATTGTCTATTGAAGCACAATTGGAATCCCGTGTTTTGATGATGTCTTCAAACAACATTTTGTCGCCGGCTTCGGGTAAACCTATTATCGTGCCTTCACAAGATATGGTATTGGGTATTTACTACTTGTCATATGATGCCGATGATATGTTGGGTCAGGGCAGCGTTTATGCTAGTCCTGAAGAATGTATGCTGGCTTTGAATGCCAAAGCAGTGGATATGCATGCTAAAATTAAATGCCGTATGGATTATGTTGGTGATGATGGTAAATTGCATCATGGCATAGTTGACACAACTCCTGGGCGTTTGATTATCTCTGACATTTTGCCAAGAAAAGACGGTAAGCTGATTGAAGGTGTTCCGTTCTCACTCGTTAACCGTTTGATGAAAAAGAAACAAATTTCGCAAATCATTGATGAAGTATATCGTGTATGCGGCGGTAAAGAAACTTGTATCATGGTTGATAAAATCATGGGTATGGGTTATAAATACGCTTGCTTGTCCGGTATTTCATTTGGTAAAGACGATTTGATTGTTCCGGCTTCTAAGGAAAAATTGATTGCCGAAACATCTGCTCAAGTTAAAGAATTTGAACAGCAATATCAAAACGGTTTGATTACCAAAGGCGAAAAATATAACAAAGTGGTTGATATTTGGGCTGCTTGTACCGATAAAGTCGCCGATGAAATGATGAAAAACATTTCTAAAGCCGATCACGGTTATTATAACTCAGTATTCATGATGGCTGACTCCGGCGCCCGCGGTAGTGCTGCACAAATGCGTCAATTGGCCGGTATGCGTGGTTTGATGGCTAAACCGTCTGGTGAAATTATCGAACAACCGATTATTTCTAACTTTAAAGAAGGTTTGACCGTGTCTGAATACTTCAACTCAACCCACGGTGCGCGTAAAGGTTTGGCTGATACCGCTTTGAAGACTGCTAACGCCGGTTATTTGACTCGTCGTTTGGTTGATGTTGGTCAAGATGTGGTAATTACCGAAACCGATTGCGGTACTGAACGCGGTATTATCGTTCGTCCTGTTGTTGACGGCGGCAATGTTATTGCTTCTATCGGCGAAAGAATTTTGGGACGTACGGCTCAAGAAGATATCTTGCACCCAGAAACCGGCGAAGTTTTGGTTAAAAAAGGCAAATTGATTGACGAAGCCGATGTTGAAAAAGTTGAAAAGGCTGGTGTAGAACAAGTTAAGATTCGTTCTGTATTGACCTGCGAATGCGAAAACGGTGTTTGCGCTGCATGCTATGGTCGTGACCTGGCTCGCGGTAATCCGGTTAACATTGGTGAAGCTGTCGGTGTTATTGCCGCTCAGTCAATCGGTGAACCAGGTACCCAATTGACACTGCGTACGTTCCACATTGGTGGTGCGGCTTCTAAATCTGCCGAGCAGGCAAGTATTGAAGTTCCATTTGCCGGTATTTTGAAACTTGAAAACGGTCATACTGTTACCAATGCCGATAATCACTTGATTATTTTGTCTCGTAACTGTGATATCGTTATCCAAGACGCTCAAGGCCGTGAAAAATCACGTCACCATGTACCTTATGGCGCTAAAGTTTTGGCTCAGGAAGGTGTTGAAGTGGCTAAAGGTCAAAAGATTGCCGAGTGGGATCCGTTTATGGTTCCGGTTATTTCAGAAAAAGCCGGTAAAGCTCAGTTGGTAGATCTTATTCCAAATGTTTCTGTAAAAGAAAATATGGATGAAACAACTGGTATTTCTTCTAAAATCGTTATTGATTGGCAGTCTGGTCCGTCTTCTAACGCAAGCTTGAAACCAAGCATTACTTTGAAAGACGAAAATGGTAATCCGGTAACCTATGATTCTGGTAAAGAAGTACGCTACTATCTGTCGGTTGATGCTGTGCTGAATGTTGACAACGGCGACGAAATCAAAGTTGGTGACATTATTGCCCGTATTCCAAGAGAAAGCACCAAAACAAAAGATATTACCGGTGGTTTGCCGCGTGTGGCTGAATTGTTTGAAGCTCGCCGTCCAAAGGATCCGGCTATTATATCGGATATTGATGGTATGGTTGAATATGGTAAAGACTATAAAGCTAAACAACGCATTATGGTTATTCCGACAGAAGGCAATCCGGTTGAATACTTGATTCCAAAGGGACGCCGTTTGGTAGTTCAAGACGGTGATATTGTGAAGAAAGGTGATATGCTGGTAGAAGGCACACCTGCTCCGCATGATATCTTGCGCGTTTTGGGCGTAGAAAAATTGGCCGAATATTTGGTTCAGGAAGTTCAAGCCGTTTACCGTTTGCAAGGTGTGGCCATCAATGATAAGCACATTGAAGTGATTGTATCACAAATGCTGCGTAAAGTTGAAATCACCGCTCCTGGCGATACCACATTCTTGGTTGGTGAACAAGTTGACCGCGACGTATTTGAAACCGAAAACAACAAAGTGATTAAAGAAGGCGGACAGCCTGCTGTTGCTGATCCTATTCTTTTGGGTATCACTAAGGCTTCATTGCAGACCAAGTCATTTATTTCTGCCGCTTCATTCCAAGAGACAACTCGTGTCTTGACCGAAGCTGCTGTTGAAGGCAAGGTAGATAAATTGACAGGTTTGAAAGAAAACGTAATCGTAGGTCGTTTGATTCCTGCCGGTACAGGTAATGTATTGCGTTCTTTGCGCCGTGTGGCTGCTCAAAATGACAAGGAAATTCTTGCTATGAGAGAAGCTCAGACCGCTGAAGATGGAAATGCAGCATTAGAAAATAAAGCAGAACCAGCTGAATAAAACAGTTGTTTTCTAGCTAAAAAAGCTTCCTTGTTCGTTGAATGAGGAAGCTTTTTTTAGTTTGAGGCGGCGATAATGCAAAATTATTTTTGGACTAGTTTATATTTTGCACAAAAATAGTTGACAAAAATAGATCGGAGTGATAAAAAATATATAGTATTTGTATTATTCAGTCTTTACCTAATTATATTTATTGTTATGAATTTTAAGAAGCTTGTTCTGGATTTTTACCGCGTATTGCGTAATCTTCCAAATTATGGAAAAGTTTTAGCACTGGCTTCAGTAGCTACATTGTATGTTGCCATTCATCCGACTGTTACCGAGCCTAGAGCGATACATCGGCACTACAATAGGGTGATTGAGAAAAACGGTAAGCTTGATTTTATGCTGCCTCCGATGTTTATTACAAAATTTCCGAAAAATGCGGAATATATAAACACCGGAACCAAGCCTCATCTTGATGATCAGTTTGTGGTTTTGAAAACAGATGAAAAAGATGGTAGTCACAAGTACTATATCTATCGTCATGTATTTGGACACAACCTCAAAGAGTGGCATGACTCTATTGTGGAGTATCGAAAAACAGAAAAACGTCGGAAAATGACGACATCTTTTCTGTTTTCAATAAGCCTTTGTTTGGCTTCGTACCCAGGGCTTATTCGCAGAATGCTTAATTTGATTCCGAAAAAGTAAATTGAAAAAACGACCTCATTTTTTACATGAGGTCGTTTTTTTTTTTTGACTAAAATTGCACAAAAAACTTGACAATATATTTTTTGGGGCTACTATAAAGGTAGTTTTTTTATAATTTATTTATTTTTAATCTTAATTTTTTTTGCTTATGAAAAAGTTTATTTTATCTTTGGTCGTAGTTTTTGTTAGCGCTTTGTGTTTAACATCATGCGGTAGCAAGAGTGGCAGTTCTGATGGGTATTCCCGCAGTGAACTTTTTGGCAAATCTACAACAGATGTGTCAATCAACAACTACATGAAGAAGTTCTTCTTGGTTTCACGAGGAGAAGACGGTAAGCTCTATTTAGGTAACCCTAGGTTTGAGCACAAGATTAGCGACATGATGTATGCTAATACCGAGGATCCTGTGAAACAAGGCGACAAAGTTAAGGTTTGGAAGAAGGGCGATCGCTTCTTTTTGTTGCGTGCTGATCCTCAAGTTCCAATTTTTTATCAAGCAACTGTATTGAATGAGTGGGCTCGGGAAAATCTGAGTGACGAAGTTCAAAAAGTTGAGAGCGATGAACCTGAAATTGAATGAGGTACATCAAAAATAAAACTCCATAGTACAATTAATGTCTATGGAGTTTTGTTTTACTTTAATTTTTGGATTATCAATAAATTGATTTTTCTCTTTACAAAATAAAATTGCTTAATTAAGTTAGAATAGAGCAGACAATTGTTTGCCTAGGGCGTCGAAAACCCTTTTACTAAATTGAATAGTCGCTTTTGAGCATAAGCGACTTAAAATCGTATATGCCGACTTCTGTTCTGCTGGACGGATGTCGGTGAATAAGGCTATATGCTGAATAAGCCGAGCCGTTTTTTTATTCAATTTAGTGACGGTTTTCGAACATCCGCCCGCTTTTTTCAGAGCGGGTTTTATTTTGTATGGAATAATATAGAGGAGTTTGAAAAATGAAAAATCAATGTGGTCGTTCAATGATAGAAATGCTAGGCGTGTTGGCTATTATTGCCATATTGAGCGTTGGTGGAATTGCCGGTTACTCAAAAGCCATGGAAAAAGTTAAGGTTAACAGAACGTTAGAACATTATAATTACTTAGTTCTAGGCATGCTTGATTATGTTATTGAAACAAAAAATTTAGCTGAACAAACAAATACAGGCATGACAATGATTGCCGAAGCAGCTGGACTTATTCCTGCAACCTGGAAAAAAGAAAATGACTTCAATTTAAGGGATGATATGGAAAACATTGTACAGATTTTTGCTAACAAAACGGATCTTTCTATTGATTATGTCTTTCAAAACTCAGAAAAATACTCCATTACAGACAAATTATGTAACGATTTATTCAACAATACATTAAAGCCGTTAAGTAACAGTATTAAGGTAATATATGTTACAATAGCCAAGAAAATAAACTTTGCTGTTTATTATGGTAACACCACTTGCGATACAACGAAATCTCAAAAATGCCTCAGAAATGTATCTTTAAGTGACATAAGAGATTCCTGCAACTTTTGTGCCGAACAAAAACTTTGTTCTATTGCTGTAAAGTTTTAACCTTAAAGATGTTTATAGCTAGAATTTTAAGCATTTGTTTTGTAACTAACCAAATCTTGCTTGATATGGTCATAAAAATCGGGCGTGATATTTTGATAATCAGAAAAATTGACGACGTACGGCAAATAACTGGCATCAAATTTTTCTTTCAGCTCGCTTAAAATACGCAGCGGCATTTCTTTTTCGCCTTTGATTAAAACATCTAAATCCGAGGTTTTTTCAAAGTTGCCTTTTACGCGTGAACCGTAGTAATAAAAGGAATAGTTATCCGCATAAGCGTCTAAAATGCCTTCTATAATCTGTTGTTCTTTGTCCGTTATGCCCAAAACCATTTATTTTTCCATTTTTTCTTGCAGTTTTTTATACAAAAATTCACAGTCTTCTACTAAATTATCAACAATTTCTAAAATCACCAAAGCTTTAACTTGGTTATATTCATGGCTGGTGTCATTTCTTCGGTCGTAATATTCACGCCACTTTTCCCAAGAATGAATAAATCCATATCCTTCCATAAAACGGAAAATATTGTTCATAGTCAGTTCTTCGTCTTTTTTACCGTATTCCAATTTCAGAAATTTTTTCATTGTTTTCCAAGCGGTTTCAACTGTATATTCATAACGTTTTATACAGGCGTCGGCGATGTATTCTTTCATTATTTCCGAATCAGCGGCTTTGTAATCTTTGGAGCAGTTTTTCAATGTTGAAATACAGTTTTTTAAATTTATCAGGTCTAAATTTGATTTATTCATTTTATCCTCACTATGATGCTATTACTGAATTTATCACATTGAAAATTAAAAGTATAGGCTTATTTTTTCTATATCTTACAATCTTGTGAAAGCTGATATTTATGCAATATTAATATTCCAGCAAATTGCTGCATAAGCCGCCAAGCAAACCACAGACATAGAGTAGGGCCATGATTTTTAAATTTTGTTTTAGCGGGCGATTTACTCTGAACAGCACCAACAATCCAACGCCGCCGCTGACTAAGCTGCCGCTCATCATGGTACTGAAGTCAATATAGTTTAAGATAAACATCTGAGTTAAAATAACAGAAGCGGAGCAGTTAGGAATTAATCCTATTAAAGCGCTGAACATTTCTCCGAACAATGGATATTGCAAAAGTTGCGGCAATTTATCAGAATTGCCGTAATATTGCAGACAGATATTCAAAATTAGGCTGACAATCAAAATAAACAGTGTAATGCGCACAGAATGATAAAGCGCAGGTTTCCATAGCGGTTCGTTTTCTTCACAATGGCAATGCTCATTTTGACAGAGAGTTTCAATATCCGGCTCCGGCAAAATATGATGCTTTTTAAATGTAAAGTCAATTAAATAGCCAAATACTATTCCGCACACTGCTTTGTAGCCGATAATTAACGCAATCAGAGATAATGGAGTTTCATAAGAAACTAAAATTGGCAATAGCTCGTCTGAGGTGGAAAGAAAAATTGCTATCAGTGTACCAATCGTTATCACGCGGGCGGCAAATAAATTAGCAGCAACAACCGAAAATCCGCATTGCGGTAAAATGCCCAAAACTGCGCCGACTAAAGGCCCAGCCTTAGAAGCTTTTTGAATAGCCGCAGTGGTTTTATCCGAAGTTTTGCGTTCTAAATATTCCAAAAACAAATAAGTGACAAACAAAAACGGAAAAATCTTTACATTATCAATTATAGTTTCTGCCAATATTTCTAACATTTTATAATTCTCCCTTTTGCTAGGTATATAGTTTATTGTCGGTAATTATGCAAGGCAAAAAGAAAGAGGTACGTTATAAAAAACGTACCTCTTTGGTTTAGAAGATTATTAAGATTCTAAAATTTAGGTTTTAAATCTCAATGTGTTTAGGTCGAACTAGTAACGATTAAGCCGGATTACAAGCGTCAATGCGCTCAATTGCGGCTTTTTCTGTGTCTGTCAGATCCAAGTCATCAACGTCGTTCGGCGCGGTGGCTTCTTGCGATTTTGCTGCGGATCCGTCCTCATCTACATAAGCAATTGTTTTCACAATCTTGTCAAAAGTGATGTGTGGCTTACGAGTGTAGAACACAACAGTAGGTTTCTGAGAGAAAATCTCACGAGCGACAATCTTGACATCATGAGCAGTCACATTGTAGAGATTGCTGATGATACTGTCAACATCATAATCGATGTTGCGGCCAAGTAAAGACCAAGCAGCTTCCACAGAACGAGGAAGAGCCTCGTTAGAGATGCAAAGGCGCTCGATAGCGGCACGGGAACGGGTTGTTTCCATACGGCGGTCAGAAGCCTCGCTGGTCTGCAAACGTTTGATGTTCTCAAGTACAATATTGACGGCTGTGTCAAAGTTGCGCTTGCCAAAACACTTAAGGGTAATGCACAAAGTGCGAAGACCAAAGTATCCGGCAATCTTTACTGTTGTATCAGCCTCAATCTTTGCCTCTGCGGTAGAGCGTTCGAGGCGACCGGCGAGCATACTCATCAGAATGTTTGTTTCTGCGGTGTTGTACTCCTTAGGAAGGTACCAACCAAAGCGAGCAATGCGACTGTTGCCTTCACCTTGAATGAACTGGAAACCACCTGTGTAACTGAGATTGCAATCTGCATTCTTGTTGCCGGCAGGAAGCTTGCCAAAGTACTTCTCAACAACATCAGCCACTTCGTCAATGTCGTCTTTTGGACCACAGTAGCTAATGACGATGTTACCACCAACAAAGTTGTCTTCAATGTACTTTGTGACGTCCTTAGTAGTCAACTCCTCGAGTTTTTCAAGATACTCATCAGTCTGCCACAAGGTGCTGTTGCCAAAAGCAGTGTGCTTGTAGGCCAGCTTAACCTGACGCTCAGGAAGCGGAGCCAAGTCCTCAGTGTGCTTGACAATGTCCTCAACAGCAGAAGCCAGAGAAATCTGGGTAACCGGAATCTTGACACAACCCTTGAACAAAGCCTTGATAGCCTTGTTTATTGTGTTTACGCCGTCTGTGTTACGAAGTACAAATGAGGTCATAGAACCTCCGACAATTGACCCGAGCTTAGAATTGCTTGCGACAATCTTCTCATAAACACCTGCGATACCTACAAGAGGCTCGTTAATGTGCCCACACTTAAAAGTAAGAGATACTTCCTCAAACTTGTTCACATCCTTACATACGATAGTCAAACCGTTGTTCAAAATCTTCTTCATACGCTAATAATTAAAAGGGTTAATAATTTATTTGATAACGTTAGGTATATGTTTATTTTTGACAAAAGTCAAGAACTTTATTTAAAATTTTTTAATTTTTTGTCATTTTGTGTGTAAATTACATTTTTGCAGGTAAATTTGCTTATAATTAAGTATGTGGTAAAACTGTTTTTAAAAACTTGATTTTTATGGGCAATATGCTATAAATTCGCCATAAACATTATTGTTTTGTAACCACTACAAAACCTTTGGCGATAAGCCTTTGATGTTTTGTAATTTTAATTTAAACTTTTAAGGATACTATCTATGTCAGATGTAAAAATGAAAATGATGGATGCCAACGAAGCGTGTTCTTCTGTTGCACACCGCATGAACGAAGTCTGCGTTATTTACCCGATTACTCCGTCTTCTCCGATGGGTGAATGGGCCGATGCGTGGTCTGCCGCTAAACAGAAGAATCTGTGGGGCGTGATTCCTGAAGTGCAGGAAATGCAGTCAGAAGCAGGCGCTGCCGGTGCTTGCCATGGTTCTTTGCAAGCTGGTGCTTTAACCACAACATTTACGGCTTCTCAAGGTCTTTTGTTGATGATTCCGAATATGTATAAAATTGCCGGTGAATTAATGCCGTTTGTTATGCATGTTGCGGCTCGTTCACTTGCTTATCACGCTTTGTCAATTTATGGCGATCACTCCGATGTTATGGGCTGCCGCCAGACCGGCTTTGCTATGCTTTGCTCAAACTCTGTGCAAGAAGCTCATGATATGGCCGCCATTGCACAAACCTCTACTTTGCGTTCCCGCGTTCCATTTTTACATTTCTTTGACGGTTTCAGAACTTCTCATGAAATTAAAAAGATTAAATTATTGTCTGATGACGATTTGCGCGCAATGCTTAAAGACGTTAACTACAAATTCAACGCCGAACATGCTTTGCGTCCGGAAAATCCGGTTATCCGCGGTACTGCGCAGAATCCAGACGTGTTCTTCCAAGGCCGTGAAGCTGCTAATATATATTATGATAAAGTAGAAGGCATTGTTCAAGAAGAAATGGATAAATTCGCCAAAATCAGCGGTCGCCAATATCATGTTGTTGACTATGTTGGCGCGGAAGATGCCGAAAATGTTGTTGTAGTTATGGGCTCTGGTGCCGAAACCGTGGAAGAAGCTATTGAATATTTGAACGCTCACGGCGCTAAGCTTGGCGTTTTGAAAGTTCATTTGTATCGTCCGTTCCCAACCGAATCTTTCTTGAAAGCTCTGCCGAAAACAGTTAAAACGGTTTCTGTTTTGGATAGAACAAAAGAATCCGGCTCTTTGGGCGAACCTTTGTATTTGGATGTTGTTACCGCTTTGTCGCAAGCCTTTTCAAACGGCAAATTGGCAAGCTTGCCAAAAATTTATGGCGGCCGCTATGGTTTGTCTTCTAAAGAATTTACACCGGCTATGGCTAAAGCTGTGTTTGACAACGCTGTTTCTGCCGCTCCGATTAATGGCTTTACCGTTGGTATTAACGACGATTTGACACACAAATCATTGGCTTATGACGCTAAATTTGATGTTGAACCAGACGATGTTGTACGTGCTGTGTTCTTTGGTTTGGGTGCCGATGGTACAGTTGGCGCTAACAAGAACTCCATTAAAATCATTGCTGAAGACGCCGGCAAATATGGTCAAGGCTACTTTGTTTACGATTCTCGTAAATCCGGCTCTATGACCACATCTCACTTGCGTTTTTCCGACAATCCGATTCGTTCGGCTTATTTGATTACTTCTGCAGATTTTGTGGCTTGTCACCAATTCCAATTTATGAATAAAGTAGATATTCTGCGCATTGCCAAAGATGGCGCTACATTCTTGTTGAATGCTCCGTACAAAGCTGATGAAGTTTGGAATCATCTTCCGATTGAAGTTCAAGAAGAAATTTTGGCTAAACACCTGAAATTATACACAATTAACGCAGTTGAAGTTGCTCGTGCTACCGGTATGGGACAACGTATTAACACCGTTATGCAGACTTGCTTCTTTGCAATTTCTAACATTTTGCCAAAAGATGAAGCTATTGCGCAGATTAAAGCTGCCATTAAAAAGACTTACAGCAAAAAAGGCGACGCCATTGTGCAAAAGAACTATGCCGCTGTTGACGCTTCTTTGGAACACTTGTTTGAAGTTTCTTATCCAGACCATGTAACATCTACATTCCATCGTCAAGCTCCGGTTCCGGCCGATGCGCCTAAATTTGTACAGGGCTTGACCGCAACTTTGATTGCCGATAATGGCGACAGCATTAAAACTTCTGATTTGCAAGAAGTTGTTGACGGTACATGGCCGACAGCTACAACTCAATATGAAAAACGCTGCATCGCTACCGAAGTTCCGGTTTGGGATGCCAACACCTGTATTCAATGCGGTAAATGCTCAATCGTTTGCCCGCACGGTGTAATTCGTATGAAAGTTGCTTCGGAAGAAGAATTAAAGAATGCTCCGGCTACTTTGAAAACTGCCAATTATAAAGGTAAAGAATTTGCCGGTAAGAAGTTTATGTTGCAAATTTCTCCGGAAGACTGCACAGGCTGCGGCGTATGCGTAACAGCTTGTCCGGCTAAAAACAAAGAAAATCCGGAATTGCACGCCATCAATATGGATCACATTGAAAACCACTTGGAAGAAGAAAAAGCTAACTGGAAGTTCTTTGAAACATTGCCTTATGTAAAGAGAACCGAAGTTGCTAAAAACTTGCCGAAGACAACACAAATGATTCAGCCTTTGTTTGAATTCTCTGGTGCTTGCGCCGGCTGCGGTGAAACTCCATACATCAAATTACTGACTCAATTGTTTGGTGATCGTATGGTTGTGGCAAACGCAACAGGTTGTTCTTCAATTTATTCCGGTAACTTGCCGACAACTCCTTATTGCAAAGATGAAAAAGGTCATGGTCCGGCTTGGGCAAACTCTTTGTTTGAAGACAATGCCGAATTTGGTTTGGGTATGCGTATTTCTATCGACCACGAAAAAGTTACAGCCAAAACTTTGCTGGAATCTATGAAAGCAGAATTGGGCGAAGTTGCTGAAAAGATTTTGAGCAATCCTCAGTCTAATGATATGGAAATTGACGCTCAACGCGACAATGTGGCTGCTTTGCGCGCTAAATTGGCAACAATAAACAGCGAAGAAGCTAAGCATTTGAGTGAAATCGCCGACTATCTGATTAAAAAATCAGTATGGATTATCGGTGGTGATGGTTGGGCTTATGATATTGGTTTCGGCGGTGTTGACCACGTTATCGCTTCTGGCCGCAATGTCAATATTTTGGTTGTCGATACCGGCGTATATTCTAACACCGGCGGTCAACAATCAAAGGCTACTCCGATGGGCGCTTCTGCCAAATTTGCTACAGCCGGTAAAGAATTGCCGAAAAAAGATTTGGCTATGATTGCTATGTCTTATGGCAATGTATATGTGGCTCAGGTTGCTATGGGTGCCAATGATATGCAGGTTATTAAAGCTATGAACGAAGCCGAAGCCTATGATGGTCCGTCTTTGATTATCGCTTACTGCCCATGCATTAACCAAGGCTTGAATATGGCTGATGGCTTGGCACACCAAAAGAATGCTGTTGAAACAGGCAGCTGGTCTTTGTTCCGTTTCAATCCGTTGAACGAAACAGCAGGCAAAGCTCCGTTGACATTGGATTCTAAAGCTCCATCTAAACCTTTGGCTGAGTTTATGTCCAGCGAAACACGTTTCCAGGTTGTCAACAAGATGAATCCGGCACGTTATGAAGAATTGCTGGAAAAAGCTCAGAAAAACGTTAACGACAAACATACTTTATTGGAATATATGAGCCAATATAAATAGTATGCGAGCTTAATGCAAAAAAAGAGAGAAAGTTCTAAACGAATTTTCTCTCTTTTTGGATTTTTCGGTATATTTGCAAAATATTTTTGTATGGAAATAAATAAAAAGACATGTAGGTTGTAACTACTTGGCTTTTTCCAACACTGAAAAAAAGTTGAATATTTAACTTCTTACCTGATATTGGAAGTATGGCATAAAAACAGATAAATGCTAAAGATAAATCAGGCAAATAAATATTTTCCCATTATATATACCTGTATTTGAGTTTTTTTTCTTGATTTTCAAAGCCCAAATTTATATATTAAGCGAAAGTTAAAGAGGGAAAAATGTTTTGTTCTAAAAAAATTATGGCTTTTGCGGCGGCTTTATTATGTGCAGCTCCTGTTTATGCCAATGAAGATGACGGCGCGTTAGAAACATATAATCGAGCTATGTTTGACTTTAACATGAAGGTTGATGAATATGTTCTAAAGCCAATGGCAAAGGGCTATCGAGCTATTACAAATGAGTTTATTCGCGAGCGTGTCAGCAATGTTTTCAAAAATTTAAGAGAACCGGCGACAATGATTAATCATTCTTTGCAGGGAAGTTTTGCAGATTCAGGCAAATCAGCAGGTCGCTTTGTGGTGAACAGTACTTTGGGTTTGCTTGGTATGTTTGATGTTGCTTCCGGCTGGGATATTCCAACTAATAAGACTGGTTTTGATGAAACTTTGGCGGCTTGGTGCGTGCCAGATGGTCCGTTTGTTGTTTTGCCTTTGTTTGGACCAAGCACACCGCGTGCGGCAACCGGCAGGGCAGTAGACGCTGTGGCCGATCCGTTGTATTGGTCTAATCAATATATCAACTTTGGTGAAGATTGGAAGCGTTATAGCTTTATATATGGTTTGATGGCGCTTGGTTTTGTGAGTGCGCGAGAAGAGAATCTGGAGTTTTTGGACAATTTAACTGCAAATTCTGTTGATGCGTATAGCATGGTTAAATCGGCGTATGTGCAGAATCGTCTGAAAATAGGCTCTTGCCGCAGTGTAGAAGCCGAGCAGCAAGCAGCCAGCTATGATTTTGATTTTGATGACGAAGATGAATAATTAAAAAAGGTAGTGACTAATGAAAAAACTGTTTATTCTTTTGCTTTGGGGCTTATTTGGGGCTGTTTTTCAGGCCAATGCCGCAATAGATGGCACCGAGGCTGAAAATTTTATTAAAAAAACAACGCAACAAGGTATTGAAGAGCTAATCAACTCCAAAGTTTCGGAAGCAGAAAAAAAAGCCCGTTTTACCAAATTGTTTAATGAAGATTTGGATTTGGATTTTATTGGTAAATTTGTTTTGGGGCGCTATTGGAAAACTTCGACTCCAAAGCAACGCACCGATTTTATTGATGTGTACCGCAAACTGAATATACAAACTTGGTCAGAACGCTTTAATGAATTTAAGGGTAAGCATTTTGAATTTTTGGGTACAGAAAGCTCAAAATCTGCAGACCAAATTTTTGTAAATACGCAGGTTCCGATGGATGAGGGCGCTCCGGCTTCGGTAAAATGGCGGCTAAAAGAAACAAACGGTCGCTTGCGTATTGTGGATATAGTGATTGAAAACGTCAGCTTGGCGCAAACCGCCCGCAGCGAATATACGGCGTATATCAAAAAATCGCCAAATGGAATCGACGGGCTGATAAAAGATTTGCGCGCGCGTTTAAAATAATTGAACATAATTTGATATAAGGGGCTTGCAAAGCCCCTTAATATTTGTTATATTGCTTTTCGTATTTGCGGAGAAATTAAGTCGATGATAGTTGACGGTTACAACACAAAACAACGAAATATATTGATTAACAAATGCTTTTATCAAACGACTATGAAAATTATGCATTTGTTTCAAGAAAAAGGGAATAATGATTTTGCCAACAAAACCATTGAAGCTATTGCCGCCTATCACGAAATTGTCCAGCATAAAAAACGCAACAATTTTGATCAGGACTATAACGCTGCGTTTGAAACCATAGATTCGGCCATTAGAAATATTGCCAACAAAGTTTTTTATATTTACGGCCCAGATAGTTTTAATCATGCTTATGATTCTTTTAGGGATTATAATTATGTGCAAGCTGTGCGCGGACGTTTGCATAAAGATTTTTTGCGTTAATAAGCTGTTGATTTCTTGCTTGTTGGGATTGCTAATTTTTTAGCAATGATTGATAATACCCTATATTATTTAATAAGAGAGGTTATCATGAAACAAATATCTGTAATCGGTTGTGGTCGTTGGGGGACGTTTTTGGCGTGGTATGTGGCTAATTATTGCCAGGTGGATAGCGTTTTGCTGTATGGTATGTCTGGTTCGCCGTCGTATGAAGAGCTGAAGAACACCCGCAAAAATGAATATTTGACTCTGAGCGACAATATGCTGTTAACAACGGATATGGCCGAAACTTTGAAAAATGACTTTGTGATTATTTCTATCAGCTGTCAAAATTTGCGCAGTTTGGCTAAGCAAATCAACGGCTATAATGTAGAGGGCAAAACCTTTTTGCTGGCGATGAAGGGCTTGGAAGAGCCGTCGGCAGAAATTTTGGCCGATGTTTTCAAAGAAGAAATTAAGCAGAATATTCATATTGCCACTTTGGGCGGCCCTGGGCACGTGGAGGACTATATGCGCAAAGTTCCGTCTGCCGCGGTTATTGATAGCTATGACGCCGAAACTCAAGATAGAGTGATTAAATTTTTGCAGAGTGATTTAATTCGTTTTTATTATGGCACGGATTTAGTTGGCAATCAGGTGGGCGCGGCTCTTAAAAATGTGATTGGCATTGCTGCCGGAATTTTGGACGGTTTGGGCTGGTATGGCTTGAAAGGAGCTTTGATGGCTCGCGCGCCGATAGAAGTTGGGCGTTTAATCAAATTTAAGGGCGGAAATCCGGCGTCGGCATATGGATTGGCGCATTTAGGCGATTACGAAGCCACTTTGTTTTCTAAAAACAGTCATAATCGTATGTTTGGTGAAATGTTTGCCAAAGGCGAACGCTATGGCAAATTGGCCGAAGGTGTTGACACTTTGCGTGCTGTAAAGGCTATTGCCGACCGTGAACATATAGATATGCCGATTTGTCAGGCTTTGTATAAAGTTATTTTTGAAGATGCGGACATAGAAAAAACAATCCGCGGATTGTTTGATCGCTCGCTGAAAAAAGAGTTTGATTCAATTTGCTAGTTTAGCACAATTACTTTCGTTGTCATAATTGGGAGGCACACCCCGCAGGATGTGCCAATCCCGAGTATCCATAACGTCATTGCGACAGCAATGTCAATATGCGTTGCCGTGGCAACAAGGTCGTGGATTCTCCAGTCTGCCTCAGCCTATAAAACGGCATGAGGCGCTGAAGAATGACGTTGAGAGTGGTGGCTTAAAATGAGTAAAAAAAACGGTCGTT
>ERZ1034897.110-NODE-110-length-45736-cov-8.963376_pt1 | contig 45736 bp, 76 predicted proteins | sample MGYA00520629_ERZ1034897 | MGnify/ENA primary metagenome ERZ1034897 (study PRJEB33766, sample SAMN09781789) | gut metagenome | biome: gut microbiome | host: Homo sapiens | place: Madagascar | study: EMG produced TPA metagenomics assembly of the PRJNA485056 data set...
GCATAATAAACAACTCCCTTATTTATATTTTTATTTCTTCAGCAGTATTTCGCTCTCTCAAGCAGCTGCTGGTTGAAATCTCCCCTCTTAGCTAAACTTACACTTTCTTTATTTAGAAAACTTTCCCTTTTAATAGTTGTGTGGTAAACTATTTATAGATTAAAAATATCGTTGTCGTCACTTCGGTGGCGACTTTTTTTGTTTTAGTGGGGAAGTTTCAAGCGGGGGCGGCAGTTTCATCTGCTGCCAGAATACCTAAAATAAACAGATATAAATCCACCTGAGCGTCCTCGTTTAATAGTTCGAGTCGCTCACTGTCCATTAGATTAATACACCTCCTTTATTGGTTCCGCAGGTTTTTGGGATTTGAAAGTAAATCCTCAAAATATTCACGAGCGCGTTGTTGCGCTGCAGGACTAAGTTTGTTGTATGCATCAATGATTGCCTTGGTATTATCTTCTGGCTGCTCCCATCCCATTATTACTGCCGGGCTAATTTGCAAAGCTTTTGATAGTGCTGCTATTTTATCACGGCGCATGTTAGCGATGTCGCCAGATTCCCATCGGGATATTGTTGCAGGAGATACTTTAACTTGCGATGCTACTTCTTCCAGCGTTAGGTTTAACTCTAAGCGCCTGGTTTTGAGTATATCCTTGACTTCCATCTTCTCACCTCGCTTAATTAGAAGATACCACACTTTTTGCGAAAAAGCAATAAATTTTTGCGAATACGCCTTGACTTTTGCGTTTACGTAAGCTATACTTGTTTACGTAAACGCAAAAGAACGGAGGTGAACGTAATGCTTGATAAGGCTAAATTTAAATACTTTGTTGCTACCAAAAATTTAACCCTCTCTGATTTAGCAGTTAAAATGGGCATGAACCCTGCTACTTTAAGCAAAAAGCTGAATGGAACAACTGACTTCTCCCGTCACGAAATTCAGCTTTTTAAAGACATTGTAGGCCTGACTGAATCTGAAATGTTAAGTGTTTTTTTTGCTTGAGAATTTGCGTAAACGCAAAAAACGGAGGTGATATTATGTGTAAAGATTGGGTTGTAGTTTTTCAAGACTTAGAAACTGGCAAGGTAAGACTTGATATTTTCACTGATAATAGTGAATCTGCTGCACGTAGATGCTTTCGGGCTTGCTATCGTCATGGAAATTACAAAATCTTGGCGGTATTAGAAAAACCAGAAGTAGAAAACGCCTAAGGTGGTGCCAAGTGAATAGCATTAAAATTTTCGACAGTCCTGACTTTGGACAGATTCGTACTATTCAGCAGAATGGTGAGCCGTGGTTCGTTGGAAAGGATGTAGCTAGTGTTCTTCAATATAGAGATACATCAGACGCTCTGAAGAAACACGTTGATAAAGAAGATAAGGTTTTACTCAAGGCAGGCGAAACGCCGACCTTGAAAACTTCCAACTTTGGAATGTACATAATCAATGAGTCAGGCCTTTACAGCCTTATTTTCTCGTCCAAGCTCCCAAAGGCGAAGGCCTTTAAGCGCTGGGTGACAAGTGAAGTCATTCCGGCAATAAGAAAAACCGGCAAGTACGAAGCCGCGGCGCAGGCTGTTCCCATCGGCAACGATGAGCCGGTCACGGACTTCACTCAGCTGGAATTTGACCAGCGCATCCGCATCGCAGCCATCATCGCAAGCTGTCGCCGCGAACGGCTGCAGCTGGTGGCGAAGGTGCTTTCCCTCGACCTTGAGGAAATGGCGCCGCTGATGCCGGCTCATATTACTGAGGCAGAGCAGGCCGCGTACCAGTACATATCCAGCGTGTATGACTCGCTGGAACGCGACACGCCGATTCAGTATTTTTACACTGCTTATACAAAGTGGTGTATGGAACAGAATCTGCTGCCGCTGACGAAGCCGGGCGTCACGAAGGTGTTCAAGAAATACTTTCCGGTGGCCACCGTCGCCACGGCCTACTATGAAAACGGCACCCGCGTGATGGGGTGCTGCAGATGTTATCGAAAGATGGGGAGGTGACAATATGAACCAAGAAATCAGAACACAGGTGGTTATCAAGGTAGCCAATCTGGATCCGAAGGTGCAGCGCCTGCTGAAAGCGTATGAAGAATTCAAGGCAGCCGCTAACGACTTGCAGGTGGAAACCTGGAAAGAGTGCATAGAAGTACATGTAGAATAATAGCCCGCACAGAAAAGCGCAGGCTGTAAGGTGATTATTTGTACTGTTTGAGAACTGCGTTGATGCAGCGAGCTATAGATAAGGTTATAGCTACTTCTAATTTGTCAGCAGCCATTATATCGTTTCCGCTTCTCAGGGCACGAACGAAATCTTGGCAACCGCCTTTTAGGTTGAGCTTGCTAACCTCAGCAATACAAATTTCTTGAATCTGTTTTTCAGTAAGCATTCAAATCACCACCTTTCTGTAAGGTCTATTATATCACGGAGGTGAAGCTATGGAACCTATCGCTGTAACTTTCGACAAGGCCTGCGAGCTTACCAATATCGGGAAATCCTCGATGGTGAAGCTTATGCAGGATCCAAAGTTCCCGGTCTTTAAAATCGGGAACAAGTCGGTTATCCCAGTAGCTGGCTTGAGAAAGTATATTGAGACTCTGGGTGCTGAGCACTACGGAGTCGTTTAGGAGGCGGATGACATGAAAAAGCTTTTGGTTGTTCTGCTGATGGCCTGCTGCGTATGGCAGGCGTGGGAATACACTCACCCTCAACCTGTAGACCGCTACGTGGTCAAGGTTACTGCTGCAGATGGCGACACGCTGTGGCATCTCGTTGGGAACGTCATGCAGCGCGAAGGAGACCGCAGAGATATTCGCGAGGTCATCCACTACACCAAAGAAATCAGCAACCTGAAGGGCGACCTGTATCCTGGGGATGTTATCCTCATTCCCATTGAGGCATCTAAAAAATGAGAACTGATGAGCGCGGCATTCATTATGTTGACTGCATGTTTTGCGGTCAAGAATGGATAGTGAGTCGCTTTGTAAAAGAACCGTATGCGTGCCCTTATTGCAGGGCTATGTATAAAAATTTCAATCCACCACAATCAAAAAAGAAAAAGAAAGGTAAGGTGTAAAAAGGTAATGATTAGAACTAAAACCCAGATTTTTATCCAGCGCTTGAATCTTGAAATGCATAACTTGCGTGAATACGCAAGTTTGCTGGAACGCTGGAATGAGGACGACAACCAAGACGAGGTCCTGCTGGAGGCAAAGCTTGAGGTCATTGACCGTATCGGCTCAGAACTCAAAGAGATGCGTGAGCTGCAGTCCCATGAATGGTCTGCTACGTACAAGGCTCTGCAAGATTTCACTGAAAAACCTGCTGCTGATAGCTCCGGTATGCCGTCAGATGGCGCTGGTATGCCAAACGATGGCGTTTGCAAGGAGGCTGAGTAATATGGCTAGTGTATACGAGCTTGATGCTAAAATCTCTAGCTGTATTCAGCTGGATGAAGAACACGTTGTCAGTGTTGATGACGGTGAAATCCTGAATCTGCAGCAGTTCGAAGCTCTGCAGATGGAGCGCGACGCTAAGGTTGAAGGCCTGGCTTGCTACATCAAAAACAAGCTTGCCGAAGCCGAGGCCATCTACGCTGAAATCAACGTCCTTAGCTATCGCGCCGGGGCGATGAAGAAGGAAGCCGAGCGCTGCAAGGCTTATCTGGCTGGTGCGTTGTATGGCGAGAAGTTTGAAACTCCCCGCTGCAAGATTACGTGGCGCAAGTCCGAAATCTGCAACGTGCTGAATATTGATGCAGTACCTGAAGAGTACAAGCGCACGAAGGTTACTGTTGATGCTGACAAGACGGCAATTAAGAAGGCCATCAAAGCCGGTGCTGAAGTTCCGGGCGCTGAAGTCATTCAGAAACTGAACATGACGTTGAAATAAGGTAAAAACAATGTTGCTGAACATCAATCAGACAGCTTTAGCGCTGCTTATGGCAAGCAAGGCGCTGACGCAAAGAGAATTATTAGAACAGGCGCATATTAGCCAAGCGGTTATTAAGCGTATTCAGAAAGGGCAGCCGATTAAACCCGTTACTGTAGGTAAAATCGCAAGCGCTTTAGGCTGCACGCCTGCTGATATTGTTCTTATATAAAGTAAGAAGGAGTGATTTTAATGGGAACACCTGTATTGATCCTGGGTGCGTCCGGCTCTGGCAAGTCCACGAGCCTGCGCAACTTTGAGCCGACGGAGGTTGGCGTGTTCAATGTGGCGAGCAAGCCATTGCCGTTCAAGAAACGGCTAAACGTTGTAAACCATGCGACGTATCAGGTCATCCAGAAGACGTTGGCGAAGAACAACCTGCGCTGCTACGTCATCGACGATTCGCAGTACCTCATGGCGTTCAATATGTTTGACCGCGCGAAGGAAGTCGGGTACCAGAAGTTTACCGACTGTGCGTTGAATTTCTACAATCTGCTAGCGCTGATCCGCGACCATACGACCGATGATACTATCGTGTATCTCCTGCATCACACGGAGCGTGATGATACTGGTCATATTAAGGCTAAGACTAGCGGTAAAATGCTGGACAATCAGCTGACATTGGAAGGTCTGTTCTCTATCGTGCTGCTGGCGGAGACCGACGGTAAGGCGCACTGGTTCACCACGCAGAGCGATGGCTTTACGCCTGCGAAGTCTCCGATGGAGATGTTTGCGGCGAAGATTGACAATGACCTGAAGGCCGTGGATACAGCTATCCGCGAGTATTATGGATTTAACGAGGAGGCAAAGAAAAATGAAAAAGCTTAACTGGGGCAATGTTGAAGCTGCGAGCGAGGGCTATGCAGCGCCGCCTGCTGGCGGTTATGTACTGTCCATCTGCGCGGTCGAGGACCACGCCGACAAGCAGTATCTGAAAATCTACTGCGACATCGCAGGCGTGGCAGACAAAGCCAACGAGCAATTTGTTGGTTATTATGGCCAACGCAAGGAGCGCAGCGGTGACAAAATCCCGCTGTTCAGCTTCATTCGCAGCTATAAAGATAGCGCATTGGGTTTCTTCAAGTCGTTCCTGGTCGCGCTGGAAAAGAGCGGCAACGCTGGCTTTGTGGCAGACCGCTTTAATGGTAATGAGCAGCAGTTCTGTGGCATGGTCGTTGGCGCTGTGCTTGGACAAGAAGAATACGTCTGGAACGGCAAACTGAACGTAAGACTTAAGGTGCACACCGTATGCTCCGTAGAGCGCATCCAAAAGGGCGATTTCAAAATTCCGGAGCTTAAAAAAGTAGATACTGCAGCAGTTCCGGTCGCAGCTCCTACATCCAGCATGGACAGCTTTGGCACGAACGTCCCGCTGCTCAATGATGAAGAGATACCTTTCTAAGTCCGAGCTGCATCTGGACGATATCCGTCCTTACCTCGTGGGAGCCAAACAAAAAGGCTCCCATATTACTGCTACCTGTCCCTTATGTGGCAAAGCAGGGCACCTGCATATCGATGAGAAGAACAGCACGCTGCTGGTCTATTGCCAAAAGTGCAATGCTCCCGGTGCGGACATCCTGAGAGAGTTCCGTCGTCTGGGAGCCAAGCCAGCCGAGCCGGAGCCTGTAGATTATAAGACTGCAAAGCCTGTTGAGGATTACCGCCACATCTACAGAAACCCAGACGGAACGGAAGCTTATTACAAGCGCCGCCGCAAATGGGCTGATGGGCACAAGATTTTCAGCTTTGCTTATGTTAACGCCGAAGGACGCACGGTGTACTCCAAACCCGATAATTCTATTAACCTTTATAACTTAGATTTACTAGCACAACATCGGAGCACAAAGTTGTACATCGTCGAAGGCGAGAAATGCGCCGACGCCATGACGCAGCACGGGCTGCTGGCGACCACGAGCAATACCGGAGCGCAGAAGGCAATTAAGCTCAGCGCGACGGACAAGGCGCTGCTGGAATCTTATGCAGAGCGTATCGTCATTCCTGACAATGACGAGAAGGGCACCGATTATGCTGCAGCCTGGCAAGGCGCGAAGGTCATGGATATCACAAAGCTGTGGCCGGAATGCCCGCCTAAGGGTGATATCGCAGATTACTTTGCTGCCGGTGGTACAGCCGAAGCAATCGAAGTCTACGAGTGGCCTGTGGTGCTCTCTCTGGACAGAGAATTCTTTGAGGGGTGCGACAGGTTCAGCCTTATCGATGAGGCGCTTCTGGAGGCGATAGCGGCGCTCACAGAGCCGTCCAAGCGTCAACAGGTGCTTTCCATGGCGAGGTTCCGTGCCGGGGAGCTGTGCTGCAAGAGGGAGTTTGAGAGCTGCTGGAAGGCGTACCTGCAGCAGCAGGCAGCTAAGGGTATAAGGTCAGATAATCTGACCAAATTCCCGCAGCAGCTCTTTGCTCTCCGGTGCGGTAACTGGTCCACATCCGCCAATGGCGTATATCGGTCGGTGCAGGTGGGGACGGAGTTTAAAAATGAATACGCGAGTCCCATCCCCATCATGCCGACGGAGCTGCTGGTGAACGTGGAGGATGAAACGGAAAAAATCCGGCTTGCGTATTTTAAAAATGGCGGCTGGCAGAGCGTGGTGGTTCCGCGTTCTGTGCTGGCCAACAAAAACAAAATAATTCTTCTGGCAGATAATGGTGTTGAAGTCAACAGCGACAACGCCGGTCTGCTAGTTAAGTATCTGGCAGAGGTCATCGCCATGAACCCGGACATCCTGCCGCGGGTGAAGTCGATTGACCACATGGGCTGGTCCGATGCAGGCTTTGTGCCGTACACTGATGAGGTCAAGCTGGACTGTGAGGACCAGTATAAATCTCTGGTGCAGGCAGTCTCCAGCAAGGGCACGCTGGAAGAATGGGCGGCCTACGTCGCACCGCTCCGGCAGAACCTCTATATGCGCCTGATCCTGGCTGCAAGCTTTGCGAGCGTGCTGGTCGAGCGCGTATCTGCGCTGCCATTTGTTTTGCACCTTTGGGGCGGAACCGGCAGCGGCAAGACCGTGGCCATGATGGTGGCTGCGTCTGTTTGGGGTAATCCTGGCATGGGCAAGCTGGTGCGGACCATGAATATGACGGTCAACAGCATGATGAGCACAGCATCTATCTTGCGTAACCTGCCGTTTTTCGGTGACGAGCTGCAGACAATCAAGTCAAGATTTGAGAATTATGATACGTTGATCATGCGTGTCACTGAAGGTCTCGACCGCGGTCGTATGACGAACGCGACCTTCCAGCGGCAGAAGTCCTGGTTGAACAGCTTTGTGTTTACCGGCGAAGAGCCTTGCACGAAGTCTCAGTCCGGTGGCGGCGTGAAGAACCGTGTCATTGAGATTGAATGTGACAAGCAAATAATCAGCAATGGTAACGCTGTTGTGAATTTTATCACGCAGCATTACGGCGGTGCTGGCAGGGCGTTTATTGGAGCTCTGGAAGGGAAGAACCTTGCGGCTGATTACAATGAGATTATGCGGTTGGTGCTGGAGGTCACGGACACCACCGAGAAGCAGGCTATGGCGATGGCGCTCATGCTGCAGGCGGATTCTATTGCGAGCAAGGCTATCTTTGGTGATCCTGGCGATGTGCTGTCGCCGGAGGATATAGTTGGTTTCGTTAAGAGCAAGGCTGAGGTTGATGTGAGCGAGCGGGCCTGGAATATTATTGTCGATGTTATCGGCGCCAACGCTGACAAGTTCGATACCGAGCTTGATGATTATGCTGGTTATGCCTACTGGGGTAGACGCAAGAATAATGGTGTTATCATGATCAACAAGACGGTCCTGGAGCAGGAGTTAGAAAAGAATGGCTTCGACTTCTCAGCGCTTAAGAAAAAATGGGCGGAGAACGGTCATTTACTGAAAACGACGCAGGGACGATTCTCCAATGTTTACCGGTTACACAACACGAGAGCAAACTATGTTGCTCTTTATGTCAAGGCGTAAGCTATGTAAGCCAAATGTAAGCCAAAAAAATGGCTCAACCATGCGGGTTTTAAACGTTTGGCTTACATAATTACATGACTTACATAATTAAATATATACGTATGGAGTTTCCCGTTTTAGATTAGAGCGGAAATAATAATAATATATATCGATATCCTTTCAAAAAAATGTAAGCCTGTAAGCCAAAAACAAAAAAAGCCTTAACCATGCGGTTTGTAGGGTTTTTGAATGTAAGTCAAAACGTCAGCTGGCTTACGTAAAACTGCAGCTAAAGGAGGGAAACGATGCTTCTTAAAATTATTATTGACACGCTGCGTGCTGTTATTGCAGGGCTGGTGTTATCACTGGCGTGCTGCTGCATGATGATAGCGCAGGCATTTGCCAGAGCCGCTATGTACTTAGTAAGTGCAGCGTGCAAAATTCGTGGGGTGAAATGTGATGTTAAGTAAAATCTGTCTGGTGTTTGCAGTGCTGATCAGCATTGTGTGGATAGTGAGCCTGACGGTGTTAGTTGGTTGCGGTGCTGTATGGGCGCTGCAGAAGTTAGGAGGTATGTAAATGTATATCAAAACTAAACGCGGAGACTATGTAAACTCCAAGAATCTCGGTGTATTAAGAATCGCATGTCATAGTGGCGCTTATCATGTTGTGGCGGACTGCATCAGCTATAGTGGTGAACCTTGCTTCTATTCCAGTGCCGACAAGGAAGCTGCACAAGCGTATATGACCTTGATGGCGAACCACCTGGATGAAGTAGAAGAAGCTGCAACCATGCAGTACCCGCGTTGCGCTATCCTCAAGGTGTCGGAGTCTACTGTTGATGCAATGCGTTATAGCTATCGCAATCGCCCGCTCCAAAACGAGCCGCAGCATGCAGCCAGCAAGAACACTAAGCTGTCCGCAATGCTGACCGCGCTTGTTGATGACTTTGCCGCGTCTGGTGATCCTGACAATCTCCTGAAAATCAACGCGTATATCCGCATGTATCTGCAGCAGGAGGCTAACCATGAATAAGCAATATCTGATGTTGAATCTGGAGTCTGACACCTTTAAGGGCATGAAGGCCGATTTTGATGAGCTGCTGCAGCAGCTGCTGGAGAAGCTCTTTGCTGGCCGTATTGCTGATGGCTCTATTAGCATGAAGCTGTCCGTCAGCTTGACTGAAACCTATTCCGAAACAATGGGTAAAGACATTGCAGTGCCGCTGTTCAAGCACAAGGTTACCGCCAATTACACGGAGAAGCTGGAGAATGCCGGTGCTGTCTCCCTGCCTAACACGTATCTGGAATACGACGAAGACCTCGGGGAGTTCGTCTTGAAGCCTTGCGGCGGTGAGCAGGACATGTTCGCAGAGCAGGAGGCCGATGCTGATGAAGTAACTGTCGATGTTAAAGCCATCCCGCAGGATTGCCACCGTCCCCTGCAGCTGCGTGATCCTATGTGCAATGACTGCGCTAATCGCGATACCGGCGCCTGCGACCATTGCGATGGCTGCGACAAGTGGGAGCCGCTTGTAAAATGATTCCGCTGCGTCCCTACCAGCAGGAGCTGGTGGATAATATCCGCAGGGCAATCGGTCAGGGGCGGCACAGCGTGTGTGCAGTGTTGGGCTGTGGCGGTGGTAAGTCCGTTATTCAGGGCAACATCGCCGCCAGCGCCACGGCCCGCGGCAACAGGGTGCTGTTTGTGGTCCATCGCAAGGAGTTGTGCCAGCAGATTACCAACACCTTTACGGCTTGCGGCGTAGACTTCTCGCTTTGCACCGTAGGCATGGTGCAGACGGTCTGCCGCAGGCTGGCAAAAACACCGGAGCCGAAGCTGATTCTGGTTGACGAGGCACACCACATCCTGTCGCAGAGCTATCTGTCTATCCTGCAGCATTTCCCCGGCGCTGTTGTCTTAGGCTTTACGGCCACGCCGCAAAGGATGAACGATGGTGGTCTGGGAGCGGTCTTTGAAGAGCTCATCGAGTCAGTGTCGACAGAGTGGCTCATCCAGAATCATTACCTGGCACCGTACAAATATTACGGCGTGCAGCTGGCGGATGCCAGTAAGCTGCATACCAAACGCGGCGACTACGACAAGGCTGAGATTGAAGCTCTTATGAATAAGCGTGCCATCTTTGGCAGTGCTGTTGAGAACTGGCTGCAGCTGGCCAAGGGCAAGCAGACCATCGTGTACTGCTCGTCTATCGCCACCAGCGAGGGCACAGCGGCCGCTTTCCGGGAGCAGGGCATCAATGCTATGCACCTTGATGGTACAACGCCACAGGCGCAAAGACAGGCCGCCGTAGAGGGGTTCCGGCGTGGCGAGGTCACGGTCCTTTGCAATGTTGATTTGTTTGGCGAGGGCTTCGACGTGCCTGACTGCGATTGCGTGGTCCTGATGCGGCCTACCAAGTCGCTCACGCTGCACATACAGCAGTCGATGCGCTCCATGCGTACCAATCCCAACAATCCGGATAAGGTCGCGCTGATCCTGGACCATGTTGGAAATTTCACACGGCATGGCCTGCCGGATGACGTGCGAGAGTGGTCGCTGGAAAGCAAAGCCAAGAAGAAAAAGCAGGAGCTCAGCGTCAAGCAGTGCCCGAACTGCTTTGCCGTGGTCAAGTCAGCGGTCACCCAGTGCCCTCTCTGTCATTACGTATGGGAGAAGGAAGAGCGCGAAGGTCCGGAGGTCGTGGAGGACATCATCCTGCAGGAAGTCGCGCGCATGCCGTATAGTAAACACATCGAGTGTAAGTCATGGGCGCAGCTGGAGCTGTTCCGCTCGACGCACAAACGTGCTGATGGTAAGATTTTTAAGTTCGCCTGGTCGCTGCACAAGGCGGTGCAGCTGGGGCTAGCAGTACCGGAACGGTACCGCAGTGCCGCTATCCGCTTGCTGCGTCAGGATGAATACAGGAGGTTAAAGTTTGAATAAATCTGAAGCTCAAATTATGAAGGAGATTGAGGTCGCTGTATCTGCCGCAGGGCACAAGATTTTCCGCGTCAATGTTGGCGAGGGCTATCTGTACCGCACGCAGCCGACGCAGGCGACGCTCGACCTCGAGAACAAGCGCAGCCGCTGGTTTAAGAGCGGACCGCCGCAAGGCTACAGTGATTTGTCTGGCGTAGCGTATCCGTCGGGCAAGGCAATCTTTATCGAGTGCAAGACGGCAACCGGCAAGCCGACGCTGCAGCAGTGCGTATTCCTGTTGGCGATGTTGGCAGCGGGTGCCAATGCCGGTATCGCACGCAGCACCGAGGAGGCGTTGGCGATTTGCGAGATGACGGACGACCTGCGTCAGAAGATGGGGGAGTATATCCATGGCTGGTTGGTTAAGCTTAGGCAGCGTGGTAAGTGATCCGTGGCCTGATTGTGCCGACAGCGAGTTCTGGGGGCAGCTGCTACAAAGCGCTGCCCGCCATGATCACAAGCTGTATGTTAAGCTCATCGGTCTGCGCTTTGCCGGAGCAGAGCTGCTGCCTAGTGCACGCTTCGGTTTGCGTCTGGTCATGGCTAACGAGGCGACGGTGACTCAGCAGGAGGCGAGGGAGCTGCTTGCTCCTCACTCTGAGCTGTTACTGAATTTATTTTTACACATAGGAGGTGGCGCAGGTGGACAACAAAAAACTGATACATGATACTGTTGTGGCAACGCTGGCTGCCTTAAATAGCCAGCCTAAGCCGCAGGACTGCTACAAGGCGACGGAAGCAAGGCTGTATGCGTATCCTGTATTGCTTGAGAACATCAAACGTTATAAATTGGACATCCGCGATTTGAAGAAGGAGAAGAACACCGAGAAGTCTAAGGACATTACCTGCTGGGGCGGTGGCTCTGGTATCCGTCTTACGCCTGAAGAAAAGCAGGCTGCCAAAATCATGGCTGTGGAGATTAAGCTTGAACGCGATACGGCAGAAGTTAATCGCATTAATAAAGCGCTGCTACGTTTGGAACGCATGAATAGTGAAGAAGATGTGGCTTTTATAAAGAGGCTGTATTTTCAGGGGCTTGACCTTGCTGGGTTAGCTGAGTTCATGGGAGAATCGCTGGCTACTATCCAGCGCAGGCGTACGCGCCTGGTGCGGCAGCTGGCGTTAATGTTATATGGAGCGGAGGCGTTGATGTAATGACAATTCTTGAACGTAAACGTATATTACAAACGAAAATCACTTGTAAGACTAGCCGCATCTGCCCGCGTCAGCGGAAGTGGGCAAAACTTAGAGTGGTACAAAAATCCACGGTTCCGGGACCTAGTTTCCTTTCAAAATTAATCCGCAAGCACCGCGAAGTTGTATTACTTCGCAGCGCTCGTGGCTGCTGTCAAGTTTTTGCTTATTGCAACACGGAGGTGACGCCGATATTATGATTAATTTGTATCCTGTAATTGCTGAAAAATTGCATATCCCTGTTGGCAAGGAATTTAAGCTCAAGCCTAAGCGTGGTGGAGTATATCCGGCGCAGTACCGTTTCAGTGCTGATGATTTGGAGTACCGTCCAAGCCAGTGCTGCTATTGGTCAAGTATAGGTAATCAGTCCATGCAGATGCGTATTTTTCTGGCTTTGCTGCGTGGCGGTGTGGAGGTGATTAAAGATGAGTAAAAATCTTATCCCTGCAATCATCCAAATGTTGGGTGTAGAGATAGGTGAAAAGTTCAAGGTCAAAGGCGACGACGAATTGACCTATAGATTCGATAGCGCCGGATTGAAAATAACCCATTACAGCGGTATTGAAATAGCCGAAATATCTGCTAACGTAGCCTTTGTTAACTTGGTGAATGGCAAGGACGAAATCGTCAAATTGCCATGGAAACCGAAAGACAACGACGTGTATTATACGTTTGTGAGTGCCGGAGCCGGAATAGATTGCGTATATACACTAATATCCTATCGATGGGATGGCTGCGTTATCGACATGGCTTTATTAAAGGCTGGCTGGGTGTTTAGAACTAGACAAGAAGCAGAAGCTGCACTCCCTAAAGTGGCTGCGGAAATGGGGGTAGAATATGAAATCTAAAGCATATTGCTTTGCCAACGCTGCAGACTATGACATTGACGATTTATCAGAACAGGTTACGTTTGCCGAAACGGCTGGCAAAGCAAAACAAGATTTTAGCATGGAGAACGGAATCCATTACAAGGACATCAGAGTGCAGCGTTTGCCTTGGGCAGATAAATACGGTGATGTTGATAGTATTCCTGTTGAGGAATGGTTAAACCACGGTTGGTATTTTATTTGCAATACCTGCGGCGCAAAGATAGAAGATGTAGCAGACTTCCATATCAACAGGAAAGGGTACTGCTGCAAGCATTGTTTTAACGAGTGGGTAGAAAGTGGAAGAGAAAACCGCAACAAGTTGCAAAAATCTCTTGTGAAATTGAGAACCAGCAGGAATTGTTTTAAAGGAGGATTATTATGACTACATATGAAGAATTTACATCGTTTATTGATGACGAGCTTGAACGCGTAGCTGATTTATTCGCAGAAAAACAGCAGCAGTATTCTGCTGGTGCTGATCCGCTGTCGAACTTCCGCACCGGTGCATTGCTGGAGCATCATGATGGTGGCTATGACATGATGTATGATGTGGCTAAGGGATATCTGAACAAGCACATTGCCTTTCTTTATGACCATGGTATCGCCGACAAAACGGAAGAATCCTTGCGCGACATGGTGGTCTATGGTCTGATTATGTTGTACATGGTCAAGAAGCACAAGGAATGGCTTGCACAAGTGAAGGAGTGAGGCTGATGAGTAGTAAACGTAAACTTAAGCGCCGCAATCCTGCGCCGGTGGCAGGCTTTAAATACGAGCGCATGTGCCAGGCTGTGTCCGAGCAGGCAATCTATCGCGTGCTGGCTGTTGCGATTGATATCCTCTGGAATGATTTCGGTGGTCTGCAGCGCAAGGACCAGCGTCTGAAGTTCTTCGCGGAGACATTCCGGGAGCGTCTGGAAGTTGTTGATCAGGGCTTCACACCGTCGCAGCAGGCAGCTATGGATGAACTCCAGCGTCAGGCTGGTTATAGCGTAGTGTTTAATGCAAAATAATTCAATGACCGCTCATCGGATGGTGGGCGGTCTTATTCTTTAAAATTCACAAAGAGTTCACAAAGACGTGAGAAAAAGCGGTGATTTTTATGGTATAATAAAAATCGTGGAGAAGTGTCGATAAAATTCGATGCTTCTTTTATTTTTATGCTGTCGTACTCAAGCTGGCTGAAGAGGCCGCTTTTCATAAGCGGTAGGCGGATAATCTCCGTGCGTGGGTTCGTATCCCGCCGGCAGCACCTGTTTATTTAGCGTCTGGCTTTTAGCCGGGCGCTTTTTTTATGCCCGGAAGCCGTAACCTAAGGGACGGGACATCCCTTTCTGACATCAAATCCTCAGCGGTAATCCGGGCACCAATAAATGACTTGCAATTATTGATGGAGTGAGTTAACATGCTTATAAGACCTTTAATTCTTGCTGCGAGAATTTTGGATGAAGATTATCCGAAAGACCCGAATCCTGAAAATTGGCGTACCATCAATGGAGCCAAGGTACACCTTGATGGTGACAAAAATATTGACGGTGGTGCTGGCAGTAAGTTTAATAAGAAAAAATTCGGCAGCAATTTTAGTGCTCAAGAAGGTTTTTCTGGAGAATATGCAGCGCCGAGAACAACTTATAAAGAAAAGGCCATTCTTAATCCTTTCCTCGATAAGGTTTTAAAGGAAAACGATCAGCTAAGTGAGGAATCTTTGCTACATGCAGGCAAAAAATTAATGAGTGCGTCCCCTAATGAAATTTCGGACATTGGTTCTGAAGAAGAACTTGACGAAGCTCTTGATATATTAGAAGACGCACTTAATATTGATTGGAAATCTGAGGCTAAGGTCAAGAAACTTAAAGAAACGCTGATGCAAAAAGCAGCTGCTGTCTTTACTGAGGCGTCCGTGCAGTCATATCAAGGGGGAAATTATCCGTTCCGTAAATCCAATTACACAAAGGCGCATTTGGATAATGCTGTATGGTGCGAATCTATGGAGGAATCCAAGAAGAAATTTGATGCTCAGGCTCTCTCTGTTTGGGCTAATGCTAAACCAGAAGAGCGAGAAGCTATTAGAGAATATACATCATCGTATTCTAAGTTCAATGAACCACTGCGTGGGATTGAATATGGAACTGGCAAGTATAAAGGTGTAGGGAGTATTGACTTTGAGAATATTGGTAGTAATGGTTATGGTAATTTAAAACCTGGCGAAGCTAGAGACCTAATCACAAATATGACCAACTACATTGACCGTAGTGCTTTTGATGAGGATGTTTGGTTGCAGCGCGGTTGTAATTATAAAGGCATGGATAAGTTTTTGAATCTTAGTAAGCCACTAAAAGATTACTCTCTTGATGAGCTGAAAGCTGAAATTTTAGGTACAAAAGTCACAGAGCATGGTTTCATGTCTTGCGGTGCCGCAAAAGGTACAGGTTTTGATGATAAACCTATTATGTTTAACATTTATGCTCCAGCAGGAACTAAAATGGCTTATGCTCCGAATTTTTCTGCTTTCAAAAAAGAAAATGAAATGATTTTGCAGCGCGGCACGCAGTTTCGGGTTGCGAAAATAGAAGAAAATCCTGACGGCGGTTTCTTTATTGATCTTGAGGTTGTTGGTTCTAATATGCAGAAAGTGTAGGTGAAAATCATGGGATTATATGAACGTCATGCAGACGAATTGTTGAGTGATAATACTAATAATGCTGGATACGAGCAGTGTAAGGAGTGCATTTATTCAGGTAAGCCTGGAACGGCTGCTTATAGCCGTTGCATCTGTGACAAGTATCCATTGAGCGATGGTGATGATCAATGGGCAACCAGCAAGCCTGATGGTATTGAAGATGGCTCGTTAAGATGCAAATTTAGAAAAGACCGTTAATGTTAAATAAATGACTTGAATGTTTTAGATATTAGAGTTAACATAACAACAATCAAACGAAAGGTTGTGATTATGTTATGGAAAAACAGATTTATTACGATTATTTAGAAGAGCTGCGTCAGTCTGGCGTAACGAATATGTTCGGTGCTGCTCCGTATCTCATGCGTGAATTTGATTTGAGTCATGATGAAGCATCAAAAATACTTAGCGACTGGATTGGTAGCTACAAGCAACCAGAATAACTTAATATCGAAAAAATCACTAACGTAAACCTCGAGCTTAACGGCTCGGGGTTTTTCTGTTTCAGGAGGCAATTATGAAAATCATTGATATGCCTATCGGCGATGTGATCCCGTATAAAAACAATCCACGGCGTAATGACAAAGCTGTGAAGCCGGTTATGGAATCACTGAAGGAGTTCGGCTGGAAGCAGCCTATTGTTATCGACAAGAATAATGTTATCGTGTGTGGGCACACGCGTCTGCGTGCTGCTAAACGACTTAAGATGAAGACTGTGCCGTGCGTGATGGCTGATGACCTTACTCCCGAGCAGATTAAGGCGTTCCGGCTGGCGGATAATAAAACCGCCGAGTTTGCAAGCTGGGACATGGATATGCTCAACAGCGAGCTGCTTGACATCAAAGGTATCGACATGGGCGATTTCGGGTTTGACATGCCGGAGCCTGAACCGGAGGAGGATGCTTTTGATGTGGATGCAGCGCACGAGGCTGCCAAGCAGAACACCATCACGACTCCTGGTACTCTTTATCAGCTTGGAAACCATCGCTTATTATGTGGCGATTCAACAAATCGTACTGATGTAGCACGTTTATTGGGGGGGCAAATGGTTGACATGGTGTTTACCGATCCTCCCTACAATGTAGCTTACCAAGGCGGAACGAAAGACAAGCTCACCATTAAAAACGATTCGATGAGTGAGGCTGAATTTAAAAATTTTTTAGATGCAGTGTTTGATAATTATTTTGCAGCGATGAAGCACGGCGCGTCCTTTTACGTGTGCTACGCTAGTCGCAGTGCGGTCGAATTCCGGCAGGCTATTGTTGATGCCGGTCTGCTGCTGAAGCAGGACCTTGTCTGGTGCAAGAACACGTTTACGCTGGGACGGCAGGACTACCAATGGCAGCATGAACCCATCCTTTACGGCTGGAAGCCTGGCGCAAAGCACCGCTTTTTCGGTGGCCGCAAACTGTCGACGGTTATCCCAGACAACTATCCGGTGGAGGTTGGCTACGATGCCGATGGGCATCAGCTCATCCACATCAGCATCGGGCTTAAGACTGTTTGTCTGCGCGCCGACAATGTGGAGGCTGTGGACACAGAAGAGGTCAACAGCGTAATCCATGTTGACAAGCCTACGCGTAACGCCGAGCATCCCACCATGAAGCCGATTGCCCTCTGTGCTAAGTGCATCAAGAACAGCTGCCAGCAAGGTGATACTGTGCTTGATTTGTTTGGCGGCTCCGGCTCCACGCTCATTGCCTGCGAGCAAATCAACCGCCAATGCTACAGCATGGAGCTTGATCCTGTGTACTGCGATGTCATCGTTAAGCGTTGGGAGGCTCTCACCGGCAGGAAGGCCGAGGTAATCGGTGGCTCTTAATCCTGATAATCTTCGTTCATTAGGCGAACGAACAACGGACGAACAACGGAGAATAGCTTCTTCTGGCGGTCGCGCGTCTGGTGAAGCTCGCCGCCGGAAGCGTGCCATGCGTGAGGTCCTTGATGACCTGCTGCAGATGCCGCTCAAACGTGGCGAGCTGAAGAATGTTGAGTGCCTGGGTGACCTGATGGGGCCGAACGGTAAGATTAACCTGCTGAACGGTAAAATCAATGTAACCGTGGAGCAGGCTGTGTTGCTTGGTCAGGTCGTGCTTGCTATGCAGGGCAATACCAAGGCTGCGACATTCTTGCGTGACACGGCAGGGCAGAAAATTCTTAAGGATGCCGAAGAGCAGTCTCAATATGAGGACGATGGCTTTACCGACGCAATCAAGCGCAGTGCAAAGGATGTGTGGAAATAATGGGCATCGTTGGCAGGCTGCGCAGTATTATCAAACCTGTTATCAAGTTTTTTGAGTTTAGTAAAAAACAAATGCAAATCTTGACGTGGTGGTGTGAGGACTCTCCCTACCACGATTACAATGGTATTATAGCTGACGGTTCCATCCGCGCTGGTAAAACAGTAGCGATGGCCGTCTCTTTTGTTATTTGGGCTATGGATACCTACGATGGCCAGAACTTTGCTATGTGCGGTAAAACCGTAGGCAGCTTCAGGCGTAACGTTTGGAAATGGCTCAAGCCTGTATTGCTGGTGCGTGGCTATCAGGTGGAAGAATCACGCACGGAGAACCTTATTGTGCTGGCTCGCAAGCAAGGCAGCACAATGAAGCTGAATTACTTTTACGTGTTCGGCGGCCGCGACGAATCCTCGCAGGACCTCATTCAAGGTATTACTTTGGCTGGTCTGTTTTGCGATGAGGTTGCGCTCATGCCTGAATCATTTGTAAATCAGGCATCCGGACGCTGCTCTGTTCCGGGCGCTAAGCTGTGGTTTAACTGTAACCCGGATAGCCCGATGCACTGGTTCCTGCTACGCTGGATTGAGAGGTGCGACGAGAAGCGCTTGCTGCATATCCATTTCCTGATGGACGACAATCCGTCGCTATCCGACGAGGTGCGTGAACGTTACCGGACGATGTATTCCGGTGTGTTCTATCGCCGCTTCATTCTAGGCGAGTGGGTAATGGCGCAGGGCGCTATCTATCGTGATGCGTGGAGTGATGAGCTGCTTTTTGGTGATGACCAGCTGGAGTATTTGCTCAAGAATCTGCACATCATGAAGCGCTCTATCACGATTGACTATGGCACCGTGAACCCGATGGTGTATCTGGACGTGCTCGATGATGGGCGCGACCTGTGGTTTATCCGCGAGTATTATTGGGACAGCCGCGCCGAGGAAAAGGAGAAGGACAACAGCCAATACGCCGACGACCTGCTTGAGTTCGTGCGAGGCGTGGAGCTGTGGCCGACAAATGTGGTCATTGACCCCTCTGCTGCATCGTTCAAAATCGAGCTGCGTAACCGTGGGCTGCGTGCGAAGGAGACGGTGGAAACAATCAACGCCGACAATGATGTCATTGAGGGCATCCGTAAGGTGAACACGTTGCTAACCCGTCGCCGCATTCATTTTTATTGTGGTTTAATGCACACGCTGAAGGAGATGCAGTCCTATTGTTGGGACGACAAGGCTCTGCAGCAGTCCGGCAAGGAGAAACCTATTAAAGTAGCCGACCATGCGCCTGATGCGGTGCGCTACTATGTATCAACAGTCATCAGGCCTAGGAGGATAGCAGAAGATGGTTAAACGTAAACGCAGGCGCGCCCTGGACAAAGCTCCTGAGCCGCAGCCAATACGCAGCAGGGCGCTCGACGCTTTTAGCAATGTATTGGCTCGTTTGGGCGCTGGCACTCCGAATCTGTTAGAAGGCACGGAGTACAGTCTGCAGCGCATGTCGCGTGATTTTAATACTCTAAATGCTCTCTATCGCGAGAGCTGGATTGTCCGTCGCATCATCGACGTTATCCCGGCGGACATGCTCAAAAACTGGATAACGATTACCAGCGGCCTGGACCCCGATGTAGAGAAGCGGCTCAGTCTTACTCTGCGTCGTACTCAGCTCATTGACAAGCTTAAGCGTGGCATGCAGTGGGGCAGGCTCTACGGTGGCGCGCTAGGCGTGATGCTGGTCAAGCACCAAGGCTACGACCTTAGCCAACCGCTGCAGCTTGACTGGATAATGCCTGGGGACTTCGCAGGGCTGCTCATCTTCGACCGCTGGAACGGAGTTAACCCATCCAGCGAGCTTATCGAAGATATTAGTGATCCTGATTACGGCTTCCCGAAGTATTACACTGTGACTGATCCTGCCGGTGGTGGCTCCGTGAAGATTCATTATAGCAGGGTAGCTCGATTCCCCGGAGCCACGCTACCGTTCTGGGAGGAAATTGCAGAGATGCAATGGGGCGCGTCTGTCATTGAGTCTATTTTTGATGAGCTGCGTAAGCGTGACAATGTGAGCTGGAACATTGCGCAGTTGACCTTCATGGCGAACATCCGCGTGCTTAAAATGCAGGACTTAGGTCAGCTCCTGGCGGCAACGGACAACGAGTCGCAGGCCGAGCTGCTGCGAACGCTGGAAGCTCAGAACATGCTGCTGAACAATATGGGTATGCAGGTCATGGATGCTGCAGATGGTCTGGAAACGCACCAGTACACTTTCGGCGGCCTTGCTGATTGTTATCAGCAGTTTATTATGGATATCAGCGGCGCTGCTGAAATTCCAGTGACGCGTCTGTTCGGGCGCTCGCCCTCCGGTCTTAATGCTACAGGCGAGAGTGACCTACAGAACTACTATGACATGATAGCCGAGAAGCAAGAGTCTTATCTGCGTCCTATCCTGAACAAAGTGCTCCCACCGTTCATTATCTCGACGTTAGGCAGCCTGCCGGACGACTTTGACTTTGAATTTGACCCGGTTGCAGAGCCTACGGATAAAGAGCGCGCCGACCTTGCCAAGTGTGGCACAGATAACGTTGTAGCTGCTTACAATGCCGGTCTTATCTCTCAGCGTACTGCCCTGAAGGAACTGAAGCAGCAGAGTGAGCGCACCGGTGTCTGGACTAACATTACCGATGAGGACATCGAACGCGCGTCTGATACTGTGGAACAGCCTGGTGAGATGGGCGGTATGTTTGGCGATATGGGCGGTGGCGAGGCTGCTGGTGCTGTTGGTGTTGAACCTCAGCAAAATAAACCGCCTGAATCTGAATGAACAACTTGCAATAATTTGTTTTGAGAGTTAACATGAACACACTAAAATTTACGGAGGTTAGTATCATGGATAAAACTAAACTTAACCTGGAACGCTTGCGTGCTTATGATGCCGAGTGGGACGAGAATAAGCATCCGCGTGCTGATAATGGTCAGTTTACTTCTGGCGGTAGTGCTGGCAGTAGCTCTGGCGCAAGTGGCACTAAAAAGTACAATCAAAATGAACTTAAGCCCAAAGAACAAAAAGCGTCTAAATCTCCACTCCGCCAGGCTGCTGAGGCGGTGCAGGGTAAGAGCACGAAAGCTACTCCGGAATTCGGTAGCGAAAAATTCCATTTTGACGTATCAAATTACAAAACGGTTGTATCTGGAAAGGATGCCAATACGCCAGAAGGCGAAGTGCACAATAGCATTATTGGTATGCTGGAAACAGATAATCCCACTAAATATGATATCGCTAACGCTGCGTTTTATTTGGCGGATGAAGACTATAACGATAAAGTGCGTCATTGCCGTGAAATGATACGTAAAGCAAAGGCTCAGGGTAAATCCAAAGCATCCCAGGAATGGGGCGAAGCCTTGATTAAGGCAAATAAGCAAGTAACTTTACTAAATGCTATTGGTGAAGCAATGAGAAAATAAAATCATGAAAAAATTTAAAATGCCGCGAGTCATTGAACGCTCTTATGCCAGCGCCATTGACCGCCTGATGCAAGGACTGAAGCGTGAGTTATCTCACGTTGCCAGTCCTTTTTTTATTGCTGACATAATGCGTCGGCTGGCTCGTTCGCCGACTTTTATTCGTACCTGCGACCAAATCGCGCGCTCGATGGCCACGCATCTGTTTCGCGATGGGCATAAGACGTGGCGTGCTGCAGCAGCTGAGGGCAGTAAGGGGCGAATCATCCGCACCGCTCTACAGCGCGAGCTTGCCTCACCACGCGTCGCAAAAGTGTACGAGGGTATAATCAGTCGTAATGCTGAATTAATCCGCTCTATGCCGCTCACGCTGGCCGATAGGGTGGCTCATAAGGTTGCTAAAGGTTATGAGCAAGGCTTGAGTCCGGAAGCGATGATAGATGACATCCTCAAAGAGTACCCACACATGACCGAAGCTCATGCAAGGCTCATCGCCCGCACGGAAACGTCTAAAGCCAGCACTGCTCTGACGCAGGTGCGGGCTGCTGATGCAGGGCTTGAGTGGTACGTCTGGCGGACAAGCGAGGACTCTCGTGTACGTTCTGCTCACGCGCATATGGATGGCGTGATTATTCCTTGGAGTGAGGCACCGGCGCCGGAGTTGCTGAACCATGAGAAGTCGCAGGGGAATTACCATGCGGGCAACATTTACAATTGTCGCTGTTATCCTGAACCGCTTATCAGGTTTGACCAGGTGGCGTGGCCTGCAAAGGTTTACCGCAACGGCAAAATCGAGCGCATGGGCATAAAACAATTCAAACGATTACTACCTGGAGGTGAGCTATGAGCAAGGCATATTTTGGCTCACGAATCTCCGACCACATCCTTAAAACGCCAGAAGGCTTTTTGATTTGCAAAGATGTACCGATTGCACGCACAGGCACGCAGCAGTATCGAGGCTGCGAGTTCGGCGGTCCGGTCGCTGACGGCATCTATAATGTCCAGCGTCCTGAAGCTGAAGTCTTTGACCGTGCTGCCGTGGCAAGCTTTGAAGGCAAGCCTGTATGCGATGAGCATCCGGAAGAAGATGTAACCCCTGATAACTATGGGCGGTACATGAAAGGCGTGTGTCGTGATGTGCGTCGAGGCGATGGCGACTTGAGTAATTGCTTGGTCGCTGATTTAGTTATTTACGATGCTGACCTTATCAATAAGATTGAGGCCGGCAAACGCGAGATATCTTGCGGCTATGACTGCTTGTGGAACCCGACGAGTGACTCCAGCTATGACCAGCTGGAAATCCGCGGTAACCATGTAGCGGTTGTTGATAGAGGCAGAGCGGGGCACAAGGTGGCCATCCGTGATACTGCCGACGATAAAAAAGGAGGTACAAAAATGTCTAAATCTTTGATTGGACGTATTCTGCGAGCGCTGGCTCGCGACGAATCTACTACACCGGAGGACATGGAGGCTGCCGCTAAATTGGCAGGTAGCTCTGATGCTGAGCCACGTCCTCAGCCTGCACCAGCTCCCGCAACACCTGCACCTGCTGCTGTGCCGCAGCCTGACAATAAACCTGCTGCAATGGATGAGGCTACCGAGGCACGTTTCAAGAAAATTGAGGACGCGCTGGAAGCTATCAGCTCTAAGCTGAATCCTGCGCAGCCTGCTACTGAACCTAAAAAGGATGCTCTGGACGCGCTGGAGGAAGAGCTCCAAAACAAAGCGCCTGCTGCTGAACCAGCTCCTGCCGGTGATGAGGACGATGTAATCGAGCCGCCTGAAGATATCAATGCTCAGGATGCAGCGCCGGAAGAAGATGTTGAGGGTGAATGTGCTCCCAACGCCAAAGAGGCACGTGACGCAGCTATGGCTTTAATCAAAAATCTGAAACCTGCTGTCGCAGCCATCCCTAATGAGGCTCAGCGCAAACGTGCGGCTGACTCTCTGGCTATCCTCATCAAAGGCTCTATGCAGCAGGATGCTCAATATGGCGAGCTGATGCAGATGCGTCGCCGTTCTGCTGCGCAAGACAGCAAACCTGCAGCTGATGATTACGATCTGGGCCGTGAGATTGCAAAAAAATACAATCCCCACTATAAAAATCGCTAAGGAGGCAAAACTATGAGTGGTAAAGCAATTGGTATCTCTATGAATTTTGGCTATCCCGGTAACTACGCCCGCACTCCGGACGATATCGTGGCTAGCCGTCTGTTAAACGAGGAAAGCGAAGCTATCCCGTTTGGTGCCGCTGTCTGCATTAAAGACGATAATACTTACACTGCTGTTGGTGCTGCAACTACTGCTGCTGATGTGTGTGGCATTGCGCTGCGTGTTGTTAAGCAGGCAGTATCTTATGCAGAGCAAAACAAAACCGAGTATCAGCCCGGTCAGTATATGTCTGTGCTGGAACGCGGCGCTGCTACTGTTGTATGTAATGTTGGCACTCCGAAAGCTAACGGTAAAGTTTACGTGCGCGTTAAAGCTAATACTTCTATTGCGAATGGCGTAATTGGTGGTTTTGAAGCTGCTGCTGACAGCACTAACACCATTGAAATTCCGAATATGCGCTGGACTAGCGGCGCAATGGATGCGAATCGTGTCTGCGAAGTTACTCTGCTGACTCGTGCTTCTGCGTAATATAAGGAGGTATAAATAATATGGCAACTGGAAAATTTGGCTTTTATAGCCCGGACGCTGGTATGCGTAATCTGGGTAATTTTGCCATGCAGAATGGTGGTCATAAAAGATTCCGCGGCTCTGCATGGGATGCTGCTGCCAGCTCTGGCATGGCGTATATTACAGGCGAACTTGAAAAGGTTGATCCTAAGCTGCGCGAACCGCTGACCAGCGTAACCTGGCAGCGCGATATTGTCGCCAAGACTGGCGGCGGCTGGGTAGAATTCACTTCTACTTTTGATGTTGACTATGCTACTTCTGGCGCAAACGCTAACAGTATCACTGCTCCCGGTGCTACTACTATCCCTGTAATGCAGGTCAACACCAGCAAGAACATGTTCAAGGTATCCACCTGGATGCACGCTATGCAGGTTCCGTTCATTGACCAGGCAAAGATGAAGCAGATTGGCCGTAATCTGGAAGATTTGCTGGATAAGGGCGTTAAACTCAACTACAACAAAACTCTTGACCTCAATGTATACAACGGCTTCAAGGAGGCAGGTACTACCGGTCTGCTGAATGACCCGAATGTTGTTACCTACACTGTTGGTAATGGTGCAAATGGCACTCCCGCATGGAACACTAAAACCGCGGATGAGATCCTGCATGACATCAACAATGCGCTGGTGGATGCATGGGCTGCATCCGAGTACGACATGAAAGGCATGCCGAATCATATTCTGATTCCGCCGAAGCAGTATGCTTACATCACCATGCAGAAGGTTTCCGACGCTGGCAACATCTCCATCATGGAGTATCTGATGCAGAACAATATTGCTAAAGAGCAGGGCGGCTCTATCACCATTGAGCCTTGCCGTTGGTGCATCAAGGCTGGCACCGGTCAAAAAGACCTTATGATGGTTTACGTTAACGATGAGGATATGGTTAACTTTGATTTGACTGTGCCTATCACCCGTGCGTATACTCAACCGTCTGTTGAGCGTGCCGCCATCCTGACTTTGTTTGCAGCGCAAATCGGCCAGGTTAAATTCATGTATTACCAACCTGTCGCATACCACATCGGTATCTGATTAGGCAATATTCCAGCCAGGCGTTTATCGTCTGGCTTTTTTATTTGAGGAGGACAATCAATGATTATTTTAACCAAAAAACGCTTTGGCTTTGTGAAGCAGGACGGTACTGAACGCATTGATGCGGAACGCTTTCTGACTAAGGGCGGCATGGAAATTGAGGATGCTCCCGATTGGATTGCAACTGATCCGCTGTATGCGCTGGCTGTTGAATCTGGCGACCTTGTGCCGGTTAATGGTAAAACTCCGAAGGCTGAGGCAGAAGCTGTTGCCAAAGCCAAGCAAAGCAAAGCGGAGGATAAACGCGAATAAGGAGGTGCGTTATGTACCATCCGTTGATTGCGCAGGCGAGCAATATCAAAACGCAGGAAAATCCTTCTTACACCAAGGAGGACTTCCTGGCATTCTATCCACAGTTTGCTGAGCCGTTGCCGGAAATAGTGCTGGACAGCTTTGTAGAGCTTGGTCAGGCGTGTGTAAGCGAGCAGCGCTATGGCAAGATGTGGCAGCACTGCATTGGCCTGTTTGTGGCTCATATGTGTACGCTGTACATGCAGAGCGCTGCAGACCCGGGGGCACCTGCTGCTGATATCCTTGCCGCAGCTCAGGCCGCTGGTGTTGTTACGAGTGAGTCTGCTGATGGCGTGTCCTACAGTATGGATACATCAGCCCTGTCACAGGACCTTGCAGGTTGGGCGGCGTTCCGGTTGACTGCGTTTGGCGTGCAGTTTGCTACCTTAGCTCGACTTGTGGGCAAGGGAGGCATGTATGTATGGTGAGTGTAAAAACTTCACATATGACGGTCAGCGGCGGGCTACAGGGCCTTATGGACAGAGTGCAAGCTCTGAACCGTGTTAATAAGCTCTATGTGGGTATCCCGCAGGAGAAAACTTCTCGTGGCGATGAGCCTATCAATAATGCGAGCCTGCTGTACATCCATACTCATGGCATCCGGCGTAGGTCCATGCGTGAAGAAATGCAGGGCTATATGGATCAGGGCATGGAGTACAGCCTGGCTTATCAGTTGTATGTCCAGACGCACGGTTCGCCGCTCTGGCACGCTCCACCGCGTCCTGTAATTGAACCGGCCATAGCCAAGCACCATCGTGAGATTGCAGAAGAATATGCTAAGGCTGTAAAGGCTGCTATGACTGGCGATGGAGCGAGGGCTGATGCTTTTATCAAACGCACGGGCCTGCTGGCGCAGAACATCTGCCGTAAATGGTTTACGGATGCCGAGAATGGCTGGCCGCCTAACTCCCCGAAAACCATAGATAAAAAGACCAAAGGCAAGGGCGGCAAAACCAATCCGCTTATTGATACCGGTGCCTTGCGTAAGGCTATTGTTTATGTGGTAAGGAGTGATTGACGTGGTTAATGTTGGCAGAGTGGTGCGTAGCAAGCGTTTAGGCTGCCAACGCATTACTGTCAAACGCTATGCTGCGAGCTGGCACGATGGAGCTTACGGACGGGATGAAGACAATCCTATTGTGCTACAGGTGGCGGCGATTGTTACCGTTGCCCAGCCTAAAGATTTACAGTTATTGCCCGAAGGCGACCGCATCACCGGAGCAATGAAGTTCTTGACGAATGTTGAGCTGCACGCGACCAATGGTGAAGCTATCAGCGATGAGCTGGAATGGCGCGGAGCACGCTACAAAATCCTCACTGTTACGCCTGATATTGATTATGGCTTTTACCGCAGTATTGGGACACGATTGGACGGTGATGGCGTTGGTTAAGAACATTGCTGAATTTGAATCTTTAATGTGGGCGGAGCTGATGGACATCCTCGGCCATGATGCTAATACAATACCGCCGCCTGTACGTCGCTCTTGGCCAACGGACGGAGGCCCCGACTGGAAGCTTACAGACAACGTGGTCTTTATGCAGTGTACCGAGGCGGCCGAGGACATCATGCAGCCGATTGATGAGCGTTGGCAGTCTGAAGGACGTGATTTTTTGCGTGAGAGTGCAAGCACACGTACCATCCAGCTACGCCTGAATGCTTATGGGCCTGCCTGCTATGAATCGCTTTTGCAAATTCGCCTTGAGCTGCTGCGTGGTCGTCCGAAGCTCAAAAAACAAAAAATCTATATTATTCCTGGCAAGGATTCCATCCAATATGCGCCTGAACTATTTCAGGGGCGTTGGTGGAAGCGCGCCGATTTGACTTTATATTTTAATGTACTAATCAGCATTAAATCTATCGTGAAAGCGATTGAAGAAGTCAACGTTACGATTAAAGCAAACGAGCCTGGTACGAGTGATGTTATCCTTGAGCCAGGCGAAATTATTATTAAGAAAGGGTGATTTAGTTGGCTTATAAATTGGACTTATCTCCGATTGTCGACGTGGTTATCAACCTGTCTGCTAAGGCTGCTGCTCGTAAGGGCTTTAACCTTGGCCTGATTATTGGCAAGTCTGAGGTTATCCCGGCGAATGAAAGGGTACGGATTTATACCAGTGCATCTCAAATGCTGACTGACGGGTTTGTAGAAACGTCACCGGAATACAAGGCTGCTCAGCTCTATTTTGCTGCTACGACCAGCCCGCGCAAGCTGGCGGTAGGCGTAAAGCTGACGGAAGATACGAATCTAACTGCTACGCTGGAGGCTTGCCGTGCTGCTAACTCTCAGTGGTGGCCGTTTAGCTATCTGGGCGCAGAAGATGTTGATATCAAAGACTGTGCAGCTTGGTGCGAGACCGCTGTACCTGACAGCGTCTACATGTATACGACTGCTGATAAAAGCGTACTTGACGCATCTGGTGATGCGAAGAGCATTTTTAAGGCTTTGCAGGATAAAAACTACCGTCGCAGCTTTGGCCAGTATTGTGGTGACACAGATACTCCTGATGCTGTTGCAGCTACTATGGGCTACGCGATGGGCGCTAACCGTGGTCTTGCCGGTGATGCGTTTACGCTGGCGTATAAAACTCTGCCCGGCGTAAAAACAGATGACCTGTCTGAATCTCAGGTAACCCATGTGTGTGGCAGTGCTGAATCTACAGGTCATAACGGTAATGTATATATTACTCGTGGCGAGGAATACGATGTTTTGCAGCAGGGCTATATGGCTGATGGCACGAGCTTTGATGAGGTGCTTTACCTTGATATGCTCAAAAATGACATTACGCTTAATGTCATGGACCTGCTTTACCAGCGTCGAAAATTGCCGCAGACTGAAGCTGGCGTTACAAGCATTATTAATGTTATCAATGATGCTTGTCGTAAGTATGTAAAGTTAGGCTTTATCGCTCCGGGCAAGTGGAACGGTGCCGAGTGCCTGAATCTGCAGACAGGTGATTACCTGCCTGATGGCTATCTGGTGCAGAGCGAGCCTCTTGACGAGCAGTCTCAGGCTGACCGTGACAAACGTAAGGCTCCACCGATTTATGTATGTTGCAAGCTGGCTGGTGCAATCGAATTTGTTACCATCCAGGTTAATGTTAACCGCTGAGGAGGCTATCTGAATGGAATTAACTACTTACAGTTTTGCTGATCTGGCTGGCTCTATTAATCATCCGACATTTGGCTCTTACCTGTTTGATGGTACTGGCGTTGGTTCTGTAACCGTCGCTAAGGCTACCGACCGCACTGCTCATGACATCGCCTCTGACGGTTCTGTCATGGTGTCCAAGATTGCGGGCAATAATGGCACCGTAACCATTGAATGTCAACAGACCTCTGCTATCCATAAATGGCTGAGCGCCTGGTTTAACGCGCTGTGGCAACTACCGACAAGCGAATGGGCAAGCACAAGTATGACGCTGCGTAATACCGCGACAGGTACACGCCATATTATCTCTGGCATCTCGCCGCAGAAGGAGCCGGACACTCCCTATCAGAGCCAAGGCCAGCGAGTGTCTTGGACGCTGATGTGTGCTGAGATTACTAATCTGCCGATTTGATGGAGGGCTGAATCATGCTAAAACAAAAAACACAAGTTGTGGAGGTGGCTGGCAAATCCTACCAGCTCACTAAGATGGACGCTCGCACAGGCAGCTATGTTGCTTTTAAGGTTGCGGGCGTGCTGGCGCCGTCTGGCGGCAAAACAGCCGAGATGGCTGCCGCTCTCATGGGTATGCCACGTAAGGATTTTGATGAGCTGCAATCCCTGCTGCTGCGCACTGTTAATCGTTTGATTGATAACGGTAATGGCCAGCAGCTCCCCGAACCTGTCCTGACGGCTAAGGGAGATTTTGTTGATGATGCTCTGGCGTATGATGCTGCCAGCGTTATCCAGCTGACTGTTCATGCGCTGATTTTTAACGTCGGAGGTTTTTTCGCCGCAGCCGGGTTGAATCTCCCGGCAGAATTGACGGGCAAACCTACGAGCCGATGAGTTATCCAACGCTTGATGCTTTCGCCTTTGCTCCTGTTGTTGCAGGGCTTTGGCGGCAGCACGAGCTGAGTGATGGCACGTATGATTTTGATGATTTGCTGGACGCTCACGAACTGTTGGCGGTCAAGGCAGAAAACGCACGGCGGATGCAGGAAGCCATGAGAAAGGAGTAGGCTGATGAGCAATATCTTAGAAGAATATCTTGTGCGCATTGGCGCGGAAGTCGACAAGGACGCTTTTGCCGGAGCTGCGCAAGCTATCAGCAAGTTATCCGGTATGCTCGGGAAGCTGGGTACTATCCTTAAATATGGCGGTATTTTTGTTGGGCTGGCTAAAGTTACGGAAGCTGTCATCGATAACATTAAGGCTGTGGCCAGCGCAGATTTAGAGTATCAGAAGCTGGCGCAGTCAATGTGGGTGACAAAAGACACGGCTAAAACCTTAAGTGTGGTCCTGAAAACCATGGGCGCGTCGCAGGAAGATGTGGCGTGGGTGCCGGAGCTGCGTGAGCAGTTTTTCCGCCTGCGTCAGGAGATGGCAGAGCTGTCTACTCCTGCAGATGCTGACGGACAGTTAGCCTGGATCCGTGAGATTGGTTATGACGTGCAAAGTCTGCAGCTCAAATTAAAAATGTTCAAGGAGTGGGTGGTCTACTACCTTATAAAAGAGCTGCAGCCCTACATCAAAGAATTTCAGGAATTTATCCGCTGGCTCAATGATAAATTTGGCAAGAGCTTGCCTGCGCTGGCACGTAAGGTAGCCAGCGTGCTGGCGAGTGTTGTGCGTGTAGCAATGTCGCTGGTTAAGGCTCTCAAATGGGTATTTGAAGGCATTTATAATTTTATTGACGCGCTGCCAAGCAAAACAAAGGCTTTAGTAGCTGTATTTGCTGTTGTCGGTGCTGCCATCATGGCAGGGCCGTTTGGCTTGATGATGATGGCCATCGGCACTGCACTCATCATGCTGGAGGACTTCTTTGGTTATCTTGAGGGACGCGAGAGCAGCAATACCTTAAAGCCGCTCTGGAAATGGCTCACGGACGAGAACAATCCTTTGCATCGCATAATCACAAAGCTTGGTGATGGCATTGCGTTTATCCTTGCAAAGCTTACGGAGCTGTTTGAAAAAGTCTTTACGGAAGAACGGCAGGAGAAGCTTAAAAAGACTGTAGCTAATATTGCTAAGGGCGTTGCTGAAATTGCCGAAGGTCTGGCGACGATTGTTGAGAGTATTTTTGGCAAAAAGTATCCTGTTGTGAAGAAATTCTGGGACTTCTTTTTGCTGGCTGTTGGCAAGGTAGTAGATAAGGTGCTCATATTGACAAATAGTATGGGACATCTTATGCAAGCCTTAGGCAAAGCTATGCAGGGCGATTTTGCTGGTGCTAAAAAAGAATTGCAGCTAGGCTCTGCTGCTGAAGGTGCAGACAGCGAACGTGCCCAATACATCCGCGACAAGCTGATGTCATTAGGTTGGTCTAAGGCTGCTGCGTCCGGTATTGTCGGCAACTTAGTGCAAGAGTCCGGCTTGCGCACAGACGCTGTAGGTGATGATGGTACATCTGGCGGCATAGCTCAATGGCACAATGAACGTTGGGAAGCACTCAAACGCTATGCTGCTGCTCGTGGCAAGGAATGGACCGACCTTGATACTCAAATTGCATATCTTGACCATGAACTGCGCACGAACGAGAGTGAAGCAGGCAACAAACTGCATAATGTGCAGGACGCTGCCGAAGGTGCAAGTGTATTTATGCATGAGTTTGAGCGGCCTGACATTTTTTCCGCGAATGAGGACGATCGTGCTGCCAACGCTATGGTTATCTATAACAAAGATAAAGAATCTGCCGAGAATGCTACTCATGGTGGCGGCGGGTATAACAGCCTTGTTGCTCCTACGAGCTATGCTGCAGGTTTTGCTGCAGGTGGTACTGCCGGTCTTATGCCAATGGCGAACAGTACGGCAAATTATAACGGTGGAGTTATAAATGTTGGCGGCATCGTGGTTAATTGTGGGAACGTAAGTGATCCGCAGGGCGTGGCTAAGGCTGTGGAAGGAACGATGGAAGATTTTGCCCAGCGTCTGGCAGCGCATAACGGAGGGACGGTGTTTGTATGAGCTTAATGGGTACAATGAACACTTTAAATGGTATCTGGGGCGCTAATAATCTGGTTGCTAAGCTCACGGGCAATAAATCATTTAAGACTAATGATGGTTATAGTCCATCTGTTTGGGGCAGTGGTCTAGGAGCACAACAGGTGCTTATGGTCAAAACGAACATTGGCGGCTATTTTTTTGATGCTGTTTTTAGCGTTGATACTGAACATAGCCTGACGGTTACCCAGCATCCTGTGCAGACTGGCGCAAATATCAGTGACCATGCTTTTGTTAATCCTATCCGTATGACGATGCAGATTGGCGTATCTGATGCCATGGCTTATCGTACTGGTGCTGATTATGGTGGTGATGGCGGCACAAAATCTGTACAGGCCTATCGCTTACTCTGCAAGCTGCAGGAGCTGCGTATACCAATGCAGGTTGTTACGCGTCTGAACACGTACCAGAATATGCTTATTGAGAGCATTGATGTGAGCGATGATGTGTCGACGCTCTGTGCTCTTAAAGCTACGGTGAATCTTGTGCAGGTGTTGGTTGTAAATGTTGGCACGGAGAAAGTCTCGGCGCGTCAGTGGACTACAGGTGCACAGCGCAAATCGCAGGAAGTGCAGCCTAAAGGCGACAACAGTACGATTTTGCGCAAAGTAGAAAAGGGCACAGGTCTGGAGGTGAAGTGGTAATGAGCTATTATGAAATACCATTGACTACCACGCCTTTCGACCAGAAGACTTTTAAGCTGACGCTGGATGGCGAACGCAACATCAACATACTGCTGAAGCTACGCTATTATGATTTGTACGAGTTGTGGGTGGCTGATGTCTGCGACAATAGCACAGGCAAAGAGTTGATTACAGGCATGCCATTGGTGCCTGGCATTGATCTGTTATGTCAGTACGCTTACCTGAATATTGGCAGTGCTCAAATCGTGGCTGTTGGGCCTACCACGCAGGAGCAGCCTGATAATGAGACATTAGGCTCAGCCTGGGTGCTTTTGTGGGGTGATGGCTAATGAGCAGTTATCTGTGGATGAGAAAGTGGAAAATCCTTGTTGTGGATGATCAGGACAAGGAGGCCCTGAATGTTTCTGACCTGCATGTGAAGTTTACGGTCAAAAAATCTCGTGAAATAAATAATTACTCCACCGTGGAAATTTACAATCTTACTGCAGCAACCGAGCAGAAAATCCTTAAGGAAGGCGACCGTATCATCATTGAAGCCGGTTATGAAGGCTATCTGACTACATCTGCAGATGGCTCCGTCCAGGAAGCAAAGGATGCTGAAGGCAATACCCAAGAGAAACAGTACGGAGTTATCTTTGACGGTAAAATTATTTATCCATCCCGGCGCAAGGAGAATAACACGGATTACGTGTTATCGCTCCTGTGTGTGGATGGCGCTAATGTGCTTGCTAAAAATTTTATTTCTAAAACTTTAAACAAGGGCGTAAACCAACGTCAGATTTTGGATGCGGTCTGCGAAAAGTCAAAAACAAAAATTCCTACGAATAGTATCACGCAGGGCCTGTCCGGACAAAAGCTGCCGCGGGGTAAGGTTATTTTTGGCGAGCCTAAAGATTATATATCCGATATTGCCCGCGGCAACGGGGCCAGCTATTGGGTGAATGATGGCAAGCTGAACATGATAAAGCTTGCCGACGTTGCCAAGGATGAAGCCATTGTGCAAACACCTACAACCGGGCTTGTCGGGATGCCGACGCAGACGCAGTATGGCGCAAATTTTAAGCTGCTGCTGAATCCTGCTGTACAGATGTGGTCCTTGGTGCAGCTTAAAAATAGCGAGATTGCGGAAGCGCAGGTTACTCCAGGTCAGGCGCAGATGCCGCTTGATGAAGAGTGGATCTATCAAGTTATTGAGCTGACGCACACAGGTGATACGACAGGTAATGATTGGTATACATCATGTACGGCTGTATCGCGCTATGGTAAGGGCGTTCTGCCTGCTCTCATGGCCAACAATGCGCAGAATCCGAACGGAGTGTGATTTTATGATTGATTTAAATTTGCGTACGCCGAACGTCGAACGGCAGGGAGAATTGGATGCTCGTGCCGCTGCAATCAAGACGCGCGTGTGCATGCCTGGCATTATCCAAAGCTTTGACGCGGCCACTCAGACTGTTACTGTGCAACCAGCGCTGCGAGAAAAAATGCTTGCAGACGGCGATGAATCATGGGTGGATATACCTTTGCTGGTTGACGTGCCTATTGTCGTGCCACGCGCCGGAGGTTATGCGCTGACGCTGCCGATACAGGCAGGTGATGAGTGTTTGGTGGTCTTTGGCGATATGTGCATGGATGGCTGGTGGCAGAGCGGCGGCGTGCAGAACCAAGTAGAGTGTCGCAGGCATGACCTGTCTGATGGCTTTGCTATTATCGGCGTGTGGTCGCAGCCTAGAGTAATCCCCGGCTACAGTACAGGCTCTGCTCAGCTACGCAATGATGCGGGCAGTGCTTACGTAGAGCTTGCCGGAGACACGATTAACATCGTAGGCGGTACGGTAAACATTAAAGCAGGGCGGGTGAACATCAATGAGTAGTGCAACGCGTTTAGGCGATTTGGATACTGGTCATGATGCCTGTGCTCCGACAGCACTCGTATCGGCCAGCCCTAACGTATATATCAACGGCCGCGCTGCAGGCCGTGTGGGGGACAGCTATGCGCCTCATGGCTGCGTTGCGCATCCAACGCATAGCGGCGTCATCGCCAGCGGCAGCAGCTCCGTATACATCAACGGCAAGGCTGCAGGGCGCATTGGTGATCCCGTGAGCTGTGGTGGCACTGTGGCCGAAGGCAGCAGTAATGTTTTTATTGGAGGCTGATATGCAGGTTAGACGTTTAGACGACAATTGGGACTACTGCTTTGGTCGTGGCTCTCAAAATTACATCAGCGGCGTCGAAGCTGTCGGGCAGGCGATAAAGCAGCGCCTGCTTTTGCTTTATGCCGAATGGTGGGAAGACCTAAAAGATGGGCTGCCGTTGTGGGAGCAAATCTTAGGCACGTCCGGCAGCGAAGAGAACAGGCAGGCCGTTGACATTATTATTCGCGACCGTATAAGCGGCACGGAAGGCGTGCAGTCTGTCACGTCTTTTGAATCAAGCTATGAACGAAGACATTACAAATTTACGGCAACTGTAGAGACTATCTATGGCTCGTTGACTATTAGTAGTGAGGAGGTGCAGATGTGACGTATTTTAAGCCTTATGTTGATAGTACGGGACTGCATATCCCTACCTACAACGATATTTTAGAGGATATGATTGCCGCTATGAAGCAAATCTACGGTGATGATATCTATTTGGACAACAGCTCGCCTGATTACCAGCTGCTGTCCATTTTTGCTTTAAAGCAGAGCGATACGCTGCAGGCTCTCGCGTATGCGTATAATGCACGCTCGCCTGAAACGGCTATAGGTACGTCGCTGGACAGCGTGGTAAAGCTGAACGGCATTAAGCGCAAGGCTGCAGGGCACAGCACCTGCCAAGTAAAGATTACTGGTAGCCCGTTTACGCAGATAACCAATGGTGCAGTAAAAGACCGCGCAGGGCTGACATGGGATTTACCGGCAAACGTAGTAATCGGCTCCAATGGCACGGCTTATACTGTAGCTACATGCCGCACTGCAGGCGCTGTGAGCGCGCTGGCGGGCGATATAGCGCAGATTGAGACGCCGACCTATGGATGGATAGCTGTTATCAACGAAGTGAGCGCTGTGCTTGGCAACACGCAGGAAACCGACGCGCAGCTCCGCCAAAGGCAGGCAATCAGTACGGCCAATCCGTCGCAGACCATGCTGGCGGGAACCAAGGGCGCTATTGCAGCACTCCCGGATGTGTCCCGCTATGCTGTTTACGAGAATGACACCAACGTTGACACTGTAACTGAGGATAATCCGTACGGACTGCCGGCGCACTCCGTAACCTGTGTGGTTGAGGGCGGTACAAATGAGGACGTTGCTGAGGCGATATACTTGCATAAAGGCATCGGCTGTTATACAAACGGCGATGTGGAGGTACAGTATACCGACCAGAACGATTATATTAACACCATCAGATTTTACCGGCCGGAATATAAAACTATCTACATCAAATGCACGCTGAAGAAATATGTCGGCTATATGTCCAGCATCCAAGCCAACGTCAAGAGTGCGATATATGACTATTTGGCCGCGCTGACGATTGGTAGTGATGTGTCCGCGTCGGTGCTGGCCAACATCATCACTGACTGTAATCCGTCTTTGACGAAGCCAATCTTTGGCATAAAAGAACTCAAATTGGGGCTTGCCGCAGACGCGATGGTTGTTGCTGACGTTGCAATCGGGTATAAGGAGATTCCGGAGCCTGTGTACGATGCTATCGAGGTGCAGGTCGATGCTTGATTTAAAATATTATAAACGGCTAATCACGAGCGAGTATCGCCGCGGCGTTAACTTTACGGCTATGGTTGAGAAACTGCTCAGCTATGGCCTTGATTTGGACAGCAGCGCCAGCGATATGATTACGGCTTTTGAAGTTAATTACGCTACAACCGCACAGCTCGACATCCTTGGCGCTATTGTCGGAGTAAGCAGGCAGCTTACCTTTGAGCCGTCCGCTGCTGCTACAAGCGACATTGTTTGCCCGACTCCGACGGAAATTGCCAGCGGCACGGAGTATCCGATAATCAACACGCCAGAGCCGCAGAACATGGCAAGCGTCAGCTTTATTTCCGGCTTTCCGCCGGGAGAGATGAACGACAGCAACAGCATGATGGAAGATGATTTGTTCCGTCTGCTAATCAAAGCGCGTATTATTCAAAATGCGTGGAAGGGAACTATAACAGAGCTATATGAGTTGTGGGAATCGGTTATGGGTAAAGATAAGCATTTATCTATCGAAGATTTGCAGGATATGTCGTTCAACATCGTTCTGCAGGGCGATTATACTGCGCTGGAGCGCGAGCTGATTATCCACGCATATATCATTCCGAAGCCGGAGGGCGTACGCATCAACGTGCTGACATTCGTATCGACGGACGGCCTGCCGCTGTTCAGCTACGATTACAATACTATGCGTTACAGTGGTTACAATAGCCATTGGGCTGTAGAAGGGAGCGAGCTAACAAATGGCGAGAAGTAATTTTAAGGTTTTTGCTGAGGCTGTGGACAGCAGCAAGGTTGTATCCGATGCTGAGTACGCTGTCAATACTCAGCGCATCGGCGGCGTTGTTCCGGGGCTGGCGGCGGCTGACCTGCACAACAAGCTGTATAAACAGGCTACGATTATGGCTGCCGCTATGGCGCAGGTCCTTGTCGAGCAGGGGCAGGATGCTTTGGACAGCGATTACGCAGGCCTTGTGGCATCAATCAAAAAAACATTCCTGCTGTCGCTGAACGGCGAAAAACCGGATGCAAAAGGCAATCTGCAGAAGAATTTTGTATATAGCGTTGAGGGCAAAAAGCCGGACAGCAGCGGCAATGTGTCTTTGAACATCAATTATCTCAACGCGATGAGCTTTGTCGGCTCCGTGGTAATCACCCGCGACAACATCAATCCCGGCACAAGACTTGGCGGCACGTGGCAGCTGTTGCAAAGCGGCCGCTATATTCGCACTGCCGGCGCAGGTTATCCCGGCGGCACGATGGGCGGCAGTGATGGCTTTACGCTTGGAGTAAACAATCTGCCTGCACATGGCCATGATGCTGCAATTTATGGCGTGGCTAATTTTGAAGGCTCGTTTATTGGAGCTAACCAAGTAGGATTAGATGATGGCAAAACTACAGGCTGTTTTAGACGCACAGGCGAATGGGCTGGCACATGTGCGCATAAAGGGGATGCTCGTGAGGTAATAAAATTTTCCGGCAACCATACGCATCAAATAACCATCAAATCTACCGGCAACGGAGAAAAAGTAACCTTCGAGCCGTCTTATTTGTGTTTATACTTTTGGGTGCGTACTGCGTGAGGTGAGATGAATGAGTAATGCAAGAATACAGTTTAGCACGGCGTCCGAGGAAAAATGGCTGCAGGTGAATCCTATGCTGCGTGAGGGCGAGCTGGTCATCGCACGCAAGGCGAACGGCAAGCGCAAGCTCGTGGTCGGAAATGCCGGCGGATCCTCGTACGCAAACTCCGAGGTGGTATGGGACGCTGAACAGGCGGAGTCATACATGAACACAACCAAGGACTTAAGCGAGAATGTCAATGTCTTTGTGCCGCACATCGATTCCGCCGGCATTTTGACTTGGACGAACAAAGCGGGATTAGCTAATCCCACCGCAGTAAATATCAAGGGGGCAAAGGGTGACAAGGGCGATCCCGGACCGCAAGGTCCGAAAGGTAATGAAGTTACTATTGATGAGGAACTATCTTCAACTTCTATTAATCCCGTACAGAATAAAGTAGTAACGACAGCGATTGATACTCTTACTGCTAGTATTCTTAAAACGTCTATGGTTAATACATGGACGGCGCAGCAAAATTTTTATGACCTTATACTCAACAGAGAGAAATACACTACCTATGTTGTCAATGGCACTTCTGACACGCCTATAATCTCTACAATGGTTTATGCTGTAACAGGTGCATTTACACTTAACCTTGCTACTTTGGCTAAGGCATTAAGTGCTAGTCAATCATCCGTATTTACTGCGTATTTTGCTGCAAATGCAGATTACAGTTTGACTATAAGCAATGCTGGTACATTAAAATACACCGGTAGTGCATCTGATGTTGCTATCACGAGTGCAGGATTGCTTCTTAACATATGGATGAGCAAAGATGGCGGTGGTACTTTGACTAGCATCGTACAGGCTAGTAAGTTATCGTGAGGTGACAAGTATTGGACTTAATCGTATGTTGATGTGCATTTGATCAGGAGGTATATCTATGTTAACAAGACTTATGTTTAGTGGGGGGAGCGCGCAGGTGCTAGTGATGCAGGCGGGCACGAATGGAGTGTCCTATCCCTCTTATGGTTATAATGGCTATGGCTCAATATCCCCCGATTATATTTTGCATCAAGGCGAAAAGTATGTAATAAATGTATTTTATACAACTACTAGATTTGGTAAAAGTTATTTATATTTCAAAAATAACAAAATCCCAAATGGTGAAAAGATGATTATAGAGGTTAATGGAATTGTTTACACTCTTAATAAAGAGGCTCAATACAACAGATATCGCATTGATGCAAACCTTTTTACATCCGTTGGCACATATATAATTAAAATCCTATCAATAGAATGAGGTGATAGCGGTGTTTAAAGTTAATGACAACAACATCAGGATGATTAGAGGTGATAGCGGTGTTTTCAATATCAGCATCACCGATATTAATGGTAGGAATGTTGAACTGACTGACAGTGATGTGTTAACATTTACGCTTCGTCGCACAGTACGGAATCCAACCATCGTTCTGCAAAAAATCATTGCTGGCGGCGAGCTGGATATCAAGCCAGCCGATACCGAGGGGCTGACGTTTGGCGCATACGTCTACGACATCGAGCTCAAACGTGCTGATGGCTACGTTGATACAGTTATTCCGCCACACGAATTTTTATTGCTCGAGGAGGTGACGTACTGATGGAAAAATCGCACGGCACATTGACGGCAACATCAGCAACGCTTCACGGCACATTGTCGGCACGGACTGTTATCGGTGCTGATATTTATGACGGAGCTTATACGGTACACTCCGAAGCTCATGAAGTGCAGATATTGCCGACGGCAAACAAACAATTAACAAAAAATATTACAGTTGAAAAAATTCCATATTTTGAAACATCTAATTTGTCCGATGGAATTACTGCATACATAGGAAGCGAGGTCGAAGTAAATTATGGCTGAAAAAAACATCTCTAAAGTGGTATATGGTGGAAAAACTTTAATCGACTTAACCGCCGATACTGTTACGGCGGCTAAGATACTTAGCACGTATACCGCCCATGATAAGAGCGGTGCTCCGATTGTAGGCACGTGCACTTTTAACGCCGATACATCTGATGCAACAGCGGCAGGCGCAGAGATTTTGAGCGGTAAAACAGCGTACGTGAACGGCATAAAAATTACAGGCGAGATGAAGAACAATGGCGCTGTTAGCGGCGTGATTAGCAAAAAAGCTGATAGCTACACCGTGCCTATTGGTTACCATGACGGCGCAGGCAGGGTAGCGATCAGTACCACGGAGCAGGCTAAAATTATTGCAACCAACATCAGGGCAGGCGTATCCATCTTAGGTGTAACAGGTACGATGAGCGGCACAGAGAGTGTCAAGGTACAAGCTAAAACTGTTACGCCGACCACGACACAGCAAATCGTGTTGCCTGACAGCAGTCAAGGTTTTAACTATTTGTCGCAGGTAACAGTCAACGCTATTCCATATAATGAGAGCGACAATGCTCAGGGTGGGAAAACCGTTACCATAGGCTAAGGAGTGTAAAAAATGGCAGTGAATAAAGTTATTTATGACGGCAACACCTTGGTAGACCTTACCGGTGATACCGTCACCGCTACCGATTTAGCAGACGGAGTAAAAGCAACCGGTGCAGACGGTAACCCTATTATAGGGTTGATGCAAAAGGTCACCATTGATACTGAGCTGTCAGCCACCAGCACAAATCCTGTTGCTAATAAAGTTGTTTACAATGCCCTAAATAATAAACTAGATAAGACAGGTATAGCTGCCTATGCGACAAGAGACGGCTCCGGCAATATAATCACAGATACCTATGTGAAAAAATCCGAAGTTAGCGGTGGCGTTAGCACATCGGAATCTAATACATGGACGGGCAAACAGACTTTTCAAAAAATGAAATATAACTTTGAAAGTTATAATGCCCCTCGTGTTAGCGGTGCTACTGATAACCCTTCTTCGTCGGTGGTAGTATATAATGTGCAAGGTAATTTTACGCTAGATATGTCAGTATTAGCAGGTCTGCTAAGCAATGGTGACGCTACATTATTTACTGCCTATATTACTTCAAATGGAGCATACACGCTAAGCATTAATAATGCAGGTACTCTTAAATATGTAGGCACTGCTGCTGATTTGGCGATAACCAGCAGTGGCCTGCTGCTAAACGTACTGCTGACTAAAAATACCAGCGGTGACGTGACAAGTATCGCACAGGCATCTAAACTTTCGTGAGGTGTATAACATGAGTATTAATCGAATTTTGATGAAAACTAATGGTAGTATCATTGAAGGTGACGGCGTATTTATTATGACTATGGGAGGGAAGAGCAACCAGTATGGATACAGTCGCAATAATGGCAATTATGGTGACGTCACAGGTAATGTTACACATGACGGCAGAGCCGTTACTCTTGTTATACTGAGTTATTATGGTCAATGGCTTGACATAGCCTTTAAGGAAGAAGGTATAACAAGTGGCAGCCGTAACATTAGCCTTAACATCACTCCTATAGAAACAGGCATTACTGTGCCCCTTGCAGTTGGTAAGATGTCATATCAAGGTAGCTTAGTAGGATTTTACACCTTCCTGCAACGTGTGCCGTCCAGTATCTCTAGCATGTTTACCGCTGCTAACGTGGGAAAGAAATTTAAAGTTGAAATTGTATTTAACTAAGGAGGACTGAGGATGAAAACAACTTATACATACAAAAAGCAGACCTACTCTAATTTATACGAGCTTTCCGAAGCGTTAGGCAAAGAGGGAATTTTCATTCCGCTGTCTATTACTGACGAAGCCCTCAAAGAATTAGAAGTAGACGTAACGAACGAAGATGAAAGTTTGGATAGCGTCAAAGAACATAAAATTTTAACGCTTAAAATCCAACGCGATAATCTCGAAGTAGAACCCATTGCCTATAATGGTCATAGTTATGACTATGACAGTAAAGCACGTGACAGAATCAGTGCTGCAATTATTGCGCTGGAGTTGCAAGGCGAAGGAGCTACAATAGAGTGGACCACGGCAGATAATGATGATGCGGTGGTAACAGCGCAGGACCTGCGTATGATTATCGCTTCCGTGGCTGCACGTAGCAACAAATTGCACACAGCGTATAGAGCCGCCAAGGCGCAGGTGGAAGCTGCAGTTACTGCGGATGAAGTAAAAGCTGTAACAATGAATTAGGAGGTTTCAAAATGGATTTTTTAGCTTTACGTTATGCCGTATACAATACGGCACACACTTTGACTCATGGTTTTACCTATAAATCGGTGATTGGAGTTATTTTGGCGGTTCTGCTGCACAAGCATGCGGTCCTGTTTATGGTTTTTACAGCGTTGGTATTTTTGGACTGCTTCACCCGCTGGATGTCTTTGAGCTACAAGCGCCTGCAGGGCATGGGGCAGACTCCGTCCGTGATGCAGATTATAGGCGGCATTGAGGCAGCTCGCGCAGAAGGCCTTATCTCTAGCGAAGTCATGAAGCATCGCTTTGTCGGAAAGGTCATCGTGTATATCCTCTGCGTTCTTGCCGCTGTGCTGGTAGATTTGGCCATGATCACGCTGTATCAGCCTGTGTGGGCTGTCCCGCTGGTGGCAGGTTACCTGGTCATCACAGAGCTGCTGTCTATTTGCGAGAACCTCAACGACGCCGGTATTGAGGCAGTGCAAGGTCTTGTTAATGTTATCAAAAAGAGAAGAGGTTGATTGTTATGGCTATGTTATCTGCTCATTTTTCTGAGGCCGAATTTGCTTGCAAGCATTGCAGAACGCTGCCGGCATATGGCATTAGCTCTGCATTGCTGACTGGTCTGGAACGTTTGCGTGCACGTTTAGGTCGCCCGATAATTATTACTAGCGGCTATCGTTGCCCGGTACACAATGCTGCTGTTGGTGGCGTTAGCAATTCCCAACATGTCGCAGGTACTGCCGCAGACATCTATGTTGAGGGCATATCTACGCGCGAGCTGGCTCGCATCTGCAAGCAGATTTTTGACGGTGTGGGTACTTATGTATCGCAGGGCTTTGTCCATGTTGACATGCGTGCTGGCGGCTCCGTTCCGGGCTATTATCTGTGGGAGGGCTAAAATGTGGAAAAAATATTGCGCAATTACTGCAGCTACATTGTGCTTGCTGTTGCCTGCCTCTGCATCGGAGGCATCATCGGCTACAACCTACACAACCTACACGATGACGGAGGCGGAAATGTCAGCACTCGACAGCAGGTTGAGTCTGCTGCTGCAGCAAACAAAGAGCACCAGGCAGGCGCTGGCAGAATCACAAGCAGCGCTGAGCAAGTCGAAGACGGAATTGAGCAAGCTCAAGACGGAATCAATAAAGCTGCAGATAGAACTGCAAGCTCAGAGCAGCTTATTGGAGAGTGCCAACAGATCCTTGCAGGCATCCGCCAAAGAGGAAGCTCGCACCCGCCGCAGAATTAAAGCACAGCGCAATACCGCTATCGTTACGGCCGTTGGTCTGCTTGCCTATGCCATGAATAAATGATGATTGATTGGGAGGAAGTGATATCTTAGGAGGTCTTGTATATGGATGTCACTCGTAAGCGAGCGCGTGCGTGGCTGCGTATGTGCTCACGAATCGAACTTGACCGTGCCATGGAAGAAGCACGGCTTACGGAGCAGCAGCGGGAAGTCATCGAGTTAATGTTTACCCGAGGCTTGTCCGTGGTTGCTATCAAATTACGCTGTAATATGGACGAGAGTACAGTAAAACGTATCCTTGCCCGCTCTTACGACAAAATCTACAATGTCATCATGTAACCTGCGCCCCAGTGATCCTGGGGTGCTTTTTTTATGCCCTTTTATTGCGCTTTTGCACATCGCTTTTGCCTATACAATGTAGACAGAAATGAGGTGAGCTTATGAATTTTGCAAATATGCCAAATCAACCGAACCTGCCGCCTATGCCGCAGCTCTTTGGTCAGCCAGCACAGCAGATGGCTCCGGCTGGTGAGATTGTATGGGTGCAGAGTGCCGACCAGCTCAATGCTTTAACTCTCCCACCCAATGCGTCAAGAATCTACATGAACTCTGCTGATGCGGAGTTTTACATCGTAACTACGGACAAAATCGGCATGAAATCTGTGGCAACGTACACGTTTTTGGAGAAACCTAAACCGCAGCCTGTCGAATACGTTACCAAGGCGGAGTTTGCAGAGCTTATCGCTCTGCTGAAAGGAGCACAAAATGAATCCAATTTACCAAAAGCAGAATCAGCAGCAGCGTCAACCTCAGGCGGGCGACCTGCAGGTCATCAAGCAAAATCTCAATGATAAAATGCTGCAACAATTTATAGCCCAAGCTAAGCAGCAGGGAATCTCTGACAATGATATCAATGCTGGCTTGCGAATGCTCGGGTACAAGTAGGCATCACGCGCGATGTGCATTATTATAATAAGGAGGGATATCTTATGGATATCGGCGAAGCAATGGCGTTGACCAATAGCAACAATAACTGGATGAACAATCCGTTTATGTATCTTATCTGGTTGGCGTTTTTCGGCGGCGACGGTTTTGGTTTTGGCCGTCGTGGTAATGCCTTAACTCAGGCAGAATTACAGGAAGGTTTTAACAATCAGAATGTAATGCGTAGTTTGGAAGGTATTAAAAACGGAATTTGTGATGGTTTCTACGCTATGAACACAAACTCCCTGCAAGGTCAAAATCAGCTTCAACGTGATATGTGTCGAGGCTTTGATGCGGTCACTGCTGGTGTTACAAATACTGGCTATCAGCTGGGTAACCAGATTGCGGAGAACCGTTTTGCGGCTCAGCAGTGCTGCTGCGAGACCAATCGCAACATCGACAGTGTAAAAGCCGAAAATTACAAAAACACTTGTGAAATCACTACTGCTATCCACAGCGAAGGTGAAGCTACTCGTGCTCTGATTACTGCGAACACTATGCAGGAACTTCGTGATAAACTGGCAGCCCGTGAACGTGAATTGCAAGCTGAACGCTATCAGGTTAGCCAGCTCACTCAAAACAGTACTATCATCGAGGCAGTGCGTCAGCTGTTAGGTCAGCGTGGTTGCGCTGGCTGCCAATATCTGACTGCTGCTTGATTGGCGGTGAAAGGTAATGGCTTATCTGAATACTTATAATCTTGCTAGTCAAGCTCTGGAGGTTGGCAATGTTATTGCACTGGGGGCTAACGACGTGCAGTTTAGTGGCTGCTGCAATGGTTTGAACCATGCAGCGGGCACTGGCATTATCAATGTCAAGGCTCCAGGTGTGTACGAGATCAACGCTACAGTGACTGTTACTGCTACGGCAGCTGGTGCTATCGGCATACAGCTCTATAATGGTGCTGATGCTGTACCGGGTGCTGCTGCCAGTCAAACTGCTGCTGCCGCTGGTGTGGTGACGCTGCCCATCAGCAAACTGATCCGCGTGCGTCCGTCCTGCGCTGCTGTCGGTAATGCGGCAAATCTCAGCCTGCAGCTGACAGGTGGTGCCGGAACGGTCACCAGCGTCAATGTAGCAATACATCAAATCGCTTGATTTTATGCGGTATAGTCTTTAATGGCTATACCGCATATTTTTTATTTAAAATTTAAATTTATGACTTGCAATAATTAAAAAGTAGAGTTAATATACATATAATAAAGATGAAAGGTGGTTATGAACCATGAAAATTATTGATGTTATGCAACAATGGAATGATGATTGCAATGATTCTTTTCAAATGCTGGCTGGTGAATATTTTTTTGAACAACTCGAATACGATTGCAGCGAAATTGAAGCTTTGAAAGCTACAAAATCGTATCTGGAAAAATTCACTGAGGCTGATTTCGCCGAGCTCATCGGCGGAAAAGATGCTTGGCTGGAAGCGCTAAGAACAATAGATAGTCTTTTGAAAGCCTGAATCCCTCACCGCTAACTAAAATTTAGTTAGCGGTTTTATTTTGACCACTTTTTGACTGCTACATCTAGACAGATATGCAAAGATATAGTAAAATATAGCATAGTGTGAATGTTGTCTACCTGCGTAGACATGCGGGAAATGGGGATTTATGTCTTTTGGGGCTGTGGCCTAAAAATAGTCTTGAAAACTAGCGAAGGTGCAAGCCTTCCGTGGGTTCGAATCCCACCCTTTCCGCCATTAAAAAATTATAATAGGGTCTTGCAATTTAGATAAGAATCTGTTATAATAAACAAGTAGTCTAATGGAGTGGTACTCAAGCTGGCTGAAGAGGACGGTTTGCTAAATCGTTAGACGGTTTACCCCGTGCGTGGGTTCGAATCCCACCCACTCCGCCAACTATGGCAATCGGCTCTCGGAGAAATCCGAGAGCTTTTTTGTGTCTTAAATTTGTTTCTCATTTTTCCTTATGCGGTCTATATGTT